>Ga0182745_1000910_pt1 | contig 30036 bp, 33 predicted proteins | sample eDN3rd30CKraftBY_FD_128523 | JGI IMG/M metagenome (GOLD analysis project Ga0182745, IMG submission 128523) | Enriched backyard soil microbial communities from Emeryville, California, USA - eDNA 3rd pass 30_C Kraft BY (version 2) (version 2) | ecosystem: Environmental > Terrestrial > Soil >... | reverse complement strand
TGGAGGGGTGAACGTTCATGCTATATGATGATAAGGTAAAAATACGGCTAAAAAAAGCAGATGGTCAACTAAATGCTGTATTACGTATGATGGAAGAAGGCGAAGATTGTAAAGATGTCATAACACAATTAAGTGCCGTTCGCTCAGCAGTGGACCGAGCAATTGGAATCATTGTGGCAGAAAACTTAGTCGATTGTATTTCAGATACACAATCGAAAGACGAAAGAGATCAATTGGTGAAACAAGCCGTTGATTTGTTAGTAAAAAGTCGATAAGGCTTTTTATTTTTTGAAGTTGGTATACCTATACGGGTATATAGATGAAAACTTCGGGACGATAGAGATTCGAATTTATTTAGGAGATGAAGCAATATGAGTACATGGATTATTATTGCTGTTGTGGTTCTTTTTGTTGCATGGCGCATCATGCCAACGAAGGGCATTAAAACAATTTCAACACTGCAGCTAAAAACAATCATTAACGATCAAGATAAAGTCTTTATAGATGTTCGTACACCACGTGAATTTAAAGCAAACAATCTAAAGCAATTTAAAAATATTCCACTAGGCTCTGACTTTTCGAAATTACCGAAGGATAAAGAAATTGTTGTGATTTGCCAAAGTGGTATGCGTTCAAATCAAGCGTGTAAACAACTTAAAAAGTTAGGCTATCAAAATATAATAAATGTCCGTGGTGGCATGAGTGCTTATTAGGAGGAAATATAGATGAAAACCATTTTACCAGAAGAAGTACGTGCAAAATTAGAAACAGGTGAAAAACTTCATTTAATCGATGTACGTGAAGTGGCAGAGGTTGAAGCTGGTCATATCCCTGGCATTACACATATTCCATTAGGTTTATTAGAATTTCGCATGCATGAACTAGATAAAAAAACACCGTATATTATGGTTTGCCGTTCAGGTGGCCGTAGTGGACAAGCGACTGCATTTTTAGAATCGCATGGCTATGATGTAACGAATATGTCCGGAGGTATGCTTGAGTGGAAAGGTGAAGTAAAATAAATTTTTTTAACAAAATATATACCCTAACCGGTATGGGTGGAGGTTTCGTGTGATACATTCAGACGTTCAATTAGATGCAAAAGGCTTAGCATGTCCAATGCCGATTGTTAAAACAAAGAAAGCGATGCAAACAGTAGAAGAAGGACAAGTATTAGAAGTACAAGCAACTGATAAAGGATCGAAAGCTGATCTTGCTGCTTGGGCGAAAACAGTTGGTCATCAATATATTGGAACGATTGAAGAAGACGGTGTTTTATTTCACTATATTCGCAAATGCAACCTTGAGGTAAGTGCAGCAGTTGAAAAAACTTTCGAGAATACTGCAACAATTGAAGAAGCATTATCAAGTAACGCAACAATTTTAGACGTTCGTGAAACAGCAGAATATGCTTTTGGTCATATTCCGGGAGCAAAATCCATCCCAATGGGTGAATTAGAAAATCGAATGAATGAACTAAATAAAGAGGAAACAATCTATGTAATTTGCCGTACTGGTACACGTTCAGATTTAGCGGCCGGGCAATTAACTCAAGCTGGTTTTACAAACATTTATAACGTCTTACCTGGTATGTCAGGTTACGAAGGCGAATTAGAGAAAGAGGTAAAATAATATGTCAAACAAAGTAGCAATAATCGCAGCAAATGGTGGTTTATTTGATGCATATAAAGTATTTAATATCGCAACAGCAGCAGCAGCTTCAGAAAAAGAAGTACAAATCTTCTTTACATTTGAAGGGTTAAATCTAATTCACAAACAAGGCATGTATGCTCTTGAAATGCCAGCTGGAAAAGAACATTTTGCAGAAGGATTTAAAAATGCACAAGTGCCTACAATTCCACAATTAGTGGAAATGGCACAAGACCTTGGTGTGAAATTTATCGCTTGTCAAATGACAATGGACGTCATGGGGTTAACAAAAGAAGATTTTGTTGATGGTATAGACGTAGGTGGCGCTGTGACATTCCTTGAATTTGCTAAAGATGCAGCACCAACATTAACATTCTAATAATTAGCATTTGCTAGTTTGTAAATGAATTATTTCGGACATTACTTTTCGTTCTAGTGGCTTTAGCTGCTAGGACGAAAAAAATAAATAAAATTATACCTATGGGGGTAGTGGTTATGGCAGTAACAGCGTGGACAGCGGCTCAGGTTGCACGAAAAGTAATCGATAATCAAGAGTTATTCATTTTAGACGTTCGTAATGCAGATGCCTTTGAGGATTGGAAAATTGAAGGACATAAATTCGAGTATTTAAATATTCCATACTTCGAGCTTTTAGATGGAGTTGAAGCAATATTACCAAAAATCCCAACTGACAAAGACATTTTAGTCGTTTGTGCAAAGGAAGGCTCATCCATCATGGTAGCAGAGATGCTATCTGATGCAGGTCGATCAGTTGGTTATCTTGAAGGCGGTATGAAATCTTGGTCAATGTATCTTGAGCCGATTAAAGTAGGCGATTTAACTAATGGAGGCGAGTTATATCAATTGGTCCGTTTAGGGAAAGGCTGTCTTTCATATATGGCAATCAATGGTGATGAAGCAGCGATTATTGATGCAGTTCGCTTCACAGATGTATTTACAAAATTTGCAGAAGAAAAAGGCGTAAAAATTAAACATGTATTTGATACACATTTACACGCAGATCACATTTCAGGTGGACGTCACATCGCGAGTGAGACGGGTGCCACTTACTACCTACCACCAAAAGATGCAGAAGAAGTTGTATTTGACTATACGCCACTTGAAGATGGTTTAACCGTACAATTGGGTGAATCAAAAATCGAAGTAGGCGCACTTTATTCACCTGGTCATACAATTGGTTCAACTTCATTTGTGATTGATGGAAAGTATTTATTAACAGGTGACATTTTATTTATTGATTCAATTGGTCGTCCAGATTTAGCTGGTCTAGCAGAAGATTGGGTAGGAGATTTACGTGAGACATTATATGCTCGTTATCGTACTTTAGCAGAAGATTTAATCGTTTTACCTGCACACTTCATGATGATTAACGAGTTAAATGAGGATGGAACTGTGGCAAAACGTTTAGGCGAATTATTTACTGAAAACCATGGATTGAATGTGGAAGATGAAGACGTATTCCGTTCAATGGTAACCGACAACTTACCACCACAACCAAACGCATACCAAGAAATTCGTCAAGTGAATATGGGGAAGATTACACCAGATATCGATGAACTAACGGAAATGGAAATCGGACCTAACCGTTGCGCAGTACGATAAGTGGAATGCGATATATACTATGCCTACCTTAAGGACAAGTAGCCTACCACTCAACATGTGACGCCATAAACGAATAACTTACCTATCAAATTAAATGAGAGAAAGAGAGTGTTAAAATGAACATTGCAAAAACTTTAGATGTAAAAGGTTTAGCATGTCCAATGCCGATCGTGAAGACAAAAAAAGAAATCGATACGATGAGTAGTGGAGAAGTGCTAGAAGTAGTTGTAACAGATAAAGGAGCACTGAATGACTTCCTAGCTTGGGCGGCTTCAGCAGGACATACGATTATCAATCAAAAACAAGAAAATGGGGCATTTGTTTTCTTTATTCAAAAAGCATAACGCAATGAGAAGCGAGTAGACGCAATGCGTTGCTCGCTTTCATTTTAGAAAGAAGGAGAAAGATGGAATTGTCAATTTTACTAGTCATCATTTTACTTGGTCTCGGCTTTATTGGTTCATTTTTCTCAGGGTTACTCGGTATAGGAGGAGCCATTATTAAGTACCCGATGCTTTTGTATATTCCACCGTTATTTGGTATAACTGCCTTTTCAGCCCATCAAGTCTCTGGGATGATTGCGGTAGAAGTATTTTTTTCGTCACTAATAGGGGTGTGGGCATATCGAAAAGGTGGCTATTTAAATAAACCGTTAATTCTTTATATGGGTAGTGCCATTATACTTGGTAGCTTTATCGGAAGTTATGGATCGAGCATGTTAGATGAGGGTGGCGTCAATTTTGTATATGGGGTTTTAGCAATACTAGCAGCAGTATTGATGTTTATACCTAAAAAGAATGTACCTATAAATCATGGGGATTTACGTATCAATCGTCCGTTAGCGGCTAGCCTTGCTTTTATTGTAGGAATTGGTTCAGGGATTGTTGGGGCCGGAGGAGGTTTTTTACTCGTTCCGATTATGTTAACGATACTAAACGTGCCGACACGCATTACTATCGCAACGAGTTTGGCTATAACATTTATCTCTTCTATTGGCGGCAGTGTAGGGAAAATCATCACAGGTCAATTAGAATATGGGCCAGCGCTTATTTTAATTATCATTAGTTTTATTGCCACACCATTAGGAGTAAAAGCTGGAAAAGCAATGAATACAAAAGTCTTACGATGGTTATTAGCCACATTAATCACAGCAACGGCATTGAAAATATGGTTAGAAATCTTTTTCAATTATTAGCGCGTTGATTCTAGAAGAATTTATACCTTAAGATGAATACTTAAAGATGAAGGACTTTATTATAAAGATTTTTTGAGAATTTTAGAATCAAAAAAAAATATAATATTGGTAATCAACAATCAGTCACTTTCCTTGAGTAAGGAAAGTGTTTTTTTTATTTAAGGGGTTGAGCGTAACATTTGTAATAAATGTAATAATAGCACTTTTACTCCGTTATGTTAAACAATCTTTTGATGCTTTATAAGCATTTTTTATCCATTACCATATGTTACTATCTCTTATTAATTTTATTTAGTTAGGATGATTACTGGACATGTTTAATACCATTATTGAGGTGCTTTCTACCATGGAGGATTATGGTATTTAATCTAATTTTTAACGTAATGTAACCATATCAAACTGCCTTTATTTTATTATTAAATACATAAGGAGGGGGTAAGATGTTAGTTAAAAATAATGAGGATTTATATGAATTACTAGATTCTTTACTAAGAGAGCCAAAAGAATTTTGGGATACATTTTATCAAGATAAGGAAAGAAATATCCCATTCTTTTGTGATCAACCTGATGAACATTTAGTCAAATATATTGAAATGATCAAGCCGCGTAACGTGCTTGAAATTGGCTGTGGTAATGGGAGAAATGCTATTTATCTAGCACAAAAAGGTTGTACTGTAACTGCTGTAGATATTTCACAAGAAGCAATTGATTGGGCAAAAGAACAAGCTGATGAACATCATGTAACCATTCAATTTATTTGTGAAAATCTCTTCAATTTAGATCTTGAATCACAACAGTTTGATTACATATATGATTCTGGTTGTTTTCACCACTTAGCACCACATCGAAGAGTGTCTTACATTCAATTTATCAACAAATATTTAAAGAACAATGGTTATTTTTCAATTAGTGCATTCAGAGAAAATGGAAAGTACGGCGGATCAGCATTGTCCGATAAACAATATTATATCGATCTGAGTTTACATGGTGGGTTAGGATATTCGAAAGAAAAATTACAAATAATTTTTTCCGATTTCCAAGAGATTGAGATACGTGATATGCAGCACGATAATTTAAGCAAAAGTGAATTTGGTCTCGAGGATTTTATTGTTTGTCTGTTTAGAAAAATATAATTCTAGGTAGATAAAAATAAATATTGATTTGGAATAAAGAAAAAATGATAAGTATCAAAGGCATTGATTCTAGAAGGATTAATGCCTTTATTTGTTGAAGTTATTAAACTATCAAGCAGGTTCAATTGGTCGTATATGAAGTTTGGGGGGGGCATAATTGAATGTTTTAGCATCGTTAATTGTTTTGATTCTTAATCTCATAATTTTTGGTTTTATAATCTATTTTTTTATGAATGTATTGAAATTCATGAAAAATAAAACTCATAATGATGAAGTACTTGTTCAGAGAGTTTATGAAATCTCAAAAAAGTTAGATGAGCTTAAAAAGAGCCAAAAGATATGAAACTAAAGGGGACGAAATTATTAAATTAATAAAAACCTTGTTCACTTAATTGATGGCATTGATCCAAGAAGGATGACTGTCATTTTTTTTTTGAATTTATATGTAGTAAGTTAATTCGATAAGGTAAATTTATGGATTTGTTTAAATAACCCAAAATTCTCTTTATGCAATAAATCCAACAAGTTAGAATGTTAGGATATGGGGTGGAAAGTAATAAACAAGGTTTTTGGGGATGATAGCAATCATAACCTTTCTGCACGTAAGATTGGAAAATTCGCACGTATTTGGCTGGAACCCGCACGTAAACAATGCAGATTCGCACGTAATTGACATGAAAGCGTACGTAAAATATTTTCCGCACGTAAGATGGAAAACCCGCACGTAATTGGCTGGAAACCGCACGTAAACAATCCATATTCGCACGTAATTGAGATGAAAACGCACGTAAAATAATATCCGCACGTAAGATTGGAAAACTCGCACGTATTTGGCTGGAAACCGCACGTAAACAATGCAAATTCGCACGTATTTGGCTGGAAACCGCACGTATTCAATCCAAATTCGCACGTAAATAAGATGAAAGCGCACGTAATTTTTTCTGAAACCGGAGAGTTAATTAATTCGACAATACGTACAAACTAAACAGGACCATAGGAGGTATATTATATGAAAATTAATAAAATTGATCATGTAAGTATCAACGTAAATGACCTTGCAGCTGCTAAAGTGTTTTTTGTTGATTTAGGACTTGAAGTGAAAGCGGAATGGGAACTAGAAGGAAAACAGTTGGACACAATCGTTGGGCTTAAGAATGTAAAAACGGGATGTGTAGGATTGGGGATGCCAGATGGGGATGTATGGATCGAGCTAGTCAAATTTTATTCACCATCAGATGAAACAGATATTCACCAACCGCTTGCCAATACGCTTGGTATCCGACATATCTGCTTTGCTGTTGAGAATCTTGCAGGGATTGTTGCGAAACTGAAAGAGAAGGGCTTGGAAACCTTTAGTGAGATACAGCAATATGAAGAAAGTTATAAGCTATGTTACGTTCGCGGCCCAGAGGGAATTATTTTAGAGTTGGCAGAGAAAATCCGATAAATATTGAATGTACTTAAAATCATGATAAGTTAAGCCAAATAAAAGACACCCCAAGTAACTTTTGGGGTGCAGCGTAGACTTGTTTATTATCACTTCATAAGAAATACTTTCTCTAATTGATCGCCCGTTAAAGGCTTACTAAAATAATACCCTTGGCCGATATCACATCCATACTGCTCTAGTACATGGTATTGTTGCTCGGTCTCAATTCCTTCTGCAACAACCGTTAGACCTAGGTTGTGTGCTAACGAGACAATAGAAAAGACCAGTGAAGCATTCTTCTTACTTGTTAATTCCTCAACAAAAGCTTTATCTAGCTTTAAAATATCCACTTCAAGTTTCATTAAATAAGACAACGAAGAAAACCCTTTCCCGAAATCATCAATAGCAATTTTTACGCCCATTTTCTTCAATTGCCCAATGGCATCTATTGTACAATCCATCTCATTGATCATGGCGTTTTCTGTAATTTCTAGAATCAAGTTTTGTGGATTGATTCCTGTTGTCTCTATGGCTTCTGTCACGTCTTCAATAATGGTCCCAGTTTCAAAGTGTTTAGGTGAAATATTAACAGCAACTGGTATTCCTCTACCGTATAGCGTTTCCCATCTTTTTGCCTCTTTACCCGCTTGCATAAGTACCCACTTTGTTATCGGTTCGATCAGATGCATTTCTTCAGCCCGGGAAATGAAATAATCGGGAACAATTAATCCTTTCTCAGGATGTTCCCATCGGATAAGCGCCTCTATAGAACATATTTCTTTCGTAGATAAGTGGAATTTGGGTTGGTACACAAGGTAAAATTCATTATGCTCGATCGCACGTTTAATATCATGCTCAAAAGTCGCATCGGAAAAATCAATCTGTCCATTTTCTTCGTTTGATTGAAAACAGATTTGATAATTGTTTCGTCCAGATTGTTTTGCTTTGTACAGTGCTTGGTCCGAAAGTTTCATTAATGTACTAATATCATAGCCACCACAGGAACTCATACAAATCCCAATAGATGAGGTTGTAACAAATTTATGACCGGAGATGTGCCATGGTTCTTGAAGCACTTTTAAAATTCGCTGAGCAATTTTCTCCACTTCCGGAGTGGCTGATACTCCAGGGATTAATATCGCAAATTCATCACCACCAAGTCGGGCAATCGTATCAGTGTCTCGGATACAAGAATTCACTCGGTGGACGAATTGAACTAATAATTCATCACCAATATGGTGGCCTAAGTTATCATTTACCCATTTAAACCGATCGAAATCCAAAGCAAAAATTGAAAAATCCTCATGATTCAATTTTGACTTTTCAACAGTCTGTTCTAGTCGATCCATAAATAACCGGCGATTCGGTGCACCTGTAAGATAATCATAATAAGCCATCTTCTCGAGTTCGGATTCATAACTTTTTCGCTCAGAAATATCCCTAGAAACGCAGTGAATATGTTGAATATTTCCTTGTTCATCCAAGATAGGGGTTAATGTTGTATTTAACCAGACTATATGGCCATCCGCGTTCCATATTCGCATCTCAAGTACTACTTGTGTTTTTGTTTCAACAACCTCATTGATGCATGTAAAAATCTTAGAGAGATCATCTTCGTGAAAAAATTTTGTTTCGAGTGGTTTTCCTTCCTCTATATTCAACCCAAAAACATGCTTATGGGAAGGTGAAGCATATAGAATAACCATATTCGGATCCATTATGGAAATTAAATCTGTCATATTTTCCGTAATGAGTCGATATTTCTCTTCACTCTCTTCTAACCGTCTTTGCACTTCTTTTTTTCCGGTAATATTTCGAGAAATGGCAGCGACGGAAGTGATTTCTCCCTTTTCATCCCGAATAGGGGAGAGGCTGAAGCTAATATCAATAAATGACCCATCTTTATGACGGTGAATGACCTCCATATCATGTAACTTCTCACCAAATAAAATCCTTTGGACTAAATCCTCAACTTTTAAATTTTTGTTTGCTTGGATGAGTGAAATATGTTTGTCTAGAACCTCATCTTCGGAATAACCATATGTCATTTGGAAAGCAGGGTTTACATATAAGACATTTCCGTTTAAGTCTGTAATGTTAATAGCGTCTGATGTGTTGCTAACAAAAGACTCTAACTTTCCTTTTGTTTGTATCAGTTCGTCTTCTAGCATTTTTTGCTCTGTAACATTTCGGGCAATGCCAAACACACCAGTTATTTGAGAGTCTATCGTAATTGGTACGGCAGTCACATCTAAAGTAACACGTTCACCATTTTTATTGTTAATAACGATTTCATACTTTCTCGTTTCACCGTTTAAGGCTGCATGAAAATTGTTTAATGCACATTCCAAAGAATCCTCAGAGATTAAAGGCATAAAGGAATGGTTTAGTAAATCACAAAGATTATAACCAGTTACCGTTTCGACTGAATAGTTCGCATCGATGAAATTTCCCTCAGTATCAAATTGAAAAACAGCATCAGGATGGTTTTTTACTAATGATTGATAGCGTTGTTTTTCTTCTTCCAATTGCTGTTCAATTTTTATTTGCTTCGTCATATCACGGTAAATAATAATCGATCCTAGTATTGTTCCGTTTTCCTCTTTAAGGGGTGAGTAGGATACGTCTACTGGCACAAGCATGCCATTTTTATGTTTTCGTAACGTACGGTAAGAAGGAATACCTGTCCCATGCAATATTTTATTTGTTATTTCTTCATGTTCCTCAAGATATTCAATTGGAACAAAATTTAACTCATCTAAAGGCAGTCCTATTACCTCATGTTCTTTCCAACCAAATAAGGAAGTGAAACCGTTGTTCAATCGAAGAATAATCCGTTCACTATTTACTACAAGAATAGCATCTGTCGTACTAAATAGGATTGTATGATAGAAGGAATTATTTTGAACAAGTTCTTCCTCCCATTTTTTACTCTCAGTAATATCTCTAGCACTTGCAACGATGTGAGTAACTTTATTGTTATCATCTTCATCTAAAATTGGCGTTAAAGCGATATCCCCAAGTAGTTTCCCTGAAGTTAAAGGTAGGGTTTCATTGAACCGAACAAATTCCTTTGAGGTATATGCACGTCTCAATAAGTTACATAAAGGTCCAGCGAGCGCGGGTGGAAATATATCCTCAACAAACTCTCCATAAAACTCATCACGAAAGCCTGCATTATAAGCAGATGGATTTGCTTTAATAATAATAAATCGGTCATCTACCACTTGAAATAAAATTGCTATATCTGACATTTGATTAAACGCTTGGTTTAATATGTTCAAGTTTGTATTCTCCATCTTATCTCCTCAAATGAAATCAACATTAATAGTAATATTCACCGTTTGATTAAAAGTTAAAGAAGATTTTTATAATTTTTGTAATTTTTTGTTCATCCGTTCATTCATTTTGTCACATTCGTGGGAGCGTTCCTATGCCCCTGTGTTCCTTAATTAGTAGGAAGTGGTTCCTATTTTTGGGGAAGGACATATGAACACGTACACGGTACTAGGGAAATGATGTTTGGAACGACCTTCTTATTTGAAATAAGTTATCTCAATGGTCCTTTGGAATTAGGGGATGAAGGGTTTGATAGGGGGAGTGAAGAAAGTAATTTAAATAAGGTGAAAAAAGAACAGAAAGTATTTTAATTAAAATACTTTCCGTTCATTTGAAAAAGATTAATTAAAATTTTTATTGATAAAATCTAATGTGTTTTCATAATTTGCAATTTCTTGCTCCGTAAAAGTCAATCGATTATCTGAACCGTTTTCTACGAAATGATATTCGATGGTAGCTTTCGGTTTGATCGTATTCCCAAATAAATTAAAGATGGAATCTAAGTCTTGTTCCAGATAGACATTGGACTTAGTTAAACTGTTTTCTTTGAAATAGGTGGTAACTAAGATATTTGTACATTCACCTTTTTCGTTCGTTTCCCGACAATGGAACCAATAGTCGTCATACTGCGACTGAAAAGTAAAACGGTCATTTTCAACTTTTGCTCTTTCTGCTTCCCACTTTTCATTCTCAATATAACTAGCTAAATCCTGTGAGGATTTTTTTACCTGTAGTAAGAAATCGTCCTTCGATTGAACGTTTTGAACATCTTTCATATAAAAGACAATGGAATTACTAACAGGTTCCTGCATGTCTTGTACTGCAACATAGGTTAAAGAAGCACCACTTTGTTTGATTAACTCCTGTAGTTTATAGAAACGGTCCAACTCATTTTCTTTAAAGGTAGCCATTTCAAGAGGTGTCGAAGTATATAAATTGAGAATATGCTTTTCCATATCATCCACATAACTAACCCTTATCTCATTGTTTTGATACTCTGCACCTTGGAATCCTAGTTCTTCAATCGCTGGAATCACTTTCTCTAATTTGTGTAATGCTTTATCAGCTTCAATTGCGCTTGCATGATTATCTGTTATTTGATTCGAACTATCTAGTCTGACATTGAATTCTAAATCTGAATGATCTTTTGGATAGACAACGAAATCATAATCAGAACCAATCCCGGCTCGAAGTAATTGTTTAATCTTTATATTGTAACCATACTTTTCTTTTACGTAGCTTTTTACTTTCAGTTGTTCATTAAAGTCAGTAACGTAAAACGCGATACTGGCGATAATCAACAAGGGAATTCCAATTAAAGCAACTTTTATTTTTTTACTCACTCTGTTCCTCCGTATGAAAATATTATTATTCTGCTAAATTAATTTTGATTGTAGCAAAAAAATAAGGTAAGAGATAGAAGGCTTATATCCTAATAATATAGAAGTAGATTGGCAATGCATAAAGATCTTTGTTAAAGAAGGGGGAGACATTTGGTGTTAAAAAGAAAATTTGGAGACCGTTCAGACTGGAAACGAGTGATCGAAAGGAAATATTCACAATCCTCTATAGATACAAATGAATTCAAAGGTTATATCACTTTATTACATACAATAAGAGTAACTGAACCATTATTTGTGAGATATGGTGAAGAAAACGTATGTATTGTGGATGATGGGTATATGTGGTTACAGCAATTTCCGGAAGGAAAAAACCATTCAGTCACGACGATGTTTGATGCTAATGGAGAGATTGTTCAATGGTATATCGATATATGTCTTCACAACGGAATTGAAAAGGGCATTCCATACATGGATGATTTATTTTTAGACATTGTTTTATTACCAACGGGAGAAATCATTGAAAAGGATGGGGATGAAATCGAGGAAGCATTAACAAAAGGAATTATTGATCAATCCCTTTATAACTTGGCTTGGAGTGAAATGAAAACAATTAAGAGCTTAATAGAGAAGGACAGTTTCGATTTAATCAAACTTTCAAACAAGCATAAGGAAACCCTGATTAAAATATTGCAATAATTTATCTAGGTAGACGTTGGCTAAGAAGGATGGATATCCTTTTTTTTTGAAGGAAATTTCGATAACCAAATAGAATAAAGTGGAAACAGTAATTCTAAAGATAAGTGGTGGTTTATTGGAAAAGATTAGTCCAAAAAAACACATATTATAGGTTCAGTTGGAAGTGGAAAAACAACGTTAGCAAGAGAATTATCTTCTAAATTAAATATCCCCTATTTTGAATTGGATAATGTCGTTTGGAAAAGGCATGGTGGATTTGGGGATATAAGAAGAACTGAAGAAGAAAGAGAAGATTATTTGAATACCCTATAGGCAGCTGAAAGTTGGATTGTGGAAGGGGTTCATAATGAAGAGTGGGTGTCTCATAGTTTTCGAGATGCTGAAATCATCATATTTTTAGATACAAATTACTCAGTAAGAACCTACCGAATTATCAAGCGGTTTATTTTACAAATACTTAGATTAGAAAAATCAAATTATAAACCTACTCTAAAAATATTCTTCAAAATGTTTAAGTGGAACAGATATTTTGAAGAAGTAGGGAAACCAAATTTCTACAATAAATTTGGCAAATACGAGGATAAGACTTTGGTTGTAACAAATAAGAAAGAGATTGAAAATTACTTTAACTAATGATGGCGTTGATCCAAGAAGGATTAATGTCATTTTTTGTTGAAGTTATGAACTATAAAGCAGATGAGTTGGAGAAGTTAATCCTTTTAAGGAGGAGGGTAATTAAATGGGTACGAGTATTGCAATTATTACTGATATTCATGGGAATGGTGATGCATTAAAAGCTGTTCTGGAAAATATTGATAAAGATAAGAAAATCAAACATATTTATTGTCTGGGAGATTTAATAGGTATTGGTCACCAAACGAATGAAGTTCTTGAATTATTGTTTTCCCGTGAAAACATATCATTTGTAAAGGGAAATCATGATGAAGCTATTTTAAGAATAATCGATGGACAAGAACCTGGCAGTAAAGGTGAGGAAAGGGAACACCATCAATGGATTGCTTCTAGATTAAATGAGAAGTATATTCCTAGATTATCAAATATTCCAATGAAACTAGAAATTGAAATAAACGGTAAAAACTTTTTATTTGTTCATTATCATTTGGGGGAAAATAACAAATTTTTATCCATCGATCATCAACCTTCTACTGACAAGTTGGATGAGTTTTATAAAAATTGTAATGCAGATGTTGTTTGTTTTGGACACCATCACACAATTCATCATTTTAAGTCTAATAAGAGACTCTATCTCAATCCGGGCTCATTAGGGTGTAACAATCAACCAGTTGCACCATATTTAAAATTAATTATTGGTGAAGCTGGTCAAATAGACGTTTCTTTTATTGAAGTTCCTTATGATAATAAGGAGTTTTTATTAGCATATGAAAAACTAAATGTTCCTGCCAGAGAATTTATATTGAAAGTCTTTCATGATGAGCAGCATTTACGAAATCTCTAAATTCTAAAAAGGCGGGTGAATCTATGAAAGATAAAAAGTTAAGAAACTACTTAATAGCAATAATCGTAATATCAATTTTATTATCATTGAAAACAATTTACGATAATAGAGAAAGAAGTTTAGCAGATGTAATGAAATACAATCAGCGAGATTTCAATTCTTTATTATTTACTCAGAATATAAAAGAATATAAATTTAAATCCGATAATTGGTGGTCTACACATGATAACGAGCCAGTTGAAGAATTAATGGCTTTTTTAAGTCAATATCGTGTGAAAAAGATTAAAGAGGATGAATTCAATCAAAGGAATAAAAATGAAATAGGCATTGAATTTGCAATATTCAATTATGTAAAAGATTCAAAAGTAGTGGGAATACACGAAAATACAGTCGATCTAGATATTGGAGAATACTATATAGTTCTAAATGGACCAATTGATATGGAGTGGATTAGTAATTATCATGAAAAATATCGAGAATTGTATGATTAGAGAAAAAGTGTTCATTATTATTACATACAGTAAGAACTAATTGATGATGATCATTACATAGAATGGATAGATATTGAGAGTGCAAATTAAAACATTTAATATCGTATTATCATTCGTTTCCTATTCAAATTGTTTTGTATTTGCACGAGTAACCGTAGTCGTAGGTTCCACTTTCTGAGGCGACCCTCGAGCCAAGTGCATTATTTTACATTTCAATAGTCATATTATCTGTAATAGATAATATGACTATTGATTTTACTTTGAGAGGAAAATAACAGTAGATTTTCAGCTTATTATGAGAAATATACCTTTTTTACTGAAAATAACAGTAATTTTTACGCTTATTTGATTAAAATCAATGATTATCATCTGATTTTGAGCAATTAACAGTAATTTTTACCCTTATTTTAAGGGAATTAAGTAGTTTACACAAAATAACAGTAATTTCTACGCTTATTTTTCATCTATTCATCCTTCATCCTTCATCCCAAGCATTATTGGTAAAATTTCGGATTCAGCATCAAACCTTAATGTTATTGCCCTCGAGCCCTCACCAGTAAACTGTGTTAGGGCTCATCATTTTTTACCGAATTCACATCTTTTGACGAGTTTCCACCTGCCTCGGAAGCGGACGACTTTCAAATAAAGTATTAGCAAATTGTTAAAATTACCTTCGTCCCGGCCCCTTTATTTTTTTGATTTCGTAAAGGTATAGCTACTTACTTTTACTATTTTTCTTAAATAAGAAATCAAATAAAGAAATTCTAGGAGGATACAAGAAGGATATATTTGTATGCTAATCTGTAATTGGGGGTGAGGAGATGCTTTTCAAACTTCTTTTAGTTGAAGATGATGCCGAGATAAGCGAGATTATTACAGATTATTTTAATGAGAAAAGTAGTGGGGATTTCACTATAGATTGCGCCGTGACTGGACATGAAGGTCTACAAAAATGCATTGAAGACGAATATGATTTGGTTCTTCTTGATGTCATGCTTCCACAGGTAGACGGTTTTACAATTTGTAGGGAGCTTAGAAAAAATAGCGATGTTCCTATTATATTTATTACTGCAAGGCACACAGAGAGTGATCGATTACATGGATATCATCTAGGTTGTGATGATTATATAACGAAACCCTTTTTACTGGCGGAGCTTTATGCAAAAGTGAATGCATTATTAAAACGCTCAAAAGGCATGGTAAGGAATGCAATTATGATGGCAGGGAAAATAAAATTAGACCCATATGGCTGTACCGCTTTTGTGAATGATCAAGAAGTAATTCTAGCACCTATTGAATTTGCCATCTTAAAAATGCTTATGGACAACCATGGTAAAGTTGTTAGCCGTGATAACCTACTTATCAGGATTTGGGGTTATGAATTTGAAGGTAATGATAGGGTCGTAGATAACCACGTAAAGAAACTGCGAAAAGCCTTAGGAAGCGCTTCAACTCAAATCAAAACTGTATTTAAAAGAGGTTATAGATTGGAGGTGGAAGCATGAAAAAAAACAAAACAAAACGCGTAGTATATCTTCGTATCTTTAGTTCATTTTTAGCCATCTATCTAATATTGATGATAGGATTCAGTGTATTCCTTGTATCTCAGCAAAAGAAAGTGGCTGAAATGGATTTACGAACATACGCATTACAAGCGAGCACAAAAGTTGAAGATATCCTAAAAGATAATATTGATAGTAATAATCAAATTACGGACATTTCTAAAGTGAAGAAAGAATTTGCAAACGAATCCAATTTTTTTACCTCTGAGGATACTGAAATGGCTGTATTTACGAGTGACTACAAAGTGCTTCTTAGTACAAATGACTACTGGAAAGTCAGTTATTCTTCACAAGGAGAGGGTAACAAATATTACACTGAGTACGGATTTTTAAATCCTAAAGATTGGTATAGTGACGAAGAAATAAGAGAAATTGAAAGTTATTTATATGCCAAACCAAAGGCAGAAAAGGTTGGAAATCTATCGGGATATACAGTCGATGTAAAGGGTTTTTGGATCGATAATGAGATGATTATCCCTGAACAAATAACAGTGAATGAATTGTATGCGCAAAATTTTGATGAAAACGGAGATGTAGTAGCAAGCGGAGGTACGCATACTGATAATATTGTCTACCTTTCAAATTTTAGAAATTCGGAGGCATTACCGTATTTTGAATATGGTGGCATCGTACCGGATTATTCAGGTAATCCAAATAATGAAAAACGTAATGAATTACGCCAGTTGGTAATAGATCATGATTACTTAGAAGAAGCTTTACCACAGTTAATGTCAACAAAGGCCTTTTCACAAAGAATAAATCTATTTAACTATCGTTTGTATTGGCCACAGCCTTATCAGTCAACGATTAATTCGAATGATGGACAAGATGTATATAGTGATTTTTGGATAGTGGTTGGTCGTGACGTAAATCTATGGGAACAGTGCTCAGCTACTTTTGCCTTTGTCTGGATTTCCTGTTTTATCATATTTATGATCGTAGCGCTCATCCTTTCGAGACAAACATATAAGACCTATAAGAAACAAGAGCTACTTGAAAAACATCGTAAGGATATGACGAATGCCCTAGCACATGACTTAAAAACACCTTTAAGTATTATTTCTGGCTATACACAGAATCTACAGGAAAACGTTCATACAGAAAAAAGGGATCATTACGTAGTTCATATCCAAACAAATATAGACCGAATGGACAAGATAATTAGGGAAATGCTGGAGTTGACAAGATTAGAGTCAGATTCTCTCGAAATTAATCTTGATGATGTATCACTGAATCAATTAAGCGATGAAATTATGAATCGTTACAAGCAGGTTTGTGATGAAAAGTCCATAACTGCGCTTCTTGAAGGGGACGCTATTGTGAAGGCGGATCGTTCATTAATAGAAAGAGTAATAGATAACTTTTACATTAATGCGATAGAAAATATGCCTGAAGGTGGGAAGATTGGTATTAGAATCTCTGATAATATGCTTGAAGTATATAATAGTGGCAGCTATATACCTGAAGAAAAGTTAGACGAAATATGGCTTCCTTTTAAAAAAGGTGATGCATCACGTGGTAATACGAAAGGTACAGGACTAGGACTAACTATTTCACGTGCAATTCTAGAATTGCACAAATTCTCCTATGGCGCTAGAAATAGTGATGATGGAGTACTATTTTGGATTAAATTCCGTTGATATGACTGGATAAAAAAGGAGTGCTGAGGCATTCCTTTTTTCATTGCTAGCAGGTGAATAGAACGGTTATGCAGATACCATTCAGAGTTATTTTCTTTAGAGGGAAATCTATTGTTTGAAGAGAACATAGAATAAGAGCGTTTAATAATAGGGGGAATAGGGGGGATAATAGTGGAGTGTAAAATGGTTAAAAAGTCTTTCCAAGTTGTAGGAATAAAAGGCACCGGTCTATATGCTAATTTTGGCATCGAGGTTCCAGGACTCGCCCAGCAACTCCTATCGCGTCTGGGTGAAATTGAAATTCATTCGGGTACGGAAATCGCTCTTTTCGAACCGAAAAGAGATGAAGACCATATAGAAGGAGAGTACTTTGTAGGGGTAATCGTGAATGAAGCTCTTAAAGATGTTCCAGTTGGGATGGAATATATTGAAATTGCTCAATCCTATGTCACGACAAAAGGGAACATCAACCAGCTCGCAAATTTACACAACAATTTATTAACATGGGTTGGTGAACATGGGTTTAAAAAAGACATAGCAGCTTTAATCGTAGAGACTTATCTTCCAATGGAAAATGGAGAGGAAGAAGTAGAAATCTATTTACCAGTTTTGATTTAAAGCCTAGTTTCATAAAGGGAGGAAAATGATGAGTGAAGAACAATTATTTGAACAAATGAAATTATGGCGTGCATGGACAGTGGAATTTCTCCGAACAATTCCAGAGGAAATGGCCGACCAAATCCCACACGGATCTAATAACAATATCCGCTGGAATGTTGGGCATATATTAGTAGGGTGGGATCATGCAATGTTTCCCGCAGTGAATGAAGAGAGACAGTTACCTCTTTCTTATCACTTGATGTTCCCAAGAGGAAGTAAACCAGAGAGTTGGACAGAACAACCACCGTCAGTGGATGAGTTGATAAAGCAGTTGGAAGTACAGCCTGCTATGATTGAACAATTCTGTAAGGGAAACCTTGATAAACCGCTAAAAGAACCTTTTTTAGGGATGAAAACACTAGGTGACATGGTTGTTTTTCATATGAACCACGAAAATTTACACATGGGGATCATTAAAAGTATAAAACAACAACTTTTAAGTAAAAATAGCTTAATAAAATCAGAGTGATCTATTGCTAGCGTTAATCCATGGAGAAGGATTAATGCTTTTTTTGTGGAAATTATTGAACAAGTAAGTTAGGTGAATTGAAAGACTGAAGGGGAGGTTAAGAATGCTAAATGAAGCAATAAAAGCTGTTGAAGAATATCGTTCCATATTAAATCAGGGTGATGTACATGAAGTGAATAAATGGATATCTGATGATTTTATAGGATACTTTGGATATTACAATGATAGAGATTACGAGATTTACAATGGAAAGTCGTATAAAGAATCCAATGTTGAAACATTAAACTCCTATAAAGGTAAAAGTCCGACTTGGGATTATCAAGACCTAACAAAAAATCTCCGTTCAGAAACCGAAATCATCCTTTCTTCCATTGTTACATTTTCTCAATCTGGCGAAAAAGTAGCTACTGCATTGTGTATAGAAATATTCAAAAAAGAGTTGGACGAGTGGAAGTTATATAGACAGCATATGGAAAGGTATTCGTCGTAACAAAATTTAATAAAAGGAGGAAGTGAACTTGGCAAACAACGATAGTCTTAAAGGATTCGACATAAAAATTGCAACGAATGAAGATAGCGGTACAGTCATTACAATGTTAAAACAAATCGCCCAATGGATGAAAGATAACGAGATAAATCAATGGAGATTTTTATTAGAAGGTGGTGATGATGAAGAGATTGCAGAAGCTATATCCAACGAAGAAACCTATATTGTTTTAAATGGTGCAGAAATCGTAGCGACATTTACACTTCTTTCGAAACAAAGTGAATGGGATCAGCATATATGGGGAGAAGATCAAAGTTCCAACTCGCTTTATTTACACCGACTTGCAATTACGCCAACTTATATGAATAAAAACTTAGGCAAAAGCATTTTGTTTTGGATAGAAAACAATGTAAACGATCAAGAGTTTCTTCGATTAGACTGTGTTGCTGAAAATAGTAAATTAAACAACTTTTATAAGAATCATGGATTCGAACTTGTTGGTATAACGGATGGTCATAGTAAATATCAAAAACGATTGGGCTTAAATTAAATATACAACTTTCAACAAGGCGTTGATCCAAAAGGATTAATGCTTTTTTATTGTTCAACGGACAGGTTGATGAAAGAGGAAATTGTTCTGTTTAATATAAAAATTCATTGATAGTATTAAGTTATTGTTATAAAGGAAAGGATCCTATACCAATGTTAACAGATATAGAACAAGTAAAAATACTATTCCAAGAATTAAGAAGAATACTAGAAAAAGAAAATGAAAACGAAACAATGTATATCATCCATCAATTGAATTCAGGATTACGTCTCATTGATGAAAATATAAATAATAATCATGACTATAATGAATATAAACTTCTATTTAATAAATTGGAGGGAATCTATATAAATATTAATCAGCCACGGGTTGGCCTGGCAGATTATTTTATTTGGAAAGAACACTATGAGGAACGTTTAATAGTTAATAAAGACTTAGATACAATTAAAGAAAACTTAACATTAATATTTAAATAAAAAGGCTATTTCAATCTGCTTCGAATTATTGAGGCTGGGACCTAAGTGAAAAATTATAATCCATCATTCATTTTTGAATGTACTATTTTGATAGCATATCGTTCATTTCCGATGCAAATTGTTATGTGTTTGCAACGAATTATTATCGCACTATTGATTGTACTTTGAGGAAAAAATAACAGTAGATTTTCAGCTTATTATGAGAAATATACCTAATCTTTCGTAAATAGCGGTAAATTTTACTCTTATTTGATTAAAATCAATGCTTTTCATTTGATTTTGAGCAATTAACAGTAGTTTTTACGCTTATTTAAAGGGAATTACGTTGTTTACAGAAGATAACCTTAAATTCTACCCTTATTTTTCTCCTATTCATCCTTCACCCTAAGAATTCACAATGATATTGCCTTCGAGCCTTCACCAGTAAACTGTGTGAGGGCTCGATATCAGGACAAGGAGCGCTTCTTTGAATTCACATTTGGTAAGAAAATGCTTGCATTTTCGACGGCTCTTCACCTGACTCGAAAGCAGACGACTATGAAATAACGTAATGAGCAAACCGTTACTGATACTGGAACTACTTACCTTTTGAAAAATACTTATGTCCCAACTATTTATTTCTTAAGGATCATGTATTGGTATCAAGATCATTTTTTGAATTCCGAGAGGTTCTTTTCCTCATTTTTAAACAATTTTATATGAATTTCCACCGAATCTTCTCTGTTATGTGGAATGAAAATTCAGAAAACAGTATTGACTATGAACTTTTTAAGTAATAAAATAAACAGCAAGTCATCTAGATGTATAGATGTATAGATGATACGAATACGGAAACATTTTTGAATGCATAGGAGGGTGAGAATGAGTAATTTTAATTCAAATATTCCAAAGTATGTTCTGATTGCAGATAGCTTAAGAAAAAAAGTAGATGAACTGTACAATGCCGGACAGGAAAAGTTTCTAAGCGATGATGAATTGATCCAAATGTTTAATGTCTCTAGGATGACAATTCGCCAAGCAGTTCAAGTGCTTGTAAATGATGGGCTTTTAAAACGTATTCAGGGAAAAGGTACCTATATTGTACGAAAAGATAAGCTAAATACAGATATTGCAAAGTTGGATACTTTCTTCCGAGGGTGGTACTTGAAAGACTTTCATGTGAAGTTACTATTTAGGGGATCTGTACCTTGTCCAAAAGGAATGGAACATAAATTAGGAGTACAACCAGGAGAAGAAGTGTACCAAGTCACACGTTTACGTCTCTCAAACGGAATCCCAATCGTTATTGATAACCGTTATCTTTTAAAAAAGTATGGCGAACAAATCACAGATGAGGAATATGTGAATTATTCTTTTTCCCACATATTTTTAAATAAATTCAATATAGCTCTCTCAAAAGGGGAGATTGAGATTGAAGCAGTTCTTGCTAGTCCAGAGATATCAGAAATTCTTGGTGTTTCCATAGGCTCACCTATTTTATATCGAAGTGTTGACCTAAGGGTACAAGATGAATGTGTTTTAACAGGTGCCTCTTCTTATCGTGGGGACATGTATAAATATAAATCCGAATTAAGTCTAGATTAAGAAAAATAACTTAAGAGGTAGTGGTTATTTCAAGGTTGATTCATCCTAATACTTTCTACTATTTTGTAAGTGCTTTCATTTTAATGTTTGTACCACAAATCTAGTATTCTATTGGAAACATAAGTAACAACACATATTATTCAAAGGAATAAATGAAGGAGGAAAGTTTATGTTCTATTCCATTTTAATCATCCTAGCTATTATTATCGCAATCTATTTAGGTGAAAAGCTTGATATCAATACTGGTTTAGTTGCTTTGGCATTTGCATATATCATCGGATGTTTTGTTTTGGGTATGTCTGTTAGTGATGTAATAGCAACGTTCCCAACAAAGTTATTCTTAGTTATCTTCACCTTGGCGCTCTTCTTTAATTTTGCGGTAGTGAATGGTACTCTAGAAAAAATTGCTCACCTATTACTTTATAAATTTCAAAAACAAACAAAATGGCTTCCATTAATTTTGTACTTTATTACAGCGTTGGTATCAGGAATGGGTGCAGGGTTCTTTACTTCTGTGGCAGTCATGGGTGCGATCGCAATGGCATTATGTAAATCGTCAGGAATGAACAAACTGCATGCTTCATTTGCCGTTTCATTAGGTTCACTTTCTGGTGCAAACTTTATGTATAGTGCACATGGTGTTCTATTTAACTCATTATTAAGTGATACAGATGTTGCTGCTCAAGCAGATATATTAACTAGAGATATCTTTGTTGTTTCATTTATCTATCCGATCTTTATCATGTTAATTCTTATGTTTTTTGACCGCAAAAAGAGTCAAATGACAGATTTGAATATTGAAAAACCAGAAGGCTTTACAAAAGTACAAAAGGTAAATATCACCTTAATTAATCTACTAATGGTAATGGTATTAGGTGTACCGATGCTTGCTAAGTTTATGCCTGGGAATGAAACGATTCAGTTAATAAACGCACGTACGGATATCACTTTACTTGCAATGGTATTTGCCATCTTAGCATACTTATTGAAATTAGCTGAGGACAAGCCAAAAGAAGTAATGGCAAGAATTCCTTGGAGCACACTATGGCTTGTGTCAGGGGTAGGGATGTTAATTGATGTTGCTGTTGAAGCTGGTACAATTGATTTGTTAGCATCTTTAATTAATAACTTGCCGCCATTTATTGTCCCTATTGCAGTAGCAATCATAGCTGGTGTTATGTCAATCTTTAGTAGTACATTGGGTGTTGTGGCACCATTAATGTTCCCGATGATTGCGGGGATCATCGCTCCAACAGGTTACAGTGCTTCGTTAATTGCGGTTGCGATTATCATCGGTGCCCAATCAACTGCTTTAGCACCATTCTCTACAGGTGGTAGTTTGATCCTTGGTAACAGTGGTTTAAGTGACGAGGAATCTAAGAAATTCTATAAGGATTTACTTTACAAAGCCACACCTATTGGATTAGGATTTGCAGTACTTGCTACTGTGATATTAATGTTTATATTTTAAGGAGTAGTTATGCAAAAAATATTTGACTCTCATTTTCATATTATTGATCCAAAGTTTCCTCTTGTAGAAAATCAAGGGTTCGTTCCGGATTACTATACAGCGAATGACTATCTAAAAGAATTACAAGAAATGTCGATAGAAGTGACTGGAGGAGCTATCGTATCTGGTTCTTTCCAAGGGTATCATCAAGATTACTTTGCAGAGGCAATCTCACTATTAGGTGAGGATTTTGTTGGAATTACGCAACTTCCATTCGATACAACGGATGAAGAGATTTTAAGATTAAACGATGTAGGGATAAAGGGAATAAGATTTAACCTATATAGAGGTCAATCTGCTTCACCAAAGGAAATTAAAGATCTATCGGAGAGAGTATACAAATTATGCAATTGGAAGACAGAGCTTTATCTTAATCTGCAAAGTGTTAATGAGGATATCAAAGATTTAATGTTCACATTACCCAAAGTGTCAATTGATCATCTTGGGATGCATAAGTGTTCAATTGATACGCTGAAAAAAATAGTGAATGCCAATATTCCGATTCGTTTAACAGGCTTTGGCAGGGTAGGGTATGAACGCGATGAAATTAGACAATTAATCACAACTTTATATAGCGAAAACCCAAACAGCCTAATATTCGGAAGTGACTTACCTTCAACTCGAGCAAAATACCGTTTTTCATACGATGACATTCAATTAGTTAAAGAAACAGTTGGTAGTGAAGCGCAGGATCGAATCTTCTTTCTAAACGGTGAAAGTTGGTATCTCAATAGATAACTTGAATAAATACCATTTAGGTTGCTTAAATTAACAACATGATGATTCCTTTTTGGTAATACTATCCCCATATAGTAGACAGTGAAATGAATCTACTGTTTGCTATATGGGGATTTTCCTAATGAGAAAACTAACAAATGATTATTTTGCTATTTACAATGGTAAGAATTGTTGAAGCAATCAATGATCAAACGAAAGAGGGAATCCCATGAAACTATCAGGAAACACAATACTTATCACTGGCGGAGCATTGGGCATTGGGTTTGCCTTTACCGAGCGTTTCGTAAAATTAGGCAATAAAGTGATTGTATGCGGCAGAAGAGAAGCAAAACTTCAAGAGGCGAAGGAGAAGATTCCTGAACTAGTTACTCGCGTTTGTGATGTCACAAAAGAAGAGGATCGAATTGCTTTATTTAACTGGATTACAAGCGAACATCCCGATGTGAATGTGCTCATGAACAACGCCGGCATTCAACAACGTTACAATGTCTTGAAAGCTAATGCGAAAGAGGAATGGAGCTATTATAGCAATGAAATTACTTCCAACATTGAGGCGCCTTTTCATTTTGCCATGCTTTTTGCACCGTATTTTGCTAAGAAAGAATATGCTGCAATCTTGAATGTATCCTCTGGCTTAGCGTTTACTCCTATGGCGATTGCTCCAATTTATTCGGCTACGAAAGCGGCAGTTCATTCCTTTACGATGAGCTTACGCCATCAGCTTGAAGATACGCCAGTGGAGGTTATCGAGATTGCACCTCCTGCGGTAAATACCGATTTAGGAGGAGTGGGCTTACATAGCTTTGCAACACCTGTCGATGAATTTGCCGATGCTATTTTTAAAGGGCTTGAAGAAGGAAGACTAGAAATTGGCTATGCACGCGCGGAAAAGGCGATTAGGATGAATCGAGATGAGATTGACGAGTCCGTAAAAACGATGTATGCCAATATGAAAAACACAATTTTATAACAATCAAAAGGAGCTACCCATGTTGGTAGCTTTTTCTAGTAGATAATGTACAAATAGTTGATATAATAAAAAACTACTCATATGATTAGAAATGTTCAAAATATATCAATTAATTGCAAATTTTCTACATCAAAAATGCATGAAGGATTTTTGTTACAACTAGATGTTGTTTTGATAAGGAATAGCCACCTACGTCCCATCTTTTTTCAAAATTATTGGAAAATAATACGAACTTATTGTTGTGTTAGCTATAATAATAGATAAGGAATTACTACTATTATAACTACTAATAAGATAATAAATTAGCATACTAATATAATTCATGGTATAAAGAAATAAAAAACCACATCATAAATTACCGTTAGGAAAGAATCGCGTAACCATTCATAAGTATATTTATATAGGCTAAATCGAATTTACAACCATTACTATATTATTGAGGGATCATTATGAAACATTTTATCGACCAATTTGAACAAGCTTTCTATTATTCGCCTATTGGAATGGTGATTCTAACTTTTGATGGGCAAGTGTTGAAAGTGAATCCTGCGTTATCCAGTTTGACAGGCTATACAGAGAAAGAACTTTTAACATCTGTGACGTTTCGTGATATTACACACCCTGATGATTTAGACGAAGATAACAAACACATGCAAAAGCTTTTAGAAGGAAAAAAAGAATACTATGAAATGGAAAAAAGATTTTTTCATAAAGACGGTAGCCTTAAATGGGCATTAATTTCCGTTTCCATTGTACAAGAAGGAAATCAGCCAGAATATATCATCACTCAAGTACAAGATATTACGGAAAGAAAGCAATTAGAGCTCGAGTTAGTCGAAGGAGAAAAAAGGTATCGAAACCTGATTACCAATCTACCTGACCCTATTGTAGTACATGATGGAAATGAGATTACGTATGCTTCACCATCAGCTGCTACAATGGTAGGGGTACCTATTGAGGAGATTGTAGGAAAATCTATCTCGGATATTGTTGATCCTAAACAATATGACTTGGCTAAAGAATATATAGAGGGAATTTTCCAAAGCAATGAACCTCTTCATAATTTTGAACTTCGAATAGGGATTAGTGAGCGTGAATATCGTGATGGTATCTTTTCTGCAATTCCTATCAATTACATGGGCAAAAAATCCATTATGGTAAGTTATCGGGATATTACGGAACGCAAAAAAGTGGAAATGGCTTTGAAAGAAAGTGAAGAACGTTATCGTCGATTGATTGAATTCTCGCCACTAGGAATTGCTGTTCATCAAGATAAAATCATTACCTATATTAACGACACCGCTTTAAGATTATTAGGTGCAAAAGACGAAAGTGACGTCATCGGTTCCCATATCAATCAATTTATCCACCCAGATTTTCAAGAGGCCGTTTCAAATGATATTAATATTCTTGAAACAGGTGAATTTGTACCAACGACGACAGAAAAGTTTATCCGGTTTGACGGAAAAATCATTGATGTAGAAGTGAATGGAATCCCTATTCAAATAAACGGGGAATCTGCTGTACAAGTAGTATTTTGGGATGTTACGGAGAAAAAGAAAGAGGCAGATTTAGTTCGCTATCGTGCATACCATGATACTTTAACGGATTTACCAAACCGACTCAAATTCCAAATGGACCTTGAGGAAGCATTGGAAAATGATACGATGCTAACCATTCTGTTCTTAGACTTACACGGATTAAAACCTGTAAACGATACGTATGGACACCAAGCTGGTGACGTGTTGTTAGTGAAGGTGACCTCACGTTTAAGCGAGGTTATTGATACGAAGGGGCTCGTTTATCGAATTGGGGGCGACGAGTTTGCGGTATTAATTCGTGGTGAAAAGAAGGAAGTAGAAATTATTGACATCATCAACAAAATGGATGAGTCATTGAATCAACCCATCTACATTTCAAATACCGTTGTTGAAGTTTCCGCAAGTATTGGTGTTGTCTACTATCCAGATCATGGTGGCGACATGGAATCCCTCCTAAGACATGCGGACATGGCCATGTATCATGCGAAGAAGACGAATATGCTTTATCGCATCTATGAGCGATAGTGCATTCATTTAGGCGACGTTACTAGAGATGTGCATACAGGTGTGGGAGTTAAGGAGATTTATAGTTGCTATATTTGTTGGACTTTATATTTTTTGTATTAATCTATTTCTTAGTGTTCTTTCAGAAGTGGAAAAAATATTCAAATGAAAATCTATTCAGCCGAACAGTGATGTATTGTTACATCGTGATGGTGTTATACGTTACATTAATGCCTTTTACTCTACCATTAGAAATAAAAAACAATCTCTTTATAGAAACAGCCAATTTTATCCCATTTCGAGATTTACGGTTAGGTTATCATGGAGCCGTTAGAGAAATTTATCTGAATATCATCATGATGGTGCCTTTTGGATTTTTACTTCCACTGATTAAGAAACGGGGTTTAGTTAGAACTGTCCTTGCAACATTCCTTTTTAGTTTGTTAATTGAGAGTACTCAATTATTGAGTGTATGGTTTGGTAGCGCAGCTACGAGAATATTTGATGTTACCGATTTAATTACAAACACTTTAGGCGGTCTCATAGGGTTTCTTCTATTTATTATCCTAAGGTTCGCGTCTACTAATAAATCATAAAATTCAAGCCCTCGGTCTATCCGAGGGCTTTTTTCATTGCATCTCTAATAAGTTTGAAAAAGTGAATAAGGAACTTCTTTGAAAAAATAAAGGGCTATCGAGTGACGATAACCCTTTGGATCAAATTAATATTTCATAAAGGAAGCACCAACAATGATCAATAGGATAAATAGAACAACAATCAAAACAAAGTCCTTGTTGTTGTTATCATAAGATCCGCCTACATTGTTGCAATCGTAACTTCCACCAACATTTCCATAACCCATAATTGTCACCCCCTTATGCACAATCTAATGTATGCTTCTTTATGAAGAAGGTACGGTACAAACGTGTAAAAATTTTTCGTCAATATTTACAAATAACATCCCTGTTGCCTCATTAGGAATGAGTTGCTATCTGAAATATTTTTATTTTCAGATAATTAGTGTTAAGCTAATTTAGTAGAGTTACTTATTATTGGGGAAGGGGAAATGAACATGAAATTAGCTACTGTTTGCGTGGAAGACCGTGAAGTTGCAGCGTTTGTATTAAATGGACAAGTATTGCTGATTGAAGATGCCAATCAACATTTCCAAACAAATTGGGAAACAACAGTTTTTGATATTATCCAAAAAGAACAGTTAAATGAGCTTACGACTTGGTTTAATGACCATCTATTAAACAATACTAGTTTAGTAGAAAACAATCTTACACCAGTTTCGGAAGTTCAGTTCGGGCCACTATACCGCCATCCACGTAAGATTTGGGGAATCGGCTTGAATTATGTTGAGCATGCAGCAGATTTAAGTGAGAAAGCACCAAATACAGAACCGGCAAGTTTCTTGAAACCGGATACAACGATTATTGCACCAGGGGATGAAATTCAAATTCCACTACAATCTGAGCGTACCACTGCAGAGTCAGAACTAGGAATTATCATTGGGAAAAAGATAAAGGATGTCACAGAAGAAGAAGCGCCTTTTGTGATTGCGGGTTATACAACCATTATTGATATGACTGCAGAAGACATTCTCCAAGTGAACCCAAGATATTTAACAAGAGCAAAGAGCTTTGATACATTCTTCAGCTTTGGCCCATGTCTGATTACACCTGATGAAGTGGAAGATGTGAATGCGCTAAATGTAGCGACAGTCATTAATGGGGAAGTCCACCGATCTAATATAGTGTCAAATATGACTTTTAAGCCGTGGCATCTGGTTTCATTTCATTCTAAGGTAATGACGCTTTTACCTGGAGATATCATTTCTACCGGAACACCTGGAGCAGTCGTGATTAATGAAGGGGATATCGTGGAGTGCCATATCGATGGTTTTCCTAGATTAGTAAATCCTGTGAAAGATTTAAAAGTATCAAGAGTAGTGGAGGTAATATAGATGGATTTAGGGTTGAGTGGAAAAGTAGCAATAGTTGCTGCATCAAGCCAAGGCTTGGGAAAGGCTGTTGCAACACAATTTGTACGTGAAGGCGTTAATGTAATGATCACAAGCCGAAACGAAGAGAAGTTAAAAGAAGTCAAAGAGGAATTAATGGGCTTAGGTGGTGGTAGAGTCGCTTATGTCACGACTGATATTACAAATCCAGATGCGATTAAAAACTTAGTAGAGAAAACAATTGAAGAGTTTGGCCAACTGGATATTTTAGTGAATAATACAGGTGGCCCACCAAGCGGCAAATTTGAATCCTTTACGGATGAGGATTGGATTAAGGCATTTGAGTTAACATTATTAAGCTATATTCGATTAACTCGCGAGGCTTTGCCGTATTTAAAGAAAAATGGTGGTCGTATTATTAATATTGCGTCATCCTCTATAGCTCAGCCAATTCCGGGCTTGATTTTTTCCAATACATTCCGTTTAGGCGTTCTGGGCTTTTCGAAAACCCTTTCCTTAGAATTAGCCGATGACAATATTCTTGTAAACACAGTTGCGCCAGGTCGTATTGCAACAGATCGAGTTGCTTTCTTAGATGCGACGAACGCAGAAAAGTTGAACAAGCCTGTTGAAGAGGTTGTGCAAGAATCAAAAGAGGCAATTCCATTAAAACGCTACGGAACACCTGAGGAATTTGCGAACGTCGTGACATTCCTCGTGTCAGAAGCAAGTACATTCATCACAGGCAGTGCGCTTTTAGTAGATGGTGGAATGATTAAGTCGATTTAAATGAGAGATGAAAGTGAGATTGCATTTGCGATTGTGTATGCGATTGGGCGGCAAACCGTGGGGGTGCGGTTTGCTGCTTTTTTTATGTGGGAGTACATTCTAAACCTAATGTTTACGAGACATTTTAGGACAATTCTTTAATACTTTGTCTTGTAAATCATATTTACTAGACAACTTCATGAAGATTTTTGATTCTTTGTCAAGTAAATCAAGT
>Ga0182745_1000909_pt1 | contig 30059 bp, 21 predicted proteins | sample eDN3rd30CKraftBY_FD_128523 | JGI IMG/M metagenome (GOLD analysis project Ga0182745, IMG submission 128523) | Enriched backyard soil microbial communities from Emeryville, California, USA - eDNA 3rd pass 30_C Kraft BY (version 2) (version 2) | ecosystem: Environmental > Terrestrial > Soil >... | reverse complement strand
CTTGAGCATGTTCGTGACGAAGGCGACCGTCTCCTGCTGCTTCTGGAGCATCAGCTGGGCCTCGGCGCGGTCGCGGTCCACACCCTTCAGGCCGGCGAGGGACTTCTGCTCGAGAGCGCTGAGGCCCTGGCTGTGACCGAGAGCCTTGCTGAAGGAGGCGGCGGAAGAGATGGCGTCGGACATGGTCTTCTCCAGAAGTTTGGAAGCGGGTGGTTTGCGTCGGCGCTGCTTACAAATGGATTATGGGGAAATGGGGGCCGGAAGTTTCCTCCCCATTTTCTGATCCATTTTCCCGCCGGGGGCCGGAAGAACGCTTCCGAAGGGGCGCACCGTTTTGGTGGAAAAGCCGATAACAGTCTAAGCTCCCGGCGCCCGGTGCCGCTTGCCCTACCGGCCGCCGGGGCCGTCCTCCCGCCCTCGTGAGGGATGTGTGCAGATGACGACTGAATCCAAGGCCTCGGTGACCAACGACGACGTGAAGCCCCTGTCGGGCCCGGAGATGCTCGAGCGGGCCACGGAAGGCTTCAACCTCTTCCAGGACGGCCGCTTCCGCGAGTCGCTGGCCCTGTTCCAGTCACTGGCGGCCATGGACCCCACTGAGGCCTACTTCCAGACGGCGCTGGGCGCCTGTCACCTGGCGCTGGAGGACCTGGACCTGGCCGAGTCCTACTTCAACCGCGCCATCGAGCTGGACCCCACCGACCTGACGCCCTTCGTCAACCGCGGAGAGGTCAATCTGCGGCTGGGCAAGGTCCACGAGGCCGCCCGGGACTTCAATCACGCGGTGGGGCTGGACCCCGAGGGCCAGGACCCGCTCAGCGCTCGCGCCCGGATGCTGGCCGCGGCGGCGCTGGAGAGCGCCGAGGAGTCGCCGTCCTCCGAGTCCGGCGGCGACGGCCACCCCTGAGCGCGGGCCGGGCGCCCGAAGAGCCCGGCCCGCCTTCGTGGGCGTCGGGGCTCAGGGGAACTTCAGCTCCAGGTCCACGCGGTACACCCCTTCCATGACGGGCTCGAAGTCGGCCGTCACGGACTCGGCGTAGGTGCCCTGGTCCTGCAAGCGCACCCGCAGTGGGCGAACGGCCTGCCCCGGTGGCGCGTAACGGCCCGTCACCGTGTAGCGCGCGATGGGGAGGTCCGCGAAGCCGAAGCCGTCCGGCGTGTTGGTGCCCCGGCCCGTCACCGGGGAGCCGGTGCTGCCATCCACCAGTGCCCCCGCCGGCGTGAGGGTCAGCTCCACGTGCTCGCGTTGCAGGGCCTGGTCCGGGTCGGCCGGGTCCACGTAGTCGGTCAGGTTGAAGTAGATGCCGCTGCCGTAATGGCCGCCTTCGGGCCTCGCGCCGGTGAGCTTCCAGGAGAAGTCCCGGATGGCGCCTTCGTTGCTCGCGAAGGAGTCGGGGTTGCTGGGGTGCAGGTCGAACGTGTAGCTGCGGCCGTTGAAGTCGCGCCGGAGCTTCGCGCTGGTGTTCCAGGTGACCGCCGCCTTGCCCAGCTCCAGCCGGTAGGTGCCGTCCGCGCCCGTGATGCCCACGACGTTGGAGTTGTGGAGGAGCTGGTTGTCGGCCACCACCTCCACCCCCGCCAGGGGCTTGCCCGTGGTGTCCGTGGCCTTGCCCTTGACGACGTTCTGCTCACTGTTGCCGCCAGGGCTGGGACCGGGGCCGTTGGAGTCACCGTCCGAGCAGGCCGAACAGGCCAGGGACGCCCCCAGCAGCAGCAGCGGAAGACCCCTGCCCAAGGCATTCTTCAGTCGCATCGTGTTCTCCCATGGTGTCACGTGGCCTGCCCCGGCCCTCCAGGATGGCAAGCACGACAGGGGGATGAACCCGCGTGACGGGGCGCGGCGCAAGAACGAAAGTCCACGTCGGTTGAATGCCCGTCTGCCCAGGACGGGCAGGGGCGGGGCGCGCTTCGTGACGCCCCCCCTGACAGAAAGGGCCCGGGTTGGCCTAGGATGCCTGGCTGCTGATGGCTGCCACCAATTCGAACACCTTCCTCTCCAAGTACTCCGACATCGTCCTCGCCGTGGTGGTCGTGGCCATCGTCGGGATGATGATCGTCCCGCTGCCCACGCTGCTGCTGGACGTGCTGCTGACGCTGAACATCAGCATCTCGGTGGTGCTGCTCCTCGTGTCGCTCTATGTCCCGGCGGCGCTCCACCTGTCGGTGTTCCCGACGCTGCTGCTCATCACCACGATGTTCCGGCTGGCGCTGACCATCTCCACCACGCGGCTCATCCTCCTCACAGGTGACCCGGGGGAGGTGGTGGTGGCGTTCGGAAACTTCGTGGTGCAGGGCAACTTCGTCGTCGGCGCCATCCTCTTCATCATCCTGGTCATCGTGAACTTCATCGTGATTTCCAAGGGTTCGGAGCGCGTCGCCGAAGTGGCCGCCCGCTTCACCCTGGACGCGATGCCCGGAAAGCAGATGTCCATCGACGCCGACCTCCGGGCCGGCTCCATCGACCAGGACCAGGGCAAGAAGAAGCGCCGCGACCTGGAGCGCGAGAGCCAGCTCTTCGGCGCCATGGACGGCGCCATGAAGTTCGTGAAGGGCGACGCCATCGCGAGCATCATCATCACCGTCGTCAACATCGTCGGTGGTCTCATCATCGGCGTGACGCAGAAGGGCATGACGGCCGGCGACGCGGCGCAGAAGTACACGCTGCTCACCATCGGTGACGGCCTGGTCGGCATGATTCCCGCCATCCTCGTGTCCACCTGCGCCGGTATCATCGTGACGCGCGTCGGCGGCGAGGAAGAGGGCAATCACCTGGGCATGGACATGGGCTCCCAGCTGACGGCCTATCCGAAGGCCATCGCCATCGCCTCGGGCATGCTCATCGTCCTGGGCCTGGTGCCCGGCCTGCCCAAGATTCCGTTCTTCCTGCTGGGCATTGGCGCGGGCGCGGGCGCCTGGACGATGCTGAAGCGGCAGAAGCAGGTGGTGGAGGCGGAGGAGGCCGGCCCGGCGATGGAGACGGACCTGGGCACGCCCATGGCCTCGGAGCCCGCGCCCAAGGAGGCGCTCAACCCGGACTCCGAGCTGTTCATCCCCGTCGTCACGCCCATCGTCCTGGAGGTGTCCGACGCGCTGGTGCCCTACGTGGACTCGCGCCAGGACAACGGGAAGTTCCTCTTCGAACTCATCCCGTTCATGCGCGACGGCCTCTTCGTGGAGCTGGGCGTGCGCTTCCCGGGCGTGCGCGCGCGTGGCAACGGCTCGCTGCCGCCGGGCGCGTACCAGATTCAGATCAACGAGGTCCCCGTCGTCACCGGGCAGGCCACCCTGGGCCACATCCTGGTGAACGACACGGTGGACCGCCTGAGGTTGATGAACATCCAGGGCTTCGAGGCGGTGAACCCGGCCACCCGGCAGCCCGCGGCGTGGGTGCCCGAGCAGCACCGCGAGACGCTGGAGGCCGCCGGCCTCACCACCTGGGACGTGCCCGGCTACATCATCCTGCACCTGGCCGCCGTGCTGCGGCGCAACGCCCGCGAGTTCGTGGGCGTGCAGGAGACGCAGACGATGCTGGAGCAACTGGAGAAGGCCTTCCCCGCAATCGTGAAGGAGGTCGTCCCCAAGGTCGTCAACGTGCTGAAGCTGACGGACATCCTCCAGCGCCTCGTGGAGGAGGAGATCTCCATCCGCGACCTGCGCGGCATCCTCCAGGCCCTGGCCGAGTACGGGCAGGTGGAGGCGGACAACGTCATGCTCACCGAGCACGTGCGTGCGTCCCAGCGCCGCTACATCTCCCACAAGTACGCGCGCGGCACCGGCACCCTGGTGGTGTACCTGCTGGACCCGAACATCGAGGACGCCATTCGCGGCTCGGTGAAGCGGACCTCGGCGGGCGCGCACCTGGCGCTGGAGCCGGAGCTGGCGCAGGAAATCGTCCAGGCGGTGCGCTCGGAGTGCGGTCACCTGCCGCCCAGCGCCCAGCGGCCCGTCATCCTCACGGCCATGGACATCCGGCGCTACGTCCGCAAGCTGCTGGAGTACGAGTTCAACCCCTCGTTCTCCGTGCTCAGCTACCAGGAGCTGTCGCCCGAGCTGAACATCCAGCCGGTGGCGCGCATCTCCACCCGGTAGTCGATGCGCAGCTCACGCCCGCGCGAGAAGTGAGTGCGCGGGCAGCCAAGGTGTCACGCGGGTGCCTCCGGGCACCCGCGCTCGTTCCAGGCGCACCGTCGCTTCGAGTGACGCTGCGCGCGCCGAGGGGGCCGCCATGCGCATGCGGCCGTCCCGGTGGGTACGTCCTACGGGAGGCGCGGCCGAGGTGGTGCCCGCGCTCCCCGGAGACTAGGCGCCCACGAGCACGGCAATCATCAGCACCAGGAAGACCAGGCCCACCAGGGACATGACGACGAGCGGCACGAGCTTGCTCTTGTCCTTGAGCGCCGACATCGCTCCCATCGGGGCGGGCTCGTCCGGCACCGGGTACTCGGCCGACAGGGGCGGAGGGGGCTCCTCGGCGATGGGCTCCTCCTCGGGCGGGGGCTCGGGCTCCTCGGCGGGCGGCTCCTCCGGCGGCGGGGCGGGCTCCTCGGCCGGCTCAGCGGATTCCTCGGGCGGTGGCTCCTCGGGCTTGGGCTCGGGGCGGGGGCGCCGGGGGGAGGGCGGCGGCGGGGCCTTCAGCTCGGCCGCAATCTGGACGGGCTCCTCGGCGGGCTCGGTGGGGTCCACGTACACGAAGCGGGTGGCACCCACCTCCAGCTCGTCACCGTCCTTGAGCTGCCGGCGGTTGACCCGCTTCTTGTTCACCTTGATGCCGTTGCGGCTGCCCAGGTCCTCCACGTGGGTGCCGGACCAGTCGCGGCGCACCTTGGCGTGCTTCCGCGAGACGAGGTCATCCTTGAGGATGATGTCCGCGTCCTTCTCGTCGCGCCCGAGGATGACCTCCTTCGCGTCTCCCAGCTCGATGCGCTCGCCCTCGCGGGGGCCGTTCATGAAGCGCAGGTAGCGCTCCTCGCCGCCGGCAAGGCCGCGCATCGCGTCCTTCACCATGCCGCGGGCGATGAAGGACGTCTTCTCACCGCCGGCGTCGGCGTTGAGGTCCATCACCCGCTCGAAGCGCACGTCGTACGTGGCGATGGCGATGACGTCGCCGTTGCGCAGCAGGCGCTTCTCGCCCTTGGGCACCGGCTTGCCGTTGATCTGCGTGCCGTAGGAGCTGCCCAGGTCCTCGATGAAGAAGAGCGTCCCCTCCTGGCTGATGCGCGCATGGTTGCGCGACACCGCTTGCTGAGCGAGGACCACCTGACAGGACTTGTCACGCCCCAGGGTGATGACCGCGTCGTCGAGGACGTGCTCGTTGCTCTGGCGGGCGCCGGCCTCGCTGCGCTCCGTGACGGTGAGACGAACGCTCATTGAGGAGAGAAGGAATCGGGGAGTCGGGACTTCAGAACGTCGCGTCGCTCAGGAATCTCTCACACGTCTGGTACTCTGTGGGGAATTCCTCGGACGACCCGTACTTCAAGAAGTTCTTGCAGGCGATCTGCGCGTGCTCGCGCTTGTGGGCCTCGGAGAAGAGCTGGAAGAGGCCGTAGTGGCAGGCCGCGTACTTCGCGTCGAGCTTCACGCACTTGCGGTACGTGGACTCCTCCTCCGCGAGCAGCCCCTTCTCCCGGTACTGGCGGGCAAGAATGTAGAGGGCGGGCGCGGAGTTCTCCGCCTGCTGCGTGTCCTTGATCTCCTTGAAGGCCGCGTCCGTGAGGGCCGTCTTGCGCTGGGACAGGGCCAGGTTGTTGATGCAGCTGCTGTTGCTCGGGTCGAGCTGGGCGCAGTTGCCGAAGGACTCGCGCGCCTCCGGGAAGCGGCCCAGCTCCAGCAGCGCGGTGCCCAGGTCGTGCCACATCTGGGGCGAGTCCTGGACCAGCTGGGTGGCCCGGCTGAGGTGCTCGCCGGCCTCGTCATACTCCCCCTCCGCGTAGGCGATGACACCCAGGGTGTGGTGGGCATCGGCGATGTTGGGGTTGACGGCGATGAGGGTGCGCAGCTCCTTCTTGGACTCCCCCAGCTTCCCCATCTTCATGAGGGAGAGGGCCAAGTTGTAGCGCGACTCCAGGTTGTCCGGGTTGACCTTCAGGGCCCGCCGGAAGTTGTCATGCGCCTTTCCGTAAGCGCCTTCCTCCAGGTAGATGGAGCCGAGGTTCTGGTAGGCCTGGAGGTGCTCCTGGTTGTAGCGCAGGGCCTTGATCAAGTGCTTCTTCGCGTCGTCCTTGCGGCCCGAGTAGATGGCGATGAGGCCCTTGTTGGCCCAGAGGTCCGCGTACTGGGGGGAGAACTCCAGGCCGAGGTTGCAGAACGTCTCGGCGCGCGTCAGGTCTCCCTTGGCCATCTCCTGTGCGCACAGCTCGTTGTTGATGAGCGCCCGCTCGTGCGGCGGCGGCGTCTTGAGGCAGGCCGAGAGCGGGAGGGCGGAGACCAGGGACAGCGCAGCGACAAGTCGGCGGACACGCATGGCGGGGCGAGTGTAGGAGAGCGCCCGCGCTCAGGCAACGCCCGGCGTGCCTTGAATCCAAGCTGTTTTCCGGGGGTTACGCCGGTAGAGTGGGGGCCCATGCGTACCCTGCTCTGCACTCTTGGCTTCACCCTGGCCCTCCTCGGGGCCGCCCCCGCGCATGCCCAGTTCGCCAACCGCAGCCTGGGCGTGTCGCTGGGCTACATGGACTTCAACCGGACCAACGGCCTGGATGACTCGCTCTTCGTGGGACTCGACGCCAGTCTCTACATCGAGAACGGCTTCGAGGTGGTGTCCCTGTCCAAGCTGACCTTCCCCCGTGACACCACGGACCGGAACAATCGGCGCGTGGTGGGCCTGGCGCCCTCCATCGGCATCCGCTACCTCCTCATGGAGGAGTCCATCCGCCCCTATGTGGGTTCGGACCTGAGCTACCTCGTCGTCTTCAAGAACAACGTGAGCAACTTCGTGGGCATCGGGCCCAACGTCGGCGTCGACTTCTTCGTGTCGGACTCGGTGAGCCTCGGCGCTCGCGCGCAGTACAACTTCTACATCGCGCTCAACGAGAAGACGCAGCGGACGCTCACGCTGTCGCTCGGCGCGGCGGCGTATTTCTAGTCTTCCCCTTCGGCGGCAGCAGGGCCGCGGCCACCAGCAGCGCCCACTTCTCGTCGGAGAGGTGGGCGGGCTTCTCCATGGCGAGCGCGTCCTGGAGCCGCGCGGCCAGCGCGCTGAACAGCCGGAGCCGCGCCTCCATGCGCAGCTCCTCGCGCCGCAGGGCCGCTGTCAGCACCACCTCCCGCTCCTCGGTGGACAGCCGCTTCACGCGCGCCACGAAGAGCGGATCCGCCAGCAGCCCCTCGTCACCGCTGGCCTCCAGGGCGGAGGGCACCCGGAGGCGGCGCTCCCGCACCACGAGCGTGCCCGCCAGCATGTCCCCCAGCCGCTGCTGGGAGCCGGACACGAGCGCAGCAACACCACCCACCAGGTAGAACATCGGCAGCCGGTCCACCGGGCGCGCCAGGTTGCGCAGGGCCGCGTGGTAGAAGCCGATGCGCACACCGCTCTCCTGGATGACCCGCAGCGACATCACCCGCTTGCCCACGGTGCGCCCGCTCCACACCGTCTCCAGGGTGATGGCGTAGCCCCAGTCCGCCAGGAAGTAGACGACGATGCCCAGCGCGCTGGCGAAGCCCGGGAAGGCCATCATCACCAGGCTCAGCACGGTCAGGACGAAGCTGGTGAGGACCAGGACGATGCCGGCGTCGATCAGCCACGCCAGGAAGCGCGAGTACAGGCCCGCGAGGGTGAAGCGGAACTCCACGTACTCGGGGGTGAGCACCGTGTGGGTGCCGTCCAGCAGGGTGTCGGTGGCGGTCGTCACCGACACAGTGTAGCCGCGAGGGAATCCGTGCGGGCAGGCCCCATGGCAGTTCCTCGCAGCTCCAACGATTTCAGTGGCGCGGCGGAAGTCGGGTGCCGGTGTCCGAAGTGACATGCCCACCAGCCGGTGGACAGGCGGCCGGGCCTCGCACGACAGCGCTATTCTTGGGGCTGGAGGGCGTGGAGTAGTCTGCCGCGCACCGCACCGTGTTCCCCTCTGACTCCTCATCCTGGAACCGCCGCCTCTGGCCGGCGGCAGCCTTTCAGTTCGCGCTCATCGCAGGGGTGACGCAGCTGAAGACGGCTTCCAACGCCCTGGTGCTGTCGCGCTTCGAGTCGCAGGCGCTGCCCTACCTGTACCTGCTGGGCGCGCTGATGACGGCGGCGATGACGGTGCTGCCGCGCTCCAAGCCGGGCTCGCCCTTCGAGTCGCCGGGGATGCTGACGGGCATGGGCGGGGTGGTGGCGCTGGTGCTGGCGGCGGCGCTCTCCGCGGGCCAACGGCTGCCCGCCCTGGCGCTGTACCTCTTCGCGGACACCTTCTCCACGTTCGTGTCCTTCCGCTTCTGGGGCCGCATGGCGTCCGCCTTCGACGCGCGGGAGGCCCGGCGGGCCTTCACGGCGCTCAACGGCTTCGCCATGGGCGGCGGCATCGCCGGAGGGCTCCTGGTGCAGGGGCTGGCGGAGAAGGTGGGCACGCCGGGCATCGTGGTGAGCGGGGCGCTGGGGTTGCTCGCCGCGGGGGCCATCTTCCACCACCTCTACAAGGGCCTGCCGCCCACGCCGCCGCGGGGCCGCCGCCCGTCCTTCCTGGGGCTGCGCTACCTGGCGGAGAGCCCCTACGCGCAGGTGCTGGCGGCGCTGGGCATCGCGTTCGCGGTGCTGTCCTCGTTCGTGGACTACCTGTTCCGCCTGCGCCTGGAGGGCACGCTGAGCGAGGACGCGCTGACGGCGCTCTTCGGTTCGCTCCAGCTGTGGATTGGCCTCTTCTGCGTCGCCTTCCAGCTCCTGCTGGCGCAGCGGCTGCTGAAGCGGCTGGGCCTCCTGCGCTACGTCGCGATGGTGCCGCTGGTGCTGGCGCCCCTGGCGGGCGCGGCGCTGGTGACGCCCAGCCTGTGGCCGGTGCACCTGCTGCGGCTGGTGGAGACGGCGGTGAGCTACTCCATCCTCCCGGTGGGCATCCAGCTGCTCTACGCGGCGGTGCCGGATGACCAGCGCGAGGGGCTGCGCGCCACGGTGGAGGGGCTGCTGCGAAAGGGGGGCGTGGTGCTGGCCGGCCTGCTGCTCATCGGCGCGGGCCGCGCGGCCAACGGCGTCACCATGGCGGTGGCGGTGGTGGGCATGTGCGCCGCGCTGGGGCTGCTGCTGGTGCGGCTGAAGCCCGCGTATGTGGCCGCGCTGGGCGAGCAGGTGGGCGCGCCCGAGGAAGAGGACGTGGCGCTGGAGGGCGAGGAGGAGCAGCGGCTGCTCGCCGAGGCCCTGGCTGCGCCCGCTCCGGAGCGCGTGCTGCGCGCGGTGGCGATGATGGAGCAGGCGGAGGTGCCGCTGCGGCCGTACCTGCCCGCGCTGCTGCGCCACCCGCACGAGCGCGTGCTGGAGCGCGGAGTGTCCCTGGCGCTGGAGCTGGAGGCGCATGAGCTGGCGCCGGTGCTGGAGCGGCTGGTCGAGGAGGGCCCGCGGCGGCCGAGGGACCAGGCCGTGTGGGCCCTGGCGCGGCTGTCCCCGGAGCGGGCCGAGCGCCTGCTGCCGGCGCTGCTGAACCACCCGGACGTGGGCCTGCGGTGCGCCGCCATTGGCGCGCTGGTGAGGTCGACCGGGAGCGCCGCGGCGCTGAATGCCCTGCAGGAGATGCTGTCTCGCGGGGAGGGTGCGCCCGTGGCGGAGCGCCGCGAGGTGGCGCGCCTGCTGGGGCGGCTCCAGGACTCGCGCTTCGCGGAGGCCCTGGCGCGGTACCTGGAGGACGCGGACGGCTCCGTGCGGCACGTGGCGCTCGTCGCCGTGGGCAAGGGGGGCTACGCGGAGCTGGCGCCCCGGCTCCTGCCGTTCCTCACCTGGCGCGAGGAGCGCAAGGCGGCGCGCGAGGCGCTCGTGGCGCTGGGGGACGTGGTGACGCCGCTCGTGGAGGCGCAGCTCAACAACCTCACGGCGCCGCTGGCCATGCGGCTGCAACTGCCCCGGGTGCTGCGCGGCATCGGGACGCGGGCGGCGCTGGACGCGCTGCTGTTCTCCAACGTGCGCGACGACGCGTCCCTGCACTTCCGGATTGGCGCGCAGATGTCGCGCCTGCGTGACGAGCACCCCGAGCACCCCGTGGACGCGGCGCGCGTGCGGGAGGCCCTGGGGCGGCGGCGGGACGTGTACCGGAACCTGGTGGGGGCCTTCCGCGATTTGCGCGCGGCGCTGGGCGACGGCTCGCTGCTCACCCGCGCCGTGGGCGACCGGATGGACCAGGCGCTGGAGCTGTCCTTCTTCCTGCTCGGCCTGCTCCACCCCTCGCACGTGATGCGCGGCATCCACTACAACCTGGTGGGGCCGGACCCGCGCCGCCGGGCGCTGGCGCTGGAGCTGCTGGAGAACCTGGTCGATGAAGAGGACCGGGAGCTGGTGATGGAGCAGGTGGAGGCCCACCACCGCGAGCTCCCGCCCGGTGCTCCGGGCCGGCTGTGGCGGCGGCTGGCCGCGCTGGTACAGAGCGAGGATGTCGTGCTGCGCGCGTGCGCACGGCATGTGGCGTGGGTGAACGGGCTGCACATGCCCCCGCAGGAAGGTGACATGAGCGACAGGACCGTCCAACGGATGTTCGCGCTGGAAGGCGTGAGCGTCTTCTCCCAGAGCGACGTGGACGACATCGCGGCCATCGCCGCCGTGGCCCGCGAGGCGTCGTTCCGCACCGGCGAGCGCATCTATGCCCAGGGGGACCCGGGCGACGCGCTCTACGTCATCGTCGACGGCGCCGTGGATGCGTTCCACGACGGCGAGCACGTGCTGCGCTTCCAGGGCAAGCAGGCCTTCGGCGAGGTGAGCCTGCTCGACGGCGCGCCGCGCCCCACGGACATGGTGGCCGCGGTGGACACGCGCGTGCTCATCATCGACCGGCGTGACTTCCTCGACCTGCTCGCGGACCGGCCCGAGCTGCTGACGGGCTTCTTCCGCGCGGTGAGCCTCCAACTCCAGGCGCTCATCGCGCTGCCCGACTCCCGCGAGACGGGGGAGCGGCTGGAGATGACGGCCCCGCTGGGGCCTCTGGCGCCGCCCCTGCCGGACGGGCCCGTGCCGGACGCGCAAGACGACCGCTAGCGCGGTGCGTCACGCGCGTCCGCCGGCTCACCACACGTCGGAGGGACGGGGGACCCCGCCCGGCGGGGGCTCGGCCTTTCCTTCGGCGTCGTGTGCCTTCTTCGCCGCGGCCACGTCGTCCGCCAGCAGGTGGGCAGAGGCGACGGGGATGAGGGGGCGGACGAAGAACTTCATCGGCGGGAAGGAGCCGATGAAGCGGACCACGGCCAGCCCCGCGAACGCCCAGGGGTGGCGCTCCGTGCTGGCGATGGGGGCGAAGACCTCCTCCGTGCGCCGGCTCCACTGGGCGCCATAGCGCTGGAGGGCGACCCAGCGCAGGCCGGGCACGCGCGTGGTGAGCCACGTCCATGCCCGCAGGAACCAGGGCTGCCGCACGGGAGCCGCCCCTGGCTCCCACGCCCGGGAACTCTTGGCGGCGGTGAAGACCACCCACCACCATGCGCTCCAGGCGGTGAAGAGGACGGAGAAGACGGTGCGGTAGCCGCACACGAAGGGCACGGTGAGCACGAGCGCGGCGGGGACGCCCGCCATGAGCAGCATGAACGCCCGCCAGCGGCGCTTCAGCTTCTTGCGCAGCCAGATGAAGTTGACGCGCACGCGCGGCGGGACGTCCTCCTCCTCTGGCTCCAGGCCCGTGAGCAGGCTCGCCTGCCGGGAGATGGCGTCGTGGTAGTCGCGCGACAGGGCGATGACCACCCACTGCGCCAGTTGCAGCGCGGCGAACAGCGCCGCCCAGAAGGCGAGGGTCCACACGGAGAAGCCGTTCAGCCTCCAGCTCGGGCCGGTGTCCGGCTGGGGGGCCTGGGCCGTATCCGGAGTCCGCGCCGGCGTGTCCTGGCCAGGGGGCTCCTCAGCGGCGCCGGAGGCGTCCTCTTCGTCCACGTTCCTGGCCACTTCGAGCACCAGGGCGGTGATGGCCTCTGAAAGGGAGCTGCCCGTATCGGAGCCCTGGGCCGCTTCTTCGAGGTCCCGGATGCGCTCCTCGAGACGGGCGTCCTGCGACCGCTCCGAGTCGGTGCCCTCCGCCGGTTGCGCCGCGCCGTCCGAGGACGTACCGGTCCTCTCGGCCTCCCCCGGCGGTGGTGCCCCATTGGCCACCACCTCGGCCTGCTGGCGCCGGGCCAGCTGCGCGTCGATGGCCCTGAGCCGCTCGGCTGTCTGGGCCTCGACCTCTTTCACGCGCTGGGCCGTCGTCGCCTCGGCCTTCCGAACGTGGCGCTCCGCGAGCGCGGCCGCGGCCTTCCGCACCTGGGCGCTGCGGGCCTTCGCCTCGGCGCGGGCCTCCCGCCGGCTCGCGCTCTCAGCCGCCTCAGTTCCGGAAGTCATGCAACTCAAGGCCAATGCCAGAGCTGCAATGGATTGGAGGGACGCGACACGAATGTATTGCTTGCGCGCGACGGGATCTCCCAGCACGGCGCTGCCGATATGGAACGGCAGGCTCAACCCGTAGAGGAACTGGCCCAGCCGGCCGGTGGGCGGCTCGCGTCCCCTGAGGTCGCGGGGGCTCGCACCCGTGCTCACCTCTCTGCAGAGCTCGTCCGCCCGGGCTTCGTCCTGCCCGCTGGCCTCCTGCTCTGTGTGCTTGTGAACCTTGCCTTCGGGTGAGGAACGGCCGTGCTGCGTGTCGCTGTCAGCCACGTGTCTCAGCGTAGCACGAGCCGAGTTGTGCTAAAGGCTCACCCGTGAGCACGAACCCACTCCGTCCTCGTCCCTTCCTCCAGCCGCTGTCTGGCGTGCTGGTTCTCGCCCTGGGTGCCGTCACTGGTTGCGAGAAGAGCAATCCCACCCCTCCTCCCGCACCTGAGGCGCAGGCGCCTGCCGCGCCGAGTGAAGTCACGCTGCTCGTGACGGGCGGCACGTTCGGCCAGCTCCAGCCCGTCGAGGGCAAGGGGGGCGCGGCGGAGCTGCTCGGCCGCTGGGTGGCCGAGGAGAAGCACTGTCCTGGTCCCGTCCGGGAAGGGCAGGCCACCTGTGCCGACGCGAGCACGCTGGCGCTCGCCACGGGTGACCACTGGAACGGCCCCGCCATCTCCTCCTTCTTCCTGGGCACGCCCACGGCCGAGGTCATGGGCCGCATGGGCTACGCCGCCTCCGCCCTGGGCAACCACGAGCTGGCCTTCGGCAAGGAGGCCTTCCTCAAGAACCGGGGCGCCGGCGGCTTCCCGTTCCTCGCGGCCAACCTCAAGGTGAAGGACCCGGCGCTGGCGGGCGACCTGTCCATGCCGGCGTTCCAGGTCTTCGAGCGCCGCGGCCTGAAGATCGGCGTCGTGGGCCTGGCGTCCGAGAAGACGGTCCGCACCGCCATGCCCGGCCGGGCGGATGGGCTCGAGGTGACGGGCTATGAGGAGGCGCTCACCACCGCCGTGCCGGAGGTCCGCAAGGCGGGCGCGGACGTGGTGGTGGTGCTCGCCGACGAGTGCGCCACCGACCTGCAGCCCGCGGTGGCCAAGCACCCCGAGTGGAAGCTGGCCCTGGTGGCCGGCGGCCGGTGCCCGCAGCCCGTCGAGCTGAAGGACGGCGCCACGAGCTTCGTGTCGCTGGACCGCGGCTTCGGCAAGTACCTGCGCGCGCACCTCACCTTCGACCCGGCGAAGCCCGCGGGGGAGAAGCTGACGGGCCTGGAGACGAAGGTCGTCGAGGTGTCGGGCGGCTCGCCGGACGCGGAGACGGCCCAGCTCGTGGGCAAGTGGAAGGCGCAGCTCGACGAGGTGCTGGGCCAGCAGATTGGCTTCTCCAAGGCCGGCGTCGCGCAGTCGTCGCCGCAGATGGCGAAGTGGGTGGCGGGTGCGGTGCGCGAGGTGCTCGGCACGGACGCGGCCATCTTCAACAGCGGCGGCATCCGCGGCGACCTGCCCGCGGGCCCCGTGACGCGCGGCAGCATCTACTCGGTGATGCCCTTCGAGAACACGCTCCTGGTGGTGAAGCTGAAGGGCGAGGACCTGGCCAGGCAGCTGGCCAACCCCAACGCCCTGGTCGCTGGCTTCACGCCCGCCGGGAAGAACAAGTTCAAGGACGCCAAGGGCAAGGCCCTGGACCCGAACAAGGAGTACACGGTCGCCACGGTGGAGTACCTCTACTTCGGTGGTGACGGCTTCGAGTTCGAGAAGCTGGCCCCCGAGCCCACCGAGACGGGCATGGCGTGGCAGACGCCGGTCGTGGAGTGGACGAAGCAGAAGGAGAGCAGCGAGAAGAAGCCGCTCGAGAAGCTGCTGAAGTAGCCCCTGCCTTCGCGGGGTGCCCGAGGCGCCGGAGGAGCCCCACCTGGGCCCTTCCGGCGCTTCGTCGTTTCAGGGGGATGGCGTCACGGTAGCTGGGAGGGCGCCGGCGCCGCATACCGCATGGTAGCGGGCCAGCGTGTCGTTCACCGTGCGCCGCAGCCGCTGCGGCGTTCCCTCGTGCAGCATGTCCACCGCGAGCTGCTGGGCATCCAGCGCCTCCGGGCAGCGGCCCAACTGGAAGAGGATGGTGGACCAGGTGTCCAGCACGGCGGCGTTGCCCGGAGCCAGCGACAGGGCCCGTTGCGCCGCGGCCAGGCCCTTCTCCGGCTGGGCCGTGCGCGCGTAGAAGCCGGCCAGCCCGTTCTGCGCGCTCACGCTGTCGGGCAGCAGCTCCACCGCGCGCAGGCGGGCGGCCTCCTGCTCGTCGGACGTGTTGCCCGCCGCGTCCAGGGCCTGCGCCAGCGCGTTCCACGCATGGCCGCTGACGGGGTGCCGCTCCACCAACTCCCGGGCCAGGGCGAGCCGGCGGAAGGGGTCCTCGGTGGAGCGGATGCGCAGCAGCATGGCGTCGACGTTGCCCGGCTCCTCGCGCGTGGCCTGGTCCATCTCCCGCTCGATGTGGGGCAGCCGCTCCTCCAGCGTCGCCGCGCCCGGCGTCATCAGGAAGAGCTGCGCGCGGATGGCGTGCACCTCGGCCGCGCGCATGGGGCGCGTCTGGAGGGGGCTCGTCACCGGCGCCAGCGGCGCGGTGGTGATGCGGTAGCTCACGTGGCCGGGGTGCCGGACGTAGCCGTTGAGCTCCCCAGGGAGGTCGTTCGCGCCGTGGAAGGCGGCGTCGAAGGCTTGCCGAGGGTCCTCGCCGTGCATGAGCCGCTTCTGGAAGTCCTCGAAGCGCGCGCCGTGGCGGCTGATGAAGAAGTGAACCCACAGCCACGAGGACGCGTAGTACTGCCGCGACTCGGCGGTGCCGAGCATCCCCTTGCGCTCCCATTCCCACAGCTCCTCGAGCGTGCGCCAGCCCTGGCGCCGCACGAGGTTGTAGAAGGGCTCGTGGAGCCGCCCGAGGATGACCTCGCGCCGCTCCGGCCGAAGGGCGATGGTCTCCAGGTAGCCGGCCAGCCCCTCCGACAGCCAGCGCGGCTGGCGCACGAGCGCCAGCTCGGAGAGGTAGTGCGTCAGCTCATGGGCCTGCGTGGTGATGTCCGCGGTGGCCTCGCTGAGCGCGTAGGCGTGCCCGGCCAGCACCAGCAGCGGGCCATCCTCGGTGCTGGTGGAGAAGCCCTCGATGCGGATGTTGGTGAACTCCTCCAGCGCGCTCCGGTTGTGGAGGACGATGATGTCCACCGTGCCCGGCGGGTCGAAGCTGCCGCCCCAGGCCTGGAGCAGCCCCTGGCGGAGCATCTCCAGTTCGTGGGCCGCCTCCTTCGCCGTCCGCGCGTCCAGGTTCGTGCGGACGCTGAAGTGCGGACTGCGCACCTCCACCCAGGGGCGGCCTCCCTCCAGGGGACACAGGGCACGCATTCCGGTGCATCCCGAAAGCAGGACGAGCAGGCACCCCAGCAACGCCATCCGACACGTCATGGCCCCGCGTTTTCCCACAAAGCCTCCGCCGAGGGCAGGGTGGCCCGCGGCTTCGCTGGGCTAGAGTGTCCGGCCATGGAGATGGCGGAGTTCATCGAGTCCCGCAGGCCACGCTGGGAGCAACTGGAGTCGCTGCTGGACCGGTCCGAGACGCGGGGCCTGCGCGCGTTGAGCCTGGAGGACGCCCGAGCGCTGGGCAGGTTGTACCGCGCCGTCTCCAGCGACCTGCTGTGGGTGCGCGCGCGCAGCGGCTCCGCGGACGTGAACGCCTACCTCAACGATCTGGTGGGCCGGGCCTATGCGCTGACCTACCCGGGCCGCCGGCCGCGCGCCGCGGAGGTGTGGGGCTTCGTGGCGCGGGGCTTCCCCGAGCTGCTGCGCTGCGAGTGGCGGATGTACGTGGCCTCGCTGCTGTTGCTGCTGGCCGGCGTGGGCTTCGGGTACGTGGGGATGATGGTGGACCCGGACGCGGCCCACTACCTCGTGCCCGCCGAGCACCTGAACCTGGACCCCATCCAGCGCGCGGCGGACGAGGCCGCGGGGGAGGGGATGACGGTGCAGCAACAGGCCCAGTTCACCACCTTCCTCTTCACCCACAACATCCAGGTGGCCTTCCTGGCCTTCGCGCTGGGCATCACCGTGGGGCTGGGCACGGCGCTGATGCTGTTCGTCAACGGCCTGTTCCTTGGCGCGCTCGCGCACGTCTACACGGCCAAGGGCATGGCGGGCTGGTTCTGGGCGTGGATCCTCCCGCACGGCATCCCGGAGATTACGGCCATCTGCATCGCGGGCGCCGCGGGACTGGTGATTGCGCGGGGCATGGTGGCGCCGCGAGGGCTGCCCCGGGGACTGGCCGTGCGGCGCGAGGCGGTGACGGCGGTGAAGCTGCTGTTCGGCACGCTCGCCCTCTTCGTCCTCGCGGGGTTCATCGAGGGCACGGTGTCCCAGGTCCATCCGCCCAAGCTGTCGGTGTCCTTCAAGGTGTCATTCGCGCTGACGGTGGGCGCGGGCGTGTATGCCTACCTGATGTCAGCCTGGCTGCGCGGAGGCCGCGCGGCGCCGGACGACGCCCATGGATGAGCGGCTCTGGGTGCCGCCGTTGCCGAGCGAGCCGGAGGTCCTCATCGAGTGCCCGCGCTTCTCCTTCGTGAAGCGCCGCGCCGACGGAGCCGTGGACTTCGTGTCACCGCTGCCGTGCCCGTACAACTACGGCAGCATCCCCGGGCTCACCTCGGATGAGGGGGACCCGCTCGACGCCGTGGTGCTGGGACCCCGCCTCGCGCTGGGGCAGCGCCTGCGCGTGCCGGTGGTGGGCGTCATCGGCTTCGTCGACGCGGGGCGCGGCGACCCGAAGGTGATATGCGCCACCGCCCCGCTGACGGACGCGGAGCGCGCCGGCCTGGAGCGCTTCTTCCGCGTCTACGCCCGCTTCAAGCAGGTGCTGCACCGCGTGCGCGGCGACGCGCCGGACACCCGCTTCATGGGATGGCTGCCGCTTCCCGTGGCGCCCCTGCCATCCGCGGCCTCCGGCGAGTGAGCCCACCCATCGCGCCTCCTGGGAGGCACCTGCGCGCCCTGGAGGGGTGGGGGCGCCGCTACCCCGCGCCGGAGCAGCCGCGCCTCCTCCAGGCGGGGTTGCCTCCGCCGGCCCGGGGCAGGGCCGCGCTACAGCACGCCGCGCGCCTTGATGTCCAGGTAGCGGTTGACGGCCGCGAGGCTCAGCTCGTCCGGCTGCACGTCGAGCATCTGCACGCCGCCCTGGCTCACCCGCGCCTTGAGCACCTCGCGGTCCGTGAGCAGCTCCGACGCCACCGCGTGCTGGAACGCCTCATCCGGTCCGGGCGGCGGCGTGCGCAGCAGCTTCTGGAGCGCGGTGTCCTTCACCGACAGGCACAGGGGCACGTGCCGCCGCGCCAGCCGGTGCAGCGGCGCCACCATGGTGGCGGCCTGCTCCTCGTCCAGGAAGTCCGTGAAGACGCACAGCAGGCTGCGGCGCGTGAGGCGGACGTTCAGCTCCTTGAAGAGGGCCAGGTAGTCCACGTACGTCAGGCTGGGCGTGGTGCCGTAGAGCGTGTCCACCATCTTCCGGTACTGCGCGCGGCCTGCCGCGGGCGGGAGGTAGGCCTTCACGCCATCCGCGAAGACGGCCAGCCCCACGCGGTCCCCATTGCGCACGGCCACGAAGGCCAGGAAGAGGGCTGCGTTCACCGCGTGGTCCAGCTTGGTGAGGCCGTCCACCTGCGCGGCCATGGAGCGGCCCGCGTCCACGCAGATGAGGATGGACTGCGAGCGCTCCGACTCCAGCACGCGCGTCACCGGACGCCCCCGGCGCGCGGTGGCCTTCCAGTCCACGTCCCGCACGCTGTCGCCCTGGGCATAGTCGCGCAGGCGCGCGAACTCGCTGCCGCGCCCGTCGCGCCGGAGCTGCCGCAGGCCCAGGTTCACCAGGTCCAGCGCCGCGCCGGACAGCAGCAACCGGCTGGCGCCGCGCAGGTCCGGGTACACGGCGATGCTCTGGGCGGCGGGGAACACCCTCTCGTGTGACACCAGCCCCAGCGGTCCGCGCACGCGCACGTGGACATCGCCGAACTCGAAGCGGCCGCGCTTGCCCGGCGTCACGCGGTACACCCAGCGGGACTCGCTCTGCGCGGGCAGCCGCAGCGGCGCCTCCTCGGGCGTGGCGCCGAAGCCGTCCGGCACGTCGTCGCGGACGCGGACCTGGATGGGGGCGCCGCCGCGGTGAATCAGCCGCAGCACCACCTTGTTGGCCACGCCCACGTTGAGCCGCGCCGGCAGCACCCGCTGGACCTCCAGCCGGGCCCGCCGCGCGGAGAGGCCGTCCAGCACCGCGAGCGCCAGCGCCAGCGCGTCCAGCGCGAGCACGGCGCCGCCCAGGCCGGGGCTGAAGCCCGCCAGCATCATGGGCAGCGCGAGCAGCGCCAGCAGCACCCACAGGCGCGGGGTGGGAATCACCGGGGGACCTCGACGCCGTGCACCACCTCGCGCAGCACGTCCGACGGCGTGGCCCCGTCCAGCTCCGCGTCCGGCGACAGCAGCAGGCGGTGCTTCAGCACGGGCCCCGCCAGGAAGCGGATGTCGTCTGGCGTGACGAAGCCGCGCCCGCGCAGCGCCGCCAGGGCCTTGGCCGCCAGGAGCAGGTGCACGCCCGCGCGCGGCCCGGCGCCCAGGCGGATGCGGCTGGACGAGCGCGTGGCCGCGACCAGCTTACGCACGTAGGCCAGCACCGGAAGCTCCACCGTCACCTCGTTGAGCGCACCTCGCGCGCTCAGCAGGGCGTCCTTCTCGACGGTGGCGGTGACGCCCGCGCGCTGCAGGTCACCCGCGTCGAAGCCGCGGTGCACCGAGGCCAGGATCGCGTCCTCTTCCTCAGGCGCCGGGTAGCCCACCTCGATTTTGAGGAGGAAGCGGTCGAGCTGCGCCTCCGGCAGCGGGTACGTCCCCTCCGACTCCACGGGGTTCTGCGTGGCGAACACCGTGAAGAGCGGGGAGAGCGGCAGCACGCGGCCCTCCATGGACACCGAGCGCTCCTGCATGGCCTCCAGGAGCGCGGACTGCGTCTTGGCCGGGGCGCGGTTGATTTCGTCCGCCAGCAGCAGGTCCGTGAAGATGGGGCCGCGCACCAGCGTGAAGGCCTGTGTCTTCAGGTCGAAGATGCTGGTGCCCAGGATGTCCGCGGGCATCAGGTCCGGGGTGAACTGGATGCGCTTGAACTCCGCGCCGATGCTGCGCGACAGGGCCTTGGCCATCAGCGTCTTGGCCACGCCGGGCACGCCCTCCAGCAGGAGGTGGCCCCCGGCGATGAGGCCGACGAGCATCAGCTCCAGCGCCTCGTCCTGGCCGACCACGGCCTTGCGGACCTCGCTCAGCACGGCCTCGCGGATGGCATGGGCGGCGCGCACGGCGGCGCCAGCCGGGACGGAAGAGGGGGCGAGCAGGGTGTCGTTCATGTCGTACCGGAAGGGCTGGGCCGGGCAGCGCCGGCGGAATGGAGGCGTTGGCGCAGCCGCGCCGCGTTTCCGGCGAGCTGCTGGAGGTCCGTGTCGCGGGCCACCGAGGCCGCCTCGGTGGTGAGGGCCTGCAGGCCCTCGGCCAGGTCCGCGCGCCCGCGCTCGCGCAGGCCCCGCGTGACGACGTCAGCGGGGGCGTGCGGCGGCAGGCCGGCATGCAGCGCCAGCTCCTGCGTGAGGCCGCGGAGGACGAGGCCCGCCGCGAAGGCGTGGTGGCGGCCCTCGCGGTACAGGCGGCCCATGGCGAAGAGCGCGTCGGTGGCGCCCACGCGCGCGGACTCGGGCGGTGGCCGCGGACGGCCGAAGCGCTTGAGGGACACCGACCACAGCGCCACGCCGACCAGCAGCTGCAGCACGGCGAAGTGCAGGCCGTAGCGGCGCGCGAAGTCCACCACCGAGCGCTCGTTGGTGAAGCCGTGGTGGAACTCGTCGAACGCGTAGGGGCCCGGCCCCAGCGCGGCCAGCGCGCTCAGCCAGAACTGCGCGTTGTCCGCGCGCGCGAGCGCCTGGTTCATGGCCAGCTCCGGCGCGCCCGCCAGCAGCACCCGGCCCTGTCCGTAGGGCACCACCGCCGCCACGAACATGCCCAGCCGCTCGTCCTCCAGGAGGGGGACGGCGCTCGCGGGCAGCTCCAGGTACGCCTGCACCCGCGCCTCCACGCGCTCCACGCCCAGCGTGTACGGCGTGGGCTGTGGTGGCACCAGCGTCCGCATGGGCAGGGTGGTGTCCGCCTTGAAGAGCTTCACGCCCAGGGCGTCCAGGAGGGGGTTCTCCCGCGAGCCCCAGGGCACGTAGACGAGGCTGCCGCCCTCGCGCACGTGGCTCAGCAGCCTCTCCGTCTCGTCCGTGTCCAGCGCGGCGGCGCGGAAGGCGTTGAAGCCGGTGCGGGGCACGTCCTCGTCGGCCAGGCCCGCGTCCGGCACGGCGGCCAGGGCCGTCTGGTCCGGGTCGGCCTCGTAGGCGCCATCGACCTCCACCGCCAGCAGCACCGGCGTCCCCGCGTCGGACAGGATGCGCATGTCCGACATGTGGCGCGTCACCGGCAGGCCGCTCTCCTGGGCCAGCAGCAGGAGCGCCCGGGCGCCGTCGTCCTGCGCGCGGAAGGTGGACAGGGTGTCCGCGAACTCGTTGCGCCGGGCGCCCCGGACGAGGAAGGTGGCGAGCACCGCGGCGAGCAGCAGTCCGCCCACCACCAGCAGCGGGAAGCGGTCACGCACCGGCCACCTCCGGGCGGGGCGGCGCGGACAGCAGGGGCTCGGTGAGGGCGCGGAACTCGTGGTAGCCCTCCACGCCCACCGGCAGGTTTCCGTACCACGCGAAGTCGAAGCGCCGGGTCAGCTCCCGGAAGGGGGCCTTCCACTCCGCGCGGCCCCGGAACTGGCGCAGGTAGTCCCAGTTGCTCAGCGTCTCGTCGTAGAGGATGGCGCCGTCGCGGTGGAGCCGGGACAGCAGCGCCAGGTAGAGGCTGCGCACCGCGTCGCGGTACTCGCCCCGCGCGGCCAGCTCGTCCGCCAGGTGCGCCCAGCCCTCCGGCGGGCGGGACAGGGCGTGGTCCGTGGCGCCCGCGAGCGTCGCCGCGTCCACGGTGGACACCTGCACGCCTTCTCCGCTCGCCTCCCGCTGGCTCCGGTTCAGCGCCCGCAGCAGCAACACGCCCAGCACCGCCAGTGTGAGCACCACCAGCACCACCACCAGCACGTTCGCCGCGCTGGCGCCAGACACCATCGGCTTCGAGGGCTCCACCGGCGCCGGCGGGTCGCGCTCGAAGAGCGCCTTGAGCTTCTCGCCCAGCCAGTCGACGAAGCGGCGCCACCAGCCCGGTGGCTCCCGCGGCGGCGTGGCCTCGGCGGCGTCCTTCTCCACGGGGGCCTTGGGCGCGGCCTGCGCGAACTCGGGACGGGCCAGGATGTCCTTCGCCCGCGCGGAGGCGGCCCGGGCGTCCGCGCGCGACTGCGCGTCGACGGTGGCGCCCAGCGTCGCCAGCCCTTGCAGCAGCGTGCCCGCGGCCTTGTCGCAATCCTCCTCGTCGAAGGCCTGCCGCTCCACGCGGCGCACGAAGCGGTCCAGCTTCACGCCCTCCGCGGGCCCCAGGGCCTCCACGGGCGCGTACAGGTGCTCGGCGTCTTCGGGCGTCACCGCCTCGCAGGCCTCGGCGACCGCGTCCAGCCGCTTCAGCGCCTCGGCGTGGGACACGCCCTTGGGCGCGTCGTCGGCGTGGGCCACGGCGGGCACCAGCAGGCCCAGCCCGAGCAGCGCCACCAGCACCGCCGCGCTTCGGGGTGCGCCCGGCGAGGCCAGGGGGCGCCCGACGTTCCGCGCCGGGAGCTGCTGGACGGCGGCGAGCAGGTCGAGCCCTTCCTGGCGCACGCGCCCGTCCACCAGCAGCAGCGTGGCCGCCACGGCGCGCACCGGCTCGAAGAGGGCGAAGGTGGTGGCGGCGAGGAAGAGCAGCCACTGGGCGTTGTCCAGCGAGGCGAAGCGCTCGGCGAACGTCAGGTCCACGCCCACCAGCTTGCGGCCCACGAAGAGCAGGGCGTTGAAGGCGATGTGCAGGTTGAAGAAGGCCAGCACCTGCGCGCCCATGAGGACGCGGACCCACATCGCGGTGCCTCGCGCAGGGCCCAGGAGCCGCGAGCACGTGCCGTAGAGTCGGAGCGGGCTGCCGCGCCCCTGCATCACCGCCGCGTAGCCCACGCCGTGGGCCGACAGCACGAGGTAGCCCAGGCCGAACGTCAGCGTCAGGACCAGGGTGTTGAGGCCCATCAGGTACGCCACGGCGATGAAGAGCGAGGGCAGCCTGGCGAGCGCGGCCTTCAGGGACGCCCACGCGGAGGGCGGACCCTGGGTGCCCAGCAGCACCTCCTGCACGTGGTGGCAGGCCGCGCCCTGGCACAGGCCCCGGAGGAACCACGCCAGGGTCAGCGCCAGCGTGGGAGGGGCGAGCATCCAGCCCATGCGCACCGACTCCGCCAGGTACAGCATGGCGGCGACGACGGCGGCGCCGCTGGGGAGCGTGAGGGCCCACACGCCCGCGTCACGGGTGCAGAAGCGCAGCGCGGCGTCCATCAGGGCCACGGCGTTGCGCGGGCGCAGCTCGAGGGCGGAGAGGGCCATGGGCTAGCTCGCCACCGCCGAGGCGACAAAGGCGATGCCCGCCCAGACGAGCGCCACGCTCATCAGCGCGAACACCACGTTGCCCACGGTCCACTCGCGGCGCTCGCCCGGGCCTTCCAGCGCCCGGAGGCGCTGGGCCAGGCAGCTCGCGCAGCGGTTGATGCCCTCGAACTGCGTGGTGCATTCCCGGCAGATGACACGCCGGCACTCCACGCAGACGCCGAGGCCGGCGCGCTCCGGGTGGTAGTGGCAGCGGCCCGAGCCCTGAATCATGCCGCCACCTTACGCGTACCCGGGCCCGCCGCACCACTCCCGAAGCGAGGGCCTACAGCTCGTCGAGGAACTCGTCGTTGTACGTGTAGCGGGACAGCCGCTTCACGAGCGCCTCCATGGCCTCCACCGGCTTCACGGAGAAGAGCATCTGCCGCAGCTTCTTCACCTTCTCGTACTCGCGCAGGGTGAAGAGCTTCTCCTCCTTGCGGGTGCCGGACTGGGCGATGTTGACCGCGGGGAAGACGCGCTTCTCGGCCAGGAGCCGGTCGAGCGTCACCTCGGAGTTACCGGTGCCCTTGAACTCCTCGAAGATGACCTCGTCCATGCGGCTGCCGGTGTCGATGAGCGCCGTGCCGATGATGGTCAGCGAGCCGGCCTCCTCCGTCGCGCGGGCGGCGCCGAAGATGCGCTTGGGGCGCTCCAGGGCGCGGCTGTCCACGCCGCCGGACATGGTGCGGCCGGAGTTGTCGACCTCCTTGTTGAAGGCCCGGGCGAGGCGGGTGATGGAGTCCAGGAGGATGACCACGTCCCGGCCCGACTCCACCAGCCGGCGCGCGCGCTCCAGGGCCAGCTCAGCCACCTTGAGGTGGTCCGCGGTGGGCCGGTCGGAGCTGGAGGCCAGCACCTCGGCCTTGATGCTGCGCCGCATGTCCGTCACTTCCTCGGGCCGCTCGTCGATGAGCACCACCATGACGTGGCACTCCGGGTGGTTGGCGAGGATGGCCTGGGCAATGCGCTGGAGCATGATGGTCTTGCCCGTCTTCGGCGGGGCGACGATGAGCGCGCGCTGCCCCTTGCCGATGGGCGAGATGAGGTCCAGCACGCGGGTCACCATCTCCTTGTGCCCGTTCTCCAGCTTGAGCCGCTCGGTGGGGTCCACCGACGTCAGGTCGGCGAAGTGGGGCAGCCGCGGCGCGCCGTCCAGCGGCCGGCCGTCCACCGTGTCCACCTTCTGGATGACGCCCTTGTGGCCCCGCATCTGCGCGAAGGCGGTGATGTACTGGCCCTGCCGCAGCCGCAGCTTCTGGACCAGGTTCTTGGGCAGCTCCGGGTCGTCCGGCGCCGCCAGCAGGTTGCGCTTGAGCTGGCGCAGGAAGGCGTTGGGGCCCTTCACCTCCGTGTCCAGCACGCCCTCCACCGGCGACAGGTTCGCCTGCTGCGCCGCCTGCTGAGCGCCCCCGTGGCGCGCGTGCTGCTGGCCACCCCCGTGGCCGGACGGCTGCTGCTGCTGCTGCGGCGGCTGTTGCTGCTGGGCCTGGCGCTGGCGGTACTGCTCCAGCTCCTGCGGCGTCAGGAAGACCTGGACCTGCTGGCCATCCGGCCCCGGCTGCATCCGGTAGGCCTGACCGTCCGGGGTGAAGTGGACCTGTGCGCCTCGGCGGCGGCGGCGACGGCGGCGGCGGCGGCCCGTGCCGGGCTGCCCGGGACCGTTGCCCTGGGCGCCACCCGCGCCGGAATCGCCATCGTCGGGACCCTCGTCGTCACCCTCGTCGCCGCCGTCGTCATCCGGCTCGGGCGGGGCCACGGCGCGGGCGGCGGGAACGGGAGGGGTGTCACGTGGGTCGCGGTCATCAGGGTTTTCGCTCATGGGAGTTCCAGACTGTGTGCGCCCCGGTCGGCCGCTCTTGGAGGAGGGCGGGGGCGCATGGTGACTCAGGCCGTGGGACAGGAAGCGGACGCGGGGCCCTGGAGACGAGCAGGCCGAACCGCCGGTTCCTGGAGCACCCTGGCGGCCCTGAAGCCATCCGGGGTGCAGGGGTAACAGTAACAGAGGCGAGCGGCGGCGCCGCCGCTTTTTTCGCGCGGTGTCGTCCCGCGGACCTCTGGCCGCCTCGCGGGGCGTCAGCGGACGGTGAGCTGGAAGGGCATCATCGCCTTCACGCCCGGCTGGAGCAGCGTCAGGCGCAGCCCGGCCGAGCGGGCCAGCACCCGCAGGGACTCCGGCAGGACGGGCTCCTGTGGGGGCAGCAGCGACAGGGCCGCCCGCACGCCGGGCTCACCGCCCAGCCCGGAGAGGAAGCCGCGCGCCTCGCCCATCACCACCAGGTCCAGCTCCTCGCTGGGGCCGATGCCCGCCCGCATCCTCGCGGCGTCCACCGCCTCCAGCAGGCCGCCCAGCCGGTCCACCAGCCCCCGGGCCAGCGCGTCCTGGCCGCTCCACACGCGCCCGCGCGCCACCTCGTCCACCTTCGCCTTGTCCATCTTCCGCCGCAGGGCCACCTGGGTGATGAAGCTGTCATACGAGGCGTCCGCCCAGGCCTGCGCAGCGTCCTGCTCCTCCTGGTTCCACGGGCGCCACACGTCGAGGATGTCCGCCAGCGGCGCGCGGGGGAGGCTCTCTTGATGGATGCCCAGCACGCCGCCCAGGAGGCCCTCGAGGGCGGGCTTGATGTAGAAGACGCCGATGCTGCCCGTCAGCGTGGTGGGCAGCGCCAGCACCTCGTGCGCGCCGATGGCGGCGTAGTAGCCGCCGGACGCGGCCACGTCACCCATGGAGGCGATGACGGGCTTGTGCTTGCCGGCCTCCAGCACGGCCTCGTACATCAGGTGTGACGCCAGCACCTCGCCGCCGCCCGAGTCCACGCGCAGGACGATGGCCACCACGCTCGGGTCCGCCCGGGCCTCCGTCAGCGCGCGAATCACCGTCTCCGCTCCGGCGATGCGGCTGAAGCCCAGCGGGTCCTCGCGGCTGCGGCCGCCGGTGATGTCCCCCAGCACCGGCACCACGGCGATGCGGCGCCGCCGGCCCCAGCGGCCGTCCCGCTCGTTCCGCGGCGCGTATGTGGTGCTGAAGCGCCCGCCGGGGACCAGCTCGGCCACCTTCGCGTCGAGCTCCGAGGTGGAGATGACGCCGTCCATCATCCCCAGCTCCACGGCGCGCTTCGCGCTGGGCAGGCCCAGGGCCCACAGCGCATGCAGGCGCTCCACGGGCACCTTCCGGCCCTCCTGCACGGCCTTCTCGTAGACGGCGACCTCCGTATCCAGGTACGCGTTGGTCGATTCGAGCGCCGCGTCACTGGGCGTGCTCAGCGTGAGCTGCTCGGGCGCCGTCTTGAAGCGGCCCACCCGCGCCACGTCCCAGTGCACGCCCAGCTTCTCCATGGTCCCGCCGTACGACTGGAGGTGCGCGCTCAAGCCGTTGATGTAGAGCAGGGACTCCTGCAGCACGTAGATGCGGTCCGCCGCCGAGGCGACGAAGTAGCCCAGGTCGTCGGCGGACAGCACCACCGCCATGACGCGCTTGCCGGAGGCGCGCAGGCGCAGCAGGGCCTGGCGCAGCTCCTCCGCCTTGCCCCAGCTCACCCCGGGCAGGCCCTCCATCTTCAGCACCACGCCGGCCAGCCGCTCGTCCTGCGTGGCCAGGTCCAGCCACCGCGTCAGCCGCAGGTACGGGTCCGCCTCGCTGATGCCCAGCCAGGACAGCACGGGGCTGGTGCCGCCGCGCAGGGCGTCGTTCAGGTCCAGCAGGGTCACCACGCCGCCGCGCGGCGCAATCGAGCGGTATGTCTCCGTCGACAGCCGCACCGCCACCAGGTGGTCCCGCCCGGCGTTCGTCCCGCCCGCCGCGTAGGTGAGGCCCAGGTGCGAGGTGTCCAGCGTGGCGGCCACCTGGAGCGCCAATGGCACCCCGGAGGTGAAGCCGTGGGACACGCCCGCGCCCAGGCGCAGCCCCGGAACCACCTCCGCGTTGAGCGTGTACGTCGCCTGTCCCTGGCGGAAGGCGCCCTCGGAGAAGAGCCAGTCCACGCCCAGCGTGTAGCGCTCGTCCAGCGGGCGCACGCCCACGCCCAGGTTGTACTGCCGCTTCAGCGTCAGCGTGCCCTCGGTGGGCGCGTTGACGTCCCGCACCACCGCGCCCACCGACAGCGCCCGGAGGGGCCGCGCGGTGAGGCCGAGGTCGAAGGTGTCCAGCGCGTCGATGTCCCGGTGGGCCGAGCCGTACGCGTGCCACGCGCCGCCCAACTGCAGCGTGCGCGTGCCCAGCGAGAGGCCGAGCGACGTGCGCCGGTAGTCCGGCGTCGCGCGGTCGCGAATCCACTCCATGGAGCCGCCCAGGCCCAGGCCGAGCAGCCGGGTGGCCAGGAAGACACCGTCTCCGAGCCCGTCATGCACGAGGTTGCGCTCGTGCAGGTAGAAGAGCTGGCTGCCGGTGACGAAGCCCAGGCCCGCGGGGTTGAGGGACAGGGCGGTGGCCTCGTCCACCAGCGCGGCGCCGGTGGGCGGCAGCGTCACGCCCCGGGAGGGCAGGGCGGGCTGGCTGATGACGCTCGTCTGGGCGAGCGCGAGGCCGGGGAGGAGCAGGAGGGCGAGCAGGCGCATACGTCCCGGGACTCTAGGCCTCGGCCGGCCCGGGACAAGCGCCGTGCGTCACCAGTCCTCGGTTCCGGACACACTGTCGAGCGGGTCCTTGCCGTCCTTGTGCTTCTTGTCCTGTGCCTTGGCGCGGCCGCCCCGGTCCTCCGCGGACCAGTCCTCCATGCCCCCGCGGTTGTCCAGCGGGTCACGGCTCTTCGACGCCTTCTCGCCAATGGTGTTCACCAGGTGGTTCACCACCCGCTCCATCTCCTGCTTGAGCTGGCCGAACTCGTCGCCCTGGAGCGACATGCGCCGCCCCGCAAGGCGCTGGCCGCTGCGCGCGTCGTAGTAGCCCAGGGTGAGCTCGGAGCCCTCGCCGTTGGAGCGCAGGGTGCCCACCATGACGCGGTCCAGGCCCAGGGACTGCGCCATGGCCGCCACGCCGGAGGCCTTCTCGCCGGCGCGGTTCACCTCGCCCGCCACCCGGTCCAACTGCGCGTCATAGGCCTTGTAGGAGGACGTGGGCACCAGGTTGGCCGTCACCTCGACGTCGTCCGTGGTCACCTCCATGATTTGGCCGTACTGGCGGAAGCCGGGGCGCTCCACGCGCACCAGGTGCTTGCCAATGGGCAGCGCGGGCAGCGTCACCGGCGTGTAGCCCACGGCCTCGCCGTCCACGAAGACGCGCGCGCCGGCCGGGCGTGACTTCACCGTGGCCGTGCCGCGCAGCTGAGACATGCGGCTGGTGGCCACCTGCACGCGCAGGGAGATGAACTCGCGCGTGAAGCGCTTGGGGGACAGCTCGTGGGTGGGGGACAGCGCCATCAGGTCGATGAGCGTCAGCTTGGCCTCCTCCACGTCGCCGCGCAGGTGCAGCAGCGCGGCGTAGAGCGCCAGCGCGTCACACAGCGGCGAGCACCCCCGCATGGCGCCCGCCGCGCCCTGCAGCTCCTTCAGGGTGGCGCGCACCTTGCGCTCCGCCTCTTCGTATTCCTTCTTGTCGAAGGCGGCCAGGCTCTCCGAGAAGCCCTTGCGGCCGCGCTCCAGCGAGGCGCGGGCCTCCGGGTCCTCGGGCAGGCCGAACAGGTCCTCCGACTTGCGGATGCTCATGCCGGAGAAGTGGGAGAGGGCTTCGTTCATGTAGCCCTCCATCTGCACGCTGGACGCCTCGGCGCCCGGGTCCATGGGCACCAGGAGGGTGGAGACGCGGCGCGCCTGGGGCGGGGCCGCGAGCGCCAGTGCAGGGAGGAGGATGAGGGCGAGGGCTTTCATGGGGGTGACCTTGGAGACAGGGCGGCGCGCGGAGGCCTCAGAAGCCGATACCACCGGAGACGGGGTTGTAGGGACGTCCCTTGTCCTGGGACGTGGCCATGAAGACGGCGCCCGCCGTCACGGCCGCCGCGCCCCCTACCACCGCCCAGAACCAGGGGCGCTTGATGAGCGTGCCGAACGAGCCGCTCTCCGCCACGCGGGGCCGCGCGACGCCGCTGACGAAGGCGCGCACCTGGTCCGCCGCCGCGGCCGGGGTGTTCTTCGTCGCCTCGGGGGCCAGCGCAATCTCCACTCCGCGCAGCCGCGCGTTGGAGCGCAGGTCCCACGCCTGGAGCTCCGCCTGCAGGCGGCCCTTCTCGTTCCGGGACACGGCGGCGAGGACCACGTAGCGGGCATTGAGCCGCTCCCCGATGGCCTGCGCTTCCGGTGGGGGCGTGTCCCGCTCGAAGGCCTGCGCGGTGGCGGCGTGGGCCGCCGCGTCACGCACGGCGGACAGGCCCGGGGTGGGCTCCAGCGTCGTCTTGACCTCGGTGCTCCGGGAGGACGCCACGTCCGTGTACTGCGAGAAGGACGCGTAGCCGGGCAGCGACACCACGAGGGGGTGCTGGCCAGCGGGGACCTCCACGCCCTTGAGCGGCGTGACGCCCAGCTCGCGGCCCCGCACCACCACGCTGGCTCCCGCGGGCGTCGACTCCACCACCAGCGTCCCGGCCGGGCGCGCCTGCACCTCCGCGCGCGCCTGGTCGAAGGACTTCAGGACGTCCTGGCCGAAGAGCGCGGCGTCCGGGACGGTGGAGGGCTCGGCCACCACCGCGCGCCGGAAGGCGTCCAGGGCACCAGCGGCGTCTCCGTTGAGCATCCGCGACGCGCCGAGGAACAGGTACGTCTTGCCCAGGCGCTCCGTGCTCAGCGCCGCCGGGTGCTGCGTGTAGGCCTCCGCCGCGGCGAGGAACTTCGCCTCCGCCGACTCGGGGTCCAGGTTGTCGTAGTCGGAGCGCCCCTGCTCGAACAGCGTGTCCGCGCGCGCCAGCGAGGCCGGCGGCGACTGCGGGAAGGCCGCGCCCAGGTCCACCAGCTCCACGCCACCACCCGCCTTCAGCCGGCGGAGCAGCTCCTCCTCCAGCTTCGCCGCGGCCT
>Ga0182745_1000908_pt1 | contig 30072 bp, 23 predicted proteins | sample eDN3rd30CKraftBY_FD_128523 | JGI IMG/M metagenome (GOLD analysis project Ga0182745, IMG submission 128523) | Enriched backyard soil microbial communities from Emeryville, California, USA - eDNA 3rd pass 30_C Kraft BY (version 2) (version 2) | ecosystem: Environmental > Terrestrial > Soil >... | reverse complement strand
AGCACGTTGTCGAGGAAGCGCATCACGTCCTCGATGAAGGTCGGATGCTCGTGCCACTCGAGATAGGTCTCGAGATTGAGCGACGACAGGCAGCAGACGGCAGTACGCTGCTTGCCGTGATGGTCGATGCCGGTCGGCAGCGTGATCTCGCTGCACAGGTTCGAGGTCTTGACCTCGAGGCCCGCGAGCTTGTGGTGCTCGGGACGGGCGTTGTTCACATGGTCGACGAACACCAGGTAGGGCTCGCCGGTTTCGACCCGCGCCGTCAGGATGCGGATCCACAGGCCGCGCGCCGAGACGGTGCGCTGCACGGCGCCGTCCTTGGGGCTGACCAGCGCCCATTCCTCGTCGTTCTCCACGGCGCGCATGAAGGCGTCGGAGATCAGCAGGCCATGATGCAGGTTCATCGCCTTGCGGTTGGGATCGCCACCGGTCGGACGGCGGATCTCGATGAATTCCTCGATCTCGGGATGGTTGACCGGCAGGTAGACGGCGGCCGAACCGCGGCGCAGCGAGCCCTGGCTGATCGCCAGGGTGAGCGAGTCCATCACGCGGATGAATGGCACCACGCCCGAGGTCTTGCCGTTCATGCCGACCTTTTCGCCGATCGAACGGAGATTGCCCCAGTAGGAGCCGATGCCGCCGCCACGGGCCGCCAGCCACACGTTCTCGTTCCACAGCCCGACGATGCCCTCGAGGCTGTCGTTCGCCTCGTTCAGGAAGCACGAGATCGGCAGGCCGCGGGTGGTCCCCCCATTGCTGAGCACGGGTGTGGCCGGCATGAACCACAGGTTGCTGATGTAGTCGTAGAGGCGCTGGGCATGGGCATCGTCGTCGGCATAGGCCGAGGCAACGCGCGCGAACATGTCCTGATAGGTCTCGCCCGGCAGCAGGTACCGGTCGTTCAGCGTGGCCTTGCCAAAAATCGTGAGCCGGGCGTCCCGGGAAGAATCGGTAACAACCCGCGCACCGCTTCGAACTTGAACGACATCAAACACTTGCGGTCCCCTTTTTCTTTTTGTCCACAGTTGTGGATAGAACACTCTGTGGAAGAAGCCTACATCTTGGGAGCGATTGGCCGCTTCCCACTATCCATAGATAGTACGGATGCCGCCGGGCCTGTCATTGCGAAATTTACTCCCCGTTTGTGAATCTCAGGAATGGTTGGTTAACCCCCTGAAAAACCGGCCGAAAATCGGCTTTGAAATTCTGTTTCCCGAGCGGTTTTCGACTCTTCGCAGGTGCAGCATAGAGGAGAACAAAACGCGCTTTCCCGCGGATTCCGTGCCTCCTAGACAGAAACCGCAGCGAATCGGCTCAACCTCTCGGGGCCAAGCCGGGAAAGGCGAGATACGATGGGCATTCTCGGCGTTGCCAAGAGTCCGTCGTCAGAATGTCATGGTCAGGCGTAACATCGCCCCCGGTTTTGCGGAGGAATGCACAAAATATGGTCACCGCTTCGGTGCCGCGCGTCTATGGGTTGGACGCCATCTGCGCTGCCGCCCTGCAGGCCGGCGGTGAGGATTCCGCACAATTTGCGCGCAGGCTGTTCGGCCGCCTGTCCGACAAGGACCTGGCCGCTGCGCCCGTAGACCAGCGCGCCGCGGCTGCAACCTCGCTGCTGGCCTTCGCCCGCCGCCGCCTGCCCGGCGTCGCCAAGGTCCGCATCTTCAACCCGTCGCTTCCAGACCATGGATTCGAGAGCCGTCACACGATCGTGCAGATCGTGAACGACGACATGCCGTTCCTGGTCGATTCGATCGCCAACGAGTTCAACCGCCGCGAAATCGCGGTCCATCTGCTCGCCCATCCGGTGCTGGCGGCACGCCGTGACCTCGACGGCGACCTGGTGGGCATCGCGCTGGAGGCCGGCGAACGCGCGCGCTCGGAATCGATGATGCACATCGAGATCGACCGCCAGACCGATCCGGTGCTGCAGGACGAGATTGCTTCCGCGCTCACGCGCGTGCTGGCCGAAGTGCGGCTGGCGGTCGACGACTGGCGCGCCATGCGCCGCGCCTGCCTCGACGCGATCGTCGACCTCGCGCCCGGCCGCGCACCGGACCTCGCGGAATACGATGACTTCCTGCGCTGGCTCGAAGCCAACCATTTCACGTTCCTGGGCCATCGCCGATACCGCTACGTCGACGATTCGAGCCAACCCGGCGGCCTGCGCTACGAGCTGGTGCCGGGATCGGCGCTGGGCATCCTGCGCCGCGACGAGGTGCGCCTGTTCGACCCCGGCGTGGGCAGCGGCGAGGCGATGGCGCGCTTCGCGCAGGGTCCGCACAACATCCTGATCGTCAAGACCGACCGCCAGTCGCTGGTCCACCGCATTGGGGCCATGGACTGCGTGATCGTGAAGACCCGCGACGCCGACGGAAGGGTCACCGGCGAGCATCGCCTCGTCGGCCTGTTCACGTCGGCCGCCTATCACGCGGCGGTGCACGACGTGCCGCTGCTGCGCGGCCGCGTCGAGACGTTGCTGCGCCGCTCGGGATTCGACCGCCACGGCCATGACGGCAAGGCCCTGCTGGCGATCCTGGATTCCTATCCGCGCGACGAGCTGTTCCAGATCGACGAGGAGACGCTCTACGATCATGTGCTGGGCATTCTGCAGCTCCAGGAAAGGCGGCGCGTGGCGCTGTTCACCCGCCTCGACACGCTCGGCCGCTTCGCCTCCGCTCTGGTCTTCGCCCCGCGCGAACGCTTCGATGCGGCGCTTTCGGAACGCTTCACGTCGCTTCTGGAGAAGGCCTGGGATGCGACCGCCGTCTCGGTCGCCACGTCGATCGGCAGCAATTCCGCTCTGGTCCAGTCGCTCCATACGCTGAGGCTCCACACGCCGGGGCGGCCCGTCCCCGATCTCGCCGCGCTCGAACGCGACATGATCGAAGCCGCGACGTCATGGAACGACCGTCTGCGCGCTACCCTGCAGGAGAAGCTCGGGGAGGCCGAGGGACGCGCCGCCGCGCGGCGCTGGCGGGACTGGTTTCCCGTCGTCTATCGCGAGACCTTCGATGCGGCGCAGGCCGCGACCGACATCGAGCAGCTCCAGAGGTTTGGCGACGGCGCCGGGTTCGGCGTGCAGGTCGGCCGCCGCAGCGGCATGCCGGCGCACCGCTTTGCGCTGCGCCTGTTTCATCCGCGCAAGCCTTTCGCGCTGTCCGACATCCTGCCTCTCGCGGAGAATCTCGGCCTGCGCGTGATCAGCGAGGTGCCGTTCCTGCTGCGCAAGGAGAGCGATGAGGAGCCGGCCGATGGCGTGGCCATGCAGGTGTTGCGGGTGGAGACCGCGGACAAGTCGGCGGTCGATCTCACGCTTGCCGGGCCGCGCTTCATCGAGGCGATCGAGAAGTTGCGGTCAGGCGCGCTGGAGAATGACGGGCTGAACAGGCTGGTCCTCGGCGCCGGCCTCGCCTGGCGCGAGATCGCCATCGTGCGCGCCTATGCCAAGTACCTCCGGCAGGCCGGCATCACGTTCAGTCAGGAATATATGGAGCGCACGCTGGCGGCCTATCCGCGGGTGGCGCGGCTCTTGGTCGATCTCTTCGTCGCGCGCCTGGATCCGACCTTGGGCGATGCGAGCGGTGGAGAGCGCACGGCGCGGATTGCGTCCATCGAGGCGGAGTTCGCGACCGCGCTCGAAGCCGTCACCACGCTCGACGAAGACCGAATCCTGCGTCGCTTCCACAATGCCGTGCGCTGCACGCTGCGCACCAACTACTGGCAGGCCGGCGACACCAAGGCGTGGATCTCCCTCAAGATCGACAGCCGCGCCATCGACGACCTGCCGGCACCGCGGCCTCTGGTCGAGATTTTCGTCTACAGCCCGCGCATGGAAGGTATCCATCTGCGCGGCGGACGCGTCGCCCGAGGCGGCATCCGCTGGTCCGACCGGCGCGAGGATTTCCGCACCGAGATTCTCGGACTGATGAAGACGCAGATGGTGAAGAACGCCGTCATCGTCCCGGTCGGCTCGAAGGGCGGCTTCTACGTGAAGCAGCCACCGGCCAATCCTCAAGGAGGCGCGGGCACGCGCGAGCAGGTTCAGGCCGAGGGCATTGCCTGCTACCAGACCCTGATCCGCGGCCTGCTCGACATCACCGACAATTATGCGGACGGGGGGATCGTGCCGCCTGCCGACGTGGTGCGCCACGACGGCGACGATCCCTATCTGGTGGTCGCCGCCGACAAGGGCACGGCCACCTTCTCCGACATCGCCAACGCGCTGGCCCGCGACTACGGCTTCTGGCTCGACGATGCCTTCGCCTCGGGCGGCTCGGCGGGCTACGACCACAAGAAGATGGGCATTACCGCGCGCGGCGCGTGGGAGTCGGTGAAGCGCCACTTCCGCGAATTGGGCCAGGACATCCAGGAAACCCCGTTCACCGTCGCCGGCGTCGGCGACATGTCAGGCGACGTGTTCGGCAACGGCATGCTGCTGTCGCCGCACACCCGGCTGGTGGCGGCCTTCGACCATCGCCACATCTTCATCGATCCCTCGCCCGACCCGGCCACGAGCCTGGCCGAGCGGCAACGGTTGTTCGCGCTGCCGCGGTCCTCCTGGATGGACTACGACAGGAGCCTGCTGTCGCCGGGCGGCGCGATCTTCGACCGGGCGGCCAAGTCGCTGGCGCTGTCGCCCGAGGCCTGCGCGGTGCTGGGAATAGAGCAGCCGGCGATGGCGCCGCTCGACCTCATGCGGGCCATCCTGACGGCGCCGGTCGACCTGCTTTATTTCGGCGGCATCGGGACCTACGTGAAGGCCTCGGACGAAAGCCATGGCGAGGCCGGCGACCGCGCCAACGACGCGTTGCGTGTAGACGCCGCGCACCTGCGCGCCCGCGTGATCGGCGAAGGCGCCAATCTCGGCTTCACCCAGCGCGGCCGCATCGAGGCAGCACTGGCCGGGCGCAAGATCAACACCGACGCGCTCGACAATTCGGCCGGCGTCGATACGTCGGATCACGAGGTCAACATCAAGATCGCGACCAGCGCCGCCATCGCCGCCCGTGCGCTCGACGCAACGGATCGGGACCCGCTGCTCTTCTCGATGACCGACGAGGTCGCGGCGCTGGTGCTGCGCCACAATTACCAGCAGAGCCAGGCGGTCAGCGTCGCCGAGGGCCAGGCGGCGGAGGAGCACGACCGGCTGGAGCGCTTCATGCGTGCCCTCGAACGCAAGGGTCGGCTCGATCGCGCCGTCGAGTTCCTGCCGGGCTCCGCCGCCATGCGCGTGCGCGCCCAGAATCGCCAGCCGCTGACGCGGCCCGAACTGTCGGTACTGCTGGCCTACGCCAAGATCGATCTCAACGAGGAAATCCTCGCTTCCGACCTGCCCGACGATCCCCGCCTCGAAGAAGAGTTGCTGCGCTACTTCCCGACGGCGCTGCGGGAAAACCATCCGGCGGCGCTACACGGTCATCGCCTGCGCCGCGAGATCACGACGCTGGAGGTCGTGAACTCACTGGTCAACCGGTGCGGCCCGACCTTCGTGCACACGGTGGCGCAGCGGACCGGCGCCTCGGCGGCCGCCATCGCGCAGGCCTTCACGGTCGTGCGCGACGCCTGGAAGCTGCGGGAGCTGTGGGCCGACGTCGAAGCGCTCGACCCTGCCCTCAAGGCCGCGGCGCAGATCCGCATGCTGATCGCCTCGCAGCGCTTCATCCTGCGCGGTGTGCAATGGGTCCTGCGGCGCCTGCCGCAGCCGCTCGACACGTCGGCGGCAACGGCCCAGCTCGGCCGCGCCGTTGCCGAGTTGGGAGCCCTGCCCGCGGATCTCGTGGGCGAGGCCGAAGGCGCGGCGCTGGGCGAGCGTTCCGCCGCACTCGAGGCGATGGGCGCGCCGGCCGATCTCGCCCGTCGCGCCGCCGCACTCGAAACCCTGTCCGCCGCGGGTGACCTCGCCCTGGCCGCCGAGGCCAACGGGTGCACGATCGGCAGTGCCGCGAGACTCTACTTCCGGCTGGGTGAGCGGCTGTCGCTCGCGCTGCTGGCAAACGCCGCGCAAAAGCTGCCGCGAGAAGGGCTGTGGCCGTCGCAGGCCGCGCTCGCGATGCAGGACGAGTTGGCGGCGCTCCATGCCGACCTGCTACGGTCCGCCCTGCGCGCCGGCGGGCGTGAAGAGTGCGATCCCGATTCGGCCCTCGCCGCCTGGAGCGAACCACGCAAGCTCGCCCTGGAGCGCGTCGACCGTCTCCTCAAGGAGGATCTCGCCTCGGCCGGCGCCATCGATCTTGCCATGTTGTCGGTCGCCACCGCGGAGTTGCGCACCCTGGTGTAGTCGGCTTTGGGCTGGATGGGCCGCCTTGCCTCAGAGCCCCTTTAGGAACTCGATCAGCAGGCGATTGACCTCGCTCGCGCGTTCCTGCTGCACCCAGTGGCCGGCGCCGTCGAGGATGTGGCTGCCGCGCAGGCCCGGCAGCGTCGTCGGGTAGGCGTCGAGCTGGCTCTTGGCGGCCGGGAAGCGCAGCACGCCGTCGCGGCTGCCGGCGATGAACATCGAGGGCTGGCGGATCGGCTGGCCGCGCCACGGACCGCTGAGCTCCCAGTTGCGCCGCAGGTTGCGATACCAGTTGAGCCCGCCGCGGAAGCCGGCGCGCGCGAACTCCCCGGCATAGTAATCGAGATCGGCATCGCTGAGCCATGCGGGCAGCGTTTCCGGCTCGACGGTGTTGGCCAGAAGCGAGCCTCCCGTCAGGCGCCCAAACCCCTTGTCCTTCTCCACCATCTCGCCGCCGGCCGTGTAGTAGAGCTTGCGCAAAGCGCCGCGAATGTCCTGCTGCAGCTCGGCCTCGGCGACACCCGGCTTCTGGAAGTACTGCAGATAGAAGTTGTCGATGCCGAGCTTCTCCAGTGCCGACAGGATGTCGACATAGCCCGGCGGCGCATAGGGCACGCTCATGGCGCAGACGGCGGTGAAGAGGTCGGGCCGCCACAGGGCGGCATGCCAGGCGACGGGTGCCCCCCAGTCGTGGCCCACGATCACCGCCCTCGTCTCGCCCAGAGCCTTCACCAGTTCGGCCATGTCGCCCACCAGGTGAAAGAGCGTGTACTGGTCGATCGGCTCGGGCGACTGGGTGCCGCCATAGCCCCGCATGTCGGGCGCGACGGCGCGGAAGCCCGCTTCGCTCACCGCCTTGAGCTGGTGGCGCCACGAATACCAGCTCTCCGGCCAGCCGTGGCAGAACAGCACGAGCGGTCCACTGCCGTCCTTTGGGCCGGCTTCGGCATAGCGCATGTGGATGGTGTTGGCCGTCGTGGTCTTGAGGGTGACGCCCGTTACCGGCGAGTTGGTCATGCTTGGTTCCTCCGCAGGAGGCACCCTAGCCCGCCGCGTCACCCGCGCAAGTGAACCGACCGCGACAGGCGGGCGCGCACCGAGGCACGCGACCCGAAGAGCAGCGACACCAGGAAGAATGAGCTGGCGCACAGCACGATCACCGGACCGGACGGCAGGCCGGCATGAAACGACACCAGCAGTCCAATGGCCGCGGAGGCGAATGCCATCGGCGCCGCGACCAGGCTCATCGACCAGACTTCACGCGCCCAGAAGGACGAGGCGACGGCGGGCAACAGGATGAGGCCCAGCGCCATCAGCGTGCCGAGTGCCTGGAACCCCGCCACCATGTTGAGCACGGCGAGCGACAGGAAGAGATAGTGATAGAGCGAGCCGCGCATCCCCATGGCAGCGAGGAAGCCCGGATTGAAGCATTCGACGACCAGCGGGCGGTAGATGGCGGCGAGACCGATCAGGGTCACGGTCGCGGTCGACACGACGAGGATCAGCGCCGGCTCGTCGACGGCCAGGATCGCACCGAACAATATGTTCATGAGATCGACGGCGGAGCCACGCAGGGAGACGATCAGCACGCCGAGCGCCATTGCCGTCAGGTAGGCGGCGGCAAAGCTCGCATCCTCGCGCATGCTGGAGAAACGCGCGATGACGCCCGAGAGCAGCGCCGTCGTGACGCCGGCGATGAAGCCACCCAGGCTCATCGCCGGCAGCGACAGGCCGCCGATCAGGAAGCCCAGGGCGGCGCCGGGCAGAAGCGAATGTGCCAGCGCGTCGCCCATCAGGCTCATGCGGCGCAGGATCAGGAACACACCGATCGCCGAGCCGCCCATCGACAGGGCCAGGCTCGCGACCAGCGCGCGGCGCATGAAGCCGAAATCGGCGAAGGGCGCGATCACATACTCGTGGAACATGACGCGAAGCGCTCGATCAGGCGCTGAGACGCAGGGGCACGTCGCAGGTGCCGGCAGGCTCGTCGCGCGATTCGGCGAGGGCGCGGGCCCGCAGCAGATTCTCGGGCGACAGGACACGGGACGTGGGACCCGCATCGACCAGTTCGCATGCCAGCAGCAGCGCGTAGGGGAAGTCGCGCCGAACCTGGTCGAAATCGTGCAGCACCGCGACGACGGTGCGCTTCTCATCGCGCCAGCGGCGAATCACGACCATCAGATCGGAAACGGTCCTGCTGTCGATGGCAGCGAACGGCTCGTCGAGGAGCACGAGGTCGGCATCCTGCAGCAGCAGGCGCGCGAACAGCACTCGCTGGAACTGGCCGACGGACAGTGTGTCGATCGGACGGCGCTCGAGGCCAGAGAGGCCGACTTCTTCGATTGCGCGCCGGGCGTCGTCGAGATCGACCGGGCGGGCGGCCCCGAAGGCGCCGAATCGCGACCAGCGGCCGAGCAGGACCGTATCGAGCACCGAGATCGGGAAGGAACGATCGATCTCCGCCTGCTGGGGCAGATAGGCGATCCGCTTCGCGGTGCACTCGATGCGGCCCTCGACCCGCGGCGCCAGACCGAGCAGCGCCTTCAACAGCGTGCTCTTGCCCGCCCCGTTGGGACCGACGATGGCCGTCATCTCGCCGGCCGGGATCTCCGCGGAGACGTGATGGACCGCCGGGCGACGGTCGTAATAACTCACGGTCAGGTCGGTGAGGCGCAGCGCGGCGGTCATGGCGAGCCTAGAGCGCCCACCAGGCACACAGCCAAAGCAGCGTCGAGACGCCGATCGCTGCAGCGATCCGGGTCGGAGCGCTCATGGCGAGCAGGGTCGTACCGGGAGAGAGAGGGCGAAGCATACGGTGGATTGTTATAATATTACGCTTTGTGAGTCCATAAGGGGCGGATTGCCCCACGCGGCCGGACGTCACCGGGCAGTGAGCGATCGGTGAGCGATTGTTGATTGGCAGAGCACGGGCGACGCGCGCATCCTGTCGCTCATGACGACGTGTCTAATTCCCAGTCGCAGATCCCTGCTGATAGGCGGGGCCGCCGCCGGCCTGTCGGCGGCGCTGCCATTGGCCGCGCGGCCAGCCAGCGACGGGCCATGGGCCGTCGAGCTCTTCACGTCGCAGGGATGCAGTTCCTGCCCGCCAGCCGACGCCTACCTCGGTCGCCTGTCCCTGCGCCCAGACATCGTCGCCCTCGCCTTCCACGTCGACTACTGGGACTATATCGGCTGGCGGGATCCCTTCGCCTCGCGCGAAACGACCGAACGTCAGCGCGCCTATGCCCGCGTGCTGAAGCAACGCTATGTCTACACGCCGGAGATGGTGGTCGACGGCATCGGTCACGACACAGGTCGGGACAAGGCGCCCATCGAAGCGCTGCTGGCCAGGGCACAGGCTCTCTCGCCCCGGCGGGCGACGCCCGAACTCGCGCGGACGATGGGGAAGCCGCTCACCATCAGGCTGGATGCCTTCCCGCTCGGCGGGCGCACCGCCGATGTGACGCTCGCCGTTTATGACCGCCGCCACACCACGCCGGTGAAGAGCGGCGAGAACCAGGGCCGCATGATCGAGAACTTCAATGTCGTGCGACGGCTCGAACTGATCGACCATTGGGACGGCGCAGCGAAAAGCTGGACCGTCCCCGGCGGTGACATCGGCGCCACCCAGGGCGTGGCCGTGCTGGTCCAGTGGTCCGACCACGGCGCGATGATCGGCTGCAACAAGCTGGAACCCGCCTATTCGGGCTGACGCCTATTCCATCTTGGCGCCGGTCGCCTTGATGATCGGCTCCCACCGCTCGATCTCGCGCGTGAAGTAGGCGGCCGACTTGGCTGCATCGGCATCCCCCACCGGATCGATCGACATATTGCGCAGATCGGCAAGCAGCTTCTCTTCAGCCATGACCTTGCGCGTGGCCTCGGCGATCGAAGTCACGATCGGCTGCGGTGTGCCGGCCGGCAGTCCCACCGGATTGACCGTCAGTACCTGGACCTCGGGCAAGCCGCACTCACTGGTCGTCGGCACCTCGGGCGCCAGCGCCGAGCGTTTCTCGTCGCAGACCGCGAGATAGCGCAGCTTGCCCGACTTGTAGTGACTGAACGAGGTCCCGAACGTGTCGAGCATGAAATCGACCTCTCCCGACAGGCAGGCCTGCAGCGCCGGACTGTTGCCCTTGTAAGGCACGTGCAGAGCACTGAGATTGCCGGCCTTCATCTTGAAGAGCTCGGCCCCAAGATGGTTGATGCTGCCCATGCCTGAGGAACTGTACCGATACTTGTCGGGATGGGCCTTGAGGAGCGCCACCAGCTCCGGCAGCGTCTTGGCCGGCAGCGCCGGGTTCGCCGCGATCACCATCGGCACGCGCCCGACGATGAACAGGACGAAGTCCTTGACCGGATGATAGGGCGGCGTCGGCATCAGCAGCGGGCTCGTGACCTGCGTCGAGGACGAGCCGAACAGCATCGTATAGCCATCGGGCTTCGACTTCGCGACGAGGTCGGCGCCGATCGTGCCGCCGGCCCCCGCCTTGTTCTCGATCAAGACGGGCTGGCCCACCAGAGCCGACAGGCGCTCGCTATAGCGGCGGCCGAACACGTCGGTCGGGCCACCCGGCGGGAACGGCACCACCAGCCTGATCGGCTTGGAAGGATAGGTATCCTGCGCGACGGCCGCTTTCGCGCCCTGCAACGCGCCCACGCCGAGAGCGGCGGCGCCGATGAGAAGCTTGCGTCGATTCATTTTCTTCCTCCCTTTCTTTCTTGCCGTTGTTGCCGTCACCAGCTCGGAATGCGCTTGTCGAAGAAGGCGGCGATGCCTTCGCGGGCCTGCGGGCTCGCCAGGCCAAGGCTGATTGAATCCACCGCGGTCGCCATAGAGGCGCGATGGCCGGACTCGTCGCTGTGCCAGACGAACTGCTTGGTGCGCGCCACGGCATCCGGGCCGCTGCGCAGCAGGCCGGCCAGCAGCTTGTCGAGCTCGGCCTCGAGCGACGCCGCCGGCACGGCGCGCGTGATCAGGCCGATCCGGTCGGCTTCCAGCGCGTCGATGCGGCGGCCGGTCAGAACCAGCTCCATCGCCTTCTTGCGGCCGACGGCCAGGAAGAGAGCCATCAGCGCGGGCGACGGCGGGAAACCGTGATGGACTTCAGGGTAGGCGAACAACGCCGTTTCCTCGGACAAAGCGATGTCGCACCAGCTCGACAGGGTGGCGCCGGCGCCGAAGGCGTACTTCTCGATCAGCGCCACGGTCGGCTTGGGACAGAACCACACCGCCTCGTTCAGCGCCTTCAGCTTCTCGTAGGTCGCCACGATCGTGTCGTTCGACGCATCCTGCAGCGCCCGCAGGTCGCGCAGCTCGCGCCCGGCGCAGAAGATGCCGCCGCGGCCGCGCATCACGAGGACCCGGCAGGAGGGATCGGCTGCAAGAGTGCGGCAGTGCCCTGTCAGCGCATCGATCAGCGTATTGTTCAGTGCGTTTCGATGCGCTGGATTGTCGATCCAGAGCACGGCCACGCCGTCGGCCCGCCGTTCGAGTTCGATCCTGCCGCTCATATCGCTCCCTCTTTCCGAAGCGCCGTGATGCGCGCCTCGTCCAATCCAAGTTCACCACGCAGGATGGCGTCGGTGTGTTCGCCGAGCCGCGGCGGGGCGGCGCCGGGCGCCGCCGGCGTCGCCGACAGGTTGAGCGGCACACCGACCAGCGGCATCGAACCGCCATCTCGGCGGGCCACGTCGAGCACCATCTTCATCGCTGCGATCTGCGGATGGGCCAGCGTCTGCGAGATGTCGTTCACCGGCGCGCACGGCACATTGGCGGCGTCCAGCGCCTCGACCCAGTCGGCCGTGGACCGGGTCGCGAAGATCGCGGCCAGCGCCGGGATCACCTTGTCGCGGTTCTCGATGCGCAGCGCCGAGGTGGCGAGCGCCGAATCGGACGCGAGCGCCGTCGCGCCGATCGCCCCGCACAGACGCTGCCATGCCGCGTCGTTGGTGGCGCCCGCCAGCACGTGACCGTCGCGTGTCGCAAAAGCCTGGTAGGGCACGATGTGCCACACGCCCGATCCGTCGCGCGGCGGTACCTTGCCGCCCATCGTGTAGGCCGGCACGTGATAGCCGAGCAGCGCGATCGCCGTTTCCATCAGGGAAACCCGGATGTGCTGGCCGCCCGCCTTTCCGGCCTGCCGCGCATAGAGCGCCGTGGCGATCCCCGAAAAGGCCAGCAGTCCGGTCGCCATGTCGATGAAGGACGCACCGGCGCGGATCGGGCCGCCGTCGCGCTCGCCTGTCATTGCCATCATGCCACTGAAGGCCTGCAGCATGAGGTCGTAGCCCGGCTTGTCCGCGAGCGGTCCCTCGTGACCATAGCCGCTGATGGTCGCATGCACGAGATCGGGCCGGACCGCGCGCAGCGTCGCGTCGTCGACACCCAGCCGCCGCGCGACCGCAGGCAGGAAGCTGTCGATCACCACGTCGGCCTTGCGCACGAGCCCGGCCAGCACTTCCTGGCCGGCGCGGCTCTTGAGATTGAGCGTCATGCCGCGCTTGCCGCGGTTGACGCTGAGGAAGTTGGCGCTCTGGCCGTCGATGACCGGCGCCCACTTGCGATTCTCGTCGCCGCCCACATCCTCGACCTTGATCACGTCGGCGCCGAAGTCGGCGAGCATCTGCCCGCAGGACGGCCCTGCGAGGACGCGGCTGAGATCGAGGACGCGGATGCCCGTAAAGGCTGTCATGTCAGGTGCCGCGCACTGCGGCCTCGCGCTTCTCACGCCAGGCATTGTGAGCTTCCTTGGAGTCCTCGGTCTGGCTGAGCGCCATGAAACGATAGACGTCGACTTCCGAAGCATCCTGGATGTTGGGAATGTCGAGGCCCTTGGTCAGCGATTCCTTCGCCAGCCGCGCCGCGAGCGGCGGCAGAGCCGCGATGTCGTCGGCGACCTTGAGGGCGCGATCCATGAGCTCGGCGTGCGGCACCAGCCACTGCGCAAGGCCGATGCGATAGGCCTCGGCACCGTCGATCGGATGGCCGAGCGCAGCCTTCATCGCATTGCCCTTGCCGACCCAGCGCGACAGGCGCACCGCGCCGCCATAGGCCGGCATGATGCCGAGTCGCACCTGCGGCAGGCGCCATTCGGCGCGCTCCGACGCCACGATCAGATCGCAGCAATAGGTGGCGATGCAGCCGATGCCGATCGCGTAGCCGTTGACCGCGGCGATCACCGGCTTGGGAAAGTCGGTCAGCAGGTTGGCGACGAACTTGCGCCAGTGCGGGATGCCGGTGATGAACGCCGCCGGCGAGGCGACCGTGTGCGTTTCGGTGTCGGCGAGGTTGGCGCCGGCCGAGAAGGCCGCGCCCTTCTCGTCGCCGGTCAGGATGACACAGCGGATCTCGTGGTCGTGCTCGAGTTCGCTGAGCCGCGCTTCGAGGCCTTCGTTGAAGTCCTCGTCCCAGGCGTTGCGCGCCTCGGGCCGGCTCAGGGTCAGGATGGCCACATGGCCGCGTTTCTCGCAAAGCAGGGGCATCGTTCTCTCCTATTTTCCCTTCCAGACCGGCGGTCGCCTCTCGCGGAAGGCGCGCATGCCCTCCACGGCGTCCTCGCTTTCGAACACCGGCTTGAAGCGCTCCAGTGACACCGCCATCGCGGCTTCGGGCTCGAGCCCGGCGGTCTCGTAGATCATCGCCTTGGTCGCACTCACCGCGAGCGGTGCGGCAGCGCAAAGATCCATCGCAAGGCTCAGCGCCTTCTCCATCAGGAAGGCGTCGGGCACGACGTGGTTGACCAGGCCGAGCTCGTAGGCGCGCCGCGCCGTGATCGGATTGCCGGTCATCGACATTTCCAGCGCCACCTTCTGCGGGATCGCGCCGTTCAGCCAGAAAGCGTAGATCGGCGCGCGCCCGACGCGAGCCTCGGTCAGCGCGAAGCTCGCGGTCTCGGCCGCAACGCACAGGTCGCACGAGATCGCCATGAAGCAGCCGCCACCCAGCGCCGCCCCGTTGACCGCGGCAATCACCGGCTTGGAGACCGACACCTCGTCGCGCAGGATCGGGATGAAGCCGTGGCCATGGCCGCTCGACGCCTCGGAGAGGTCGCGTCCGGCACAGAAGGCCTTGTCGCCGGCAGCGGTCAGGATCGCCACCCGCGCCGCGGGGTCAGCGTCGAAGCGTTTCCACGCCGCCAGGACGCCGTCGCGCATTGCCGTGTTCACGACATTGCGCTTCTCCGGCCGGTTCAGGGTGACGATCGCCACCGGACCCTGCATCTCGTAGAGGACGGGATCCTGGCTCATCCGATGGCCCTCCTGGCCTGCAGCGCCGTCGATGAATCCGCTCGCTTGCCGGGCAGCATCATTCGTCCAGCTTGATGTTGCCGCTGCGGATCACGTCGCCCCACTTCTTCGATTCGGTATCGAGGAAGGCGCGGAACTGGGCAGTGTCGTTGCCGACGATGGTGTTGCCACCGGCGATCAGCTTCCGGGCGACATCGGGATCGGCCAGCGCAGCCTTGGTGGCATCGTACAATCGCTTGATGATCGGCTCGGGCGTATGGGCGGGTGCGAACAGGCCGACCCAGCTATCGGCGTTGAACCCCTTCAGCACCGTTTCGTCGAGCGTCGGTACGTCGGGGAGGCTCTGCGAGCGTTGCAGGCCGGTCATCGCGATCGCCCTGAGCCTGCCGGCCTGGATCAGCGACAGGGTGGCCGAAACGGTCGAGAAGCTGAGATCGACGTTGCCCGCGACGACATCCATGACGGCGGCGCTGTCGCCCTTGTAGGGCACGTGCACCATGGCGGAGCCGACACGTGACTTGAAGAGTTCCGCCGCGAGATGAGTGGGCGCGCCGATGCCCGACGAGCCGTACTGCATCTTGGCCCCGTTGGCCTTTACGTAAGCCACCAGTTCGGCCGGCGTCTTCACAGGCAGCTTCGGGTTGACGACGATGACGACGTCGTTCGTCGCGACGAGGCTGATCGGCACGAAGTCGTTCACCGGATCATAGGGCACCTTGAGCATGTGCGGATGGATGGTGAGCGCGCCGATGCCGCCCAGCAGCAGCGTGTAGCCATCGGGCGCGGCCTTGGCGACGACGTCGGTCCCGATCCGACCGTTGGCGCCTGCGCGATTGTCGATGATGAAGCTTTGTCCGAGTTCACGACCCATGCGCTCGGCCAGTACGCGACCGATATTGTCGGTCACGCCGCCGGGCGTGAACGGCACGATCAGCCGGATCGGCTTGTCGGGATAGCTCTGAGTCTGCGCCCAGGCTCCGGCAAGCGCCGATCCGGTGCAGGCAAGCGCCGCCAGCGCGCCCAGCACAAATCGTCTCGTCTTCATTTTGCGTTTCCTCCGAGGGGAAGGATTCGCCGAGTCCGATCATATGAGAATTATATTTTTTAAATCAGACTATTCTGATTATCCTATTACTGATGAACTTGCGCTCCCTTCGCTGCTTCCTGGCCGTCGCCGAAGAACTGCATTTCGGCCGCGCGGCGAAGCGCCTCGCCCTTTCCCAGCCGCCGCTCACCCAGCACATCAAGAACCTGGAATTGGAAATCGGCGCGTTGCTGTTCCATCGCACCAAGCGATCGGTGCGCATCACCGACGCAGGCACCGCGCTGCTCGACGAGGCGCGCCGGCTGATCGCCCAGGCCGACGGGCTGCGTCATGTCGTGCAGCGCGCGCACGAGGGCCGCGGCGGCTATTTGCGCGCTGGATTGATCACCTCCTCGGTCTTCACCGAGATCCGGAAGCTCTACAGCAAGATTTCGCGCGGCGTGCCGGGCGTCACGGTGTTGTGGCAGGAAATGAGTTCGTCGGAGCAGATCGAGGCGTTGCACGAGGACAAGCTCGACATCGGCTTCCTCCACATGCCGACGCCTCATCCCGACCTGGTGACACGCACCATCGTCCGCGAGCCGATGTTCATGGCGATGTCGGACGTGCACCGCCTGGCCGGCCGCCGCCGGGTGAGGCTTTCGGAATTCGCCGGTGACGATTTCGTCCTGCCGCTCCGGCACATGTCGCCGATCTTCTACGACAGCATCATCGCTGCCTGCCGCGCCGCCGGCATCAGCCCGACGATCCCGCCCCATCAGCCGCGCAATCTGCTCACCATCCTCAGCCTGGTCTCGGTCGGCGCCGGTGTTTCGGTGATACCGCGTACGCTGGCCGCCGCGGGATTTCCCGGCGTCGCCTTCAAGCCGCTGCGCGGCGAGGCGCCGATCAACGAGGTTTCTGTGGTGTGGCGGGCCGACAACCGCTCGCTTGTCCTGGCGCGGGCCCTGCAGGCACTCGGCCTCGCGCAGGCCAGGGGCGCCTCGGCCTGAAGGGGCGGCCTTGCTTCCGCCGCGGCCGCGCGCGATGGTGCCTGCATGTCGTTTTCCGGCGCCTCCGGCCGCCTGACCGCCGTCCTCGGCCCCACCAACACCGGCAAGACCTATCTCGCGATCGAGCGCATGCTCGGCCACGACTCGGGGATGATCGGCTTTCCGCTGCGTCTGCTGGCGCGCGAGAATTACGATCGCATCGTCAAGTTGAAGGGCGCCGCCCAGGTCGCGCTGATCACCGGCGAGGAGAAGATCGCGCCTTCGAGTGCGCGCTACTTCGTCTGCACCGTGGAATCGATGCCCGTCGAGAGGCCGGTTTCCTTCCTCGCCGTGGACGAGGTGCAGATGGCGGCCGATCCGGAGCGCGGCCACTTCTTCACCGACCGGCTGCTGCATGCGCGCGGCCTGAACGAGACGATGCTGCTGGGCGCCGACACGATCCGTCCGGTATTGAACCGACTGCTGCCCGACATCGACGTGGTCGCCCGCCCGCGCTTCTCCAACCTGACCTATGTCGGATCGAAGAAGGCGACGCGCCTGCCGCATCGTTCGGCGGTCGTGGGATTTTCGGCCAACGAAGTCTATGAAATCGCCGAGTTGATCCGCCGTCAGCGCGGTGGCACCGCGATCGTGATGGGCGCCATGAGCCCGCGGACGCGCAATGCCCAGGTCGACATGTTCCAGTCGGGCGAGGTCGACTATCTCGTGGCGACCGACGCGATCGGCATGGGCCTCAACATGGATGTGAACCATGTGTGGTTCGCGTCGTTGCGGAAGTATGACGGCCGCAGCTCACGGCCGCTGCGCACCGGCGAGCTGGCGCAGATCGCCGGCCGCGCCGGCCGGCACATGAACGACGGCACCTTCGGCACCACGGCTGGGGTACCCGGCCTCGACGCGGAGGTCGTCGAGGCCATCGAGAACCACCGCTTCGATCCGCTGCGCGACCTGCAGTGGCGCAACAGCCAGCTCGATTTCCGGTCGGTCCAGGCCCTGGTCGGCTCATTGAACGCCAGCCCGCCCCATCCCGCGCTCCAGCGGGTCCGCGAGCAGGACGATCAGCTCGCCCTGCAGACGCTGGCGGCCCAGTCGGCGTTTTTGCCGCGCCTGCACTCTCCGCGCCGAATAAAGCTGCTTTGGGAAGTGTGTCAGGTCCCCGACTTCCGCAAGACGATGACGGAAGAGCACATTCAGCTGCTCGGACAGCTCTTCGGACATCTGACGCAGGGCGGTGAGAGGCTGCCCGAGGACTGGATCGAGAGCCACGTGAAGCGCCTCGAGCGTTTCGATGGCGACATCGACACGTTGATGGCGCGCATCGCACACGTTAGGACATGGACCTATATTTCCCATCGGCCCGACTGGATTCAGCGCGCCACCCACTGGCAGGAGCGCGCGCGCGCCATCGAGGACAGGCTTTCGGATGTTTTGCACCAGCGGCTCACACAACGGTTTGTCGATAGACGCGCGGCTTTGCTTGTACGAAGATTGCGCGATGAGGGTGAAATGAACTCGTCAGTCGCCGCAGCGGGCGAAGTCACGGTCGAGGGCGAGCATCTCGGCCGCGTCGAGGGCTTCCGCTTCGTACCGGATGCCACGGAAGGACAGACCGACCAGAAGGCGGTGCTGAGCGCAGCTCTGCGCGCCCTGCGCCAGGATCTGCCCGACCGCCTGCAGGCCTTCGTGAACAGTCAGGACGGCGAAATCGTCTTCGACGGGCAGTTGCGTGTCTGCTGGGGCGGCGGCCCCGTGGCGCGGCTGTTGCCGTCTGGCGACGTGCTGGCACCCAAGGTCGAGGCGATTGCCACCGACCTGCTGGACGGCCCGGCCCGGGAGGAAGTGCGCAAGCGCGCCGCGACCTGGGTGGAAACCCGCATCCGCCTCGGCCTCAGCGAGTTGATGGACGCACGCGCCACGACGGAACTTCCGGCCGGTGCCCGCGGCGTCATCTTCCAGCTCTGCGAAGGACTGGGAGTTCTGCCGCGCCGCCCGGTCGAGGAGCAGCTCACCCAGCTCAGCGACGAGGATCGCAAGGCACTGGCGCGCCTCGGCGTCCGCATCGGCGTGTTCTCGCTCTATTTCCCGAGCATGCTGAAACCGGTGCCGATCCGCCTGCGCGCCGGACTCTGGATGATCGCCAGGAACCGCGAGACGATCCCGACGCTGCCGGCCGAGGGCCGTACCTCGATGGATCTGCCGCGCGATGCCGAGCGCGATTTCTACACGACCATCGGCTATCTGCCGCTCGGCGACCACGCGATCCGCGCTGACATGGTCGAGCGTCTGGCCGCCATGGCGCGGGCCGCGGTTCGCGACAGCCGCGAGGCGTCGCGCCGTGCCCAGCAGCAGGAAAACCAGGAAAAGAAGCCCGCCGGTGAGGTAAAGGGTGCCGCGCCCGCGATTCCCGCCCCTGCGACGGCGGAAGAGATCAGCGAGTGGGCGATCGTCGCCGCGGCTTTCGGCGAGAGCGAGCCGGCAGCCGAACCCGAATCCCCTGCTTCCGAGCCTGTCGCCGCCGCCGAGCCGGTCCCTGAACCGGCGCCGGCGCCAGCCGAGGCAGCGGTTGCCGTCGCCCCTGCCGAGGCCGCACCGATTGCCGACCCGGTTCCCGCAGAGACGCCTGCGCCGCAGGAGCTGACGACCGAAGAGACGCTGGTCGAAGAGACGGTGGTCGAAGAGACGGTGGTCGAAGGGTTGGTGGCCGAACCGACCGCGACCGAACCGGCCCTGGAAACGGCGGCGGAAGCCGCGTCCGAGCCGGCCGGGAACGCCGCCGCCCGGTCCGAGAGCAAGCCGGTGAAGAAGGAGCCGCGTCCGCTGCCGCCGGGCTGGTTCCGGGCCACGCCGCAGATGATGTCGCTGGTCGGCTGCTCCGAGCCCGAGATGGCCAATGTGTTGCGGGCCCTCGGCTATCGCGTGCATCCGCCGTCGGAAGAGAACGGACCGCTCTACGCCTTCTCCATCAAGCCGCGCTTCGTGCGCGAGCGGGAGGAGCAGCGCGAGCGTCAGCGCCTGCAGGAGCGCGAACGCAACCAGCGTCGCCGCGAGCGCCCGGAACGGCCCAACGAGCGTCAGTTCTTTGCCGATTCACCGCGCCCGCCCAAGGGCAGGGATGACGGCCCGCGCAGTGGATCGCGGCCAGGGGGCGGCCAGCCCGACAAGGGCCCGCGTCCCGAGGGTCCGAGGCAGGAACGCAAGGACGGTCGCCCACCGCAGGACAATCGCGGTCGCGACGACAGGCGTGGCCCGCGCCCGCCGCGGCGCGACAGCGGCGGACCAGCCCTGCGCCTGTACGCTTCGACGGAGGCGAAGGGCGATCCGGCCGCGGACTCGCCGTTCGCCAAGCTGCTCGAGCTCAAGCTCGGTGGAAAGAAGTAGCTGCCCGTGAGTCGCTGAGGCGCGATGCGGCTCGACAAGTGGCTCTGGCACGCGCGCTTCTTCAAGACCCGCACCCTGGCGTCGCGTTACGTGGAGAAATCGCGCTGCCGGATCGATGGCCGCGCCGTCGAGAAGCCGCATGCCACCGTCGCACCGGGCATGGTGCTCACTTTTGCGCTTGGACCTCGGGTGCGAGTCGTCCGTATCGTAGCGCTCGGTGAACGTCGCGGGCCCGCACCGGAAGCACGCGCGTTGTATGAGGAGATCGACTCGCCTTAAATGGTGTGCGCGCCTTCGCCAGCCTTGCGCGGCGGGGGTTCGCACGTTAAGCAGCCGCCGCTCGTTTCTGGAGCTGATATGACCTACGTCGTGACTGAGGCTTGCATCAAGTGCAAGTACATGGACTGTGTCGAAGTGTGCCCCGTGGATTGCTTCTACGAGGGAGACAACATGCTGGTCATCAATCCGGACGAATGCATCGACTGCGGTGTCTGCGAGCCCGAGTGCCCGCCGAATGCCATCCTGCCCGACACCGAAAAGGGCCTGGAGAAATGGCTGGAGCTGAACCGCAGTCTGTCGTTGACCTGGCCCAACATTACCCGCAAGGGTGAGGCACCGGCCGATGCCGAGCAGTTCAAGGACGAGAAGGACAAGTTCGAGAAGTACTTCAGCGACAAGCCTGCGGCCCGCTAGAACCTACCTCGCGTAAAGTTCTTTATTGTACCTTTTGCAACAGCCATGCAGTTTCTGCATGGCTCGACCGTTGCTGAAATGCAACATATTACGCGACTCAACGCCTGAATTCTGATATGAGACTGCCGCTTGAAGCGGTCCGGGGTCCGGTCCGCCGCTCGCTCGGTGTCCACTTCGGTATCCGAAAGAAACCTACCGATGGCGTGACGCCGGGCCGAATACGCAGGGGAGCGTATGCGGTGGGTCGCGGTATCGCAGAAAGCGGGGCTGTTGTGAAGGGACTAGATGATATGGCCAAGCCGAAGAAGGCGCCCGCCAAGCCGAAGGAATATGCCTTCGAGAAGGGCGATTTCGTGGTGTACCCGACGCATGGCGTCGGCCGCGTGATTGATATCGAAGCCAAGGAGATCGCGGGTCACAAGCTCGACCTGTTCGTGATTTCGTTCGAGCAGGAGCGCATGATGCTGCGCGTTCCGGTGGCGAAGGCGAAGATTTCCGGCCTGCGCAAGCTCAGCTCGCGCAAGATCATGGAAAGCGCGCTGGTGACCCTCAAGGGCCGCAGCCGCGTGAGCCGCGCCATGTGGAACCGCCGCGCCCAGGAATACGAAGCCAAGATCAACTCGGGCGACCCGGTGTCGATCGCCGAAGTCGTGCGCGACCTCCATCGCAACGCCGGCCAGCCCGACCAGTCCTACAGCGAACGGCAGATCTACGAGGCCGCGCTGGACCGGCTGGCGCGCGAACTCGCCGCGGTCGAACGGATCGACAAGGATCTGGCGACCCAGAAACTCAACAGCGTCCTGCAGAAGGTCGCCTAGACGGTCTTGGTACGACCATGAGCGAAAAGGCGGCCCGACATTTTCCTGTCGAGCCGCCTTTTTCATGTTCGGCCACTCGACGCGCGTCTCCTCGGTCATGACCAAAGTTGCCTCGATCGCCCGCCTGCGCGAAGGCGGCACTACGTGGGCGCTCGGCGCCCTGGCCGGCGACGACGCCGCGCTCGAGCGGCTGGGCAGCGCGCTGATGCAGCATTGGCAGCCCGGCGACCGGCTCGTGGTGCTGGGCAACATGCCGGGCGCCGCCGGCAATACGCCGCGCACGCTCGACCTCATGCTGCTGCTGCGCCGGCGCCTGCTGGCGAGGCCGGGCGCCGAAGTCGAGGATTTCGTCTTCCTGCGCGGGCCACAGGAGGAAATCTGGCACAAGGCGCTGCAGCTCCAGTTCGCGCTGGCGCCGCTCGACGTGCTCGACTGGATGCTGTCGCGGGGACTGGCCGCCATCATCGAGGCCTACGGCTATTCCATCGCCGAGGGGCGCATCGCCAGCCGCAACGGCCCCCGGGCGATCGCCCGCTGGACCTCAGGCCTGCGCGCGTGTCAGGCCGCCCGACCGGGCCACGCCGATCTCCTGAACGCCCTGTCCCGCGCCGCCTTCAGCGCCGACGGCCGTCTCGTCTTTGCCGCCAGCGGAGTCGATCCCGGCCGGCCGCTCGATGGGCAGGCCGATGCCTTCTGGTGGAGCACCCAGACCGACTCGGCCCTCGACGAGGCGCTGGGCAAGGCCGACAACGGCGGCTGGCCCGCGATCGAGCGTGTCGTGCGCGGCACCGCCCCGTCCCGGAACGTCCCGCAGGACTCCGGCCGGGTCCTGACCGTCACGCGGGGCGCACCGGCCCTGGTGGGGCTCGATGCCGGCGGCAACGTGCGGGAGCGGATCGAAGCCTAAGGCTCGATGATCTTGATCTGCGCGCGGCTTGCGAGCTCGGCGGGTGTCTGCGCCGCGTTCAGCACGAGAAGACGTTCCATCTTGAGATCGGGATAGGGCATGCGGGCGGCGAGCTGTGCAGGCGTCGATCCCGCCGGCGAGACGATGCGCAGCCGGTACGGCCGCAGTGCTGCGGCTTCGGCCGGCGTCAGGGTGTGGAAGGTCCTCGCCGCCCGCACCATCTCGTCGATCTGGCGATCCTGGTTCGTGCCCTCGCTGACCAGCGCGAAGTTGCACACGCGATTGCCGTCCCGGATGACGATGTAGCGCGCCTGGCCAAGCCCGGTATCGGAGCCGCGCGGGCGGGCGCCGATCGCCGCCTCGTTGCCGTTGATCTCCAGGGTCTGGATGTTGGTGGGCGTGGGCTTCAGCTTGTTGCGCATCCAGTCGTCGAGCGGACCCGCAATCGAAGTCGACAGGCAGGCGAACAGCATCAGAGACCGGTCGCGGTTGACTGCCAGCACGCCGTCGCTGTCGTTGAGCAGGCGGAACCCCGGCGGCGCGGTGAAGGCGAGGCGCATCGTCGGGTGGAGGAAAGTGCGGCCCCGGATGAAGCCCTCGCGCGGCGAATCGTCGACGGACATGCCGTCGATCGCCGCGAAGTAGCCCTTCTCGTTGGTTTCGCCCGGGGCATTCGCGAGCGGCAGGCCGGCAATGGCGGAGGTGCGTTCCATCGGCACGGGATGGGTCGACGCGGCACTCGGCCGATCGCTGACATCAGGCGACTCGCCCATGATTTGCGCTTCAAGCGAGCCCTGGCGACGCAGGCGCTCGATCAGGGACGCCATCGCATCGCCGCGATAGCCGGCCTTGACGATATAGCCGAGACCCAGACGGTCGGCCTCGAGTTCCTGTTCGCGCGAGTAGCGTCGCAGGGCGAGCAAGCCGTCCTGCGCCACCGCACGGCCGACGGTAACCGACCCGCTGGCGGCCGCCGCGCCGATCGCGGCATCGAGCACACCCTGACGCGCACGCGCGCGCTGCGCGGCGTGGCGCTGCACCAGATGGCCGAGTTCATGACCGACCGCTGCGGCAAGCTCGGCCTCGTTCTCCAGCAGGGCCAGCAAGCCTCGCGTCACGAAGACATAGGATTGCACGGCATGCGCATTGGCGACCGGCGAATCGAGCACGACGAAGCTGAAGCCGCCGACACCGGCAGCCGTCGCCACGCGCTGACCGACCTGCTCGACATAGGCCTGCAGACGGACATCCTGGTCGGCTGGGCCGACGAGCTTTTCGATGCCGCGGGGCAGGGCGGCCGGGCCGCGTCCGGTCGCCGCAGCCGAGGCTGAGGCGGACGGCTCCGCGGACGTGCAGGCAACGACGCTGGCCAGCAATGCGACCAGCGCCAGAATACGGCGAATACCCACGGATCCTCCTGGAACGACTCGACCTTAGACGCTCGACCGACGAGGCTGCAATCGCCTGCAAGGCTGGTACGAGTGCTGCCGCTATGGCAGTGATGCCTCCGAGGACAATCGCATGCCGCGTTCAGAGACCCCTCTTCGCTCCGACCTTTTCCCTGAGATCTCGCCCTATGCCAGCGGGATGCTGGCGGTCGACGGTCGCCACACGATCTACTGGGAGCAGAGCGGCAATCCAGAGGGGGTGCCGGTCGTCTTCCTGCATGGCGGGCCGGGCGCCGGCTCTGCCCCCGTCCATCGTCGCTTCTTCGATCCGCAGTTCTACCGGATCGTCGTCTTCGACCAGCGCGGCTGCGGCCGCTCGATGCCGCTCGGCGAGTTGCGGGACAACACCACGGCCGATCTCGTGGCCGACATGGAGAAGCTCCGGACGCATCTCGGCATTCCGAGCTGGCTGCTGTTCGGTGGCTCGTGGGGCAGCACGCTGGCGCTGGCCTATGGCCTCAGCCACCCCGGCCGGGCGACCGGCTTCATCCTGCGCGGCATCTTCCTGGGCGCGCGCCCGGAGATCGACTGGTTCCTCCAGGGCATGCGCACCATCTTCCCGGAAGCGTGGCGCGAGTTCGCCGAGCATCTGCCCGCAGAGGAACGCGGCGACCTGCTGGGCAACTATTATCGCCGGCTGATCGACCGCAATCCCGACCTGCACCGTCCGGCGGCACGGGCCTGGAGCCGCTACGAGGCGGCCTGCTCGACGCTCTACCCGACGGTGCGCGCACCGTTCGAGACCGACCACGGCGGCTTCGCGCTGGCTCTATCGCGCATCGAGGCGCACTACTTCGCCAACGGCACCTTCGTGCCGGAAGGCTGGCCCTGGGCCGGTCTCGATCGCATCCGCCACCTCCCCGGCACCATCGTCCAGGGCCGCTACGACATCGTCTGCCCGCCGGTGACGGCCGATGCGCTGGCCCGCGCCTGGCCCGAGGCGCGCTACGTGATCGTCCCCGATGCCGGTCACAGCGCGCTGGAGCCCGGCATCCGCGCCGCCCTGGTCAACGCCACTGAGAGCTACCGTCTGTCGACCAGCGATACCGAACTATTCGCCCCGCGGTTTCCCTGGGACGCATAAGAAGACTGAACTGAGGAACGCCTGATCATGTCGTACGAACTCCCGCCGGAGCAGACCGGCGCCGCCGCCTGGTATGGGCCCGAGATCGCCACGCGCGACGACTGGATGATGCCGCTCTCGGCCGCCGAGGTGGCCGAGGTCGAGGCGGCGACCCAGGCGCTGGTCGCGCGCGATGCCGACATCGCCGTGCTGAAACCGCAGGATTTCCCGCTGCCGACCCTCGGCGCCAGGCTGCGCTCGCGCGTCGACGACGAGGTGCTGAGCGGCCGCGGCTTCCTGTTGCTGCGCGGCCTGCCGGTCGAGCGCTGGTCGATCCGCGAATCGGCGACGGCCTTCTTCGGCCTGGGCGCCCATCTCGGCAGCGCCCGTTCGCAGAACGGCAAGGGCCATGTGCTGGGCCACGTGCAGGATCTCGGGCTCGACGTGAACGACCCCAACGTGCGCATCTACCAGACCCACGAGCGGCAGACCTATCACACCGATTCCTGCGACATCGTTGGGCTGCTCTGCCTCAAGACCGCGAAATCGGGCGGGCTGTCGGCGCTGGTGAGTTCGACCACGATCTTCAACGAGATGCGCCGCCGCCGGCCCGACCTGCTCAAGCTGCTGTTCCAGCCGATCGCCACCGACCGGCGCGGCGAGGTGCCGGAGGGACAGAAGCCCTTCTTCGAGATTCCGGTGTTCAACTGGCACCAGGGCTACCTGACCGCGATCTACCAGCGCCAGTACATCGACTCGGCCCAACGCTTCCCCGAGGCGCCGCGGCACACGCCGGAACTGGTCCAGGCCCTCGACCTGTTCGACTCGCTGGCCAACGACCCCGCACTGAACACGTTCATGGAATTCAAGCCGGGCGACGTCCAGCTGGTGCACAACCATACGATGCTGCACGACCGCACCGGCTTCGACGACTGGCCCGAACCGGAGCGCCGCCGCCACCTGCTGCGGCTGTGGCTGGCGGCCGATGCAGCCCGGCCGCTGCCCGAGATCTTCGCCCAGCGCTACGGTCAGGTAACCATCGGTGACCGCGGCGGCATCATCGTGCGCGGCACCAAGCTGCATGCGCCCCTGCAGGCGAGCTGAGCCAGTTGACCCGGGCCGGCCTCATCCCTAAGTGAAGGCCGCTTCGAGCAACCAACACACCACACAAAGGGACACACCATGGCCAGCGATCCATCCGCGGGCGGCGCCCCGGCGGATATGCCGGTCGACCCCGACAATATCGACATTCCGCCCCGGCCGGAGACCGCGGCCGAATGGCAGCGGCTCGTCGACCAGCTCCAGGCCGAGAAGGCCGAGCTCCAGGACAGGCAGCTCCGGGCTCTGGCCGAGGCGCAGAACGTGCGCCGCCGGGCTCAGCAGGATGTCGAGAAGGAGCGCAAGTTCGGTGTCGAGCGCTTTGCCCGCGATGTACTTTCGGTGGCCGACAATTTCGGCCGTGCCCTGTCGGCGCTGCCCGCCGACCTCGACTCCCTCGATCCGGCCATGCGCAACGTGATCGTCGGCATCCAGGCGACCGATCGGGAGCTGCAGTCGGTGCTGGAGCGCCACGGCGTCACCCGCATCGAGAGCCTCGGCAAGCCGTTCAACGCCGAATTCCATCAGGCCATGATGGAGGTCGAAAATCCCGACGTTCCGCACGGCACGGTGGTCCAGGAACTGATCCCCGGATACCTGATCGCCGGCCGGCTGTTGCGGGCCGCGATGGTCGCGGTTTCCAAGGGCGGCCCGGCCGCCGGCGCAGCGGCCGCCAACGCGAATTAAGGTGATGGCCGGCCCCGCCGGCCATTCCCCATGAGTCCGCCCGGTAGTGCGTCGAACGGCACATTCCAGCGGAGATTTTGGTCCTCACGTCCATTGCAGGCAGGCGGACAGGACCTATATAGCCCCTGTCCTGACCCGGTTTTTCCGGCAGGTAACCACAGTACGGGGGCCGATCGGGCGCCTTTGGGTCCGGAACGGCTTGCCGAGGGAAGAGAGTAGAAATCATGGCGAAAGTCATTGGCATCGACTTGGGAACGACCAACTCGTGCGTCGCGGTCATGGAAGGCGGCGACACCAAGGTCATCGAGAATTCCGAGGGCGCGCGCACGACGCCTTCGATGGTCGCCTTTACGGATGGCGGGGAGCGCCTGGTCGGCCAGGCTGCCAAGCGCCAGGCCGTCACCAACCCGCTGAAGACCCTCTATTCGGTCAAGCGCCTGATCGGCCGTCGCTTCGACGACCCCATGGTCGCCAAGGAGAAGACGCTCGTCCCCTTCAAGATCGAGAAGGCCGCGAGCGGCGACGCCTGGGTCGAGGTGAATGGCGAGCAGTACAGCCCGAGCCAGATCTCGGCCTTCATTCTCGGCAAGATGAAGGAGACGGCCGAGGCCTATCTCGGCGAGAAGGTCGAGCAGGCGGTCATCACCGTCCCGGCCTACTTCAACGACGCCCAGCGCCAGGCCACCAAGGATGCCGGCCGCATCGCCGGCCTCGAAGTGCTGCGCATCATCAACGAGCCGACGGCCGCGGCGCTCGCCTACGGCATGGACAAGCGCAAGACCGGCACGATCGCGGTCTATGACCTTGGCGGCGGCACGTTCGACGTGTCGATCCTCGAGATCGGCGACGGCGTGTTCGAGGTCAAGGCGACCAACGGCGACACCTTCCTGGGCGGCGAGGACTTCGACCAGCGCATCATCAGCTACCTGGCCGACGAGTTCAAAAAAGAGCAGGGCATCGACCTGCGCAACGACAAGCTCGCCCTGCAGCGTCTCAAGGAAGCGGCCGAGAAGGCCAAGATCGAGCTCTCCAATTCCAAGGAGACCGAGATCAATCTGCCGTTCATCACGGCCGATGCCAGCGGTCCCAAGCATCTCGTTCTCAAGCTCTCGCGTGCCAAGCTCGAGTCGCTGGTCGACGACCTGGTGCAGCGGACGCTCGAGCCCTGCAAGGCGGCGCTCAAGGATGCCGGCCTTCAGGCCGGTCAGATCGACGAGGTCATCCTGGTCGGCGGCATGACGCGCATGCCGAAGGTCATCGAGGTGGTGAAGCAGTTCTTCGGCAAGGAGCCGGCTCGCAACGTCAATCCCGACGAAGTCGTCGCGGTCGGCGCAGCGGTCCAGGCGGCTGTGCTGAAGGGCGAGGTCAAGGACGTCCTGCTGCTCGACGTGACGCCGCTGTCGCTCGGCATCGAGACGCTGGGCGGCGTGTTCACGCGCCTCATCGAGCGCAACACGACGATCCCGACCAAGAAGAGCCAGACCTTCTCGACGGCCGACGACAACCAGACGGCCGTGACCATCCGCGTCTTCCAGGGCGAGCGCGAAATCGCCGCCCAGAACAAGATGCTGGGTCAGTTCGATCTGGTCGGCATCCCGCCGGCACCGCGCGGCGTGCCGCAGGTCGAGGTCACGTTCGACATCGACGCCAACGGCATCGTGCAGGTCTCGGCCAAGGACAAGGCCACCGGCAAGGAGCAGCAGATCCGCATCCAGGCTTCGGGCGGCCTCAGCGAGGCCGACATCCAGAAGATGGTAAAGGACGCCGAGCTGCATGCCGAGGAGGACAAGAAGAAGCGCGAGCTGATCGACGCCCGTAACCAGGGCGAGGCGCTGGTCCATTCGACCGACAAGCACCTGAAGGAGTACGGCGACAAGGTGAGCCCCACCGAGAAGGCCGAGATCGAGGGTGCGCTCGAAGGGCTGAAGACGGCCCTCGCGGGCGAGGACGTCGAGGCCATCAAGGGCAAGACCAACGACCTGACCCAGGCCGCGATGAAGCTCGGCGAGGCGATGTACAAGGCCCAGCAGGCCGAAGCCCAGGCGGGTGCCGCCGGGACGGCGGCCGGCGGGACGGGTGGCGGCGCGACCGACGCGAAGGGCGAGAAAGTCGTCGACGCGGAGTTCGAGGACGTCACCGACAAGAACAAGAAGACGGGTTCCTGATCAGGGACACCCGGACGAACGAGACGGCCTCCCGCGCGAGCGGGAGGCCGACCTGTAAGGGGCCAGTGGGGGCTGCGTAGAGCGTTATGTCGCAAGACTTTTACGAGCTGCTCGGGGTGAGCCGGACGACCAGCGCCGACGACATCAAGAAGGCGTATCGCAAGCTCGCGATGCAGCATCATCCGGACCGCAATCCCGGCGACAAGGAAGCGGAACGGAAATTCAAGGAAATCAGCCACGCCTACGACATCCTGAAGGATCCGGAGAAGCGTGCCGCCTACGACCGCTACGGCGCGGCCGCGTTCGAGGGCGGCGCGGGACCCGGCGGCCCGTTCCAGGGCGGCCAGGGCTTCGATTTCGGCTCGGTGTTCGGCGATATCTTCGAGGAAATGTTCGGCGCCAACGGCGCGCGCGGACGCGGACGTGCCGACATGCGCGGGCAGGACCTGCGTTTCAATCTCGAGATCACGCTGGAACAGGCCTATTCGGGCACCGAAGCGACGGTGCGCGTGCCAAGTTCCATCACCTGCGAGGTCTGCCACGGCAGCGGCGCAGAAGCCGGCTCGAAGCCGCAGCAATGCCCGACCTGCCAGGGCCGCGGCCGTATTCGCGCACAGCAGGGCTTCTTCACCGTCGAGCGCGCCTGCCATACCTGCCACGGCGCCGGACAGGTGATCGACAAGCCGTGCAAGAATTGCGGCGGCCAGGGTCGCGTGCGCCGCGAGAAGACGCTGAAGGTCAACATTCCGGCGGGTGTCGAGGACGGCACGCGCATCCGCCTGAGCGGCGAGGGCGAGGCCGGTGCCCGTGGCGGTCCGGCCGGCGATCTCTACGTCTTCCTGTCGGTGCGCCGCCACCAGCTGTTCGAGCGCGAAGGACCGGACGTGCACTGTCGCGTGCCCATTTCGATGGTGCAGGCCACCTTGGGCGGTAACATCGAGGTGCCGACGCTCGACGGCAAGATGGCGCGCATCAACATTCCGGCGGGCGCGCAGGGCGGACACCAGTTCCGTATGCGCGGCAAGGGCATGCCGATCATGCGCTCCAGCCAGCATGGCGACATGTACATCGAGATCAATGTCGAGACGCCGACCAATCTCACGGCCAAGCAGAAGGAACTGCTCAAGGAATTCGAGAAGGCCGGCAAGACCAGCCCCGAATCCGAGGGCTTCTTCAGCAAGGTCAAGGAGATGTTCGGCGGCTGAGGCCGCCGACATTCAGCCTGAGGCTTCGACTTGATCT
>Ga0182745_1000904_pt1 | contig 30204 bp, 30 predicted proteins | sample eDN3rd30CKraftBY_FD_128523 | JGI IMG/M metagenome (GOLD analysis project Ga0182745, IMG submission 128523) | Enriched backyard soil microbial communities from Emeryville, California, USA - eDNA 3rd pass 30_C Kraft BY (version 2) (version 2) | ecosystem: Environmental > Terrestrial > Soil >... | reverse complement strand
CATCGACCTGGGCGTGGCCGGCGCGCCGGAAACCTTCATCGTGGACGCCAACGGCACCATCCGCTACCGCCACGTCGGCGTGATCGACAACCGGGTGTGGGCCGAGACCATCGAACCGATCCTGGCGCAGATCCAATGAAGCGCGCGATTCTTCACTTAACCTCGAGCCTGTGTTGCCTATGTCGGCAGCTGCCCTGGAGCGTTGATCGATGAGCAATCGCACAAAGCTTTTCATTCCTGCTGCGTTTTTTATCACCATGCTGGGTCTGCTGTTTTATGGCCTGGGGCGTGATCCCAGCCACGTGCCTTCGGCGTTAGTAAATCGCCCGCTGCCGGAATTCAGCAAGCCGGCGCTGCTCGATGAAATGTCGACAGTGGACAGCAGTGAACTGAAGGGGGGTATTTTTCTGGTGAACGTATGGGCCACCTGGTGTCCGACCTGCGTCGCTGAACACGCCTACCTACTTGAAATGAGCCAGCATGAGAAGAATGTGACCTTCGTTGGCGTCAACTACAAGGACGATGTGGGTGCGGCGCGCGATTTTCTGACTCAGCGCGGTAATCCTTTCAAATACAATCTGGTGGACGCCGACGGGCGTCTTGGTATTGATCTGGGCGTGGCTGCCGCGCCGGAAACCTTTCTCGTGGATGCTACTGGAACCATTCGCTACCGCCACGTCGGGGCGATCGACAATCGGGTATGGGCGCAGACCATCGAACCGATCCTGGCGCAGATCCAATGAAGCGCGCGATTCTTCTTCCCCTGGCCTTGTGCCTGTGGCTGTGTGCCATGGCTGCCAATGCCGCCATCGAGGAACTTGACTTCGATTCTCCGGAACAGGAGGCGCGCTACCATTTCCTGATCGACGAAATGCGCTGCCCGATGTGCCTCAATGCCAACCTGTCGGGTTCCGACGCGCCGATTGCCGCCGATCTGCGCGCGGAAATCCATTCGCAGATACTCGAAGGCAAAAGCAACGCGGAAATCATCGCCTTCATGAAGGCGCGCTATGGTGATTTCATTCTCTACCGCCCGCCGCTCAATCCCGCCACGACGCTGTTGTGGTTCGGGCCGCTGGTACTGCTGGCCCTGGGCCTGTTCGTGGCGCGGCGCCTGTTGCGCCAGCAACGTTTCCAGCCTGCCGCACCGGATCTGAGCCTTGAAGAACAGGCGCGCCTGCAGTCTCTTCTGAACGACGAGGATTCCCCCGCATCATGACGACCTTTTGGCTGACGCTGACGGCCCTGACCCTGATCGCCATGGCCTTCGTCGCCGTGCCCTTGTGGCGTGGCCGCGACAACGTGGCGGGTGCCGATACCCTGGCGCTGCGCCGCGACAAGAACCGCGAAGTGTTCCTGCAACGCCAGCAGGAACTGGACCACGAACTGGAGCAGGGCGTGGTAACGAGTGAGGATCACGCCCGCATGCGTGTGGAACTGGAACGTGCCTTCCTGCGCGACATGGAAGCGCTCGAGGGCAAGGCGATGCGCAGCGGTGCGCGCCGTGCACTGATTCTGCCTCTGGTGGGGCTGTTATTGATTCCGCTGGCCAGCCTGTTGCTCTATCGCCACTGGGGCGCCGCTCCCGACCTGATGCTGCCGCAGCTCGTCAGCGCGGCGCAGAACGCCAATGATGAAGCCTCGCAGCGCGTTGCCTTCGAACAGCTGGCCGACCACTTGCAGGCGCGTTTCGACCGGCGCCCGGACGATCTGCAAAGCGCCTACATGCTGGGCACGCTTTACCTGGAAATAGAGCGCTACCAGGACGCGGCCGCCGTATTCCGGCGCATGCTCGAAAGCATGCCGCAAACTCCCGACCGCGCCACCGTGCTCGGCCAGCTGGCGCAGGCGGAATACGTCAGCAACGACGCCAAGATCGACGAGGGGCTACAGGCGATCATCGACGAGGCGCTCTCGCTCAATCCCAACGAGAATTCCGTACTGAGCATTCTGGCCATCGACGCGTTCTACCGCCAGGATCTGACCACCGCCATCGGCTACTGGCGCCGCCAGCTGGCGCTCAGCCCGCCCGGCTCGGCGCAGGCGATCGCGCTGCAGCAGCGCATTGCCGCGGTGGAACCTTATCTGCCTGAAGATCAGCAGCAGGACGAAGACGCCGCACCCACCGCGAGCGTGACCTTGACCATCGACATCGCGCCCGAATTCAAGGACAGCCTGGATGAGTACGCGGGCCTGTTCGTCTACGTGCGCAACCCCGCCGCCATGGGCATGCCGATCGTGGCGCAGAACCTGGAAATCCCCGACTTTCCGCTGACGCTCACTCTGGACGATTCCAACACCATGATGGGCATGACGCTCGGTTCGGCACCGGAACTGTTGGCTGGCGCGCGCCTGTCGCGCAGCGGCCAGGCCACCCGCCAGGCCGGCGATCTGCAAACCGAGTCGACGCCCTTCAAGCTGGACGAGCTGGAAGGTCCCCTCATGCTGACCATCGACCAGGTAGTCGAGGGGCCCTGAGGGGCTGGCCGTGATGGGACGCTTCACGGCACTGCGCTCAGCTTTTTCCAGCCGCAACTATGCCATCTACATCAGCGGCAACTGCCTGTCGCTGGTGGGCTTCTGGATGCAGCGGTTGGCGGTGGCCTGGCTTGCCTGGGAACTGTCCCATTCCGAATTCTGGGTCGGCGTGGTCGCCTTCGCCGATCTTTTCCCACTGTTGATCATCGGCCCCGTGTTCGGCGTATGGGCCGACCGCTTCGATCGCAAGCGCCTGGCAATGGTGCTGCAAAGCCTGATGCTGGTGCAGGCGGCGGTGCTGTACCTGTGCATCCGTTCCGGAATGCTCACGGTGGAATGGCTGTTCGTGCTGACGTTGATCGAAGGCACCATTCACGCCTCCTATCAACCGGTGCGCCTGGCGCTCATTCCCAACCTGGTGCGCCGCGAGGACGTGGTAACCGCCACCGCCTTCACCGCCGTGACCTTCAACGTGGCACGCTTCGTGGGCCCGGCGATCGCCGGGGTGGTGATCGCGCTCTACGGCGCCGAGTGGGCGGTGATCTTCAACGTGTTCAGCTATGCGCTGATCGTGGCCACCTGGAACCTGATCTCGCTGCCGCCCAAGGAACCGAATCCGGCAGAGCAGAAATCGGTGTTGGGCGACATGTGCGACGGCTTTCGCTACATTCTGGAACGCCCTGCTTTATCGGCCATGTTCACGCTGTTCACCATCATTGCGCTGTTCGCTCGCCCGTTGACCTTCATGCTGCCGGCCTTCGTCGGCGCCGTATATGAGGCGGGCCCGGAAACCCTGGCGCTGTTCACCTCCAGCGTGGGCGCCGGCGCGGTGCTTGCGGGCCTGAAACTGTCGGTGAGCGGCAAGGCGGAAGGGCTGATCCGCAGCATCCTGATCAATTCGCTGATCACGGTGGTACTCCTGATCGGCTTCTCCATCACCAAGGATCGCGTGATCGCCACCGTGCTGATCTTCGGTTTCGGCTATTCGCTCACGTCCTGCACCGTGGCCAGCCAGACCCTGGTGCAGAATCGGATCGACGATTTGATGCGAGGGCGCGTGCTGAGTCTGTGGGTGGCCTTTACCCGCGGCGCGCCGGCACTTGGGGTGTTGGTGATCGGGTGGTTCTCCGATTTCTATGGGCTGCAATGGCCTAACGTGGTAGCGGCGCTGATGTGTCTGTTCGGGGTCGCTTATCTGTTGGGGAAACGGCGGCAGATGCGGCGTTATTTCGAGCAGAATCTGGAGGAAACTCGATCGCGTGGATAGATGAGCTTATGCCGTCCCTGTTGAGTGGACCGCATTTCTATCGTGGCGCCTCTGCCGTCCCTTTTGACCATCCAGGGGACGCTACAAGCACATCCCTGTGCGCTCGGTGATGGCCATCCCTGGCCATCAACGCCCCTGGATGGTCAAAAGCGACGGCAGAGGCTTGGCGTCAGACTTCAGTGTTCCGCACTAGAATGCAAAATTGAAAACCTTTGGACGTTGCGCGTGACGCGGTGCTGATGGCTCGCAGTCGCTTGGCCGGATTGGCTATCGGGGGACGTTGATGGCCAGGGATGGCCATCACCGAGCGCACAGGGATGTGCTTGTAGCGTGCCCCCGATAGCCAATCCGGCCAAGTGACTGCAACAGACTGGATACGGACCACTACCAACTCAGAGATGCTTGCGTGAGGCGGCGATACAAAAACAACTCACTCCAGTTCAACGCAGCACAGCCACACTCTTGATCTGCGCATACAGCGCCAACCCCGGCCGCAATTGCAGATGTTCGGCTGATTTGCGTGTCACACGTGCCAGGAGATGCAGCCCCTGGCCACCAAGGTTGAGCAGCACGGTGAGTTGCGAGGCAGAGTCGGCAGCGAGTTCCAGAACCGTGGCGGGGCAGATGTTGAGAATGCTGGTATCAGGCTGCGCGCTGAGTGCAAGACTCACGTCCTGCGCCATGATGCGCAGCCGCACCAAGGTTCCCGGCGCCAGGAAAGGACCGCTTACCCGAAACACCAGACTGCCCGCCTGCAGACGCAACAGCCCATAGCTCCCTTCATAGGCTGTCACCATCGCCTCGATGATGGACTCGGCATCGCTGCGTCCCGCCAACGGCAGGCTCAGGTCGGTGAGCATGGCGTCCACGCTGCCGCTCAGCGGCGCTTCGCCCTTGCGGAACAGCACCAGCGTGTCGGCCAGTTGCGCCACTTCGTCGGCGGCGTGGCTCACGTAGAGCAGCGGCACGTCCTGCTGCTGCACCAGTTGCCGCAGCTGTGGCAGAAATTCCGCCTTGAAGGGAGCGTCGACGGCGGACAGCGGTTCGTCCATCAACAGCAGCCGTGGCTTCATCAGCAGTGCGCGCGCCAGCGCCACCTTCTGGCGTTCGCCGCCGGACAGTTGCAGCGGATGGGCGTCGAGCAGGGATTGCAGGCCAAGTTGTTCGATCAGCGCATCGCGCTCGGCGAGGGTGGCGCTGCTGCGCTTGAGGGCAAAGGCCAGGTTGCCGCGCACGTTCAGATGGGTGAAGAGATTGTCTTCCTGGAAGATGTACGCCAGTTCGCGGCGGTGGGTGGGCGTGAACTGCGTGCCGTCTTGCCAGCACAGTTCGCCAAGGCGCACCTCGCCACTGTCGTGGCGGTCGAGTCCGGCGATGGCGCGCAAGAGCGAAGTCTTGCCGGAACCCGATTCGCCCATGAAGGCGCTGATGCCTTGCGCCGGCAGGTTCAGGTCGGCCCGCATGGTGAAGCTGCCGCGAGTGAGGTGCTGGCGAATGCGCAAGCGGGCACCTTCCGTATTGGGATTCGGCATGGTGTCGCTTGCCATCACCGCACCAGCCGCAGCCGTCCGCGCAGGGCGTAGACGGAAATCAGGATGGTGAGCGACACCAGCAGCAGCGCGCCGGACAACAGGTGTGCCTGGGCGTATTGCAGCGTTTCCACCTGGCCGTAGATGCGGATCGACAACACCTGGGTAAGCCCGGGAATGTTGCCGCCGATCATCAGCACCACGCCGAATTCGCCCATGGTGTGGGCAAAACCGAGCATGGAAGCGGTGACGAAGCCGCTGCGCGACATCGGCAGGATCACGTGGACCAGGCGATCCCAGGGGCCGGCGCGCAGTGTGGCAGCCACTTCCAGCGGGCGCCGGCCGATGCTTTGGAACGTGTCCTGCAACGGCTGTACCACGAAGGGCAGGGAATAGATCACCGAGCCTGCCACCAGGCCCTTGAAGGAAAACACCCAGGGGCTGAAGCCGAGCGCGGTGTTGAGCTGCCCCAGCCAGCCGCGCGGGCCAAGTGCAAGCAGCAGATAGAAGCCAAGTACGGTAGGCGGCAGCACCAGCGGCAACGCCACCAGCGCTTCGAGCAGGAACTTGCCGCGCCAGCGGCTGCGCGCCAGCCACCAGGCCAGCGGGGTGCCGATCAACAGCAGGATCAGCGTGGTGCAGCCGGCCAGTTGCAGGGTGAGGATCAGCGCGGTGATATCGTCGCGTTGCAACATCAGGGCAGGCTGTAACCTGAACGTTCGATCAATTCTCGTGCTTCAGGGCTTTCGAGAAACTCGACCAGCGCCTGGCTCGCCGGCGTGTCCTTGAGCACGACGAAGGCCTGGCGGATGGGACTGTGCAGGGCGGCGGGCACCTGCCACACGCTGCCGCGGCCTCCCTGCGGCAGCGCGGCATATTGCGAGGCGGCGATGAAGCCAAGCTCGGCGTTGCCGCTTTGCACGAACTGCAGGGTCTGCGTGATGTTCTCGCCCTGTACCAGGCGCGGCTGTGCCGTGTCCCACAGGCCAAGCTGCTGCAGCGCTTCGCGCGCGGCAAGCCCGTACGGCGCCTGGGCGGGGTTGGCGATGGCGAGATGGCGCCACTCGGCGCTTTTGAGCACGTTGCCTTCGGCATCGACGCGGGCGGGGTCGCTGCTCCACAGCAGCAGCTTTCCTTCCGCATAGACGCGCACCCCGATGCCCACCGCATAGCCTTCCTGCTGCAGGCGCTGGGGACGTTCCTCGTCGGCGGAAAAGAACAGGTCGAATGGCGCGCCGTTGACGATCTGGGTGTAGATGGTGCCGGAAGCGCCGGGGCTCAGCAGCAGTTCATGCCCGCTGGCGGCGGTGAAGCGCTGTCCGATTTGTGCCAGCACGTCGCTGAAGTTGCTTGCCACCGCCACCCGCAATTGCTCGGCCTGTGCCAGGCTTGCGCACAGGCACAGCAGGAGGGTCGAAACAAGGCGCGCTGCATGCGACATCACGTACCTGCCTCTGGAAGACGGGGCGCGTCGGCACGCGCCCCGGTAGGGTTGGCTTAGAGCTTGAGCCGGCTGAACACCTTGCGGATGTTGTGTTCGAAGATGTTGGCCTTTTCCTGTTCACTGATGCGTGCGTTGTCGATGTAGCGTTTGGTGTCGTCGAAATAATACCCGGTTTCCGGGTCGATGCCGCGCACGGCGCCGATCATTTCCGAGGCGAACAGGATATTTTTGTTGTCGATCACATCCAGCAGCAGGTCGATGCCTTTCTGGTGGTAGACGCAGGTGTCGAAATACACGTTGTTCATCACCAGCTCGCTCAGCGGCGGCAGCTTGAGCATGTCGGCCAGCCCGCGGAAACGGCCCCAATGGTAGGGCACAGCCCCGCCGCCATGTGGAATGATGAACTTGATGGTGGGGAAGTCCTGGCACACGGTGCTCTGCATCAGTTGCATGAACGCGGTGGTGTCGGCACTGAGGTAGTAGGAACCGGTGGCGTGGAAGGCGGGGTTGCAGCTGCCGCTGACGTGGATCATGGCCGGCACGTCCAGTTCCACCATCTTTTCATAGACGGGGTACCAGTACTTGTCGCCGAGCGGCGGCGAGTTGAAATGACCGCCCGAGGGATCCAGGTTGAGGTTGCAGCCGACGAAGCCGAATTCCAGCACGCAGCGTTCCAACTCGGCGATGGAGTTTTTCAGATCGCTGCCGGGCGACTGCGGCAGGGCGCAGGCGCCGACGAAGTTCTTGGGATACAGCTGGGCAACGCGGTGGATCAGCTCGTTGGTGTGTTCGGTCCAGAACTTGCTGGTCGAGGCGTTGCCGATGTGATGGGCCATCCAGCTGGCGCGCGGGGAGAAGATGGTGAAGTCGGTGCCGCGTTCGCGCTGCAGCTTGAGCTGGCCGTTTTCGAGGCTTTCGCGAATCTGATCGTCGCTGATGTCGACCACGCCCTTTTCGCCGATGTGGTTCTTGTCGCGTTTGAGCGCCTCTTTCTGCGCTTCGCGGTAAACGCCCAGTTCGCCGGGCGCGGTGGTGTAGTGGCCGTGACAATCGATGATCATGAGGAATGCTCCAGAGTACTCGAAACAGCCACGAAGCCTACCAACTTTTGCGTGTCCGCGCACCTGCGCGGGCAGTGCCGGTGCCTGGCAAAAAGGCCCGCGCGTAGGGTTTGCGGGCCGGATGCGGTATCATGGAGGCCCGCGCAGGGGCGTGGAGAACCACCAGCCATGACAGCCATGCAACCCACAACGGTGCCCTCAACCTTGATAGACCGCTACGGTCGCAGCATCGATTACGTCCGCCTTTCGGTGACGGATCGCTGTGACTTTCGCTGCGTCTATTGCATGTCGGAGCAGATGACCTTTCTGCCCCGTTCCCAGGTGCTGTCGCTCGAGGAAATTTATCAGGTCGCCAAAAGCTTCACCCGGCTTGGCGTCAAGCGCATCCGGCTCACCGGCGGCGAGCCCCTGGTGCGCAGCAACGTGATGAGCCTCATCGAACGGATCGGCGCACTGCCCGGCCTGGAAGAACTGCTGCTCACCACCAATGGCTCGCAATTGGAAAAATACGCGCCCGCACTGCGCAGCGCCGGAGTCACGCGCATCAATATCAGCCTGGATTCGCTCGACCCGCAGCGTTTCCGCGAAATGACCCGTACCGGCGATCTGGCCCAGGTGAAGCGCGGCATCGAAGCGGCCCTGGCGCAGGGCTTCAAGGCGCTGCGGCTGAATTCGGTGATCCTCAGGAACCGCAACGAGCACGAGATTCTCGATCTCCTGCACTACGCGATGGCGCTTGGCGTGAACATCGCCTTCATCGAGGAAATGCCGCTTGGCGAAGTGTCCGACCATGAACGCAGCGCCACCACCTACAGCAACGAGCGGGTGCGCGAACGCATCGAGACGCAGCATCGGCTCATCCCCATGGTGATGAAAACCGCCGGCCCCTCGCGCTATTACAGCATCGAAGGCAACTCCACCCGCGTCGGCTTCATCTCGCCCGTCAGCCACAATTTCTGCGACACCTGCAATCGCGTGCGCGTTACCGTGGAAGGGCGCCTGCTGCTGTGCCTGGGCAACGAGCATTCGGTGGACTTGCGCCAGGTGCTGCGCGAACAGCCGGACAACGAAGCGCTGCTGCGCGACACGATCCGTCAGGCCATGGATCTCAAGCCACAGCGCCACTATTTCTACGACAAGGATGCGCCGCAGCTGGTGCGTTTCATGAACATGACCGGCGGTTGACGCCGCGCATCCCCGCGTTCCCTCCCTTGCGTTTTCCATGAGGTTCCTATGGCCGGCAACAAACCCATGCAGGATTTCATCGCGCTGCGTCTCGCGGTGGTCACCGTGTCCGACACGCGCACCGAGGACAACGACACTTCCGGGCAGTTTCTGCGCGACGCCCTGCTTGCCGCCGGGCACCATTGCCACAGCAAGCACATCTGTCCCGACGACGTGTATCAGCTGCGTGCCCTGGTGGCGGGCCTGATCGCCGATCCGCAAATACATGCCATCCTGGTGACGGGCGGCACCGGCTTCACCAAGCGCGACAACACCGTGGTCGCGCTGAGCGTGCTGTTCGATTCCGCCATCGATGGTTTTGGGGAGCTGTTCCGGCAGTTGTCCTTCACCGAGATCGGCACGTCCACGATCCAGTCGCGCGCCTTTGCCGGCCTGAGCAATGGCACCGCGATCTTCTGCATGCCGGGTTCCACCGGCGCCTGCAAGACGGCCTGGAACGGCATTATCGCGTCACAGCTGGACAGCCGGCATCGGCCCTGCAACTTCGTCGACAGGCTGCTGCAGAAGGGCGAGTGAGTCCGCTGGGCAGGCACAGGCATGCATTGACGGCACAGGAAGAAACGTTCACGCGTGCGTGACGCGGGAAAAGCCGAAGGGAAAAACTAAAGGGAGAAAAGGGGAAGGGGAGAAACTTTGCAGCAGCCTGGCTTGCGCCAGGCTGCGGCTCGGTTGGTTCCTGCGTTCATCCTTCCGCCCGTGGCGAGGGGAGGCGCCCGGGGCCTAAGATGGATGAAAGCGGGACGAGGCGATTACAGAGCGGCAATCACGCTGATAACGGGAATTGCCACCAGAATCACAGTCAACAGCAGCGATACGCTGATGTCCACGATCGCTTCGGGGTGACTGATTTTGAGGTTCATCTTAAGCTCCTTGGTAAGAATGTGATGAGTCATGTGCACCCTTGGTAAGAATGCGGGCGCATAGTAACACAGTGTTACCAAAGGCGGTAACACTTCATTGAAATATTTTCCTGCCGCGCCACATTTGTTACCAAATTTGAACTGGTTCACATTGCGGATGCGGCTTTTTATCCCTTTCCCAATCAAGGCTTTATGTGGGATTGTTGTAGGCCCGTCGCATTCAGGTAACAGAAGGCGGGGGTTTTCCGGCAATTTTGCTGAAAAAGAGGAAATCCACGGGCAATGTGTTAACAAAGTGTTACCTCGGTGTAAAAAATATGATGGTTGAGGAAGGTTCGATGCCAGGCAAGACCGCGCTCGCAGGCCTGAACGTGGCGATTCCGGAAGCGCGGGAACAGCGGCTGCTGGCGCAGCTGTTACGCAACCGGGGCGCGCAAGTGATTGAAGTGCCACTGGTTTCCATCCTGGATGCGCCCGACCCGGCACTGCCGCTCGCCTGGCTGCAGCGCTTTGTTACCCAGCCGCCGGATCTCCTGGTGCTCCTGACCGGGGAAGGATTGCGCCGCCTTCTGGCGCTGACGGAGCGGCAGCAGGGGCTCAGGCAGGCTTTCGTTGCCGCGCTTGCCCAGGTGCCGGTGCTGACCCGCGGCCCCAAGCCCGAGCGCGTACTGCGCGAACTGGGCCTGCAGGCCGCACATCCCGCCGCGGCGCCCACCACCGACGGCATCATCGCCACCTTGAGCACCTTGCCGCTGGCAGGCCGCCGGGTGGGTGTGCAACTTTACGGCGAGGAGCCCAACCTGCCGCTGCAGCAGGCGCTGCTGGCCCAGGGCGCCAGGCTCGACCTGGTGGCGCCTTATGTGTATGCGGACGGCGAGGCGGATGCCAAGGTGGAAGCGCTGATCCGCCAGCTCGCCGCGGGTGAGGTGCAGGTAATGGCCTTTACCGCGCAGCCGCAGCTCAAACGCTTGCAGGAAGTGGCCCGGCGCCGCGGCCTCGATGCCTTGCTGGAAACCGGCCTGCGGCGCACCACGCTGGCGGCGGTGGGGCCGTTGGTAAAGGAGCAACTGGAGCAGGCGGGCCATGCGGTGCCGATCATGCCCGAACGGGTGCATTTCATGAAACCGCTGGTGCTGGCGATACAGCGGTATTTCGAGCGCGCATAAACCTTATAATCCCGACGCTCGCGCTACGTTCAGGAAGCCCTTCATGAAAAAACTGTTGTCTCTGCTCTGCTGTCTCTGGCTGGCGTTGCCGCTGGCCGCCCAGGAACGCGACCCCAACCAGCTTTACGCGGTGATGGATACCACGCGCGGCACCATGGTGTTCGTGCTGCATTCCGGCGTGGCGCCGCTCACTGTGAGCAATTTCGTCAACCTGGCCACGCGCGGCTTCTATGATGGGCTGACCTTCCATCGCGTGATCGCCGATTTCATGGCGCAGGGCGGCGATCCCAACGGCGATGGCAGCGGCGGCCCCGGCTACGAATTCGAGGACGAGATCGCCATGCGCATGAACCAGGAAGGCATCCTGGCCATGGCCAACGCCGGCCCGGCCACCAACGGCAGCCAGTTCTTCATCACGCATCAGGCCACACCGCATCTGAACGGCGGGCACACCGTGTTCGGACGCATCGAAAGCGGCAGGGAAGTGATCCGGCAGATCCGGGTGGGCGATCGCATCAATTCGATCACCATCGAAGGCGACGCCAAGGCGCTGCTGCAGCGCAATGCCGGCCGGGTGGTGCTGTGGAACCGCATACTCGACGACAAGTTCCCGAATCTGAAACCGTCACTACTCGACTGAAGCCCAGCGGGGTTGGAGCAAGGTGGTTCGTTTTTCCAGAGTGTGCAGCAGTTGGTTGGAAAGCAGTCGGTGCGTGGCCCCGCACCGACTGCCTGCCACTACTCCGTTCCGCCGGGCGGCTTGTCGGCGGCAGGCTCGGCGCCGGCTTCCTCGACTTCCTGCAGATACGGATAGATGTAGAAAATCTGCAGCACGGTCGCAATCAACAACATGCCCATGCTGCCGAATACCTTGAAGTCCACCCAGTATTCATGAAAGGTGAAGGCCACGAACAGGTTGGCGCAGCCCACCAGGAAGAAGGTCAGCACCCAGCCCATGTTGAGCACCGTCCAGCGCCGCTGCGGCATGTGCACCATCTGCCCGAACATGGCCTGCGCCATGTTGGTCTTGCCCACCCATTGACTGCCGAGAAAAATCGCCGCCAGTATCCAGTTGACCACCGGCGCCTTCCATTTCAGCACCGCCTCCGAATGCAGCAGCAGCGTGGAGGAACCGAACACCAGCACCGCGCCCACCACGATCCACTGCATGCGGCTGAGCGCACCGGTCTTGAGCCAGAACGCGCCGTAGATCAGCACCGTGCTCACCATCAGTACCGCCGTGGCACTGAAAATGCCGCCCAATTCGAACGCCATGCCGGCAATTTCCACCGGCCGTGGATCGAGTTTGTAGATCAACAGAAAGATGATCAGCGGAATGTATTCAAGAAAGGCCTTCATCGTGCGCTCCGGTGGACTCAAGCGCCATGTTACCGCATCGCCATTGCGGCATGTGGTACCCTGATCCAATTTTACGAGGCCTTGATTCATGTCTGCGCAAGCCCTTGCCATTCATCCCGTGAACCCGCAACTGCGTCTGATCAAACAAGCCGTGGAGGTGATCCGGCGCGGCGGCATCATGGTGTATCCCACCGATTCCGCCTATGCGCTCGGCTGCGCGGTGGGCAACAAGGCGGGCATGGAGAGCATCGTGCGCATCCGGCAGGTGGACAGCAAACACAACTTCACCCTGGTGTGCCGCGACCTGTCGGAAATTGCGACCTATGCACGGGTGGACAACAGCACCTATCGTTTGCTGAAGGCGCACACGCCGGCGCCCTATACGTTCATTCTGAAAGCGACGTCGGAAGTGCCGCGCCTGTTGCAGCATCCCAAGCGCAAGACCATCGGTATCCGGGTGCCGGATCATCCGGTGGTGGCGGCTCTGCTGGCCGAATTGGAGGCGCCGCTGGTGAGCAGCAGTTTGATCATGCCGGGGGAGACGGAACCCTTGATCGACATGGAAGACATAGAGAGGCTGCTGCGCCATGAGGTGGACCTGATCATCGATTCCGGTTTCTGTGGGCTGGAGGCGACCACCGTGGTGGATCTGGAGGATGGGGTGTCGAAGATACTGCGGCGTGGGAAGGGGGATCCTTCGCCGTTTGAATAAGGGGCTGTATTGGAATTTGTGTCGGGGTTGTGGCCCGTATCCGATCTGTTGCAGTCGCTTGGCCGGATTGGCCTTCGGGGGTACGCTGCAAGCACATCCCTGTGGCGCTCGGCTTCGGGCCATCCCTGGCCCTACGACGCCCCCCGAAGGCCTATCCGGCCAAGCGACTGCGAGCCTTCGGCATCGGGTTACGCACAGCCACCCTGTCCAGACTCCCGCAAGAAAGCTCCATCAGCAAACCCACCGGTCCCCGCTGCCGTGTTTGGCGGGTTTGTGGCTATAATCCCGCCCCATCCAGGCACGGGAGCCGCCTGGGCGGAACCACAGGGTGAGACACCCGGGAGTAAGTTTTGAGTTCGATCGATTCCCAGCGGCGAGTGCTGTCTGGCATGCGTCCCACGGGGCGTCTTCATCTGGGCCACCTGTTTGGCGTCATCCACAACTGGATCAAACTGCAGCACGAATACGAATGCTTCCTGTTCGTAGCGGATTGGCACGCCCTTACCACCCATTACGAAACCCCTCAGATCATCGAAAACAATGTCTGGGACATGGTCATCGACTGGCTCGCCGCCGGCGTTTCGCCGAATGCCGCCACGCTCTTCATCCAATCGCGCGTGCCCGAACATGCCGAACTGCACCTGCTGCTGTCCATGATGACCCCGCTCGGCTGGCTCGAACGTGTGCCCACCTACAAGGACATGCAGGAAAACCTGCGGGAAAAGGACCTCGCCACCTATGGTTTCCTTGGCTACCCGCTGCTGCAGAGCGCCGACATCCTGATCTACCGCGCCGGCCTGGTGCCGGTGGGCGCCGATCAGGTGGCGCACGTCGAATTCACGCGGGAAGTGGCGCGCCGCTTCAATCACCTGTACGGCCGCGAGCCCGATTTCGAGGAAACCGCCAAGGCTGCCATCGCCAAGATGGGCAAGAAGGCGGCCAAGCTCTACGGCGAACTGCGCCGTAAATATCAGGAACAGGGCGAGGCGGAAGCGCTGGAACGCGCGCGTGCGCTGCTGGCCGAACAGCAGAGCATCACGCTTGGCGATCGCGAGCGCCTGTTCGGTTATCTGGAAGGCAGCGGCAAGATCATTCTGCCCGAACCGCAGGCCAAGCTTACGCCGGCCGCCAAGATGCCCGGGCTCGACGGGCGCAAGATGTCCAAGTCCTACGACAACGTCATCAGCCTGCGCGACGACACCGACACCGTGGCGCGCCGCATCCGCACCATGCCCACCGATCCGGCGCGCGTGCGCCGGACCGATCCTGGCAATCCCGATCTGTGCCCGGTGTGGCAGTTCCATGAAATCTTTTCCAACGCCGAGACCCAGGCCTGGGTGCAGCAAGGCTGCCGCAGCGCCGGCATCGGTTGTCTCGAATGCAAGCAACCGGTGATCGACGCCATCGAAGACGTGCTCAAGCCGATCCGTGAACGCGCGGAGCAGTTCGAGGGCAATCTCGACCTGGTCAAATCCATCATCGCCGAAGGCTCGGAAAAAGCGCGCGACATGGCGCGCGACACCTTGCAGGACGTGCGCCAGGCCATGGGCCTGAACTACCGCTGAGTGTGTGTATGAGCGATCCGCAGCAGGCAGAACAATCAGAGCAACCGGAAGTACCGGAACCGCGGGAAACACCGGAACAATCGGAAGCATCGGCACAACCGGAAGCACTGGAGCAATTAGAAGCCCCGGAGCAGCCGGGACAACCTGACGCGCTGGAACAGGCGGAGCCGCAACTGGACGAAAGCGGTTCTTTGCTGGTCAGAGCGCGCCGCGCAGGTGCCGCCCGCCAGGAGGAATTGCCGTTTGCCTTCATTGCCGGCAAGGCCGTCACCGATCTTCCGAAGGACCTCTACATTCCGCCCGATGCGCTGGAGGTGTTCCTGGAGGCGTTCGAAGGGCCGCTCGATCTCTTGCTGTATCTGATCAAGCGCCAGAACATCGACATCCTCGACATCAACGTGGCTGAAATCACCGCGCAATACATCGCCTACGTGGAACTGATGGAAGCCTCGCAGTTCGAACTGGCGGCGGAGTATCTGGTGATGGCGGCGATGCTGGCCGAGATCAAGTCGCGCATTCTGCTGCCGCGCTCGCAGGAAGAGGAAGAGGACGAAGAGGATCCACGCGCGCAACTGATCCGGCGTCTGCAGGAATACGAGCGCTACCGCGAAGCGGCCGAGCGGGTGGACGAATTGCCGCGCCTGCACCGCGACCTGTTCGTGGGCAGCGCCGAGGCGCCCGATCTGGAACGCAGCGCGCCGCGTCCGGACATCGACCTCAGCGAAATCCTGCTGGCCTTTGCCGAAGTGCTGCGCCGTGGCGATCTGCACGAAAGCCACCGCATCCAGCGCGAAAGCCTCACCACCCGCGAGCGCATGTCGCAGATCCTGCTGCGCGTTTCCGCCGAACACTTCACGCCGATGCTGTCGCTGCTGATGAAGGACGAAGGCCGCGAGGGCGTGGTGGTCACCTTCCTCGCCATCATGGAACTGATCAAGGAATCGCTGGTGGAACTGGCGCAGACCGAACCCTTTGGACCCATCCATATCCGAGCTAGAGCCGCATGATAGAAGCAAGCAAACTCAGGCAGATCATCGAAGGCGCGCTGCTGGCCGCCGCCAAGCCCTTGCCGCTGGAGCGTCTGGAAGCCTTGTTCATGGAAGGAGAACGGCCCGAACGCGAGGCGCTGCTGGAGGTCCTGGCCAGCATCGAGGCGGACTGTGCCGAGCGCGGGTTCGAGCTGAAGAAGGTCGCGTCCGGCTACCGCTTCCAGGTGCGTCAGGAACTGGCCGAATGGGTAGGGCGCCTGTGGGAGGAAAAACCGCAGCGCTATTCGCGCGCGCTGATGGAAACGCTGTCCATCATCGCCTACCGCCAGCCGATCACCCGCGGTGACATCGAAAAAATCCGCGGCGTGGCGGTGAGTACCCAGATCGTGCAGACGCTGCTCGAGCATGAATGGATTCGCGTGGTGGGCCATCGCGACGTGCCGGGCCGTCCGGCCATGTACGCCACCACCCGCCAGTTCCTCGACTATTTCAATCTGGAAAGCCTCGACCAGCTGCCGCCGCTGTCCGAAATACGCGACCTCGAGGAAATCAACCGCGGCCTGTCGCTCGACGAAGACAAGCCCGCCGGCCGCATCATCGAGTTCCCCGATCCCGAACCGGACGCCGAGACCCTTGCCGCCGACGAGGAAGAGCTGGCCGCCGCCGCGATCGGCACCCGGCCGATCAGCGAAATCCTCAGTGCCGTGGACGCCACCCTGGGCCTGCAGGATCTGCCGGACGACTATGAAGATGTCGACGCCGTGGCCGGTCCCACCGCCGACATTGCCGCCGTGGATGCCGACGATGCCGCGGATGCCATCGACTCCGCCCTCGACGAGAATGACACTGCTCCAATTGAAGAAGCGGACAAAGTTTTGGACGATGACGCTGCCGGAACCGAGCCCGATGCCGATACGGCCGACGACGAAACGCCACCCGATAATCCCTGAATTCTTATTCCACAACCCCTAATTTCGTGAGAAATGAGCAATGGACGAAAAACTGCAGAAAGTATTGGCCCGCGCCGGACTGGGTTCGCGCCGCGAACTGGAAGAATGGATCGTGGCCGGCCGGGTCAAGGTCAACGGCAAGGTGGCAGGTCTGGGCGACCGCGTCGGCCCTGACGACAAGCTGATGGTGGACGGCAAGAAAATCCTTGCCACCCGCGAAGCCACCGCCGCCGGCCAATATCTGCTCCTCTACAACAAACCCCTCGGTGAAATCTGCACCCGCAACGACCCCGAAGGCCGCCCCACCGTATTCGATCACCTGCCGCGCCTGACCCACGCCCGCTGGGTGGCGGTGGGCCGGCTCGACATCAACACCACCGGCCTGCTGCTCTTCACCACCGACGGCGAACTGGCCAACAAGCTGATGCATCCAGGCACCCGCATCGAACGCGAGTACGCGGTGCGCGTCATGGGCGAAGTGAACGATGAGATGCTGCACGCCATGCAGCGCGGCGTGGAACTCGAGGACGGCCCAGCACGTTTCGACGCGATCCGCTATGCCGGCGGCGAGGGCGTGAACCATTGGTATCACGTGGTGCTGCAGGAAGGACGCAACCGCGAGGTGCGGCGCATCTGGGAGTCGCAGGGGTTGAAGGTGAGCCGCCTGAAGCGGGTGCGTTACGGGAACATTTTGATTCCCAGCTATGTGAAGGCGGGGAAGTTCGTGGAACTGCCGGTGAATGAGGCGAAGTCGCTATATACCCTGGCGGGTTTGCGGTATCGGCCGCCGGGGAAATCGCTGGAACTGAAAGGCCGCTACGAGGCGAAGCGCCGCGGCGACAAGCGGGTGGCGCCGCCGAAGGATGTGCGCAGGAACACTCGGTCCCAACCGGAATACGGGAGTGGGCCTTGGCGCGGGCCTCGTAAGGGGCAGGGCCGATAGTGTGACCACGAGGCGCCAAACCATTCACTGTGCGGAGAATTGTTTCCCACGTTCGTGAAGACTGTCATCCCCCATCAAGTACAGATAAGGCGCCATCAGTGCTTCGGGGCGGGGCAGGGTGGAGGGGTCTTCGGCGGGAAACCCCACGCGGCGCAGGGCAGTGGCGCAAGGCCCGGGATTCAGCGTGTTCACGCGAATCGCGCTGGTATTCTCCAGTTCCAGATGAAACATCTGCGCCAGATTTTCCACCGCATGTTTGGCGATCGCATAGCCACCCCAATACGCCCGTAGTTCGCGTCCTGCCGTCGAGCTGGTAAAGATCACCGAGGCGTTCTGCCCGGCCCGCAACAGAGGCAGGCAGGCGCGGGTCAGGGCGAAGCCGGCGGTCAGATTCACTTGCAGCAGGCGCTGCCAGGATTCCAGCGTGTGGTGTTCCAGCGGCAATATCGGCGCGAAGACGCCGGCGCTGTGCAGCAGGCCATCGAGATGTCCGAACTCCTGGTGGATCAGGTTGGCCAGTTCGAAATAATCGTTTTCGCCGGCACGTTCCAGATCCATGACGAAAATGGCGGGCTCGGTGCCGCCTTCGGCTTCAATGGCATCGTAGACGGCGTCCAGTTTCGCTTCGTCCCGGCCGAGCAGCAGTAGCGTGGCGCCGTGGCGGGCGTAGTCGGGCGCGGCGGCGCGGCCGAGGCCGGAACCGGCGCCGGTGACGAGGATGATTCGGTCGCGCAGGAAATCGGGAGTGGGGGTGTAGGTGAACATGGGGCTCCGGGTGCGGATCAGCGGGCGCCGAGCGCTGCAAGATGCGCGCGCAGCTCGGCGGGGGTGGTGGCGATGAAGCTGGCGCCCCATTCGGTCAGGTTTTCATCGGTTGCCAGGTAGCCCCAGGCGGCGGCGATGCCGGTCATGCCGGCGCTCTTGGCCGCGTCGATGTCGCGGCGGTGGTCGCCCACGTACACGGCGTCGGCGGGTGCCACCTGCAATTGTTCGCACAGGTGCAAGAGGCCCGCCGGGTCGGGTTTGCCTTTGCCGACGTCGTCGGGGCATACCAGGGCGGCGCAGGTGGCGAAGGACTCGAACTGGGTCAGGAGCGGCGCGCTGAAGCGGCGCGCCTTGTTGGTCATGATGCCCCAGGGCAGGCCGCGCTCCACCAGGTCCGAGAGCAGCAGGTCGATGTCGGCGAACAGTGCCGCCTGAGTTTGTGGAATGAGTTGTTGGTAATCTTCCAGGAAGCGCGCGGTCAGGGTGTCGAGCTGCGGCGCGCAGTCCTCCAGTTCGAAACAAGCTCTGAGCATGGCGCGGGCGCCGGAGGATAGTTGCGGATTTAGCCGCAGCGGATCGGCGGCGGGCAGGCCATGTTCGCTCAACAGGCGATCGACCAGCACCGAGAAGTCGGGCTGGGTGTCGAGCAATGTGCCGTCGAGATCGAACAGTACCGCGCGCAGCATCAGGACGCGTCCGCGCGGGTGAAGTGCATGAGGTAGTTCACGTCCACATCCCCGCCGAGGCGATAGGTCTTGGTGAACGGGTTGTAGGTCATGCCCTTGACTTCGCCAAGCGTGAGCCCGGCGGCGCGTGCCCAGGCGGCGAGTTCGGAAGGGCGGATGAACTTGGCGTAGTCGTGCGTGCCGCGCGGCAGCATCTGCAGCACGTATTCGGCGCCCACCACCGCGAACAGCCAGGCCTTGGGGTTGCGGTTGATGGTGGACACGAAGAGCTGGCCGCCCGGCTTGAGCAGCATGGCGCAGGCCTGCAATACGGAAGCCGGGTCGGGCACGTGTTCGAGCATTTCCAGACAGGTGACCACGTCGAAGGTGCCGGCGTGGCGCGCCGCGTAATCCTCGGCGCTGGCGTGTTCGTAGCGCACGTCCAGGCCGCTTTCCAGCAGATGCAGGCGCGCCACGCCGAGCGGGGCCTCGCCCATGTCGATGCCGGTGACACGCGCGCCGCGCTGCGCCATGGCTTCGCTCAGGATGCCGCCGCCGCAGCCGACGTCGAGCACCTGTTTGCCGGCCAGTTCCACCTTGTCGTCGATGAAGGCCATGCGCAGCGGGTTGATGTCGTGCAGCGGCTTGAATTCGCTGTTGCGGTCCCACCAGCGCGCGGCCAGCTTTTCGAACTTGGCGATTTCGGCGTGATCCACGTTCATGAGGCGAGCTCCTGCGTCGTGAGCCGGATGATGTCCTGGCCCCAGCGCCTGGCGTTTTCCAGGCAGTCGTCGAGATTCATGCGGGTGAGCCGGCGTTCCTGCACCAGCAACTGGCCATCCACCCATACATGGCTGACCTGCGAAGGGTCGGCGCTGTAGACCAGCGTGGAGGCGGGGTCGTAGACCGGCAGCGTATTCGGCGCATCGAGATTCACGGCAATGATGTCCGCGCGCTTGCCGGTTTCCAGCGTGCCGAGCTCCTGTTCCAGCCCCAGCATCGCGGCGCCGTTGCGCGTGGCCATGGCAAGCGCCTGCCACGCGTTGAGCGCGGCGGCATCGCCGGTGGCGGTCTTGGCCAGCAGGCACGCCAGTTTCATTTCCTCGAACATGTCCAGGTTGTTGTTGCTGGCGCTGCCGTCGGTGCCGAGCGCCACATTGACGCCGTGTTCCAGCAGGGCGGGTACGGGGCAGATGCCGCTGGCCAGTTTCATGTTGGAGGCGGGACAGTGCACCACGTTCACGCGATGTTCGGCCAACAGCGGCAGATCGGCGGGCGCGAGCTGGGTCATGTGTACCGCCTGCAGGCGCGGGCTCAGCAGGTCGAGCTGGCGCAGCCGCTGCAGCGGACGCAGGCCGTGGCTGGCCATGGCCTGGGTGATTTCCCCGGCGTTCTCGTGCAGATGGATGTGGATGCCCACGTCCAGTTCCTCGGCCAGCATGGCGATGCGGCGCAGTGGCGCGTCGGAAACGGTATAGGGCGCGTGGGGGCCGAACAGCGCGCTGATGCGTTCGTGGTGGCGGTAGCGATCGTGCAGGCGTGTGGCCTTGTCGAGATAATCATCGGCATTCGCGCCCCAGGCAGTGGCGCTGTCGAACACCGGGCTGGCGAAGTGGGCGCGGATGCCGCATTCGTCCGCCACCCTGGCGCTGTCTTCCGCAAAGAAATACATGTCGGTGAAGCAGGTCACTCCGCCAAGCAGCATTTCGGCGATGGCGAGGCGCGTGCCCTCGGCGGCGTAGGCTTCGCCCATGATGCGGTTTTCCGCCGGCCAGATGGCGCGTTCCAGCCAGGCCTGCAGGGGCAGGTCGTCGGCGAAGCCGCGCAACAGGTTCATCGGGCTGTGCGTGTGGGCGTTGATCAGCCCCGGCAGCACCACGTGCGAATCCAGGTGCAGTTGCTGGCGGGGCTGCGGATAGCGCGCCTGGATCTCGGCGGTGGGGCCGATGGCGACGATGCGCGAGCCGGCAAGGGCAAGCGAATGGTGTTCCAGGCAGCGCCCGGGATGGTTCATCGGCAGTACCCAGCGGGCGTGAATCAGGCAGTCCGCGGAGGGGGAAAGTGGGGAGGTGGAGCTCATGCCGGACCCTGAAAATGGCGAGTGGGCGAGTATAGCGGCTGCGTCCGCATCTTCCCACCACGGGCGCGCGCGGGGCGCTGGTCCAGGCCCGCGGGAACCCTGCTGATTTTTGTATTTTGCACTGTCCCAGCCGGGGGCTTCCGTGCTAACATCGCGGGCTTGAAAAGCGAGTAAAAATTCAAATTCATCAAACGCTTATCCCATGCCGTCGGCGTTCTGCGCCGCTCCCTTGCCAAGCCCGTTCAGGGAAGCTCCCTGGCCGGTCTTGTGGTACCTGACGCTGCGTGGTGATGTCGACCCAATGTTGAACCTGAAGCAGAAGACGTAGCTCAATGGCAGAAAACCAGGAACAGATCCAGTCCGTCACCATCGAAAGTGAAATGCGCCAGTCCTATCTCGATTACGCCATGAGCGTGATCATAGGACGCGCCTTGCCCGACGTGCGTGACGGGCTCAAGCCGGTGCATCGCCGGGTGTTGTTCGCCATGGGCGAACTGAGCAACGATTGGAACAAGCCGTACAAGAAATCCGCCCGCGTGGTGGGGGACGTGATCGGTAAGTACCACCCGCACGGCGACTCCGCGGTGTACGAAACCATCGTGCGCATGGCGCAGGATTTTTCGTTGCGGTATCCGCTGGTCGACGGGCAGGGCAACTTCGGTTCGGTGGACGGCGACGCTGCCGCCGCCATGCGCTACACCGAAATCCGCATGGAAAAGCTCGCGCACGAGCTGATGGCCGACCTCGACAAGGAAACCGTCGATTTCACCGACAACTACGACGGCACCGAAAGAATTCCCGAGGTGCTGCCCGCCCGCGTGCCCAACCTCTTGATCAACGGTTCCTCCGGCATCGCCGTGGGCATGGCCACCAACATTCCGCCGCACAATCTGCCAGAGATCATCAGCGCCTGCATGGCCCTGATGGGCGATCCCACCCTGAGTGTGGACGACCTGATGGAATACGTGCACGGACCCGATTTTCCCACCGCCGGCATCATCAATGGCCGCGCCGGCATCGTGCAGGCCTACCGCACCGGTCGCGGCAAGATCTACGTGCGCGCGCGCGCCCACATCGAGGAAGACGACAAGACCGGCAGACAGAGCATCATCGTCACTGAACTGCCCTACCAGGTGAACAAGGCGCGGCTGATCGAACGCATCGCCGAACTGGTCAAGGAAAAACATCTCGAAGGCATCACCGAGCTGCGCGACGAGTCCGACAAGGACGGCATGCGTGTGGTCATCGAACTGCGCCGCGGTGAAATGCACGAAGTGGTGCTCAACAATCTCTACACGCAGACGCAGATGCAGGCGGTGTTCGGCATCAACATGGTGGCGCTGATGGACGGGCAGCCACGGCTGCTCAACCTCAAGGACATGCTGCAGGCCTTCATCAACCACCGCCGCGAAGTGGTGACGCGCCGCACCGTCTACCTGCTGCGCAAGGCGCGTGAAAAAGGCCACATTCTCGAAGGGCTGGCGGTAGCGCTGGCCAACATCGACGCCGTGATCGAACTGATCAAGACCTCCTCGAGCGCGGGCGAGGCCAAGGAACGCCTGCTGGCGCGTGACTGGAGTTCGAGCGGCGTGCTGGCGCTGCTGGCCGATTCCAGCCCGCAAGCCTGCCGCCCGGACGAACTGGCGCCGCATTACGGTCTGCACGGCGATGCCTACCGGCTGTCGCCGGAACAGGCGCAGGCGATTCTGGAACTGCGCCTGCATCGCCTGACCGGCCTCGAACAGGAAAAGCTCATCAGCGACTACCAGGAACTGCTGCGCCAGATCGCCGACTACCTTGGCATCCTGGCCAGCGACACGCGCCTGATGGAAGTGATCCGCGCGGAACTCGAGGAAGTGAACGGCAGCTACGGCGACAAGCGTCGCACCGAAATCGTCGCGTCGCATCAGGATTTGACCATCGAAGACCTGATCAGCGAAGAAGAGCGCGTGGTCACCATTTCGCAGGGCGGCTACGCCAAGAGCCAGCCGCTGAGCGACTACCAGGCGCAGCGCCGCGGCGGCATGGGCAAGGCCGCCGCCACCGTGAAGGACGAGGACTACGTGGAGCATCTGCTGGTCACCAGCAGCCACGCCACGCTGCTGTGCTTCACCTCCACCGGCAAGGTGTACTGGCTCAAGGTGTATCAGATTCCGCTGGCCAGCCGCACCTCGCGCGGCAAGCCGATCGTCAATCTGCTGCCGCTCGATGAAGGCGAGAACATCACCAGCCTGCTGCCGATCCGCGAATATTCGGAAAACCATTACATCTTCATGGCCACCGCCAACGGCACGGTCAAGAAAACCGCGCTCACCGCGTTTTCCAACCAGCGCAGCGTGGGCTTGAAGGCAATCGAACTCGACGAAGGCGACGTGCTGCTGAAAACCGCCGTGACCAACGGCGACTGCGACGTGATGCTCTACAGCAGCTCGGGCAAGGCGGTGCGCTTCCACGAAAGCACGGTGCGGCCGATGGGCCGGGTATCGCGCGGTGTGCGCGGCATTCGTCTTGGCTCGGATCAGCGCATGGTGGACATGATCATTCCGCAACCAGGCGGGCAGATTCTGGCGGTCAGCGCCCATGGTTACGGCAAGCGCACCGCGGTGGAGGAATTCCCGGTGAAAGGCCGCGGCGGCCAGGGCGTGATCGGCATGCAGGCCAGCACCCGCAACGGCGCCATCGTCGGCGCGCTGCAGGTGCTCGAAGGCAACGAGATCATGCTGATCAGCGACAAGGGCACGCTGGTGCGCACCCGCGTCGACGAAGTGAGCCTGCAAGGCCGTAATACCCAGGGCGTACGCCTGATCAAACTGAAAGAGGGCGAAACCCTGGTAGGCGTGGAATGCGTCGAGGAACCTTCCGATATGGAAGGCGATGCCGATACTACAGATGATGGTGAAACGCCGCAGGCAACGCCCACGCAGGAATCCCCGCCGGACGATAGCGCGGGTGAGATGGATGAGTAACGCGCCGGCGCACCAGGTGGTGGCTTACCTGGGGCCCGCCGGCTCGTACACCCACGCCGCGGCGCTCAAGGGCTTCGGCGGCCAGACGCAGTTTCTACCGATGAGTGACATCGGTGCCGTGTTCGCCGCCGCTGAAAACGGCAAGGCCACGGTGGCGGTGGTGCCGGTGGAAAATTCCAGCGAAGGCTCGGTGGTGGCCACGCTCGACCGTCTGCTTACCACACCGCTCCTGATTCAGACCGAATGGCTGTTGCCCATTCACCATTGTCTGTTGGCGCAGCCCGGTACCCGGTCTGAACACATCCGCCTGATCCGCTCCCATCAGCAATCGCTTGGGCAATGCCGGGATTGGCTGCAGCGCCACTATCCCGAGGTGGAAAAAGTGGCGGCAAGCAGCAATTCCGAAGCGGCGCGCCTGGCCACGCTTGAAACGGGCGTGGCGGCAATCGCTGGACGCAATGCGGCGGAGCTGTACGGCTTGGCGATCCTGGCCGAATCCATCGAGGATACCTCAGACAACACCACGCGCTTCGTCGCGCTTGGCCGCGCCGCGCCCGCGCCGCGCAGCGGACGCGACAAAACCTCATTGTTCATCCTGGTGCGCAACGAACCCGGCGCGCTGCTGCGCGCGCTGGAACCCTTCGAACGCCACGGCATCAACCTGAGCAAGCTGGAATCGCGTCCCACGCGCAAGGCGGCGTGGAGCTATTCGTTCTACGTGGACGTCGACGGCCACCAGGACGACGCTGGCTTCAAGGCGGTGCTCGAGGAACTGCAGCGCCTGGAAGTGGAAGTGAAGCTGCTGGGTTCCTACCCGGCGGCGGGGGCGGTTCAATGAAGCCTTTATCGCAGAGCCGCATCGTCATCATCGGGCTGGGCCTGATCGGCGGTTCACTGGCGCGGGCCTTGCGCCGTGCATTGCCCGACGCGGCGATCACCGGGGTGGGACGCGACGAAGCGGCGCTGCAGCGCGCGCTGGCGGACGACAGCATCACCGGCTACGCCACCCACATGCGCATTGCCTGTTTGCACGCGGACGTGGTGGTGCTTGGCTTGCCGGTGCTGTCGATCGAAGCGGCGCTGCGCGAAATCCAGCCGGTATTGCCGCCGCAGGCGGTGCTGACGGACGTGGGCAGCGTCAAGGGCGAAGTGATCGCGGCGGTGCAGCGCGTGTTCGGCACGGTGCCGGCGCGTTTCGTGCCGGGGCATCCGATCGCCGGTTCCGAACGCAGCGGCTATGACGCTTCGCTGGCCTCCCTGTTCCAGGGGCGCAAGACCATTCTCACGCCGCTTGCACAAACCGACCCGGAGGCGCTGACGCTGGTGCGCGGGCTATGGCAGCTTACCGGCGCCGAGGTGGTGGACATGAGTGCCGAGCATCACGACGCGGTGCTTGCCGCCACCAGCCACCTGCCGCATCTGTTGGCTTTCGCGCTGGTCGATACGCTGTCGCACCAGGGGGAAAGCGAGGAAATCTTCCGTTTTGCCGCCGGCGGCTTTCGTGACTTCACGCGCATCGCGTCCAGTGATCCGGTGATGTGGCGCGACATTTTCCTGACCAACGGCGAAGCCACCGTGGCGGTGCTCGATCGCTTCATCGGCGATCTGGCCAACGTGCGCCAGGCCTTGCTCGACAAGGATGCCCAGGCGCTCCATGATCTGTGCCGCCGCGCGCGGGAATCGCGCGCACGGTTCCTGGCGCTGCTGCAGAACGCACCGCGCCCTCCTGAATCCGACTGATCCCTTTCCACTGTATGCAGGTCTTGCCATGAACACGCCGGCCGCGAATCACGCAGAAGCCCACGATCTCGTTTTTACCGTCAATCCGGGGGGCACCCTGCAGGGCGATATCCGCGTGCCGGGCGACAAGTCCATTTCGCACCGTGCCATCATGCTTGGCGCGCTGGCGGAAGGGCTGACCACGGTGGAAGGCTTTCTGGAAGGCGAGGACAGCCTCGCCACGCTCCAGGTGTTCCGCGACATGGGCGTGGACATCCAGCGTCCGGCGCCGGGCCGCGTGGTGATCAACGGCGTGGGCATCGATGGCCTGCAGGCGCCATCCGCGCCGTTGTACCTGGGCAACTCGGGCACGTCGATGCGCCTGTTGGCCGGTCTTTTGGCCGGACAGCGCTTCGCCAGCGTGCTCACCGGCGACAGTTCGCTGTCGAAACGTCCGATGCGCCGCGTCACCGAACCGCTCAGGGCCATGGGCGCCAACATCACGCTGCGCGACGGCGGTTTCGCCCCGATCGAAATCCGTCCCGCGCGCCTGCAGCCGATCGACTACGTGATGCCGGTGGCAAGCGCGCAGGTGAAATCGTGCCTGTTGCTGGCCTCGCTGCGCGTGGAAGGGGAAACCCGCCTGATCGAACCCGCGCCGTGCCGCGACCACACCGAGCGCATGCTGCGCGGTTTTGGCTATCCGGTACGCAGCAACGGCAATGAAGTGCGCATCGCCGGCGGCGGCCATCTGCGCGCCGGCCCGATCGACGTGCCGGCCGACATTTCCTCGGCGGCTTTCTTCCTGGTGGGCGCCAGCATCAAGCCGGGCGCGGATCTCGTGCTGCGCCACGTGGGCATCAACCCCACCCGCACCGGCATCATCAACGTCCTGCGCCTGATGGGCGCCAGCATCGAGGTGCTGCGCGAATACGAGGCCGGCGGCGAACCGGTGGCGGATTTGCGTGTGCGCCATGCGCCGCTCAAGGGCATCGATATTCCGGAAGACCAGGTGCCGCTGGCCATCGACGAATTCCCGGCACTATTCATTGCCGCCGCCTGCGCCGAGGGCGAAACCGTGCTCAGCGGCGCGGAGGAACTGCGGGTGAAGGAAAGCGACCGCATCCAGACCATGGCCGACGGCCTGGCCACGCTTGGCGTGCGCCATGAAGTGCGCCCCGACGGCATCGTCATCGAAGGGAAGGGCGGCAAGCCGCTTGGCCACGGCACCATCAACAGTCATGGCGACCATCGCATCGCCATGTCCTTCACCATGGCGGCACTGTGCGCCGACGGCCCCTTGACCCTGCTCGACTGCAACAACGTGGCCACCTCGTTCCCCGGCTTCCCCGACCTCGTCGAACGCTGCGGCATGCAGCTGAGCATCGGCCGCGAGGGCAAATGAGCGTGCCGGTGATCGCCATCGACGGCCCCAGCGGCACCGGCAAGGGGACGCTGGCGCAAAAACTGGCCGATACGCTTGGCTGGCATCTGCTCGACAGCGGCGCGCTCTACCGCATCGTGGCGTTGGGAGCGGAATGGGCCGGCATCGATTACGCGGACGCGGACGGCCTGTGCGCCTTCGCACGCGGCATGGACGTGGCCTTCGCCACGCAATTTCCGGGTTCCATCGTGCTCGACGGCGAGGAAATCTCCGCCCAGGTACGCCTGGAGGAAAGCGGTGCCAAGGCCTCGCTGGTGGCGGCGGTGCCGGCCCTGCGCGCGGCGCTGTTGCAGCGGCAACGGGCCTTTCGGCGCCCGCCTGGCCTGGTGGCCGACGGTCGCGACATGGGCACGGTGGTATTCCCGGACGCCCCCCTCAAGCTATACCTGACCGCAAGTGCCGAGGAGCGCGCACAAAGGCGCTATAAGCAGTTGATAAATAAGGGGGTTGATGTTAGCCTGCGCACCCTTTTGGGCGACATCCAGGTGCGGGACGAGCGAGACAGTACCCGCGCCGTGGCGCCGCTCAAGCCGGCTGAGGACGCCGTGATCATCGACACCGATGCGCTCACGGCGGCACAAGTGTTCGCACTGGTCAGCCGGCGGATCGACGAGACGCCGGGTTTGCGCGACGCCTAATCAGCTGCGCCCTTGCTTCTTTTGCCGGCAATCCCGGCACGCCCCGCAGCGTCAGCCCTGCGGGGTTTCACACTTAGACCCCCGTATCGGCTGACGTACGGAAACGCGGCACTGCGCGCAGTGTCGATCAGGAAACTCTATGAGCGAAAGCATTCAAAACACCGCACAATCCTCGGGCGAAAGTTTTGCGGAACTGTTCGAAGCCAGCCTGCTGGATCTGAACATGCAGACCGGTTCCATCGTAACCGGCACTGTCATCGACATCGACAGCGACTGGGTCACGGTACACGCCGGCCTCAAGTCCGAAGGTGTCATTCCCAAAGCCGAGTTCCTCAACGACCAGGGCGAATTCACCCTGCAGATCGGCGATCTGGTCAAGGTAAGCCTCGATGCCGTGGAAGACGGTTTCGGCGAAACCCGCCTTTCCCGTGAAAAAGCCAAGCGCGCCGAAACCTGGCTGGTACTGGAAGACGCGTTCGAGAAAGGCACGCCCGTGGTCGGCGTGATCAACGGCAAGGTCAAGGGCGGCTTCACCGTGGACGTGAACACGATCCGCGCGTTCCTGCCCGGTTCGCTGGTGGACGTGCGTCCGATCCGCGACACCACCCACCTCGAAGGCAAGGAACTGGAATTCAAACTGATCAAACTGGATCAGAAACGCAACAACGTGGTGGTGTCCCGCCGCGCCGTGCTCGAGTCGGTCAACACCGCCGAGCGCGACGAGCTGCTCAACAGCCTGCAGGAAGGCCAGAGCGTCAAGGGCATCGTCAAGAACCTCACCGACTACGGCGCGTTCGTGGACCTGGGCGGCATCGACGGCCTGTTGCACATCACCGACATGAGCTGGAAGCGCATCAAGCACCCCAGCGAAATCGTCACCGTGGGCCAGGAAATCGAAGTCAAGGTGCTCAAGTTCGACCGCGAGCGCAACCGCGTATCGCTCGGTCTGAAACAGCTTGGCGAAGATCCGTGGGTCGAAATCAAGCGCCGTTATCCGGAAGGCACCAAGGTCAAGGCGGTGATCACCAACCTGACCGACTACGGCTGCTTCGCGGAACTGGAAGAAGGCGTGGAAGGCCTGGTGCACGTGTCCGAGATGGATTGGACCAACAAGAACATCCATCCCTCCAAGATCGTGCAGCTTGGCGACGAAGTGGAAGTGATGATCCTGGACATCGACCAGGAACGCCGCCGCATCTCGCTGGGCCTGAAACAGTGCCAGGCCAACCCCTGGGATCTGTTCGCCGAGAAGTACCAGAAAGGCGACCGCATCAGCGGCAACATCAAGTCGATCACCGACTTCGGCATCTTCATCGGGCTGGAAGGCGAGATCGACGGCCTGGTGCACCTGTCCGATATCAGCTGGGACGAGCCGGGCGAATCCGCCGTGCGCCAGTACACCAAGGGCGACAAGATCGACACCGTCATTCTGTCCATCGATCCCGAGCGCGAACGCATCTCGCTTGGCATCAAGCAGCTGTCGGACGATCCGTTCATGAACTACGTGGGCCAGAACGAAAAAGGCTCCGTGGTGCGTGGCAAGGTCAAGTCGGTTGAAGCCAAGGAAGCCGTCATCATCCTGACCGAGGGTGTGGAAGGAATCCTGAAAGCCTCCGAAATCAGCCGCGACCGCGTCGAAGACGCGCGTAACGTGCTGAAGGTGGACGACGAAGTGGAAATGCTGGTCACCAACATCGACCGCAAGAACCGCCTGGTGGGTCTGTCCATCAAAGCCCGGGAAATCGGGGAAGAGAAAGATTCCCTGAAGGAACTCAACAAGCAGCAGGTCGTCGCGCCTGCCACTGTCGGGGACCTCATCAAGGCCAAGATGAACCAGGAGTAAGACGCTGCCATCGTGCCGTTCCGCTGGGACGGCACGATGGATTTGTAAATGCAGTCCTGTATGGTAAGGAAGCACTATGACGAAGTCAGAACTCATCGAACAGATTTCTGCCAAGCATACCCAACTGTCTTCCAAGGATATCGAGTTGGCGGTAAAGGCCATCATTTCCTACATGGCTGACGTCCTCTCCGAAGGAGGCCGGATAGAAATCCGTGGGTTCGGCAGTTTTTCGCTGCATTACCGGGCGCCGCGAACCGGCCGCAATCCCAAGACCGGCGAGCCGGTGGTGCTCAGCGGCAAGTACGTGCCGCATTTCAAGCCGGGCAAGGAATTGCGCGACCGCGTCAACAACAGCCTGAACGAACCCGTATCATCCTGAGCCGGCGCGCCCGCTCGCGCCGCCTGTTTGCCCCTGACGCACAGGGACAGGGCCTGAGCACGCCGTGAAGCATGCAATGAAGAGTTTCGCCAGATTCCTGCTGTTTCTGCTCTTCGTCCTGGTGGTGCTCGCAGGAT
>Ga0182745_1000903_pt1 | contig 30205 bp, 19 predicted proteins | sample eDN3rd30CKraftBY_FD_128523 | JGI IMG/M metagenome (GOLD analysis project Ga0182745, IMG submission 128523) | Enriched backyard soil microbial communities from Emeryville, California, USA - eDNA 3rd pass 30_C Kraft BY (version 2) (version 2) | ecosystem: Environmental > Terrestrial > Soil >... | reverse complement strand
GCTGCAACCCAGCGTGACGTAGCGAAGAAACTTGTCCAATTGAGCACGATTCTGCAGCGGTCCCATCTGGGTAGCTGTGTCCGTCGGCGGGCCAACGTTGATTTTCCGTGCTTGTATACACACCCGCTCAAGGACAGCAGCGTGAATTCGCTGTTCAATCAGTACGCGGGTTGTTGCATTGCACACTTCGCCCTGATTAAAGAATCCGCCGAAGAGTATCCACTCGACCGCTGCGTCGATTGGCGTGTCGGCGAATACGATAATCGGGGATTTACCGCCTGCTTCGGTCGTTATGCGCTTATACTGCTCAGCGGCTATGGTGGCCACCCGCCGCCCAGTTTCAGTGCTGCCGGTGAACGAAATCTTGGCGACGCCAGGATGCCGGCACAGCGCCTCCCCCACCTCCGCACCGCGACCATTCAGCACCGATACGGCTCCGGCTGGCAAGTCCAGCTGCTCGATCAGACCGGCAAGTGCAAGTGCCGTGAGCGGTGTGTACTCAGACGGCTTTAGAATGACCGGGCACCCCGCTGCAAGCGCCGGCGCCAATTTCCATATTGTCGTCAACAGAGGAAAGTTCCAGGGAATGATCAGGGCGCAGACGCCAACGGGCTCATAGCGGACACGAACATCGAAATCGCCGAGCGGCTCGGCGATCAATTCGTTCTGCTTTCCAGCCAAGTCCACGGCAAGCGCCGCGTAGTATTCGAGACAAGAAACGGCATCGTCGATGTCCAACAGGGCTTCCGCATACGGCTTGCCGACGTTGCGTGACTCGAGCGCGGCCAAGCGCTCCTTCGAGTCGGCGACCAACGCCGCGAGCTGTCGCAGCCACTGTGACCGCCTCGTGCCCGATACGCCGCGCATTTCGCGTCGGGCCGACAGGGCACGATTCACGGCAATATCCACCTGTTCACTGGTGGCTGTGTCGACTCGTGCCATCTCTTGTTCCGTGCACGGATCTATGACTGGCAGCGGCAGCCCGTCACCTTGTACCCATTGTCCGGCAATGAACAACCGCTCGGACTCGGCACATTCCGGCACACAGCGTTCAGGCATTACGTCGCTTTTCATGTTCATGAGATGCTCCAAAGATCAGCGGGAGTTGTCAGCATCGGCTGGTAGTACAAGACCGGGCAGGTATATTCGAGATAGCATATTCGAGGCCCGACGCTCCGCCTTCTTCACGCCGTCGCCACTTCGGCATCCGGCGAGTCGCCTGTTGCAAGCAGCCCTTCCCATTTTGCAATAGCGGCACAAGCGATCGCATTGCCGACGACGTTGGTAGAGGTCCGACCCATGTCGAGAAAATGATCGATGGCGATGATGAGCATCAGCCCCTGTTCCGGGATACCGAAGAACGGGATGGTCGCGGCGACGACGACCAGGCTGGCGCGTGGAACCCCGGCAACCCCCTTGGACGTGACCATCAGCACCAGCAGCAAGACGATCTGCTGGCTCAAGCCAAGATCCATGCCGTACGCCTGTGCGATGAACAGCGTGGCAAACGTCATGTACATCATCGAGCCGTCGAGATTGAACGAATAACCGAGAGGCAGCACCAGGCTCGCGATCCGGCGCGGCACGCCGAAGCCGGACAGCGATTCCAACATGCGCGGATACACTGCTTCTGACGAGGCAGTGGAAAATGCAAGCAGGATGGGCTCGCGGATGCAGCGAATCAGCGCTGCCGCCCGCCTACCAAGAAGCAAGTATGCAACTCCGAACAGAAGCAGCCAGAGCAGGGTCAAACCGAGATAGAAGAGCCCAAGAAAATGGCCGAGCGTACCGAGAATCGCCGGGCCTCGCTCGGCGATCGCTGACGCGACGGCCGAGAACACAGCCATCGGGGCAAACCGCATGACATAGTTCGTGATCTGTAACATCACTGCGACCAATCCTTCGATGCCACGCACCAGCGGCGCGGCCTTCTCACCGACCGCAGTAATAGCCACACCCACGAAGATGGAGAATATGACGATCTGCAGGATTTCATTCTTCGCCATGGCGTCGATCATCGAAGCCGGTACGACGTGGGTGATGAAATCGGCGATATTGAAACCCGCACGCTCGATGCCACCGGCCGAAACGGCAGCCTCGTTCACTGTAAGCCCGAGAGCGGCGCCAGGCTGGAACAGATTGACTAGAATCAGCCCGAGCGTCAGCGATACCAGGCTCGCACCAATGAACCATCCGAGCGAACGCATCGCAATGCGGCCGAGCGCGGCAGTGTCGCTCATGTGTGCAATACCCGCGGCAAGTGTCGAGAACACGAGCGGCGCGATGATCATCTTGATAAGCCGCAGAAATATGGTAGTAATCAGCGACAGGTAACCCGCGATATCGGTCAACCGGCTCTGCGCCGCCGCGGAACCGTCGGCGATCGCCACATTAAGGCCCCAGCCCACGGCCACTCCAAGCACTAGACTCAGCAGGATCTGCAAGGAAAGACGCTTCGCCATGATAATCCCGCACCAAGTCCGGTCAGCGACTTGCCGTGAAGACAGTACTCGGGCTCTTGCGGAGACCCGTGGCTACCGTCTCGACCGCTGCGTGGCAGCTCATCGATGACAGATGAAACCCAGCACGTTGAGCAGCAGTTGCGCAGCGAGGAATGCGGTGATTCCGGAATGGTCGTAGTCCGGCGCGACCTCGCAGAGATCCATACCGACGATCTCGCCCCTGCTGCTCAATGCCTTGAGGAGCTCCAGAACTTCGTAGTAGAGAAAGCCACCGTGACTGGGCGTGCCCGTCCCCGGCGCGATCGACGGGTCGAAGGCATCGATATCGAGAGTGACATAGTAGCGCACGCCTTTCGGGATACGGCTAGCGACTGCCGGCATTCCCAACTTCCGTATCTGCCGCACCGACAGGATGTCCGAGCCGGCCGCCCGGGCTGCCGCGTAGTCCGAGCGGTTCGACGAAGACACGTTACGTATACCGAGCTGCGTGATTCCGCTGACGTGCGACAATTCGGATGCGCGCCTGATCGGATTACCATGGCCGTAACGGACACCGTGTCGCTCATCGACAAAATCAAGATGCGCATCGATGTGCACGAGGTGTACTGGCTGCTGGTCGCTGAAGGCCCTGATGCACGGAATATGCACCGCGTGATCTCCACCCAATACCACTGGTAACGCTCCGGCCTTCAGAATGGCGCGCACTCCCGCCTCGATGTTCTCGTGACTGCGAATCGTGTCGGTGTGAATGATGTCGGCATCACCGACATCGACGATGCTTACCTGGTCGGCCGGAAGATAGACGACATCATCCTCAAAGTCGTAGGCCCCACTGTGACCAAATGAGAACAGCGTCGACGCCTCGCGTATGGCTCGCGGTCCGAAGCGTGCGCCTGCCCTGTACTGCGTTCCCATGTCGTACGGGGCGCCCAGGATCGCGATGTCCGCGTCGATCTCATCCCAGTTGGTGACGGCCTTCTGTTTGCCGAAGGTACAATGCCCCACAAAGGGCAGATCCAGGCGACCAGTGTCGTATCGATTCTTTGTCATTTCCGGGATCCTTACAACACAGTAGTTGCGATCTCGATGGTCCGCTTCGCCAGGGCATCCACCGATGACACAATGGGCACGGCGATCGATGAGGTGTCCAGAACCAGGGGGATTTCTGTGCAGGCCGCGATGACGGTCTGCGCGCCCCGCTCAACCAATCCGTGCGCCACCTCCGCCATCTCCCTGCGCACCGACTCGCCCTTGTCGCCAGTCTTGATGCTGTAGATCAGCTTCATCATCCGGGCCTGTTGCCGCTCGTCGGGAAGAACCGGCGTATGGCCTTGGGCGGATAAGCTTCGCTGATAGCTTTCTCCGGTGATGCAAGTCGTGGTCGCGAGAATGCCCACGCGCTCGATGTCCCTCGCGACAAACTTGACGCTCTCTTCAATAATGTCCAGGAACGGAACCGAAACGGCGTTGCGAGCGCTGTCCGCAAAGGCATGCGCCGTGTTGCACGGCATGACCAGGAAGTCGGCGCCGGCCGCCTCCAAGCGCAACGCCATCGCCACCAGCGATCGCCTGATGGCCAGTTTGTTCTCCGGATCCGAGGACTGACGGTCGGGCACGCCGGGATTGTGATCGATGATCATGCGCACGTGATCCTGATCGCGTGTTGCCGGAGTCAGGGCAACGACCGTCGCGATGAAATTTACGGTGGCCTCCGGCCCCATGCCGCCGAGCACGCCAACCACTTTCCTGGATTCGACGGTCATACGACGGCCCCGCCGCAAGAATTGCCGGGCAACGAGTCGTGTATTTCCAATGGGTACATGCAGAGAGCCGAATATTGATGCGACTGACGAGGACCGCCGATCAGGGAGCCACGGTAGCACCCGCATTCAGTGCTGCGAACAGACATTAGATGATCTAATGTTCCGCCCGATCGCGGCTACTGCTAGTCGCCATCGGCTTTTTCCATGCGGTATTTATTGGGTATGTTGTCAGCGTGAGGCGCAGTCGAGCATGTCCCGGACAATCGATCCAGGTTTCGCCCTATTCGGTTTGCTGGCGGTCGCCAGTTGCAGCTCGAACAGACAAGTCGAAGCCCCGCCGCCTTTTGATGTTCTGCTTGTCGGTGGTACGGTCTACAATGGTGCGGATACTGCGCCGGTGGTTGAAGATGTAGGCATCCTCGACGGGCGCGTCGTAAAGCTCGGGGACCTGCATGGGCGTGAAGCGCTTTTGCGTCTCGATGTTCATGGCCTGGCGGTCGCGCCTGGCTTCGTGGACATTCACAGCCACGCCGTCCGCGGCGAGCGCGACGATGGCGTCTTTCGTTGGCCGGATGCCGAGAACGAGATCCGGCAAGGCGTCACTACCGTCATCGGCGGGCCGGATGGTTATTCGCCGCTACCGATCACCGACACTTTCGAATATCTTCAGAACCATCCCGTATCGGTGAATTTCGGTACTTTCGTCGGCCACAGCTCGATACGCGGTACGGTAATGGGCAACGACGACAGACCCCCGAGCGCCGTAGAGCTCGACCAGATGTCCGACCTGGTAGCCGATGCCATGCGCAACGGCGCCTTCGGCCTGTCATCGGGCCTCATCTATCCCCCAGGGCGCTTCGCCAACACCGACGAGGTTGTCCGGCTTGCAAGTGTCGCCGGTCACTATGGAGGCATCTACATCAGCCACATGCGCGATGAGGGCCTGGGCGTGCTAAAGAGCGTCGAGGAGACTATCCACATTGGCGAGGCAGGACACCTTCCTACCCAGATCACGCATCACAAGATTGTCAGTGCCACATTGTGGGGAGCCTCCAAGCAGACGCTGCAAATGGTCGATGCAGCTCGCTCCAGGGGTGTGGATGTCTCGATCGACGTCTACCCATACACCGCTTCGTCCAGCGATCTGACCATCCTGTTCCCGGGATGGAGCATGGACGGTGGCGGGCGTGCCTTGCTGCAGCGGTTGCGCGATCCTGAAACGAGAGCCAGGCTCAAGGCGGACGTGATCCGCAACCTCAAGGAAGATCGCGGCGGCAACGATCCCGCCAACGTTGCGATCGCCAGTTGCCCCTTCGGCACGCAATTCAATGGCAAGGATCTGTCCGAGATCCTGCGGCAACAGGCGCGGCCAGTCACATTCGATGAAGCGGCAGAACTCCTGCTGGAACTCGTGGAGCGAGGAAGCTGCAAAGCCATCTTCCATGCGATCAGCGCGCAGGACGTGGAGAACATCATCCGCCATCCCGCCACCATGATTGCATCCGACGGCGGCGTAGAGGCGCCATCGGAAAGGATGCCGCATCCACGCAACTACGGCGCCTTCGCCCGGGTGCTTGGAGTCTACGTGCGCGAGATGAAGGTACTGAGCCTGCAGACTGCAATCTACAAGATGACGCAGATGCCGGCCGATCGCCTCGGCATCACCGACCGTGGGCGCCTCGCTCCCGGCGTGGTCGCGGACGTGGTGGTGTTCGACCCTGCCAAGATCGTCGATCGGGCCACGTTCGAGAACCCGCACCAATACGCGGCTGGCGTCAACCACGTGTTCGTCGGGGGAGTAGCCGTGCTCCTCGACGGCGAAATGACCAAGGCCCGGCCGGGCAAGATACTGAGATCGGGCAACTACCGTCGTTGAGAGCAGCTCAGAGGAGCTGCTCCAGGTATCCGAACAGTCCTGCCGAGCCGCCGGTGTGCAGGAATACGATGCTCTTGGCCTGCTTGAAGTAGCCGGTGCGGACGAGATCGAACAATCCCGCCAGACCCTTGCCGCTGTAGACCGGATCGGCAAGGATGCCCTCCAACCTGGCAAGCAGCAACAGCGCCTCTTTCATCGACTTCGTCGTAATACCGTAACCTTCGCCCACATAGTCGCAATTGGCAACGATGTCCTGCCTCGTTACACAACCTGGAGCGCCGATGTAGTCCGCCGTTTCAGCGGCGAGCTTGAATACTTTTTCTTCCTGTGCCGCCTGCGGCGCATTGACGCCAATACCCAGTAGTGGAATTCCGCTGTGCATCGCTCGCAGGCCTACTGCCAGGCCGGCCTGCGTGCCAGCGCTGCCAGTGGCGTGCACCAGATAATCGATCGTCAGTCCCCTCTCATTCGCCTGCGACACGAGTTCCATCGCGCAGTTAACATAGCCCAGCGCGCCGATGCAATTCGAACCACCGCCCGGAATGATGTAGGGGCGCTTGCCCTTCTTGCGAAGTCCAGCGGCAACTTCTTCCATTGCCGCGTCCATGTTGGTGCCCTTGGGATGATGATGGATGACAGCGCCATACAGTTGGTCCAGGAACACGTTGCCCGAATGCAGATACGGCTCACTTGGACCTGCGACCCGGTTCTCGAACAGCAGCTCGCACGCCATGCCGAGCCTGGCCGCTGCCGCCGCGGTCTGGCGGGCGTGATTCGACTGCACCGCGCCCTGCGTGATGATCACGTCGGCGTTCTGCTGAAGCGCATCCGCCATCAGGAACTCCAGCTTGCGCGTCTTGTTGCCGCCCGTTCCCAGCCCCGTACAGTCGTCCCGCTTGATATAGATATGCGGACCACCGAGATGAGCCGTAAGGCGGGGCAGAAACTCCAGCGGGGTCGGCAGATGGGCCAGCCGTACACGCGGGAAACGGGATAGATGCATGATGCGAACCTGTGCTTGTATGAAAGCTCAATGAGATCCCTCACCACCCCTGACGCCTGATTTGACGTACTTGTCGAACCATTCGAGCTGGCGGGTGGCAAGGTCGTGTTGAAAACTCGGACGCTGGACGACGTGGAATTCACCCGGATAGATCACGAGCTGGGTGGGGATACCCACGCGTCTGAGCACCGCGTACATTCCTTCCGCGTTCGCGATCGGCACATTCAGGTCCTCCTTGCCGCCAACGAACATCGTCGGCGTCGTCACCTTTGGCAGCTTGTAGTAGGGAGAAAGCCCCTCCCACAGATCACGCCGCTCCCACGGCAGACCGAATTCGGACTCCCAAAGCACCTGCCACATGTCCGCACCGTAGTTGGGGGTGTACAGCGCCTCGCCTGCACCGACGATCGCGCCCTTGAACATAGGCGTCTGAGTGATGACCTGCACACCAAGTATTCCGCCGTACGACCAGCCACCGACACCGAGCCGATCCCTGTCGGCGATGCCGCTTTCGACCGCCTGTTGCACCCCGGCCAGCACATCCTCAACGTCCTTCTTGCCCCAGGCCGCATAAGCTCCTTTTGAGAATTCTTCGCCATAACCGCTCGAACCGCGAAAATTAGGCAGCAGAACCACGTATCCGTTGGCCGCGAAGAACTGCGCGATGGCATTGAAGCCGTAGTCGTTCTGCATCACCGGGCCACCGTGAAGCTGCACGATGGCCGGGTAGCGTAACTTCCTGTCGGCGCCTGGCGGGGTGTAGATGAACTGTTCCACCGGCGTGCCGTCTCTGCTTTTGAACGTCACCGCCTCGACATCGCCGAGCCGGATCTGCTTCATCAGGTCCGTGTTGATGTGGGTCAACTGCTGGCGATCCCCCGTCAGACGATAGATCTCCGCCGGAACTGTCGGCGTCGATACGATCGCGTAGATCCCACCGCGGCTATCCAAATCGAATTCGACCAACCTGGCCCGCTCCTGGTAGGGCCGAGTAATCTTGCGCGTCTTCACATCGATTCGCGCCAGGTGCACCTCGCCGCTGTCCTCCAGCTCAACGTATATCGACTTATCATCTCCAGCGAAGACCGGCGGAATCCAGGAAGAGATGCTGCGATCCAGTTCATGCGTCAGGGAGCGTGGTTCACCGCCGGACGCCGCGACGAGCATGAGCTCTTCGTTACCGTAGGAGGTTCCCACCAAATTGTGGGTCGCGACGTAAGCGATACTCTTCGAGTCATGACTCCAGGCAGGCGAGCGATCCTGGCTCGGACTCGTTGTAAGCTGGCGTGCCACTGGTGCCTTTGCAGTGCTCTCGACAGGGACCACCCAGATATCCGTGTTGAGATTGGCGTCGGGCTCCTTGGTGCGATTGCTTACGAACGCAATGTTCCTGCCGTCCGGACTCCATGCTGGTTGCGTATCATCGAAATTTCCGAAAGTCATCTGCACTGGCGCGGCACCACGCTTCGGAAGCAGGTAGACGTGAGTGTGAGTATCATCCAGGTAGCCAACGTAGTCCTTCTTGAAGGCGAGACGATCAATCGTCCACGGGCGGGGCTTGACACTCTCACCCTTCTGGCGCGCCTCGGCGGCGCGCAGATCGCTTTCGCTCCGGTCCCTGATCAACAGCAGCATGGATTCATCGACCGGCGACCAACTGAAATCATCGACTCCCTGTGGGACGTCGGTCTGCTGTTGCGCTTCGCCGCCGCGCAGGTCGAGCGTCCACACCTGCGTCTTACCACCCTCGCCACGCGCGGAAAGAAATGCCAGGTACCGCCCATCGAAGCTCCAGAGCGGCGAGGTAGCGGAGTACTGCGGATCGGTCAGCCGAACCGTTGATTGGCCGTCGCTGGATACCATGAAGATCTGCGAGCCGCTCCGATCCTTCTTCTGATCAATGGAGCGGATCGAGTAGGCAATCCACTTACCATCCGGGCTCACCTTGACATCGCTGACGTGCCGCAGTGCCTGCAGATCCTCGAGGGTAATATTGCGCTGGCCGTTCTGGGCTTGTGCATTCGAAATGACAACCATCGCTGCAACGATGCTCAACACGCATTGCGTCACCAGTCTTTTCACACCCACCCCCATTTTCCTTTGTCGCGACGACACGAGCACTACATATCCCACTTGACGCCAAGGAAGTAGAACGTGCCCCGTGCACTGGCCGGATAGGCCCGCTCCGTGATGAACGGCTTCACGTCGGTCACGTTCTCGATGCCACCGTACACCGAAAAATGATCGTTGATGCTGTAGCGCGCGTTGAGATTTTGTATCCATAGATCGCCCATCGTGACGGCGCTGCCAAACTGAGTGTCGGCAGTTTCGATCGCCGCGAACCGCAGCAACTGCTCGCCCATATACTGCGCCTGCCAACCGACGAAGAGGTTGCCATAGTTCCACCCCAAGCTCACCTTACCCGCCAGTTTCGGACGGGTGAGTTCTCCCAGGGATGGATCGACCACCGTCAGGTCGAGCGGGTTGGTGTAGTTGTCGATCTCATACACCCTCGTGCCCTGCACCCCGAGCGAGAAGGCATGCTGGCCGAGCTGGAATGCGTACTTCAACGAAAAGTCGAGTCCGGATGCGGTGCTCTTCGCAAAGTTTATTTCCGTCTGGCGCAGGAAATTCAGACTGCCGAACTGGAATGAAGAAGCATTGGAGTTACGAGCCAGAAGATCGCAGAACGTTGCATTCAACGCAGCGCCCTGATAACAGCCATCGACGATATTCTGCGACGACACGTTGGCGATGGCGTTGTCGATCTTGATGTTCCAGTAGTCCAGGGACATGCTCAGGCCGCTGATGAACTCCGGACGGAATACGATTCCGGCCGTGAATGTCTCGGCCGTTTCCTGAGAGAGATTGCGATTACCACCACTCACCCCCGAGAAAGCTCCGGTGTTCGTGTCGGTGTAATTGTACGCGCCTGTGACCGGGTCGATCGGGTTGAAGCCGATCTGGGCGAAGCTCGCGACACAGTTTGCCTGGATTTGCTTGGCGAGCGTGGGATTCTTGGCAGCGATCGCCGCGATCTGTTGGGTCTGGCACGGGTCCGTGACCGCAACCACAACGCCGAGTTCTGGTCCGAACAATTCCGTGATGTTGGGTGCGCGAACAGCCTTGGAATAGGTCGAGCGCAATGACACGGAGTTGATGGGCGCATAAACCAGGTCCGTCTTCCACGTCGTCGTGCGTCCGACGGTCGAGTAGTCTGAGAAGCGAGCTGCCAGCCCCAAGGTCAGCTCGCGTGCCGCCGGCAAGTCCCGCAACAGCGGTGCCGACAACTCCACGAACAACTCGGAAACATCGTAGCTGCCGTGCTCGTTTGCCCTGAGGGTGTCGGGTCGATGCATCAAGGATCTGTTCTTCGAAACGTCCGCTACGTTGGAACCCGCGGGCAGAATCGATCCTGCCGGAATGACACCGCGTTGCCAGGGGTCGAACGTTGTCCGCGAGGACTCACGGCGAAACTCCGCCCCAGCGGCATATTTGACCGCCCCCGCAGGAAGTACGAATAACGGCTCGCTCGAACCAGTGACGTTGGCCGAGAACACCAACTGGTCGAGCACATCGGTATTCCAGATGTCCTGCGTCACGAAATTCGCAGCCTCCGGTGTGACACCCGGCTGGCCAGCCCAGATGTTCAACGGCACGCACTGACCCGCGCCAGGCGTGAAGGAGTAGTAGCCCGGGTCGTAGACCGGAAAGCCGGTCAGGGAATTGCCAGGCGCGGCGTTCGGATCCAGGTCCACGCGACACACCGGCTTGCCGGTTCTCGGATCGGTCACGACATCGATCGCAGCAAAGAACCGGTCCGCGATCATGTGATTGGTTTCCAGGAACGTTTGCTTGAAGCGCCCGTAGTAGGCGCTGATTTCGTATCCCATGCCGCCATCGAGCTCACCGCGAATGCCGAGCACGACACGAGCGGTGTCGCGATCCACCTTCGTGTACTTGTTGAAGTGTTCAGGATCGAGGGAGATTGCCACGCCGCCGCTCGCAGCTGCAATCGGACGCAGCCATTCGGGCAGGAAGGGATTGTCCGGCAGGCCCGGTGCGTTGTCCCAGAAAGAGTTGCTGCGCGTAAAGCGCTGCGTCTTCTGACCAACGTACTTGAGTTCGGCAAACCCGGTCATCGAGTCGGTGAAGTCGAAGTGACCGAATACATTGACGGAAACCAGGTCGTCCGGCGGAAGGATGTTGTTCTGCGGGTTGTCCCTGTAGAACGAAAGGTGAGAATCGCCGCCGTTCTGCGCAAAAGTACTGCCGATCAGCCCGTCCATCACCGGCGAGTAGGTTCCATTCCGGGAAATATTCCAGCACCCGCCGGAGGAAACCATTGTGGACGAATAACCAGTGAACGAATCCAGGCAATCCGGCACGCCATTGTTGTTCAGGTCGATCGGAGTGGAGGCATCACGCGGAGCCAGTGGATTGCCGAGCGAAACGATTCCGTAGGCGGACGTGAACGGGAAAGTCGTGGCCGGCAGGATGGCCGAAGGGGGCGCGTTCTTCGCCCGATCGATCAGTGCCATCTCGGCCGCCGTCAGCGTCGGAGCAACTCCATAGGCAGCGGTGTAATCGGCAATGAACTTGTCCGTGGAGGGAATGTTCATGCCGTAGCCGAACTTTCCTGGGCTGCCCACGCTGAAATAGTGAGCGAAGTTGGGCGTGGTCGAGCCATTGATTTCACCAATCTGGAAGACACGGTCCGGGTTCGGGCCGTTTCTCGCGCTACCAACCAGATCGCCGCGCGAGCGCTCGCCGGTCGTCAGGCCTTCGTCCTTGCCGTAATCGACCGATATCGCGATGTTGCCGCGATCGTCTGCGAAGTTCTGGCCCCAGGTGGCCGTGACCGAGGTGCGCGCCGAGTCACCACGAGAGGAAAGGCCATAATTGCCGTCGACGCTGAAGCCCTCGAAGTGGTCCTTCATGATGAAATTCACGACACCCGTTACCGCGTCCGCGCCATAGACTGCGGAAGCGCCGCCCGTCAGCACTTCGACTCGCTCCACTAGTGCTTTGGGAATCGATCCTACGTCCACGGATCCGGTGCCCTGCACACCGGCGACGTGGCGTCGTCCGTTCACCAGGACCAGGGTTCTGGAGCTGCCCAGGCCACGCAGGTCCAGCACGTTCGCGCCCAGATCCAGGCCCGAGTTGAGAATGGACATCTCGCCAGTCGTCGAGGTCAGCAGCGCCGGCAGGTCATTGACGATGTTGATGACTGACAGTTGGCTGGACTGCTGAAAATCCTCGGCACCGATCGATTGCACGGGAAGTGGGCCACTCAGGTTCGGATCGCGCGCGATGCGCGTGCCAGTGACCATGATCTCCTCGAGTGGCGTGTCTTGCGCCGCGATCGATGTGCCGAATTCGCCGCACAGGATCAATGTCGAGAGCAGGCTGGCCGTGGAGACCTTTATTCGCCGCCCGCTGCCACCCAATAATTGCTTGCTGCCGGCCTGATCGAAGCGATACGGCAGCGCGTTGGAAATATGCCTGCGACTCTTGCTCAACATTGTCAGCCCCCGGAATGCTAGTTTTTTGCCTGCAACGATTGCGAACAGCTTTGTCGCCCAACTCAAAGAGAACCGGTATCTAGCTTAGGACGCGGTTCGCTGCCGAAGAAGCACTATGAGAAAACCTAATAGCCCCAAGATCCCGTGACTAATATCCGAGCCGGCTCAGCCGGCCTCGTAGGTTGGGCGCCCGCCAAGTACGGTGCGAACGACCTTGATGTCCTTGATCGCATCCTGATCGACTTCGTGCGGGTCCTGCTCGAGAACGACGTAGTCGGCCAGCTTTCCCGCGGTGAGCGAACCCTTGCTGCCCTCTTCGAAGGAAGCATAAGCACCGTTCATCGTGCATATCTGCAGCGCCTCGGACACCGAGATCCGCTGCTCGGCTCCCCAGACGTGACCGTCGCTATCCCTGCGGGTGACCATGCTCTGGATCGCCATCAAAGGCTCGAAGGGGCCGGCGATGTAGTCGGAGGCTGGGGCGACGGGAATGCCTGCATCGATAAAGCTACGATGCGCAAACATCGAGCGCATCTTTTCTTCGCCGTACTCGGCCCATTTCTTTCCATGATAATACACGTACGTGTAGAAGGGCGTCGGGATCACGCCCGCCTTCTTGATTCGCGCCAGCAGACGATCGTTGATCAGCGAGCAATGTTCGATGCGCAGCCGCAGGTCCGAGCCGGTTCGACCCCGCAGAACCTTTTCATAGCTGTTCATCACCATGTCGATCGCCACATCGCCGTTGGCATGGATCCCTATGCGAAAATCGTGCGCCACCGCATCTTCGACGGCTGCGTCGATCTCCTCCTGCGTCATCGTGAGGATGCCGTAGTCATGCGGCCGACCTTCGTACGGCGTACTCATTCGCATGGTGCGTTCCGAGGCCGAGCCGTCAGCCAGGAACTTGACAGCGCCGACCCGCAGCATGTCGTCACCAAAGCCGGACCTGACACCGCCGAGTTTCAGTGCGCGATACGCATCGCTAGTGCCGATGGGCATGTACGCCAGGCGGAAATACATTTCGTCGGCGGCGCGCGCATCCTGGTAGGCGATGAGGTTGTCGATACCGGCCTCCGCGTCCGTGGTAGACGTCAGGCCGGCGGCGGCCATCTTTTTCGAGGACAGGGTAACGGCCTGCCGCCTTACGGCGCGGTCTATGACCGGCCAGACACCGGCCTTGAAGAAAGGTGTGACGGCATGTTCGGCCACCTTGCCAGTGAACTTGCCGTTTTCCCTGTAGAACATGCCGCCCGAGGGGTCCGGTGTCTTGATCGTGATGCCGGCCACTTCGAATCCCTTCGAGTTGACCACGGCCGTATGTCCACCTCGATGATGCACCAGGACCGGATGGTCGCGCACGACCTCGTCGATGTCGACCAGTGTCAGCGCCCGCCCCTCGGCAAACCTGGTGTCGTCGTACATAACCCCGAGAATCCAGTTGCCTGGAGGAGTGTTGGCTGCTTTCCGCGCGAGCGCCTTCTTGACGTCTTCGATCGAAGGCAGGCCGACATTGACACCCACCACCTCCTGTGCGAACAACGGATGACTATGCGCATCGATGAACCCCGGCAATACAGTCATACCTCGGGCGTCGAAGCGTTTCGTAGTGCTGGACGCCAGCGCGTTGATGTCGTCGTTGGATCCTACGGCCAGGATGCGATCGCCTTGAATCGCCATAGCCTCGGCAAACGGATTCGCAGGATCCATCGTCAGGATTTTTCCGCCCGTCACGATCGAGGTCGCCTTGATGGCGGAGTGGCGTTGCGCCGACGCGCACCCACCCAGTCCCAACGCAAGTGGCAGGACCGCCGATGAAGATAGCAGCGATCGACGTGTAATCTCAGTCACGGATAGTTACCTCTGACAAACCTCGAATTGACGGCAAACGGTTATTCGACCGGCTTGGCGAGCGAGTCCCAGTCGTAGGCTCTCTCCACACGCTTCAGCACCTCGGGTATCAACGAGTAGCCTCGCGAGCCGTTTGTCATCACGACCAGACCATAGCCCTTCAGCTTGTGGCCCAGGATGGCGCTGCGAAAACCCCAGTTGCTACCGGTATGCTTGAAGTACCAACCCTGGCCGCGCCGTTCGATCTCGAAGCCAACCGCGAATTCGCCGACGCCGACGGGGCTCAACATTTCCTGCACGCTCGAGCGGCTCAGGACCCGGTTCGACCTGCCCTGAATGGATTGCTGCACTTCGATGACGAACTTCGCCAGGTCACCGGCGGTGGTCCACAAGCCAGCCGCCGCCAGCTCCGGGTAGACATGCCACTTGACGTCCATGGCTTTGCCTTGCTCGTCGTGAGCCCTGGCGGCCAGGCGGTCGTGCCGTTCGGACAATGGCTGCTCGTATCGACTGTCGGACATGCCCAACGGACCGAGTACGGACTCGTGCATCAACCGCGCGAACGGCACATGAGTCGAATCTTGAAGCGCGAGCTGCATGACTGTCGTGCCGCCGCCCGAGTACTGCATCGCGACCATCGGCGCGCGCACCATTCTTACCGGACCGACATTCGACGGCTTCTGGCCATCGAGGATCTGTACGAGTGTCGGTAAAGGCTCCGCTGGGCGATAACCGGGGAAGCCGAATCCATCGCCCAACCCCGAGATGTGACTGAGTAATGTCCGCGCGGTCACCGGATGAGATTCGGTGAAGGGGCTTTTCGGCAGCTTCCAGGAGGTCAACACATTGTTGATATCCTCATCGAGCGAGAATTTTCCGTCCTGGACTGCTCTCAATACGGCCATCGCCGCCACGGGCTTGCTGATCGAGGCTGCCTGGAACAGGGTGGAATTCGTGACCGGGGCACCGTTCTTCACGTCCGCGACCCCGTAGCTCTTTGCCCAATGGACGCGGAAATCCCAGATCACCGCGATGCTCATGCCGGGTATGCCCAACTCTCTCATGATGTCCGTAAGCTTGCGCGAGTCGAATGGCGACTCGACAAGACCCTGTGGCGCTTCTATTTCCGCGGCGCAGGCTTCCGGTACGCATGCCCCGGCGTATCCCTGGGCCGGCAGACCCAGAAACAAAGCCGCGAACACCATTGTCAGGTAACGAACCATCATCAATATGTATCGAATATTCGCTGCAGCTCGAGCGGATCCTGCGTCCGGGTGAGCGCGAGCATCAGCAACAACCGGGCCTTGTTGTCCTGCAAATCCCGCGCCACAGTGGCCGGAAAGCCATACTCCTGACGGCCGACGATCCTGCCTCCGGGAACGCGCGAGGTGACCACGATCGGGACGCGTCTGCCGACACTCTTGCGCAGGCCCTCCCGCATCCCAGGACTCATGCGGCCGCCGGCGAAGGTGCGTACGACGAGACCGTCCATCGGCTGCGCCAGGAAGGCGGTGACGACATCGGCCTCGATGCCGCTGAAGTCGCTGAGGATCAGGACTCTCGGCAGCTCCCGTAGCTGCGACACTTCGAACTCGCTGCGCGTCGTATGAGCACGAAGCGACTTCTGCGTGAAACGAACGCCGTCCGGCTCTGCCGATCCCAGGAAACCGCCATTCGATGACTGAAACGTGTTCACCCGCCGGTTCTGCGTCTTCCAGACATCCCGGGCTGAGCCGATGTCTTCATTGAGAACCACCAGCACACCTTGGCCGACAGCGGCCTGGCTGGTAGTCACACGTACGGCATTCACGAGATTGGCGGGCCCGTCCGGCGAGATTTCATCAGCCGCTCGCATGGAGCCCACCATGACAACGGGCTTCTCACTCCTGACGGTCAAGTTGAGAAAGAAGGCTCCCTCCTCGAGAGTGTCCGTACCATGCGTTATGACCACGCCGGCAAGATCCGGCTGCTTCTCAAACAACTCATTGATTCGCTTTGCCAGGCTCAACCAATGAGCGGGAGTCATCGCGGAAGAGCCCACCCGGTTGAACTCTTCCACATCGATCCGGGCATGATCGAGAAGTTGCGGCACTGCCTGCACAAGCGCATGTCCGTCTGACATCGGAGCGCCGCTGGCGCTGCTGGCGATGGTTCCACCAGTCGTCATGATGACCACTCGTGGTAGTACGGTCTTCTGCGAAGCGGCAAGCGCGGCGAAACAACAACAAAGGAGCGATAGTGCCACGCCGAATCTTGCAAACCATCTCGAGCTGCTCATTTCATCTTCCTGTATTCCAGGGGTGGAGCACGATCGCCGACCAGCGACTCGTATTTGAAGTCGTTGCCGCGCCGCTGTTCGAACTCCGCTCGTGCAGCCGCCCTGAGCTCGCTGTTCTGGAACAACTCGATTGCCGTCAAGGTGAGCGTTTTGGCAGCGACGCGCGCGCCCTTGACCCCGATGCTCGTGCCGCTGATCGCCGCCGCCTGCCAGGTATGCCCCGACGTGCCGGGCACCCAGGTCGCCGTTTCAAATCCGACGGTGGGAACCGCGACGGAGACGTCACCCACATCTGTCGATCCAAAACCCAAAGTGACCTTGTAGGGTTGAATCCGCTCCTGGCTATCGGCCGGCAACTGCGGCCCCTGGAGCGTTGCGCGGATCTTATCGGCGAATTCCCGCTCGCTTCTGTCGTAGTTGACGCCTCCTACCAGGCGCAACTTGGCGTCCACCATTTTCGCCAGTGTCTCGTTGATCAGTAGAGGATAGTTGCCGTGGATGATCTCCCAGTTAACGGTCGTTCCCGTTCCCTGGGCCGCGCCCTGCGCCGCAGCTTCGAGCCGCTTCCATAAGTCCCGCACCATCTGCACATCCGGATGTCGCAGATAATAGTAGACTTCCGCGAACTCCGGCACGACGTTGGGCGCCTGTCCGCCGTCCGTGATGACATAGTGAATGCGTGTCTGCTCTGGAACGTGCTCACGCATCAGGTTGACCATCATGTCGAATGCCTCGACACCGTCCAACGCGGACCTGCCGAGATGTGCCGCGAACGCCGCATGAGCCGCGATTCCATGAAAGCGGAACTTCGCCGATCGCACGGCGATGGATGACTCGGCCGCGGCGGTATTCGCGCTGCCTGGATGCCAGTGCAGCACGAAATCCACGTCGCTGAACTGCCCGTCACGCACCAGATATACTTTGCCGCTGCCACCCTCCTCCGCTGGTGTTCCATACACACGAACCGTGCCGGGCGTTTTCGATTGCCCGAGCCATTGTTTGATGGCGAGGGCCGCGGTTATCGACCCGGCAGCGAACAGATTGTGGCCACATGCATGCGCGGCACCCTTGCCTGGAATCGGCGAACGGGACGGCACGCTATCCTGGCTCAATCCCGGCAACGCGTCGTATTCGGCGAGCACCGCAATGACCGGATGGCCGCTGCCTGCGGTTGCAACGAAGGCGGTCGGCATGCCCGCCACATCCGCCTTCACCGCGAAGCCCTGCTTGCGCAACGTCTCCTGCAGCAACGCGCTGCTTCGCTTCTCTTGATAACCAAGCTCCGCGAACTGCCAAAGCGCTTTGGCAACGTGGGCAGTGATTTCCGCGCGACCGTCGACGAGTGACAGCGCCTGGTCGTTGTCGCTCATCGATGCGACGGAGGTCGCGGCCAGGGCGGTGAGGATGAGACCGAGGACCGTGTTGTGAATCATCGTTGTGCTACCGATCAGCTCGCCGCCCGGTACACGCCGCTCTGCGTCGCGACGTGATCCGACTTGGGATCCGCATGCCATTGAATCAAACCGGACAGCCATGGATGATCCGACAGTAACTTGGTCAATACCCGATCTCGCAGAAGCCGACGTGATACAGAGGCGATCAGAGACGGCGCACCGCCAAACTCGCCAATTCTCGCAATGAGAGATGCCGTCCGCGTGAGCTTGCCGTCCACAAAAGGCGCTAGTTTCAAACCACCAAGAAGGTGCGGCACTTGGGAGAGGCACAGGGGTGTGGAGATAGTCCATCCCATGCCTTCGGCCACGGCTCCTATCTGGCTCGCGATGGTGTCGAACTCGACATAGGGCGCAAAGCCGAGCTTCAGCCTGGCCAGTTGCGCTTCGATCTGCTTGCCTATGGCGGAACGATACGAACAGCGGATGAATTTCGCCGAAGTCAGTTTGCGCAGATCGCCCCTGGGATCCGGCTGCTTCATGGGCAAGACGCAAATGAACGGTTCCGTCAGTAGCGGATGGTGCTCGAGCTCCAGATCCCAATCCAGCGCCGGGGAGGTCGTGACAATCATGTCGAGATTACGATCGAGAAAGGCCAGGTGATTGACTTCAGCCGTGCCTGACCAAATGCGCAGAAAGTCCGTCAGATGCCCACAATCGCGCAAGATGAGCGGTCCGATGGTGTTGGCCAGGCTCTCCGCCATGGCAATCGTGATGCTCGGATACTTGATCTTGGTTCGATTGACGATCTGCCAGTAGGCGTTGCCGGCGCTCGACAGCACCCTGAGCGCCTCTGCATAGAGTTCGCAGCCAGCCGGGGTCAAGGCGATGGGGCGCAGCGAGCGATCGAACAACTCGAGACCCAGCGCCTTTTCCAGGGTGTGGATATTCTGCGATATGGCGGATTGCGTCGTGCCGATCGTCTCGGCCGCCTCGGTCATCGATGCGGCCTTGGCGACCACGACAAAGACGCGCAGCGCCTTCAAATCAAAGCCGGATGGCAACTCCATCGTTCCCCCTGCCTCACTTCGTACTCAGTCGAGGATTGGTCGAGGATCGTGCAAAGCGTCATCGCCCGCATGGGACGCAGCCGACGCCATGCACAGACGACTACGTCGAAACCCATAGCTCGCGTAGATCACCAACCCCACCGCAAGCCAGGCGAAGAAACGAATCCAGGTTGCCAGCGGGAGCTTGATCATGAGAAAGAGGCACGAGGCGATCGCCAGGAACGGCACGAGCGGCACCCACGGTGTGCGGAAAGGACGGGGCCGATCCGGCTCGATCCGGCGCAGTACCAGGACGCCTGCTGCCACCAGCACGAACGCGAACAGAGTGCCGATGTTGCTGAGTTCGATCACGGCGTCGATCGGTGCAAAAGCGGCGAAGACGGCCACGAACACCCCGGTCAGAATGGTGCTCAGATGCGGTGTGCGATACCTGGGATGGACCTTCTGCGTCCAGCTCGGAAGCAAGCCGTCACGCCCCATCGCGAAGAAGATGCGGGGCTGGCCGAGCTGGAACACGAGGAGCACGGAGGTCGTGGCAACCAGCCCACCGACGGCGATGATGCCCGCCATGAAATCCAGGCCCCGGGCCGCAAACGCCGTGGCCAGGGGCTCAGCCGTACCTAGTTGGTCCCATTTCGACAGTCCAGTCAGTACCGCCGTCACGACGATATAAAGCAGAGTCGCAGTCGCCAGCGACCACATCATTGCGCGGGGCACATCGCGCTGGGGATTTTTCGCTTCCTCGGCCACCGTGGTAAGCGCATCGAATCCGATATACGCAAAGAAGACCAGTGAGCCTCCGACCCAGATACCTTCAAAGCCGTTGGGCGCGAACGGCGTCCAATTCTCGGGACGGACGAAGAAGGCGCCAGCGATCACGAAGAACGCGAGGATCACGATCTTCACCGCCACCATGAGCGCATTGGCCCAGGCACTCTCGCGAATCCCGATCACCAGCACCCTGGTAATGAGCGCAACGATGCCGACAGCGGGGAGATTCACGATCACTGGAACTCCGAACAGTCGCGGAGCGCTCGCCACCGCCTCGGCGCTCTGCCGAACATGCAGCGCCAACATCGTGGGGTCGGCAGATTCCGCGACCCGGCGGGCTCCATCGAAGGCGGTGATATAGTCGGTCGACAACCACTCGGGCAACGCAAGACCGAGGCCTCGCAACAGCTCCTGGAAATACCCCGACCAGCTCACGGCAACGGCAACGTTGCCGATCGCGTACTCTATGATGAGAGTCCAGCCGATGATCCATGCGACGACTTCGCCCAGTGCCACGTACGCATAGGTGTACGCCGAGCCCGCTTGCGGGATCATGGAGGCGAACTCGGCGTAGCACAGCGCGGTCAGACCGCAGACGACCGCAACGAGTACGTAGGAAACGATCAGTGCCGGGCCGGCCCCGATGTGCCCGGCACCACCCGCGATGGCAGTGCCCGCCCCGGAAAAAATACCCGCCCCCAGGATGGCGCCTATACCGAGAGTCGTGAGTTGCCATACTCCCAGAGACCGCGCTAATTTCGGTTCGCTTTCCGGATGCGGATCGGCGTGTTCGCCACGCGTCGCGGCGATCGGCTTTCTGCGTAGCAGCTGAATCATGTCTGGAGAAGGACCACTCGATATCCGACGATGATCGCGATCTGCGCCCTACTTGCGGCCGACGATATCGGCCACGATGCCGAGTACGCGGTCGATCTCCATGTCGGTGTTGTACTGCGCAATCCCTATGCGCAGCACACCCTCCTCTTCGTTCAACCCAAGTTTTTGCACAGTTCCCAACGCGTAGTTGTGGCCGCTCCACACGAACACATTGCTCTTTGCCAGCGTGGAGGCAATGACACTGGGCGCCACGGATTTATGTGTAAACGAGACTGTCGGAACCCGTGGGTTCGTTTCGGTCTCCGGGCCCGGCCCAACGATGGTCACTGCGGGCAGCTTCCGCAACCCCTCGATCAGCCGCGTCGCAAGACCTCTTTCGTAGACGCGGGCCGCCGCGAACGCCGCCACGATTTTCTCTCGCAGCGATCCCTTGGCGCCGACGCTTTCACCCAGCCAGGCGAAGTAATCGACCGTGCCGTCCAAGCCGGCGAGTTGCTCGATCTGCGGCGTTCCAGTCTCATATTTGATGGGCAGTTCTTCGGATACGCAGCGGCATTTGTACGCGCGCATCCGCTCCAGGAGGCTGCGCCTTCCCCATGCGATACCCATGTGCGGCCCAAAAAATTTGTAAGCCGAGCACACCAGGAAGTCACAGCCGATGGCAGCAACGTCGATCAACCCATGAGGCGCGTACTGAACGGCGTCGACATAAACGATGGCTCCCGCCTGCTTGGCCAGAGACACCAGCTGCTTCACGTCGTTGGTCGACCCGGTGAGATTGCTGGTGTGGTTGAGGGCGACAACCTTGGTGCGGCTGTTCAGCAGTGACTTGAAATGATCTGGCTCGATCCTCCAGGTATCGGTGTTGAACTCGGCCCAGCGCACGACCAGGCCCTTGTCTGCAGCGGCTTCCAACCATGGAGCCACATTGCCTTCATGGTCCATGCGCGTGACGATGATTTCATCGCCCTGCTGCAGGTCACGGCAAATGGTGCGCGACAAGTGGAAAGTCAGCGTCGTCATGTTGGCACCGACGATGATCTCGTCCGGGTCATCGGTACCCAGGAAGGCCGCCATTTTCCGGTGCGCCGAGTTCACGATTTCTTCCGCCGCGACCGAGGTAACGAAGCTGCCTCCCAGGTTGGCGTTGCGATGCACCAGCGTATCGGTGATGGCGTCGATGACCTGCCCGGGGACCTGCGTGCCCGCGGGGTTATCGAGATAGATGCGGGGATGCCCCTGGTCGGTGTCGGTCAGGGAGGGGAACTGTGCCCGGACACGATCAATTGGAAAAGCCATCGATACCGCCGCCTCTTCTGGGTGAAGTCGGCGGAAATATCCATCGGCCCAAATGGCCTTTCAATCATCCCAGAGGATTAGTTCCGCGGCTCACGGACAGGCTGCAGGAACCTCGCAACGAGCTCCGCCAGGGTGTTGACGCCGAGCTTTTCGTAAGCGTTGCGGCGATGCGTTTTCACGGTCGGCAATGCTATATACAACTCCCGGGCGATCGCCGCGGACGAGTGGCCACGCAAGATCAACTCGACGATCTCACGCTCCCGCTGTGTCAGCGCCACCGAGTCGAAATTCTGCGCCTGCTTGACCAGCCGGGGCTGTTCCGGCTGCAGCGCGCAGTCACCCAACCTGACTTCCCAGTGCTTGCGGATACAGCTCATCAGCAGGCGGAAGATTCTCTGCAGAGGATCCGGGCTCACGCCGTCCACACCGCCGCGGGTCGTACTGACTGACAATGAGATCTCGATCAGGCCTCCTTGAGGGACCGGGAAGGCCAGCAGCAACTCCTGCATCCCCTGCGGCCAGCCCTGCGTGAGAAAGCCGATCTCTTCCTGCCGATCGATGCGTATGCCGAATTGCCCGGGGTCCAGATCTTCCAGCGGCGCCCGCAGCGCGAGGTCGCGCATCAGATACAGGCCGGGCTGGATCCCCCCGAGAAAAGCGCGGTAGACGGGGCTCAGGACGTAGGTGTTGCGCAGGTAGTTGGAAATCCCCTCGCGACTGCCTTCGAAAGTGTTGGTGTCGTGCAACAGCACAGGCGTGGCACCGCAGCGGTACAGAAAAACGACCAGCCAATCGTAGGGAAAGAAGGCAAACAGGCGCTTCGCCAGTACGGCGAAGAAATCATCATGGCCGATCGCGGACACCAGCTCAGTCGCCAGGACGGTCAGGACGTGGCTCTCGTTGCGCGGCGCTTTGGTCGAATTATGGTTACCCACTGAAAGCAAGCCTCCCCGTGCGGCCGAAAACTCCCAGCAAACGCCAAGGCGCCCTCCCCCTGCCTAACGCTTGCTCACTCCCAGGCCAAGCATACTCAATACGGGGCTTTTGCCAAAGAACCTTGGGGCGTCCCGCTCCACCCCAGCATCGGGAGGGTGTCCGCCTTCCTGGTTACACTCGAAGGGCACCTGGACGAGGTACCCCCGGCATCAAAGGCTCCGATATCTCCATCGTCAATGCCTGCCGGATCGTAGGCGGCATAGGTGGCAGCGCGGCACTGGGACAGGCCGCCGTAAACCGTGGGATTCGAGGTGCACTCGAATTGACCGCCGCCGAGGCCATTAATGTGGCACGCGTTTTGGAACCACAAGTCGAACACGAGACCCGCGACGCCATCGACACCTGCTCGGGTACAAGATATGGCCCCCCTCGATAACCGAGAACGTAAGCGAACGAGAAATCCACACGGCAGACGGCGAAATCTTGCCGGAGGTTGCCCGTAAAGCCCTGCTGTCGTAGCGTCTGCAACCATGAAGCCGAAGAACCCGCGATCGGAAAGCCCAGAGGCGACGCCGTCGGAGCTGGCGGCCTTAAGAGCGATGGACGACCAGTTCCGTCCAGTGCTTCTGCAGTTCTTCCAGCGCCGGGTCAAGGACCGGTCCGAAGCGGAGGACCTGGTGCAGGAAGTCTTTGTCCGCCTGCTCAAGCGCGGCAACGTCGCCGACCTTCAGGATATTCGCGGTTATCTCTTTCAAACCGCGGCCAGCGCGCTCACCGACCGCGCCCGCAAAAACCTTTCATGCCGCAAGGATGGACATGTCAGCTTCGATGTGCTCACGCACGCTCATGAGGATTTTTCGTCAGATCGCGTTCTATCAGGTGAGGAAACCCTGACTCGTGTGTCACGCGCGCTGCTGGAGCTGCCGGAGCGGGCACGAACAGTCTTCGTCCTGCGCCGTCTGGAAGGTCTGCGATACCAGGACATCGCGCAACGACTGGGCATTTCCGTGAGCCTGGTCGAAAAGCAGATGGCGCGCGCAGTGGCGTATCTCACGCAACGGATGGGCGAGGAATGAGCACGAAACGCATTTCGGAACATGACGTGGCGGCGATGACGACGTTCGAAGCCGCCTCCTACTGGTTCGTAAAACACGATGCGGGCGGGATGACCGCCCAGGATCGGCTCGAGTTCGACAGATGGCTCGCAAGTTCCGACAATCATCGCAAGATCTATGAACAAACGACAGCGATGTGGACAGACGTGGAAGATGCCGCCGACGGCAGCGAGTTGCGTGCGCTACGAGTTGCGGCTCTGGCGAGCGATCCCGCGCCCAGCGTATGGCTACGCGCAACCGCTATAGCGGCAGGCCTGGTCGCGGGTATCGTCGCCATAGCCGCGCTGACCTGGCATCTTTCAGGACGTGCCCGGCTCGACGAAATCAGTACTTCGCCATCGGCCGGTAACCAATATGTCACTGCGCACAACCAGCGCTCAACGGTGACCCTGGCGGACGGCACTCTGGTGTCGATGAATCTCGACACCTCCTTCAAGACAGCCTTCTCTTCAACACAGCGGCTGATTTACCTGACGAAAGGTCAAGTCTTCTTCGAGGTAGCCAAAAACCCTGCACGGCCCTTCATCGTGATCGCTGGCGACCGGCGCATCCAGGCATTGGGAACGAAGTTCGATGTCAAGCTCGACCCAACGCGCCTGGAAGTCGTACTGGTCGAAGGTCGCGTGAGCGTGGACAAGAACGAGCCCTCCTTGATGGCGAGAGTCACCGGCCGCTCTGCGCGCGTGGAGCTCAAACCGAATCAGAAGTTGGTTGCGAACGACAATGAAGCGGCTTCGATAACATCTACCAACGCTTTGCACGCCACCAGCTGGCGTGAAGGCTGGATCGTATTTGAGGACGAGACCGTGGCGCGAGCCATCGCCGAACTCAATCGCTACTCCGACCAGCCCATTGTCGCCACGGATGAAACGGTGCGTCAGATGCGCTTGAGTGGGGTCTTCCGCATAGGCCAGCCTGAACGCTTTAGCGCCGTCATCCAGGAGTTACTGCCGCTCGAAGTTCGACGCGGTGCACAGGGCGAAATCTTACTGATGCCCAAGGCAAACTGAACGAGTGCTCCACTGACGCTAGTCGGTGACACCACACGGGCAGCGCAAACAGGGCTGCGGCCGTGCCCCGCGCGGCGGATTTTTCGATCGAACTATGCGGATTTTCCTGTGACTCACGTTTACAGATATGAACGGTCGGCGAACCGTCATGCCTGGGAAACGTGAATCATGCAAAAATCTCGAACCACCCGCGTGCTGAACAATATGGCGGCGGCGTTATGTGCGGTATCTTCAGCGGTGCCGGCGCCGGCTGTCGCTCAAGATAAGCCTGAGACCGCTCTCACTGGCTCCGCGCATCAACCCCACGCCCCGCTCGTACCCAAAGTGCACCTCAACATACCGGCGCAGAACCTTTCTGCGGCACTGACGCAGTTTGCGCGCGACACCGGAACAGAAATCGTGTTTTCACCTGAGGTGGTGCGAGCGAAGAAGGCAGCGGCAATCCAGGGAGAGTTTGTGCGGGAGCAAGCCTTGGGGTTGCTTCTGAAAGACTCAGGCTTGACCTATCGGGTCACGTCACAAGGAGCGATCGTTGTCGAGCCGCTGCAGAGTTCCGCCGACACCCCACAGCCGACGGATTCACGGTGGGCGAGGCTCGAGGCCGAAGGGCAAGCTCAAGCGACCGCGGGCTCCGTGGCGAGGAGCGCCGACTCGCCGGCACGAACCGATACCCGCACGGCCGGAATACCGGAAGTTCTGGTCGAAGGATCGCGCATCCTGAACATGGATATCAAGCGCAGCCGCGACGACGCGCAGCCTTATGTGATCTTCGAGCGGGAGACGATCGAACGTTCCGCCGCCACCAACCTTGAAGACTTCTTCCGGCGCACTCTTACCATGAGCACGTTGGGCAGGAGCAACGCCCAGGATCCGAGCATGGGCCGCGGCGTGCAGAGCGAGATCAATCTGCGTGGCCTGGGAGCCAACCAAACGCTGATCCTGGTCGACGGCCGGCGGGTGACCGGCGGCAACAATCTCGGCACCCCATCCCAAAGCGACATCAACGGCATCCCGTTAGCGGCGATCGAAAGGATCGAGGTACTGCCAACGACCGCCTCGGGAATTTACGGCGGCAGCGCCACGGGCGGTGTCATAAACATCGTCATGCGGCGTGACTATTCGGGCGTGGAAGCAACGGTAACCTACGGCAATACTTTCGACAGCGATGCCGCCACTCGCCGTGTCGACCTGGCCGGCGGAGCGACATTCGAGGATGGCAAGACCAACATTCTGGTCACGGCGAGCTTCGCCGACAGCAATGAGCTCGCCGTCAAGGATCGACAGCTCATGCAGCGCGGCCGCGCCGCGATATTAGCTAATAATCCTGGGTTCTATTTGGACTCGGAGCGGCCGCCGCTGGGGGCCACCACGAACATCCGCAGCGCAGATGGTTCGCCGCTGTTCGGCCCGGGCACCGCCAATATCACATTCGTGCCAGAAGGCTATGCTGGCAACGGCGGGCTTGCACCGCTCCTCGCCAATGCGGGCCGTTACAATTTCGCGCTGTCGAATACCTCGCAGCTCGGCGGTCCAGGTGGCCGGGAGTCCCTCGTCGCGGTGCCCACGGTCAAATCAGGTTCCGTGACCCTGCGTCGCGAGTTCACACCGAACCTGCAGTTCTTCATCGAAGCCGCCGGCACCGAGTCGAAAAGCTATTTCACCCAAACCTCCGCTTCGGGTTTCTTTGAGATCGACGCCTCCGCACCGAACAATCCTTTTGGCCGGAATATAATCGTCAACGCGCCGATCGACCTCCCCGGGCAGCGCGCCGTCTCCGACAGCGGCACCAGCAGGCTCGCAGCCGGCATGATCGTCAAGCTCCCGCATCAATGGACAGCAGGTGCCGACTACACGATGAGCACCTCCAAATGGAGCTACAGCTATCCAGCACTGGTTTTAGCCGATGAGGCGATCAGCAGCGGCGAACTCGATGTATTGCGGGATTTGGACAGCTACCCGCTGGATCTGTCCGGCTACCTGGGACCGCCGCTCGTCAGCTCCATCCGCCCTTTCCGCACACGGCTGCGCAACGTGAGCGTGCGCGCCTCCGGACCCGCGCTCGAGCTTCCCGCTGGCCCTGTGGTGATCAGTGGTCTACTCGAGCACAGGAAGGAGGAATTTCTGAAAGGCACGGCCAGCGAGTTCGGCCAGCCTGTCATCTATCCCTCTCGGTCGCAGTCCGTATCGAGCGTCTATGCCGAAATGCAGATCCCGCTGCTGTCGGCACGGGATAAAACCTCGCAGGACGCGATTCTGGACATGCAGGTCGCGGTTCGCCACGATCGCTACACGACAAATTCGGTCACCGGGTTCCTTTACGATCCTGCGGCTCCGGTGACCCGTGTGACGAAAGAAGCGCGGTCGACGGACCCGACGGTGGGTTTGCGTTATCACCCGTTCCCCGGTTTGATGCTGCGCGCCAGTTACGGAACCGGCTTCCTGCCGCCTACGGTTTCTCAGCTCGTGTCCAGTCCCGCCAACGAAACGGTCTCGCCCGGAACAGGCGGATTTTTCGATCCGAGGCGCGGCGGAGAAAACATGTTCTCGGTCATCGCCACGCGCGGCGGCAACCCGGATCTGGAGCCTGAAGATTCCGCGTCCGCTTCCGTCGGTGTCGTGTTATCACCCGAGAGCCTTCGGGGTCTGCGCCTCTCGCTGGACTACACCCGTATCCGGAAAACCGACAACATCACCAAGATGACCGTGCAAACGATCATCGACAACGAAGCGCTCCTTCCCGGACGAGTCGTGCGCGCCAACCCGGCGCCCGGCGATCCTTTCGGTGTCGGTCGTATCGTGTCCGTTGATGCCACGCTGGCGAATATCACGTCCGCGGAAGTCGAAGCATTCGACCTGGCCGCCAACTACACGCTGCAGACGGCAACCCTGGGCAGCTTCGAATTTTCCGTAGGGGCCACGCGACAAACGCATCTCAAGCAGCAGCTGACGGTCGGCGCCGCTGCGAGAGAGTACGTCGGCATCACCAGCAGCAATCCTCTGGCGATGAAAGGCAATGCGAGCCTGGTCTGGAACAAAGGCGACTGGACCCTGGGTTGGAGCGCCCGCTACTACGATTCCTACTTGGTTGCGGACCCGGCCTCACCATCGAGCGGGACAGTGTTTCAGAACCAAGGCTCGCGCACCGTTCCGTCGCAGACGTTTCACGACCTGTTCGCGACATACGAACTAAACATCGCATGGCTCGGACACACCGAGATCCGACTTGGTGTCGATAACGTCTTCAATGAAGAACCGGCGTTGGATCTGGGCAACGAGGCCCTACCCTACAGTCCTTTCGGGGATCCGCGGCTCGCGTACTACTATCTGTCGGTGAAGACGGGGTTCTGATCGCGGAGGTGTTCAATGAGGCGTGCGGTTGTCATGGCTGCTTGGATGGGACTCGCGTGCATACCGTGCGGTGCACAGCCAGCGGCACAGCGTGGCGATGCGCTGAAAGTCGGCGATCCGGCGCCACCATTGGCCGCGGTCCAATGGCTCAAGGGCGAGCCTGTCCCCCACTTCGAACAGGGACGGTTGTATGTGGTCGTGTTCAGCGCCACCTGGTGCCCGACAAGCCGCAAGGCCATTCCTTATCTGACCGAGCTTGCCAATCGATATGCGGAGCGGCTGACCCTGATCGATTTCTTTACTTGGGCGGATGGCACCAAGGAAGCCCCGCAGGATCTCGGCTACGTCGACGCGGCGAAATACCTGATGAAATCCATGGGCAAAAAGATGGATTTCAATATTGCCGTAGATGTTCCGCAGCAGACCACCGCGGACGCCTGGCGGCTGGAAGGCGTACCGACCGCTTTCGTGGTCGATCGCGACGGCACCTTGGCCTGGATCGGCGCGCCGACAGCGCTCGACCCCGTGCTTAGGCAAATGACGACGGGCAGCTTCAACGCCGTTACGGCCACCCGTCAACAGCAAGAATTCAACGCCTCGCTGTATCGGGTGCAGCAATTGGCAAGATCCGGTCAGTATCGGCAGGCTTTACCGATGCTCGACGCATTGATTGCAACCCACCCGCAAGACAGCGCGCTGTATGGGACCAAGTATCGGGTGCTCGCAGGCAATGACGACGAGCAGGCCAACTCCTTGCTCAAATGGCTGCTGAAAGCCGATATTCCCGGCTTCGACTGGGACCATTTGGTATCTTCCACATATGGTTTGTCCAAAGATCAGGACTACGATCTGGCGCTCGCTGCCGTAGACCGTGCCATTGCCAGGTCGGAAACAAAGCAAGTCGCCGCTCGCTTGCTCGAGCAGGAAATCAATATCCATCTGCTCCGAAGCATGAAACGTCCAAGAGCCGCGGAAGCAAACAGCGATATCTCGAAAGCCGCCACAGCACTCGAGCGCGCGTTCGATCTAAGCCGGGAGCCAGGCGCGCCTACGAATTCTCGCCTGGCAAGATCACTGCGCCAATCTCAGTTCAAAGTATGGGCAGCCGCGGGCGACGCCAGGGCGAACGGCTTGCTGCGCACGCTGCTGCACGAAGGAAACCCCAGAACCAACTGGTCGAACTACGTGGATGCGGGGCTCAAGCACCAGCGCTCGCCCGACTATGCCTTGTTGCTCGACGTGGCGGATCGGGCGATTGCGCAGGCCGACCAGGAGGGCTGGGACAAGGCCTATTCACTGTCCCGCAAAGCAGAGGTGTACCTGGCGCAGGGGGACACTTCGCATGCGCTCGCCAGCTACAAGCAGGCGGTGGAAGCTGCGAAACTCGGCGACGACGCCGCAGGTGTCAGGCGTTACGAGAAGCGACTGGACGAACTCAGACAGAAGTATCTCGCCCGATAGCGACGTCCCGACACCACAGCCGATGTGAGTGTCGGGTTCATGGGCAGCAATCGATGCGGCGCGTCTCCGCTGGCAATTGCTCCTGCATTGCCAGCATTGCTACCGCGCCTGGCGGTCCGCTGGCAATTGCTCCTGCATTGCCAGCATTCCCACCGCGCCTGGCGGTCCGCTGGCAATTGCTCCTGCATTGCCAGCATTCCCACCGC
>Ga0182745_1000902_pt1 | contig 30215 bp, 23 predicted proteins | sample eDN3rd30CKraftBY_FD_128523 | JGI IMG/M metagenome (GOLD analysis project Ga0182745, IMG submission 128523) | Enriched backyard soil microbial communities from Emeryville, California, USA - eDNA 3rd pass 30_C Kraft BY (version 2) (version 2) | ecosystem: Environmental > Terrestrial > Soil >... | reverse complement strand
CATCGACGTCGACGCTGGCCCGGTTGCCGCACAGCGTTTCGACCCGCGAGCGTACATTGACCAGGCCCACACCGGTGCTGCGCGACGGCGGCCGATCCGGATCGCACGGATTCTCCACCACCAGTTCCAGAAATGCCTCGCGGCGCCGCGCCGTCACTTTCACTTCCCCACCTTCGAGCAGATGCGCCACGCCATGGTGCACGGCATTCTCCACCAGCGGCTGGAGGATCAAGGGAGGCACCGCGACCGCCTTCACGTCCTCGGACATGTCGAAGCTGGCCCGCAGCCGCTCACCGAAGCGCACGCGCTCGATGGCCAGGAACGTCTCCGCCAGCGAGACCTCCTCAGCCAGCGCGATCGACTGCTGCCGCCCCAGCGACAGGCTCTTACGGAAGAACTGCGCCATCAGGAAACACATCTGGCGGGCCGCCGCCGTATCGTTGCCGATCAGCGCCGCCACCGAATTCAGGCTGTTGAACAGGAAGTGCGGATCCAGCTGTGCGCGCAGCGACTTCAACTCCGCTTCGCGCGCCAGCACCTGCGACTCCAATGCCCGCCGTTCGGCGTCGGCGGAGCGCTGGAACGCGCCCATCATGTAATGCCCGAGCACCGCCAACAGGATGCCCAGCCCGCCCGCGAAAATCATCAACGGCAGCAACCACAGTACCTCGGCGCCATCGTCCGGCGGAATCAGCACCTGCGACCAGGCGTGCGCGGCGATCAACCAGACCACCAGCGACACCAGTCCGACCACCAGCCAGCTCATCAACAAGCGCAGGATGGGCGTCTGGCCGGGCGGCAGCGCCTGGACCAGGTACCAGAAGGTCAGCGACTGCAAGCCGAGCAGCACGCTCAACGGCACCGCGAACATCAGCGACCAGCCGCCGGGCGCGCCGCCGCCGAAACACAGCACGATGGCCAGCAGCAGGCCGAAGGCGATACACACCGCCAGATACAGCAGCATGCGGCTGCGGCGTTTGAAAATGGGATGCATGGTCGAAGCGGCGGCGGCTACGCCTTCAGTTCTTGATTTCCACGCCGCTCATCACCACGAAGCCGGTGATCACCAGCGTCTTGGTGGGCACCGTGCTGGTGGGGCGGCGCTTGTCGATGAACCCGCCCATCAGCACCGCCACCCGGCTGCTGACCGTCCAGTCCTGCGGCACATGGATTTCCATGCCGCCCCAGAACGCGAACACCTCGATCACCGCGCTGTCGCCTTCCATGCGGGCACTGCTCAGGTCCAGATTGATGCCGCCCAGCACCGCGCTCAGGTCGGCGCCACGAAACGGCCGCGTCATCGGCCGCAGTTCGGTGCCCGACATGATGGCGAACGAGCGTACGAACTCGGCATGCTCCTCCGACGGCGCCAGCTGCTCGGCCGGCGGCCCGTGCAGCGCCCGCCACACCAGCACTCCGCCCAGGGCCAGCAAGGCCAACGGGAAAGCGATGCGCCAGAAATCCAGGTCGATCCAGCCGATCCTGTCCAGGAACATCCACAAACCCACGACGATGAACAGCCAGCCCCAACGATTCGCCCGGCGGCCACGCTGTGGCGCCACCATGCCGCTGCCGATGAACACGAAAATCAACGGCCAGATGGAGCGCACGATGTGCCGGGCGTCGATCCAGCCCAGGTTGCCGGCCAGGAAGATCAGGCCCAGCGCAATGATCCAGGCCCCGATCAGCAGCCGGGTCGAGAACAACGGATCGCGGGTGGAACGCTGTTCACTCATCGCTCGGCTCCCTGGCCAGGACCGTCATGATCAGGACCGTCGTGGTCGGGCCTCGAAGGGTCGAAATGAGGGTCGGAATGGGAGCCCGCCTGACCGGTAGTCCCCTGACCGGCGCTTCCCGCATCATGGCTCCCGGAGCCGCCACGCGACTCGAAAATGACATCCACGCCATAGGCAATGATGAAAATGGGCCAGGCGCTGAACCAGCCCAAGCCGAACCATCCGGTCAGGCCGATCTCACAATACAGACCGATGGCCAGCAACCAGATGCCCCCGCTGCGGCTCAGGTGCCGGGAAGGCATGGTCACGGCCACGATGCCCGGCACGATCAAGGCCATGGGCCAGTAATCGAGCAGGCTCAGGGGAAATCGCAGCCCCAGATTCAACGCCAGCAGCAGGGCTCCCACCACGATCAGGATGATGCCTGCCACGAGGGGCGATCCGCACCGCCGGCGCTGCGGTGTCACGTCATTCATCTGGCACTCCAAACTCATCTCGCACGGGCAATAGGCCTTGGATACACCTTACGGCCTGACGTGAACCACCGCCAGCCCACCACCGGCCAACGGCCGGGGGCCGCCGGTAAAGCTTCGAACCGGTGGGGACTTGGAGGTGAAGGGCCTGGAGTGAGGCTCTGGGGACCTAGCGCGGGTGCCGCTCGCTGTTCGAATGCCCGAACGACCGCGGCGGCGCTGCGCTCTGGTGCGAACGAGCCGGTGGTGGGCTGCTCATCCGAGGCGCGGACTGCATTCGTGGCTGGGGCTGGGGTCGCGGCTGCGACATCGTACGAGGCTGCGCGGGCGATGCGGCCCTGGAGGGTGCGAAGCTCGACCTCGATTCCATCCTGGACTGCTCGAAGCGGCGCGGCTCGACCCTGGGGGGCTCGGTCCGGCGCTGCTCGATTCTTGGCGGTTGCTCGACCCGGGGAGCCGATCGCTCGGGCCTGGACAATTCAGCCCGGGGTGATTCGGCCCGGGGCGCTTCGGGCCGGAATTGGGGGCGCGGCGCAACGGTTTCGCGCGGTGCTTGCGGCTGTTCCTGTCGTTGCCAGGAACGTTGCCCTTCGGTTGGCGCCCGCGCGGGTCCTTGGGGTGCGCGCTCGCTTGGCAGCCGACGCAAGTCCTCGCTTTCACGCCGATTGAATGCACCAGGACGCGCCGCGCTGCCGCGTTCATCATGCGCCCAAGCGGGGCGATCGTTGCGCTGCACCCGTTGCGGCGCCCTATTGAAATCAGGTGCGCTTACCGCACCCGGCGCCGCCTGTTGTGGCGACTCCCGCAATCCCGGCTGCCGGATGGCTGACGGAGGCGACCCGCGGCCGCGCTCGAAGCGCTCATTGAGACGCGTTGCATTGGAGGGACGCGATGCGTCGGGTCGCAACACCCGCCCCATCGGGGGGCGCTGCGCCAATTGCCCGGCGAGCATGCTCTCGCGGCCCGGATTGATCTGCGGCGGACGCGCCGCGTTGTGCCAACGGCCCAGGTCGCGCGCGTTGACCGGCGTGCGGTGCCCGTCGATCGGGCGGCCCGCCACGAAGCGGTCGCGATCGACCACCGTCACCGCATGCGGGTCGCGCCCGTAACGGTAGCGGATGTCAGGGTTGCGGCCGTTGCGAAGATTCCTGATGTACGTATTGTTGACCCAGGTATTCGACACATTCACGCTGCGAATGTAACGCGGCGAATAACGGTAACCCGGCACGTACACCTCGCGGGGACCGAGCGGGAACCAGCCCACGCCCAGCGCGACCGAGGCGCCGAAGCCGGGCGCGCCCGTCCAGCCTACCAGCGCCGGCGCATACACCGGACGGATGTGGCGCGGTCCCGGCACCCAGCACCAGCGACTGCGCAGATAAGCCCAGCGGCCGTAATGAAACGGAGCGAAGCCCCACGGCGCATCGTCGATCCAGCTCCAGCCCCAGGGCGAAACCCACGCCCAGCGTCCGAACCGGTACGGCGCCCAGCCCGCCACCACGTAGGAGGGGCTCCATACATAGCCGTACTCGGGTTCGTCGATCCAGCTGCCGTAGCGATCCAGGTCCCGATAACCGACCACGCCATTGGATACGTAGCGCGCCGACCGGGATTCCTCGCCGTCACGATCGCGATCGTTGGCCCAGTTCTCGAACTCGGATCGCGGTTCGATCGAGCGCACGTCCGCCGTCAACTCTCCGGTACCGGAGAACTCGCCCTGCTCGCCGGCGGCAACCTGGTAGGTCTGGTCCTGGCCATACACTTCACTTTCGCCGCTGCGGGTCTTGACGATGGTGCGGTCGCCGGTTTCGTCGACTTCCAGGTGATATTCGCCCGGGTGCAACAGCGACACCGTGGCATTGGGCGTATCGATCTCGATCGATTCGTCGTCGCGTTTGCTTTGCACCCGCACCGTGAGCGTGCCGTCCGTCAGCTTCATGTGCATTTGGGAGTCATCGAGATCGACGAACGAGAAGCCGCTGTCCCCATCCAGGTACAGGTTGGCCGAGCCGACCTGTACCTCGGCCCGCGCACCCTGATCCACCCACAACCGGTCGCCCGTGGTCAGGGGTCGGTTCAGCACCGCCTGAGCCCATTCGTCGTTGCCCGCGGGAGCCAGCGATACATCGCCGCTGACATAGCTCAAGCGCGCAGCCCGGCTGGGCGGGTCGACTACGTCGTCAGCCCGCGCCGCGCCCAGCGGCGCCAGCAGCAGTGTCGTCAAAACCAGCAGACAGACCATCACCGTACGCATATGTCACCTGGGCACAGCCCCGATCGTCAGGCCACTCCCGCAACGCTCAACCTTCATCCACTCCCTCGGCGACAACTCCTTACGATTTGACCCGTAACAGCATCTTCCATTCCCCTGGGTGAACTCCAAGTGAACGATGGCGCTGCTACACTGATTCGATCTTCCGGGAGCGCCCCGGTTCCGGACCACATCCCCGCCCCCCTGGAAAGACAACCCCCGGGAAGACAACATAGTGCCATGACTGCCACCAGGTATTCCGCCCGCCGACCGCGCCGGACGGCCGCCAGCGCCCTCGGGGCCCTGCTGCTGGCCGTCGCCGGCTGTGGCAGCACTCCCAACAAGGATTTGGCCAAGAGCCCGGCACAGCGCGGAGCGGAACTGCTGACTCCGGGCACCCTCAGGGCGACGCCCGCCGATCTACTGCTGGCTGACGCATTACGGCGACAGACGGTGGAAAGCAACGCGGAGCCCGCCTTGGTCCTGGTGGAAGGCGCCGCACAGCGGGCGCCCGAACGCACCGACATCGCCTGGTTGCAGGTACAACTATGCCTGCGGGTGACCGGGTGCCAGCCCGAACCACTGGAAGCACGGCTGCGCAAACTCGATCCAGGCAACGCCTCGGCATGGGTCGGTGCGCTGGCACGCGCGCGGCAAGGAAAAGACACGGCCGCCGAGAATGCCATTCTCGACGTCATGAGCCGTGCCCAACGCTTCGACATCTACTGGAATTCGCTGGTGTCGCACCTGACTATCGCGCTGAACCAGACCGCCGCCGGCCAGGCCGGTGCACGCTCCGGCAAATCCCCGTCCGCCGCGACCCAGCCAGCCATTTCATTGACCGACAGCCTGAACGAGGCCATCGGCTGGCTGTCCGACATCGCGCTGCCGGCTTTCCAGCCGGTGGCTGACTCCTGCAGCGCGGAGCGCGTCGCGAACCCTGCCGTCGCGACACGTTGCGGCGCCGTCTCACAGGTCCTGCAGCGCGGCGACTCCTACCTGGCCGAAGGCATCGGTCTGGGCATCGCCGAACACCTGGCCGCACCTGAATCGCCCCGTGCCATCATCGTCGCCGAACGAATTCATCAGACGCGTTATCAACGCGATACCGCCGGCGAAATCATTGCGACGCAGCTGGAGCGCGAAAAATTCACGCACGAGCTGCTGAAGCTGATGAACAGCTTGAAGCGCGAACAGGACGTCTACGTGGCGGTGATCCGCTGGGCCGGCCAACCGGTAATGCCGCCGGATTAGCTTTGACCCGGGCCTAGGCGGCTTGTTGCTTGGGTTGCCCGGCTTCCCCGCCCAGCGCCTCGCTCAGGTCGTTGAGCAGTTGCGCCAGCTCGCCAGCCATGAGCGTGAAATCGATGTCGAACTGTTCCTCGGGCGACACCGAATCGCCGTCCGGCTTGTCCTTGATGTCCAGGAACTGCAGCCGTTTGATCTGCAGCTTTTCGGTGAGCACGAACGAAATCCGGTCGTTCCAGGTGAGCCCCAGGCGCGTGGCGTACTTGCCGGAGGACAGGTGCTGCTGGATTTCCTTGCCCTCCAGGGGATGCCGCACGTAGCGCACCGTGGCCTTGGTCTTGTCCACGGTCTGCAGCTCCAGGTCCTGATCGATGGAGAAATGCTCGGGCGCATCGCCCAGCATGAGCCAGGCCGCCATGGAAGCATGTGGCGTGCGTTCGGTTTCGAGAAAATCCACCGGCAGGCTGCCGAGCGTATCGCGTAATGTCTCCACCAATTCATCGGCGCGCGCGCCACCGGCGGCGTCCACCACGAACCAGCGGTTGATGGGATCGATCCAGGCACGGGTGATCCGGCGGCGCGTCAGCGCCCGAGCGCGCAATTCCTCGGTAACCCGTTCCTTGAGTTCACGCATCTGGCGGCGCCCGACCGGAAAGCCTTGTTGCAACTCGATCTGGGTCGCACGCTCCGTCGCCACCTGCTTGATGATGGAACCCGGCAGCAGTTTCTGATCCACCCCCAGTGCGATCAGATGCTGTCCGTTGGTGGTGTGCACGTAGCGCATGGCGCTGCTGGCGTGCACCCAGCCGCGGCTTTGCATTTCAAAACTGTTGCACGGCTGCAGCGTCCGATTGGCCAGCCGCTCCTCCAACTCGGCGGCGGCGAGGGACCATTCGGCGGGCAGCCGGTAAATAATCAGATTCTTGAACCACATACGCTGGCAATCTACTCGGGTGTTGGGGGCGGATGCCTGACATCCCCCCGCGAAATCGGGCGAAGCGGCGCAGTATACGTGGCATGGCGCCCCCGGCCAGCGATTGACTTTTGCGCCCGAGGGTCAACTTCAGTCTTCAGGGGTCTCGGCCGCATCTGCGTCGCTGTCATCGGCGTCGGCCTCTTCGCCACAATCGGCGCCGAGCCAGCGGCCCGTCATCTGGCCCTTGATGTTGAAAGCGTCGCCGGACTTCATGTCGAACACGCCCTGCATGCTGGTCGGAGTAGGCGCGGACACCTTGAACATGCCCTGGCCCTTCACCTGGCCCGTGCAGACCATCTGGATTTCCTGGGCGGTGCGGGTGCTGGTCACCAGGGTGCCCTTGCAGCCCTGCGCTGCCTCCATCCGGAACGGCTTGTCGAGATCCTTCTGGGTCACACACTCGCGGTTGACTTCCTTGTGCGGACCATTGGCGCCACCCCTGTTGAGCTCGGCGAGCATCTTGGCGCGCTGTTCCGCAGGAATCTTGTCCAGCAGCTCCTTCGGCAGGGGAGGCACGCCGCTGGTTTCCACCACCGTGGTGATTTCCCACAGCCCCAGCTTGACGTTGAGTTTCTCAGCCGCACTGGCCAGCTGCGGCAGCGCCAGACAGGTAATGGCCAGACCGGCACCAAGCCAGCGCGAACCTTCGTAAGACATACCCCCTCCCCTTCGCTGCGGCATGCAGCCGATGAGCGGACAGGATAGCGGGTTGCGTCACTGAGCGGCAGCCGCACCGGCATCGTTGGCGATTGCCGTGGCTGCATCGCGCGCCAACTGCAAAGCCACCTGCTGAGCAGCGGCTTCGAATGCGGCCGACACCGCGGTCATACGGTTGTCCGTGGCCGATGCAGTGGCACTGGCGTTGAGGGTGTCGATCAAGCGGCGGTCACGAACGCGAATCACCCGTCCCACCAGGGTGACGCGCACCTCGGGTGCGGCTTTGCCATCCACATACTCCGCCTGGAAATCCCGCACTTCGGGATCGAGCAGATAGGTGTTCGAGATGCGGGCCTGCTCCGCCGCCACGCTGCGGAACAGTTTCTGGTCCTGCAAAGTGGCGATCAGCAGCGCCTGCACCGTCTCACGCAGGCTGCCGCCCCACTGCGCATTGCGGTAATAGTCGAGTTCGCGTCCCCGCAAGACCGCTATGCGTGGCGACTCGAGTCCCGGCGCCACGTCGGGATTGCCGATGGCCAGATCCACGTTGGAAGCCGCCGAAGCCACTGGTTCCTGCGCCGGCGGCGCCGGCGCAATCACGTAGCGCGTCGGTACCGGCATGTTGCTTTCGAACAGCGAACCGCCACAGGCGGCGACGCTCAGTGTGGCCAGCGCCAGAACGCCGGTGCGAGCAACACGCCAGGCAAACCCGGCCGGATCATTGAACGAGTCGCTGGGCTGCTGGTTCATTTGGCGATCTCGACGCCGCTCGGCGGCGGCTCATACAGGATCTGGGACGGATTGTCTTTCAAGCTGCGCGACAGGTCGCGGAACTCCCGCGCCGCCACCCGGGTCTCGCGCAACAGCCGTTCCACCTCGAACAGGCCGTTGTTGGCGAAATGCCCCAGTTGCGCTTCGCTCTGCTGGCTCAAGTGATCGATGCGCTGCGAGGTCTGTGCCAGATTCTCGGCCATGCTGGCGAGCCGCTCCATGACGGCCCGAATCTGCGGTCGCGCATCCGTGGCTATACCTTGTAATCCCTCGACGGCACCCTGCATTTCCACCACGGTGGCGCTCATCTGCTTCACCAGCAGCCCCGCGTCGCGCGATGTCGCCGGCAGAGCTTCCGAGGCGTCGCGCAGGTTGGCCATGGTCTGCGACAGCGACCGGATGTTGTCGTCCGACAGGACGCGTCCGACCTTTTCGAGCAGGCCGTTGGCGCGTGCCATCACTTCAGGCAGGGTGGCCAGGAACGTGTCGAAATCCGAGGCCACGGCTTCGATGACCGGATACTTCTCACCCCTGGGTAGTTCGTCCTGGGGCAGTTCGCCCTTGCCATGCTGCTCGCTGACTTCCCTGAGATTGATGAACAGCAGGCCGGTGACCCCCTGCAGGCTCAGGCTGGCACGGGTGGCCGACGAGATGGGCGCGTCCTTGTCGATCTCCGCCACCACCACCACCCGGCCGGGATGGCTGCTGTCGATGGAGATGCGCCGCACCCGGCCGACGTCCACGCCCAGGTAGCGCACCGGGCTGCCGCGATCCAGGCCGCTGACGCTACCAGTGAAATAGATCTCGTACAGGCTGTAGTCGCGCCCATCCTTGGCATCGGTGTACCAGAGCACGAACCCCACCCCCATGGCGATGACCAACAGGATGAAAGTACCGACCGCAACGTAATTGGCTTCGCGTTCCACGCTATTGCCCTCGCTCTGGTCCTTGCACGGCCCGGGCGCGCGGACCGTGGAAGTATTCCTGGATCCATGGATGGGGGTTGTTCATGATGCCGTCGAGCGTATCCACCACGATTTTCCTGTCAACCAGCACCGCCACCCGGTTGCAGGTGGTCACCAGGGTGTCCAGGTCGTGGGTGATCATGACGATGGTGAGGTTCAGGCTGCGCTGCAGGTACAGCACCAGCTGATCGAATTCGGCGGCCGAGATCGGGTCCAGGCCGGCGGTGGGCTCATCGAGGAACAACAGCGCCGGATCCAGAGCCAGGGCACGCGCCAGCGCGGCGCGCTTGATCATGCCGCCGGACAGCTGGGAGGGCAACTTGGCGCCGGCATCCACCGGCAGGCCCACCATGCGCAGGCGCAGTTCGGCCAGTTGCTCCAGGGCCGCGTTGGAAGCCGCGAAGTATTCATGGATGGGCAGTTGCACGTTCTGGGCCACTGTCAGCGAGCTGAACAACGCCCCCTGCTGGAAGGTCACGCCATAACGGCGCTTGACCGCGATCAGCTCGGCTTCCGACATCTGCAGCAGGTCGCGGCCTTCGATCAACACCTCGCCGGCGCTGGGCCGGTGCAGGCCGAGCATGGTCCGCAGCAACACCGACTTGCCACTGCCCGAGCCGCCGACGATGCCGAGCACCTCGCCGGTCTGCACGTCCAGATCGACGCCATCGTGCACCACTTGCCGGCCGAAGCGGTTGACCACGTTGCGCACCGAAATGATGGGGGTGGTCATGCTCAGAAATCCAGCGTCACGAACACCACGGCGAACACCGCGTCGGCGAAGATCACCAGGAAAATGGACTGCACCACCGCGGCAGTGGTCAGCCGGCCCAGCTCGCGCGAAGAACTGCGCACCTGCATGCCTCGATAGGTGCCCACCATGGCGATCAGCATGGCGAACACCGGTGCCTTGATCAGGCCGGCCCAGAACGTGGTCGGCGCCAACGCCGCCTGGACGCGTGGAATGAACTGGGTCAGCGAAATGTCCAGCAACAGCGAGGACAGCAGCGCTCCGCCGGCCAGGCCCATGGCGTCGGCGATGATGGTCAGCAGCGGCAATGCGATCACCAGACCGATCAGCCGCGGCAGTACCAGCACCTCGAAATAGTTCACGCCCATCGACTGCAGCGCGTCGACCTCCTCATTCAGCCGCATGACGCCGATCTCCGCGGCGAAAGCGCTGCCGGAGCGGCCGGCCACGATGATCGCGGTGAGCAGCACCCCCATTTCACGCAGCACCGCGATGGCCACCAGGTCCACGGTGTAGATTTCCGCGCCGAACTGCTGCAGCTGCTGCGCGCCGAGGTACGCCACGATCACGCTGATCAGGAACGCGATCAACGACACGATGGGAATGGCCTGTATCCCGGTCTCATAGACATGCCGCGCGATGGAAGCTACGCGCAGGTGCTTGAAACCGCGCAGGCTACGCACCGAGGTCACGGCGATACGGCCCAGGAATCCGATGGCGTCGCGCCCTTGAACCGCCTGCTGCACGGCGCGCCGCCCCACCCAGGCCAGCAAGTCATCCCAGGACCTGGATTGCGGCGGCGCGGGCGGCGTTGCCTCCGGCCCGCGTTCAGTAATTTCCTCGATGAATTTGAAATGACCCGGAGCGGCCCCCGCGAACTCCACCGTGCTGCCCGCGGCCCGGAATTGGTCCAAACGCCCTTGCAGCAGCCAGGCGCCCGACAGGTCGAGGGTCTGCAACCGGGTGCAGTCGACCACCAGCCGCCGCACCGAGGTCAGGCTCTCCGGGGCCAGGCTCTCCGGAGTGATGTCCCGCAAGGCGGCCTCGAGCTGCGCGACGTTGTCGAGGCGCCAGTCGCCGCCGAGACGCAGCGTCAGAACATCGCCCGAGGCTTGGGATTCGAGTAGCACTGGGTATCGTAGTTAGTATTAACCTTGCAGATCGTAACAGGCATGAACCATCAGGGGCACAGACATATGCTCCCGCCGCCGCGCTGATCCCGCACCTATGAATGAGCACGCCCAGGCTTCCACCCTGCCCCAGTTGCTGGTGCTGCTCGCCTTTTCGGTGCTGGTGGTGGCCCTGTTCCGCCGCCTGAAGCTGCCGCCCATCGTCGGCTACCTGGCGGTGGGCATGCTGCTCGGTCCGCATCTGCTGGACGTGGCCAGCGACGGCATCGCCCCGGTGCTGGCCGAGCTGGGCGTGGTGTTCCTGGTGTTCACGCTGGGCCTGGAATTCTCGCTGCCACGCATGATCGCCATGCGCCGCGAGGCCATTGGCCTGGGCGGCTTGCAGGTCATCCTCACCACCGCGGCGTTCGCCGGACTGCTATGGGCATTCGGGGTGGCGCCGCTGGTCGCTTGCGTGATCGGCGGCGCCCTGGCCATGTCTTCCACCGCCATCGTGATCCGGCAGCTCGGGGAACAGGGCGAACTGAATCGCACCCACAGCCGCCTGGCGGTGGGCATTCTATTGTTCCAGGACCTGGCGTTCGTGCCCTTGCTGGCGCTGGAGGGCGCCATGAGCCGGGCCGACGACATATTCGATCCCTGGGAGATCGTCGGCGCGATCGTACGCGCGGCCATCGCCCTCGGACTGGTTCTGACCTTCCTGCGCTGGATCGTACGCCCACTGTTCCATGAGATCGGACGCGCGCGCAGTACTGAACTGTTCACGCTGGCCGCGCTGCTGGTGTCACTGGGCGCCGCCTGGGCCACCAATGCCGTGGGCCTGTCGATGGCGCTGGGCGCTTTCCTGGCCGGCATGCTGCTGGCGGAAACCGAATACCGGCATCAGATCGAAGTGGTGATCCGGCCGTTCCGCGACGTGCTGCTGGGTCTGTTCTTCATCACCGTCGGCACCCTGCTGGACCTGTCTCTGCTGTCGCAGCGGCTCTGGCTGGTCCTGCTGCTGGTGCTGGGACTATTGATCGTCAAGGCGGGCCTGGTGACCCTGATTACCAGGCCCGCCGCGGCCAGCACCCGCAAGGCATTGCGCACCGGCATCGTGCTGGCCCAGGGCAGCGAATTCGGCTTCGCCCTGCTGACCCTGATGCTGAACCAGCACCTGGCCAACGCCGCCCTGGTGCAGCCGCTGCTGGCGGCGACCGTGCTCAGCATGGTGCTCAGCCCCTTGCTGATCCGGCACAACCGTGGCATTGCCGCTTTCGTCACGCGCCAGGGCAGCGAACCTCCCAGCCCCCAGGAACGCGAACTCGCGACCACTCCGGAAGCGGCCAAGTCCGATCACGTGATCGTCTGCGGCTTCGGCCGCGTGGGCCAGAACGTGGCGCGCGTATTGGAACGACAGGGGTTCGAATACATCGCGCTCGACATGGACGCGCAACGCGTGCGAACCGCACGACAAGCGGGCGATCCCGTGGTGTACGGCGACGGTTCGCAATCCGAGATTCTGCAGGCGGTCGGCCTGGAGCGCTGCAGCGTGCTGGTAGTGTCGTTCGCCGATCCGGAAGTGGCGCTGCACATCGTCCGCTCGGTGCGCGAACTGCGTCCCGAGCTGCCCATCCTGGTGCGCACCCAGGATGACTCCAAGCTGGACGCGCTGCAGCGGGCCGGCGCCACCGAGGTGGTGCCGGAAACCCTCGAAGCCAGCCTGATGCTGGTGTCGCATTTGTTGCTGCTGCTGAACGTACCGGTATCACGCGTGGTCAAGACCGTAGGCGACATCCGCAACCATCGCTATGCCATGCTGCGTCGGGTATTCCGTGTCGACGATCCACGCCGCCTCGACCAGATCCACGAGTTTCGCGAAGAGCTGCGCACCGTGGTACTGCCGCCTCGCGCGTTCGGTGTCGGCAAGCGCCTGGGCGACCTGCGCCTGGACCAGACCGAGGTCACGGTCACGGCCATCCGACGCGAGGGCATCGTCGGCCGGCAGCCCGAACCTGCAACGGAACTGCGCGAAGGCGACGTAGTCGTGCTGTACGGCACGCCCGAAGCGCTGCAGCATGCCGAAAACCGCTTGTTGATGGGATAATGGTGCATGAACGAAGTCGAACAGCTTTTCGACCAGGTCTATCTCCACAACACCTTGGGGAAATGGGCCATCGCGGCGGCAATCGCCGCCGGCGTGTTCTGCGTCATGCTGCTGGTCCGGCGCATCGTGCACTCCCGCTACCAGCGCCTGGCCGCAACGCCGCAGATGGAGTTCATGGAACTGCCGCTCAAGGTCGCCAGCCGGACCACGGTGTCGTTCCTGCTGATCGCCTCGCTGTACGCCGGCCTGCAGGTCCTCAAGCTGCCGCCTCAAGCCGACACGCCGCTGCTGACCGCCATCACCATTGCGACGTTCTGGCAGGTGGGTGTGTGGGCCAGCGCCGCGTTACGCACCTGGCTGCAGTACAAACAGCGCAGCGCGCGCGCCAAGGACCTGGCCGCGGCCGGCTCGTTCGGCATCATCAGCTTCGTGGGCCGGGCCATGATCTGGGCGTTGGTGCTGCTGCTGACGCTCGACAACCTGGGCATCCAGATCAAGCCGCTGCTGGCCGGCCTGGGCATCGGCGGCATCGCGGTGGCCCTGGCGGTACAGAATGTGCTCGGCGACCTCCTGGCGTCGCTGTCGATCACGCTCGACCGGCCCTTCGTGGTCGGCGACGCCATCGCCGTGGGCGATTTCAACGGTACGGTGGAACAGATCGGCATCAAGAGCGTGCGCCTGCGCAGCGTCAACGGCGAACAGATCGTGATGTCCAACGCCGACATGCTGTCCAGCCGGCTGCGCAATTTCGGTCGCATGCGCGAACGGCGCATCGCCTTCACCGTCAGCCTGGCATTGGACTCGCCGCCGGAAAAGTTGCGGCAAATCCCCGCGCAACTACGGGCCATCGTCGAAGCGGAAAGCAACATACGTTTCGACCGCTCGCATTTCGCACGCATCAACGCTGGGGCACTGGAGTTCGAGACCGTGTATTTCGTGACCACCGCGGACTATCTGCGCTACATGGACATCCAGCAGAACATCAACTTGAACATCATCCAGTTGCTGGACCGCGAACAGCTGGACCTGGCTGTGCCGGTGCAGCGCCTGTGGGGCGAGCACGGCAACATGGCGACGGCCGCCAAACCCGCCTGAACCGGGCAGCATCACGCGCAGCCGGCCTTGACAAGCCACTGAATTGGCTCGAGTTATACCTGGTGTGGCGCCGCCCGGGCCTGCCACGGGTCACTCCCTTCGAAGCCGCGCTTTGTTAGAATCCGCGCCCCCTTCGCTCACCGCTGGAGATGTCAGTCCCATGAAGAGTCCCGTCAATGTCGCAATCACCGGCGGCGCCGGCCAGATCGGCTATGCCCTCGCCTTCCGCGTCGCCTCGGGCCAGATGCTCGGCGCCGATCAACCGGTGAACCTGCACCTGCTCGAAATCACCCCGGCGCTGGGGGCGCTGCAGGGCGTGGTGATGGAACTCAATGACTGCGCCTTCCCGACCTTGAACAAGGTGGTGGCCACCGACGACGCCAAGGTCGCGTTCAAGGACTGCAACTTCGCCCTGCTGGTGGGCGCGCGGCCGCGCGGCCCGGGCATGGAGCGCAAGGACCTGCTGCTGGCCAATGCGCAAATCTTTTCGGCGCAAGGCAAGGCGCTCGACGCCGTCGCCAGCCGGGACGTGCGCGTGCTGGTGGTCGGCAATCCGGCCAACACCAACTCGCTGATCGCGCAACGCAACGCGCCGGGCCTGAACCCCCGCAATTTCACCGCGATGGTGCGGCTCGATCACAACCGGGCGCTGTCGCAGCTGGCCGAAAAGACCGGCGTGCACTACAACAAGATTCGGCAAGCCATCATCTGGGGCAACCATTCGGCCACCCAGTACCCGGACCTGCACCACGCGCTGGTGGACGGCAAGCCGGCGCTGTCGCTGGTGGATCAGCAGTGGTATGCCGACACGTTCATCCCGGTAGTGCAGCAGCGTGGCGCGGCAATCATCAAGGCGCGCGGCGCTTCCTCGGCCGCCTCGGCCGCCTCGGCCGCGATCGATCACATCCATGACTGGGTCAAGGGCACGGCCGACGGCGACTGGGTGAGCATGGGCGTGCCCTCGGATGGCAGCTACGGCATCCCTGAAGGGGTCATCTATGGCTATCCTGTGACCTGCAAGAACGGGGAATATCAGATCGTGCAGGGCCTCGATATCAATGCGTTCAGCCGCCAGCGCATGGACGCCACGCACAAGGAATTGCTGGAAGAGCGCGACGGCGTGAAGGATCTGATTTGATTTTGCGAGGGATCGGGCATCCTGCCACGACCCTCGCGGCCTCCGGCAAAAAGTGTGATTTTTGCCGGAGGCAAGCAACGCCACCTGCGGCGGCGGGCACAGTCCCTGTGCCTGATTCAAGTGGCATGATTCGGATTCCTTGCCACATTGCGCAAGGCGTCTTGCCTGGGGCGCGGTTGTTCCGACTTGCTGGCCGAGGCGCCCCGGGCTAGTGTCCCCCCTCCACGGAACGAGAGGTGGTCAGCGCGTGGCCGGCATTTTCTGGTTTGCTCTATTCATCGGTGGCGGCCTGGTACTGGCATACCAGCGCGTGTCGCTGCTCACGGCTACGGTCAGCTACGCGCTGGCGCTGCTGCTGTACACCTGGTTTGGCAGCGGCAGCCTGATCTGGCTGAGCCTGCTATGGCTGGTGTTGGTGGGGCTGGTGGTGCTGAACCTGGACAGCCTGCGCATGCGCTTCATCACGCGGCCATTCCTGCGCACTTATCGCCGCATGCTGCCGTCCATGTCGCAGACGGAAAAGGACGCGCTCGAAGCCGGCACGGTCTGGTGGGACGGCGAACTGTTCAGCGGCGGCCCGGACTGGGACAAGCTGTTGTCGGCCGCGCCACCGCGCTTGTCGACCGAGGAGCAGGCGTTCCTCGACGGCCCCTGCGAAGAGCTGTGCCGCATGGTGGACGACTGGGACGTCACGCATCGGCGCGCCGATCTGCCGCCCGCCGTGTGGGACTACATCAAGGCGAAAGGCTTTTTCGCCATGATCATTCCGAAGCAATACGGCGGCCTGGAATTCTCGGCGTACGCCCACTCGTGCGTGCTGGTGAAACTGTCGAGCCGCTCGGGAGTGCTGGCCTCGACGGTGGCCGTACCCAATTCGCTGGGCCCGGCGGAACTGCTGCTCCACTATGGCACCGACGAACAGCGTAACCACTATCTGCCGCGCTTGGCGCGGGGTGAAGAAGTCCCCTGCTTCGCTTTGACCGGCCCGCGCGCCGGTTCCGACGCCGGCTCGATTCCCGACACCGGCGTGATATGCAAGGGAGTCTACGAGGGCCGCGAAATCATCGGCGTGCGGCTCAACTTCTCCAAGCGCTACATTACCCTGGCTCCCATCGCCACCGTGATCGGCCTGGCGTTCCGTCTGTTCGACCCCGACCGGCTGCTCGGTGGCGACCGCAGCGACTACGGCATCACCTGCGCATTGATCCCGCGCCACACCGCCGGCGTCACCATCGGCCGGCGCCATTTCCCGCTCAACAATCCGTTCCAGAACGGTCCCATCCAGGGCAAGGACGTGTTCGTGCCGCTGGATTTCCTGATCGGCGGCATGAAGATGGCCGGACAGGGCTGGCGCATGCTGGTGGAACAGCTGTCGGTGGGCCGTTGCATTTCGCTGCCGTCGAGCGCGACGGGCGCCGCCAAGGCCGCGGTGTTCGCCAGTGGCGCCTATGCGCGCATCCGCCGCCAGTTCAATACTTCGGTGGGCAATTTCGAAGGCATCGCCGAAGTGCTGGCCCGCATGGCCGGCCATGCCTACATCATGGACGCGGCACGCTCGGTGACGGCCGGCGCCATCGACGGTGGCGAAAAACCCTCGGTGCCGGCCGCCATGCTCAAGCATCACCTCACCGAGCTGGCCCGCACCGTGGCCAACGATGCCATGGACGTGCACGGCGGCAAGGGCATCTGCCTGGGCCCGAAAAACTATCTCGGCCGCGGCTATGAGATGGTACCGGTGGCCATCACCGTGGAAGGCGCCAACATCCTGACCCGCAGCCTGATCATTTTCGGTCAGGGCGCCATCCGCTGCCATCCGTTCGTACTGCGTGAAATGGAAGCGGCACGCGACAAGGACAAGCGCCGCGGCGTACACGAATTCGACGCGGCACTGTTCGGGCACATCGGATTCACCATCAGCAACGCGGTGCGCTCGCTGGTGATGGCGCTGACGCTCGCCCGCTTCTCGCGCGTGCCGGAATCAGGCGCGACACAGCGCTACTACCAGCACATCAACCGTTTCAGCGCTTCGTTCGCCTTCGCCACCGACGTGGCCATGCTGTCGCTGGGCGGCTATCTGAAGAAGAAGGAAAGCCTGTCGGCCCGGCTGGGCGATGTACTGTCGTGCATGTACCTGGCTTCGATGGTGCTGAAGCATTACGACAACCAGGGCGAACGGCCCGAGGATCTGCCGCTGGTGGAATGGGCCTGCCGCAACTTGTTGTACAAGGCCCAGGAACAGTTGCACAGCTTCCTGCGCAATTTCCCCAACCGGTTCCTCGCCGGCTTCATGCGCTTTTTCATCTTCCCACGCGGCCGGACCTACTACGCGCCGAGCGACCCGCTGGGTCAACAGATCGTGGACACCATCCTGCATCCCACCAGTACACGCGACCGGCTCACACATGGCGTCTACCGTACCGTGGAGCCTGGCAACCCCCTGGGCCTGCTGCACGAGGCGCTGGTGCTGACCGATACCGCCGAACCGCTGGAGAAACGCATCCGCGTCGATGGGGTCAAGACGGGCCGGATCACCGCCCTGGACCTGCCGGGCCAGATCCAGGAAGCTCTGGCGCTCGGCCTGGTCTCGGACGTCGAAGCGGCGGCACTGCTCGATTACGATCGCCGCGTGATGGATATCATCAATGTCGACGACTTCGACACGGCGGAGCTGGCGGCAGCCCCGGCGCAAGAGGACGTGCGCGTGGCACACGCCAGCAACGAGTGAATTGCCATCTCATTGACCGGGCGCCACACTTTCCCTGCAGAACCCAGACCCAACGGAGAAGTTCATGAAATACCTGCTCGCCTCAGTTCTCGCTCTCGCCGTTACTGCTGGAGTGGTGGCCCAAGTCAAACGCACGCCCTCGCCCAAGGGCGCCGAGGTGTACTTCATCACGCCCGCCGACGGCGCCACGGTGACCAGCCCGGTCACCGTCAAGTTCGGCCTCAAGGGCATGGGAGTGGCGCCAGCCGGCATCGCCTTCGAAGGCGCCGGTCATCATCACTTGATCGTGGACGCGCCGCTGCCGCCACTGGATGCCCCGGTGCCGTCAGACGCTCATCACCTGCATTTCGGCAAGGGCCAGACCGAGACCACGGTGGAGCTCAAACCCGGCAAGCACACGCTGCAGTTGCTGCTGGGCGATCAGTCGCACATTCCGCATGATCCGGCGGTAAAGTCGAAGCAGATCACCATCACCGTGAAGTAGGCTCCAGCGCCAACGGCGTCAGGCGGCGCGTCGCGCCTGACGCCAGCGGCAATTCCTCGATGTCCGCGCCGCGTTCCATATTGCATGTCGACATGGATGCGTTCTACGCCTCCGTGGAGCAACTCGACAATCCGGATTTGCGGGGCAAGCCAGTCATCGTCGGCGGCACCGGCAATCGCGGTGTGGTGGCCGCAGCGAGCTACGAAGTACGCAAATTCGGCGTGCATTCGGCAATGCCAACGCGTGACGCCATGCGCCGTTGCCCGCACGCCATTTGCATCCCGCCACGCTTCGAGCGCTACAAAGGTGTCTCGGCGCAGGTATTCCAGATCTTTCATGAGCTCACGCCGCTGGTGGAAGGTTTATCGCTGGACGAAGCATTCCTCGATGTCACGGCGAGCCGCACTGCGCTGGGAACCGCGGAATCGATCGCCATTCGCATCAAGCAGTTGATCCGCGCACGCACCGGCCTCACCGCCTCGGTGGGCGTCGCTCCCAACAAGCTGGTCGCCAAGATCGCCTCCGATCTGCGTAAACCCGATGGCCTGGTGGTGGTGAATGCCGACCAGGTGACGGACCTGCTCGATCCGCTGCCGGTGCGCAAATTGTTCGGCATCGGCAACAAGACCGCGCCGCAGCTCGAATACAAGGGAATTCGCACCTTGCACGATCTGCGCATGACGCCCGATGCGGTGCTGCAACCCATTTTTGGACGCCATGTCGCCAGCGTGAAAGCCCGCGCGGCTGGCATCGACGAACGCCCGGTCATCGCGGACTGGGACGAAAAGCGCATCAGTGCCGAACAGACCTTCGACGTCGATCTCACCGAGCGCCCGCGAATGCACGCGGCGCTGGCCCAATTGGCCGATCGCATGTCGGCGCGGCTGCGCGCCCGCGGTTGGTACGCTGGTTGCGTGGTAGTGAAGATCCGGCGCCAGGATTTCAAGACCTATACGCGCCAATGCGCCGTCAGACCGGCCACCCAGGAAACCAAACCGCTGGCAGCCGCAGCCGCGGAACTCCTGGATGAGTGGTTGGAGCAGCAACCGCGAGCCAGGGTCAGGCTGCTCGGCGTCGGCGCCGGTGACCTCACCAGCGCGCCGCAACTCGCACTGTTCGCGGAGCCGGGATCGGAACGCAACCGTCATCTGGATGAGACCATCGACAGCATTCGCGCCAGATTCGGCACGCATGCCATGTCCCGCGCCAGCTCCCTGAAGTAGCCCGGAAATCCTCTATCGACAGCGCAACCGCCGCTGGGCCAGCGGGTTCGGCAATAGCCCGCTCAGCTCCGACGCAGTGAGCCGGTTGCCCAGCAGACGCACCCGCTTCAGCACGGCGACATCGCCAGTGGCCGCAAAGCGCACCACGTCAGGCCAGAAATCCGGGTGGCTGGCCCAGCGCGGTGTCAGGATGCCTGGATAGTCCCAAGCCGCCCGTTCGAGCTGGCACAGCGGGGTATTCCGCAACTGTTCGGCCAAGGCGTCGGGCAGGGCGAACAACAGACGGGCCGCGGTACGGCTGGAGGCCAGGACATGCCATACGAAGAACAATGCCACCTGGCAGAAGCTCGCGCGTCTGGATGTGTTCGCTGGCGAACAGTAGCGCCTGGTCACCGGCGCAGCGGCACTTGCCACCCCGGCAAATGGCGTCCCGGCAGGCCGGCTGCCGGGAAATCGCTCCACCGGGTGCCGCAGCACACTGGACCAGAAAATCGCATCGTCGAATTTCAGCGCGTAGAGCGTGAATGGACTGTTGCTCACGGCACGACGGTAAGCCGGATCTACCCGGCCCAGCACCTGAAGCGCGTTGTCCGGCAGCGCTTCCGCGAAGGGGGACCTGGCCTGCATCGATCCCATTTCAGGATCCATGCTGGCACGATCCTGGCGGGAGAGTTCCGGGCTGGGAAGGTCCGGACTGGAGAGCTCCGCGCACAGCAACTCCAGGAAATTCGAGTTGAGATCGCGGACCGAAGTCAACAGTGCCGAGGTCAACACAGGACCGGGCACTTCGGGTAATACGTACCCGGCAACGTCCCTGCTGCAATCGCTCATGATGGTCCCCTGTGGTTTCCCTGTTCCCCTGCGCGACGATGTAGTTATTTTTAGCAAAGCCTTTACGCATGGTCAATCAGGTTGCACACTGCGTCCCTGGCCATGGACCGTATCGAACGACGCCCTTATTGATTCAGACACAGGATCGCAATCACAGAGGAGGTGTTTCATGCCCTGCTGCGACAACCGTCACTGGCGCAATCAGCGCAATGAGCTGGCCATACGCTTGATCTGTCACGAGGTGCGCAACTCCACCATCCGCTCCTGGACCGGACTGAGTGATCATCAGATTCGACAGCTGTGCGGCAATGTGAGATCGGCATCGACCACCAAGCCGCTGCGCAGGCGGCGCGGCCGGCCTCCGCGCCAGGCATCCTTCTTCACCAGAAGTCCGCACCTGCAACTGGAAACGGCGCAGTTGTGCAGCACGCTGACTTCCTGTGGCCTGTTCGAACTCGCACTTCACGAACCGCCGGAGACACGTTCGTTCGCCTACCATCAGTTGTTCTGCGATGCCTTCGAAACCCACGAGCAGTTGTTCGCCGATCCGTGTATTTCGTTCGAGCATGCCTGGTATCTGCTGGAGCTGCTGAAACACGGCCGTGGGCACGCGATCATGCCGTGCCGCCGCTGCCAGGGCATCTACCTATGCAATGGCAGTAGCGCCAGCCGCCGCGCCTGCCCCTGCTGCAGGTCCAAGACAATAGGATAGGATGGCATGGACCCAAGGATTTTCTCAGCCTCCCATGCCATCGTCCCGCACGTCCCCCAACCCGCTGGCCGGCCCCTATCTGCAACGCCTCGTCCACCTGCGCAAGGACGAAGCCCGGTTACGCGCGGCTCTCGATGACCCGCAGACCTTGTTCGTGCCCGTATGGCGAACCCATAGCTATATCGCGCATGTGCATGAAGCCGTGCATGCGCAGTTCGTGTCGCGGCCGGGCCTGTTCGGCGGATTCGATGTGTCGCAGGCCATTCTGCTGGGCGAATTCCATCAGCGTCTGTGCTTCGCGGTCGAAATTCCAGCGACGCAAACCCCGGAACTGCCCACCGCAACCGCATTCCGCGATCTGAGAGGAATCGCCGGGCAGTTGCCCGAGGACGAGGCCGGTCTGCTGGCCTACGCCCGGGCCCTGATCGTCTGGCGGGAACGGCACCGCTACTGCGGCCGCTGCGGTGCGCCTACGGTGGCCATCCAGGGCGGCCATGTCCTGCAATGCAGCGACGCCAGCTGCGGCACCCAGCAGTTTCCCCGCCTCGATCCAGCGGTCATCGTGCTGGTCACCGACGGCGAACGGGCCCTGCTGGGCCGGCAGGCCAGTTGGCCCCCGGGCCGATATTCGACCATCGCCGGCTTCGTCGAGCCGGGCGAAAGCCTGGAAGATGCGGTGACCCGTGAAGTTCTGGAGGAGACCGGGGTCGTGGTCGGCCGGGTGGACTATCACTCCTCGCAGCCCTGGCCATTCCCGTCGTCGTTGATGCTGGGCTTCACGGCCCAGGCGATACGCACCGAGATTCAGCGCCAGGACGATGAGCTGGAAGATGCCCGTTGGCTGACGCGGGCACAGATCGCCGCCGGCGAGGTCGCCCTGCCTTTGACCCATTCCATTTCCTTCCGCCTGATCGAGGACTGGTACGACCTGGGCGCGCCGGTCTCGCTGCGGGATGAGCCAGGCGCCCGGCTATGGAGCGCACCGCCCCGCTGAAGCGCGGCTTCGCAGCGTGTAAAGTGTCACCCTGCGCCGGGACCTGTCGTTCATGCGCGGTACACCTCATTCGTCACACCTTAAGCATTCGCCCCATACGCATCGGTTATGTGCCTGCTCGTCTTTGCCTGGAAATCACATCCCCGCTACCGCCTGGTGCTCGCCGGCAACCGCGATGAATTTCACGACCGGGCGTCCGCGCCCCTGAACTGGTGGCAGGACGACCCCCGCATCCTGGGGGGGCGTGACCTGAAAGCCGGTGGCACCTGGCTGGGTGTCGCCCGCTCAGGACGCTTCGGCATCGTCACCAACTACCGCGACCTGCAGGCTCCCGTGGAAGGCGCGCCCTCGCGCGGCAATCTGATCCCCCGATTCCTGACCGGCGCGACCTCGCCCAAGGAATTCCTCGACGACCTGCGCGGCGCGGCCCTGCGCTATTCCGGCTTCAACCTGTTGGTGGGTGGCACGCGCGCGCTGTACTACTTTTCCAATCGGGGGCCGCAGGTTCCGACCGCCCTCGCGCCGGGGGTCTACGGGTTGAGCAACCACCTGCTGGACACGCCGTGGCCGAAACTGACGCGCACCCGGGAACGCTTCACCCAGCTGCTGGCCGGGCCGGACATCGCCGCGGAAGACGTCTTCGCCCTGCTCGGCGACCGTGAAACGGCGCCGCTCGACGATCTGCCATCCACCGGCCTGCCGGCGGACTGGGAACGGGTGGTGTCGGCGCCGTTCATCGTCAATGAACGTTACGGCACGCGCTGTTCGAGCCTGTTGCTGGTGGAGCGTAATGGCCGCACGGTGCTGCACGAACGTCGTTTCGATGCCGCCGGCGTGCACAGCGGAACCACCCGCTTCGAATTCGCCAGCGCCGAAGTGCCCGAGGTCTGGTTCGAAGCCGAGGACCCGAATCACACGGCGAGCGCGGATCCTTCCTTCGACTCCTCTCCCGAATGAGCCATCGGCCCGTCCTCCACCGCCTGCCACATGCCACGCAGCGGCCGGGATGGGCCATCGCCCGCCCCCCGTCCCAGGCCGGCTCCCGCCGCTGGCCTGGCCTGGCCTGTACTCTGGCGCTGGCCGGGCTGCTGACGAGCGCCGCGGCGTCCGCCAGGATCGTCATCGAAATCCCGGACACCACGCCAGCCATCGAGAACAATATCCGGGCGTTCCTCAGCCTGACGCGCTACGCCGAACGCAGCGACGTCACCCAGGAAGTCATGACGCGCCTGCAGCGGCGCATCGTCACTGAAACCCGCAAGGCGCTGGAACCGCTGGGTTATTACGAACCGGAAGTCGAGTACACCACGCAGCAGAAGGGCCAGGACTGGGTAGTCACCCTGCATGTGACGCCGGGGCCGCCGGTGCAGCTGTCCGAGGTTTCGGTCGAAGTCACCGGTCCGGGCAAGGAGGTGCGCGCATTGCGCGAAATCGTCGCGGCACAACCCCTCAAGCCTGGCATGCGCTTGAACCATGGCAGCTACGAAGGGCTCAAGGGCGAACTGGTACGCACTGCGAAGAATGAAGGTTATCTGGATGCCAAGCTGACTCGCAACGAGTTGGTGATCGATCGCGCGCAACGACGCGCCACCATCGAGATCGCACTCGATACCGGCGAACGCTACCGCTTCGGCAAGATCGGCACCGAGCAAACCGTCATTACCGAGGACGCCATGCGCCGGCTGCTGCGCATGCGTGAGGGCGACCCCTACACCCTCGACCGGCTGCTGCGCACCCAGTACGTGCTCGACGACAGTCAGTATTTCACCGGGGTGGACATCGACAGCGGCGAGCCGGACCACAAGACGCACACCGTACCGGTCACCATCCGCGCCAAGCCCAATCGCCGGCATCGCTACGCGGTCAGCTTGGGTTATGCCACCGATACCGAGGCCCGCGGTAAATTCACTTGGGACAATCGCCGTGTCACCGAGGGAGGCCACCGCTCCAAGCTGGAGCTGATCGGCTCCTCCGTGCTGCAGGAGCTGTCCGCGCGCTACGCGATTCCGGTCATGGACGTGGCGCTGGAAAAACTCGAGTTCGGTGCCACCGCCAAGAAAGAGGAGCTGGGCGACACCACCAGCGAACGCGCCGAACTCAGCACCAGCCTCACCCAGGTGATGGGACGCTGGCAACGCGTGCTGTTCCTGTCGCTGTCGCAGGACACCACCACGTTCCCCGCGACCACCACCGAACCTGAGACCAAGAATCATGCGTTCTTGATCATTCCCGGCATCAGCTACGCTTCGCTGCCGAGCTACATCGTCGGCGGCAAACCGCGTCCTTACACCGTATACGCCGAGCTCCGCGGTTCGCCGAACTCACTGGGTTCGGACGCCTCATTCCTGCAGTTTCGCGCGCAAGGCGAACGCCGCTTCCAACTGTCGGATAAATGGAGCCTGCGCGGCCGCCTCGAGTTCGGCACCAGCTGGGTCGCGGACTTCACCGACCTGCCGGCCTCGCAGCGCTTCTTCGCCGGCGGCGACCGCAGCGTGCGCGGCTTCAGCCTGAATGAACTGTCGCCCAAGGATGACAAGGGCAACAGCATCGGTGGCCGGCATCTGCTGACCGGTACGGTGGAATTCGAGCGCGCGCTGCCGCGAAACTTTGGCGCCGCGGTGTTCTACGACATCGGCAACGCTTTCAACAATTTCAGCGACCCAGGCTTGCAGTATTCGGCTGGCGTAGGCGTTCGCTGGCACATTGCCGTGGCCAGCTTCGGTGTCGACCTGGCGCAGCCGCTGTCGGTGTCCGGTCGCACGCCACGTGTTCACTTATATATATCTACGACGTTCTAGATCGTGCGGAAGTGGTTGTTCATAGCAATCCTGGTACTGATCGGCGCTCCACTGGCGCTGCTCGGCACGCTGCTGTACACCGAAACCGGCGTCGGCCTGATCGCCGGGCAGTTGCATCGCCTGGAGCGCTTCGGGGTCCGCATCGAAGGGTTGTCCGGCACGCTGTCCGGACCGCTGCACGTGCAACGCTTCGAACTCGACGATCCGCACATCCACGTGGTCACGCACGACATCACGATGCAACTGCGACTGCGCGACTTGCTGGTGCAGACCGTTCGCATCGAATCGTTCAGCGCCCGCGACACGCTGGTCGAGGTACGGCATGCGCCGCCAAAGCCGCCCAGCGCCAAGCCGCCCCACTTCCTGCCGAGCTTCATGCGCATTTCGGCCCGCAAGCTCGATCTCACCGGGCTGCGCTACGTGAATGTCGATGGCACCACGGTCGACGCGAACCGATTGCAGGCTCGCGCCCGCATCAGCCCGGGCACCCTGCGGATCCACCAGTTGCTGATCGAAGCTCCGCAGTTCCGCATCACCGCTCAAGGCCGGATGCAGGCGCGGCGACCGATGACCCTGGAGCTGCAAGCCAACGCCAGTTACCGGCTGCCGAACGGCACCGAACTGGTGGCCAGTGCACAAACCAGCGGCGACCTGGAAAAGCTGGCGATCAAAGCCGACCTGCAGCGGCCGCACCAGATCAACGTGGACGCCTTGGTCGCGTTGCCGCAGGGCGGCTGGCACGTGACCGGGCAGCTGACCTCGCCGGCCATCGCACTGGACCCGTGGATGCCACATCCGCCGGTGTCGCTGCGCAACGTCGCACTGAACATAGAGGTCCAGCCGGAGCGCATCGCCGTCACCGGCAACATCGGTGTGCCGGAGATCGCCAGTCGCGACTTGCAGGTCGACTTCAAGGGTAGATTCGCCAAGCACGTACTGCACCTGGAAACGGGGGAAGTCGCGATCAGCGGCACTGGTACCCGGCTGCACGCCGCGGGTACCGCAAAATTTGGCGGTGAAGCACCGACGCTCGACCTCGCGGCGCGCTGGACCGAACTGCAATGGCCAATGCAGTCAACGGAGAAACCCGTGGTGAGCAGCGCCAACGGCACCCTGACACTGCGCGGCTCACTGCCATACGAGTACGAGCTCAAGGCACACCTGACCGCACCCACGGTAGGCGCAACCGAGACCCGGGCCAACGGCCGGCTCGACAAGCAGCACCTCACGCTGCGTCAATTCACCGTCGCCGCCCTGGAAGGCAGCGTCACCGGATCCGGTTCCCTGCAATTTCCACAGCCACGCGCTTGGAGCCTGCAGGCACGTGCAACCGACGTGAACCCGGCGCAGGTGTACCCGGACTTTCCCGGCAAGGTCAACGTCACCCTCGACGCCAAAGGCGAGGGCCTCGACCGGCAGGCCCGCTTCAGCGCCGCCATTGGCTCGTTGTCCGGCACTTTGCGCCAACAACGATTGAGCGGCGGCGGCTCGCTGGAGCGGGACTCCAAAGGCTGGCGCGCCCGCCATCTCGAGTTGGGGCTGGGTGAGGCCCGCCTGTCCGTCGATGGCACGCTGCTGCAAGACACCGTGGACGCGCGCTGGTCGCTGCATGCGTCGTCGTTGCAGACCCTGGTCCCCGATGCACACGGTCAGGTCGAGTTCTCCGGCACCGCGCGCGGACCGCTCCGAACCCCGGAACTGGTCGCCAACCTGCAAGCCAGCGAACTGCGTTACGACAGCTGGCGACTGGACCAGTTGACGCTGGACGGCAATGTCGACCTGGGCGGCAAGAATCCATCGCGCCTGTCGGTGCACGCGCGACAGGTCGGCAAGGGCGAACCCAGCGTCGACTCATTGCAGATCACCGGCGAGGGCGTGGCACAGGAGCATCGCATCGACATCGACATCACCGGTGTGAAGCGGCCAGGCGAGCGGCGGCAGCGCGCCAAGCTGCTCATCCTGGGACACTACGATCAGGGCCTGCCCGAGCCGCCGCCGCCTGAATCGGCCGCCGCCGGGTCGAACCCCATCGGATCAGATCCGGTCGAGCCGAGCCAGACCGCCCCGGCCGCCATCATCCCAGGCCCGGCCCAACCGGTACGGGCCGCCAGGACCCGGCGCCCCGCCACGCCAGAACCGGTCTGGACCGGCACCCTCCAGGCCACCCAGCTGTCGCCCGGCCGCAAGACCGGTGACGCCCTGGCCATGCCCGAGCCGGCCCGATTCCTGGTGGCCCGCAGCCGGGCCTGGCTCGACAAGCTGTGCATGACGCTCGGCAAGGGCCAGTTCTGCGCCACCGGTCGCTGGCAACGCAACGGCCCATGGGAAGGCACAGTGTCGGGCTACGAACTGCCGCTGGCGGCGATGCTGCCGCCGGCGGGCGAACAAGCCGAGTACGCCGGTCGCATCGAAGGTCGCGTGCACGCTGCCGGCGCGCCGGGCCAACCATGGCGGGGCGAGGCCGGCGCACGCATCATCGATGCGGCCATCATTTACAAGCCGCCGGGCGCGCCTCCCGAAACCTTGAATCTCGGCAGTGGCGGTCTCTCGGGGACCGCCGACGCCGCCCGCCTGGATTTCTCGCTGGGCGTACAGGCGTTCGCCGATACCTTCCTGTATGCCAATGCGAAGATCGAGCGCGGCGGCAGCAACGACCTGCTGCACTTGCCGCTGGTCGGCGACGTGCGCGCCCGGGCGGCCGACGCCAACATCCTGCCCATCGTGTTCGAGGACATCGACAACGCGGCGGGCCTGCTGACTGCCAACGTGGATGTCAGCGGTACGCTGGCGGCTCCGGAAATCAATGGGCGAATCGAACTGGTGAATGGCGCATTCGACACCTATCGCGTCAATCTGGCACTGCGCGACCTGCATCTCGTCGCGGATCTCGCCAGCAACGGCTTGCAGTTCAAGGGCGAGGGACGCGCCGGCGAGGGGCGGCTGGACATGAGCGGCCACCTCTCCTGGCAAGACGGCGTCTCACGCGGCACCATGCAGCTCAAGGGCGAGAACCTGCTGGTAGCCGATCTGCCGGAGTACCGTGTCGTAGCTTCGCCCGATCTCAAGTTCCGCATCGACGGCCGGGACATGCAGGCGACCGGCAATGTCACCATTCCCAGCGCGCGTATTCAGCCCGCCAATCTGTCTGGCGCGGTACAGGCATCACAGGACGCCCGTTATGTCGGCGAGCATCCGGCCGAGCAGGCGGGCAAATTCACCTTGCGCAGCGAGATCGGCATTGCCATGGGTGACGATGTGCGGGTGGATGCCTTCGGACTGCAAGGACGTATCGTGGGTGGCGTCGGCACCACGGTGGCCACAGGCGAAGCGCCGGTGGGACGCGGCGAACTGCGCGTCGAGGACGGCCGCTACGAAGCCTATGGACAGAAACTCGATATCACGCGCGGCCGCCTGCTGTTCGACATTTCGCCCCTCGACGATCCGGCGTTGGACATCGAGGCGCAGCGCAAGGTGGAGGCCGTGAAAGTCGGCATGAACGTGCGCGGTACCCTGCGCTCGCCGCGGCTGTCGTTCTTCTCCGACCCCTCCATGCCGCAGACCCAGATCGTGTCCTATCTTTTGGTGGGCAAGGGCATGGACAGCATCCAAAGCGGCGACGCCGCTGCCGTCGGCTCGGCGCGCGACTCGCTCGCCCTGCAGGGTGGCGGGCTGATCGCCTCGCAGCTCGGCCGGCGCCTCGGCCTGTCGGAAGTCGGCGTGGAAAGCTCGATCGAAAGCCAGGGGGAAAAGGATGCCTCGCTGGTGCTGGGCAAGTTCCTGTCGCCGCGCCTGTTCATCAGCTATGGCATTTCGCTCACCGAGTCCATCAACACGCTCAAGCTGCGTTACACCATCAGCGATCGCTGGGTGCTGAAAATGGAAGCTGGCGCCAACCAGAGCGCCGACGCGGAATACACCATCGAACGTTGATGGGCATCAGCGGCAGGGCACATCCATGTGCCCTGAGCTTGATCTAGTCGAATTCCGTCGGCCAGTCGCGATGCAGATGGTGTTCGAACATGCGCATGATCTGCGTTGCGGTCGAGCGGCCGGTGGAAAGCTCCGGCAGCGCATCGAGCGGGAAAAACTCCACGCCGTCGGTCTCATGACTCAGGCGCGGCGCGCCACCGGTGATCTCGCAGATGAAGAACAGCTTCCAGGCGTGGAAGAAATATGGTGGGTGGCCGTGCTGGTTGCGATCGTAGACCGCCGCGAGCTTGGCGGCCCGGGCGGTAAACCCCGACTCCTGCTCGATTTCCTTTTCCACCGCCAGTGAGGGACTGTCGTTCACATCGGCCCAGCCGCCCGGCAGGGTCCATTTGCCGTCGGTGGTCTCCCGTACCAGCAGGACCCGCTGGTCACGAAAGATGGCGCCGCGCACGTCCACCTTGGGAGTGGCGTAGCCGTCTTCGACGAACCACGCCTGTCGCAAGCGCTCGCTGGCGATGCCCGATTCAGACGACAGCAACCGGGTCGCGATGTCGATCACTTCCCGGTAACGCTCGCGGTCATATTCCTGTGGCGTGAAATGCAGCCCGGACTGCGCCAACGCCAGCAGACGACGGACTAAATCGAGCGATGATTCCATGGTCGAAGCGCTGACTGGCCACTGTATCGGGCTGCTATCATCCCACACCGCATTGCGATCACATGAACACTTCCCCCTCTTCCTCATTCGCTGCCAGTGAGTATCGCCGTGGCCTGATCGCGACGGCGATCGCTTTCTTCATCTGGGGCCTGCTGCCTGTGTACCTGCGAGCCCTGCAGCAGGTTCCGGTAATACAAATCGCCGCGCACCGGCTGGTATGGGGCTGTGTGGTGGGCATTGCCTGGGTAGGGCTGCGCGGCGAATTCAAGAACATTCGCGCCGTGCTCGCCGACGGCAAGCTGCGCACCCGCCTGGCGATCACGGCTTCGCTGATGTGCATGAACTGGACGCTGTACATCTGGGGCATCGCCAATGGCCGGGTGGTGGAGACCAGCCTGGGCTATTTCATCAATCCGCTGGTGAACGTGCTGCTGGGCGTACTGGTGCTGTCCGAACGCCTGAACCCGCTGCAATGGACCGCCGTGGCCATCGCCACCACGGGCGTCGGCTACCTCACCTGGTCGGCGGGACATCCCCCCTGGATCGCGTTGGCACTGGCGCTGTCCTTCAGCGTCTATGGCCT
>Ga0182745_1000901_pt1 | contig 30217 bp, 29 predicted proteins | sample eDN3rd30CKraftBY_FD_128523 | JGI IMG/M metagenome (GOLD analysis project Ga0182745, IMG submission 128523) | Enriched backyard soil microbial communities from Emeryville, California, USA - eDNA 3rd pass 30_C Kraft BY (version 2) (version 2) | ecosystem: Environmental > Terrestrial > Soil >... | reverse complement strand
TAACAAACGTTATCGGAAATTATACGAAGTTAAAAAAAAGACAACCCATTTTCCTATCAGATTGTGGTTTTTCAGGTGCAATAGGAGCCTTACTAAATAAGGTGAATAAATGATACTGCTGATACCTAATGTGTACATTAGGTATCTTTCTTATGTATAAATGATGATAGTTTTCATCATTTAGGACAATAATTGCAAAGCATAATTCAAATTAGTCTTCTAATACTAAAAGGACGATTCATTGTTTTCCTTTTTGGATAGCTTGTCGAGCAAGAGTATCTGCAGCGCGGTTTTGATTGTCAGGGATCCATTTGATGAAGAACAAGTCAAAATCATTTGTGAGTTGAATGACCTTGTCTAGTAATGGCTTATATTCTTCATTTTTAACATATTGTTTTTCAATGGAAGCAACTACGATTTTAGAATCTGAGCGAATTGAGACAATTGATGTCGATAACTTCTTTGCTTCCTCCAATCCACGAATTAAAGCTGTAAACTCTGCAATATGATTATTCGTTTCACCAATATATTCACTAATTTGAACCTGATGACCTTCGCCCTTAATAAAAATACCTATACCACTTGGGCCAGGATTACCAGCGCTAGCACCATCAATATATACTTCTAACATAAAAAATCCCTACTTTTTTTTGAAATAAATAAAATTACCTTAAACATATTATAACTTAACGAAATAAAATAATAATGATAAATCCTTACAATGGATACAGGTATTGTTTTTGACAAATAAAAAATCCAAAATGTAATATAGTAATACGTTTGTAGAGGGGGAGCTTTGTGAATAAAAATACTGTCATAAAAGATATAGATGAAATTACTGACACATACTGTAATGATTGTCCAATAAAGCGTGAATTACGAGGTAGTCGTGGGAAATCTGGAGCTCACCGTTTTTGCATTGAGCAATGCTCTGTAGGTGCGCAGTTGAGATTCTTAGGAAATGAATTAATGAAAATTTATGAGAAGTAAAGAGTATTGTGTTAGGTTTAGGAATTTTCTTAAGCACAACAAAAATAACTGCACTTAATAATTGTTAACTGTTATTAACAAATTAAGTGCAGTTTTATTATTTTTATTATGTTGTATTACTTGTTTTAGATGATATGATTCTTAAACTATGAAATTGTTCATACTGTGCTATGATATTTCCGACAAATATTAATAATCCACCAATCAGTAATCTGCTTGTCAACGCTTCCCCCAAAAACAATACAGCAAAAATTGATGCGAAAATGGGTTCAAGAGAAAAAATTAAACCAGTATGTGTAGGGGTTGTATAAACTTGCGCAACAGTTTGACCGATAAAACCGAAAGCGCTACAAAGAATTCCTAATCCAAGAATTGCAATCCATCCGGAAGAAGAAAAAGGAATTTTTGGTGTTTCAAACAGTAGACATATGATGCCAGCTATTACTGTAGCAAAACCCATTTGATAAATTCCAAACGTTAATGGATCAACCTTTTTAGTAAATTTGCTATTTAAAATAATATAGATAGAATACGATAATGCGGTTAAAAGACAAAAAATGTCGCCTATTTGGAATGTTAATGAGTGATTGACTGTTAAAATGATGATTCCAATCATCGTACATATAATTGCCATACTAACTGTTTTTGTTGGTAGTTTCTTATCAATTAAACTGCTCATAATTGGTACTAGCACAACAGTTAAACTAACTAAAAAACCTGCATTTGCTGTTGGGGTGGTCATCACACCCATCATTGGTAAACCTATTGCACCAACTAAAAAGAAAGCTTGTATAATGCCATATAAGATAATTTTTCTGTCAATATTTAATAGTTTCTTATAAAAAATCATACCAGCTAGCACAAAAGCAATGAAGCTTCGTAATGCAACGGTATTAAAAACCTCTAACGACTCAAGTCCCATGACCATAAACATATAGGACATTCCCCAAAACATTGTTACTATTACTAATAGTATATTTGCCTTAAATTGCATGGAATTTTTCTCCTGTCTTGTATCCTTAATGGCAATAATAATATATAATGATTTTGTTAATTAGTGAAACGAATGTTAATCATGATTTATATTAATTTTTTTCATGTAATGAGGGATTAGATGAGTTTATTTAAATATGAAATATTTAATAAGACTGCAGAAATTGGTAGTTTTACAAAAGCTGGTGAACAATTAGGTCTAACTCAATCTGCTGTAAGTCACGCAATTTCCAGTTTGGAGAAAGAATTTGGTTTTGAACTTATACATCGAAGTAAAAATGGGCTAAAATTAACAACTGATGGCCAAATCATGTTAAATGCCATTAGACAAGTTCTTCAGGCACAAGAATTATTAAAACAAGAGGCCGCCAATATTAATGGTGTGACAAAAGGGACAGTTAGAATTGGTACTTTTTCAAGTATCTCTACCAAATGGTTACCAATTATTATTCAAAAAATGGAACAGGAGTATCCAGGAATACAAATTAAACTCTTTGAGGGAGATTATTACGAAATAGAACAAATGTTACTGGATGGGGTTATAGACTGTGGTTTTTTAAATCATCCCTATTCCAATCTATTCAGTTATACACCCCTATTCCGTGATCGCTTATTATGCATTGTCTCTAAAAAAAGTCCTCTGTTTAAAAAAGATATGGTGGATATAAAAGATATTGAATTAGAGCCATTTATCATGACGTCGTATAATGGCACAAATGATGTAAAGACGATACTTGATATGTATAATATAAAGACGAATATCCGTTTTGAACTATTCGATGAAAACGGTATAGTATCAATGGTAGAACATGGTTTAGGAATATCCATCTTACCTGAACTTGTGTTGAACAAGCTTCCGATGGATGTAAGAGCAATTCCTTTACAGCAAAATTGTTATCGGACAATCGGCATTGCAACAAAGCAATCCCATTCTCCAGCAACAGCAAAGTTTATTGAAGTGTTAACTTCATTTAGTAAAACACTACACACTTAGTAATGAGTGGGAAGATGAATAAAATATCAAGCTAGTACATTAATATGGCAAATGGGTGATTGTGTGAAAAGTTTACAAGGTAAAAAGGTGTTAATAACAAGTGGGGGAACTCTAGAAAAGTGGGATCGAGTTCGTGGGCACACAAACCTATCAAAAGGATCGATGGGGTGCTATTTAGCAGAAGCAGCCTTATCTGAAGGTGCTGAAGTAATCTATATGCATGGCTATTTTGCACAGCTTCCTAAAAACATTGAATCGATGAGAAGGGTTATGTTTGAAGGAATTGAAGACTTAGGTCAGCAGTTAAAATCGATTGTACAATCTGAACAAGTTGATTTTGTAATAATGGCAGCAGCTGGTTCTGATTGGGTTATCGATAAAGTATATGACCAAGCAGGTAATTTAATGGAGGAAAAAGGGAAGATGCCTTCCGATGAACCTCCAATTATTCATTTTAAGAAAGCACCAAAAGTATTAGGTCAAATAAAAGAATGGGCGCCAGAGACAACGTTAATTGGATTTAAATTAGAAGCAACAGATGATCTTGATTACTTAATCTCTAGAGCAAAATTGCGAATGGAAACATCTCAAGCTCATTTTATGGTGGCTAATAGTTCGAATTCGTTATATGGAGCGGACGAACCTCATTTTATTGTAGCGAATGATGGTGAAGTGATTCGAGTAGAAGGAAAGAAAAATACCGCAAATCAATTAATCAATCTTTTAGGAAACTTTAAGTAATACTATTCACATTCTTTGCACAATTACAAATTCTCTCTGTATAATTAATAATCAAAGTATACTTCTAGGGAAAGAAAGGATTGTATTAATATGTCATTACAAAGTGTCCGGGAACATTTTAAGAAGTTCAACAGAGATCAAGATATTTTAGAGTCTGAACAAAGTAGTGCTACGGTAGAACAAGCAGCTCTTACTTTAAATGTGATACCAGCAAGAATTGCTAAAACATTATCTTTTAAAAATAAAGAAGATAATGCATTTTTAGTTGTAACGGCTGGGGACGCAAAGGTGGATAACCGTAAATTTCGTGAACAATTCGAAGTAAAGGCAAAAATGTTAAATGCTGAAGAAGTTGTTGAGAGAACTGGACACGTAATCGGTGGTGTTTGTCCATTTGGTCTAGCACATAATTTGCCAGTCTTTTTGGATATTTCGTTAAAACGTTTTACAACTGTATTTCCTGCATGTGGAAGCATTAATTCTGCCATCGAGCTTACTTGTGATGAGTTAATGACGTATTCTGGTGCAATTTCTTGGGTGGATGTTACCAAAGACTGGGACGAGCAATTAATTGATGCTCAGGACTTTGATATTGTAAATAAATAACGACATGGTAAATGTAATCTGTTTATTACTTTCGAAGGGGAAATGAGATGTGTACAAGTTAGATCATATCGTGCATTTTGTTGACCACCCTGAGGTTTTGGTTGATCGAATGTCAGATGAAGGAGTTCGAACTGTATTGGGTGGTAAACACGAAATGTGGGGCACCTATAACTCCTTAAGTTATTTTGAAAACCTATCGTATATTGAGTATATTGGAATATTTGATGAAGAATTATTTAATAAATCAGCTAAAGTGCCTTATACATTACATGAATCCTATGAAAAGAACAATCGACGTAATGGATTTACTCGAATTGCACTACGAACAAATACAATTAATGAAGATGCAAAAAGATTAAAAGAAGCTGGCCTATTTGTAGATGGTCCAAAGTCCTTTTCTAGAAAACGACCTGATGGAACAATAGTATCATGGAAATTGCTGCATTTTGGATTAGAGGGAAACGAATTAGAGTTTCCATTTTTAATCGAGTGGAATCTAGAGGATCAGGAAAGATACAATGATTTGTTGAGAAGTGGTACATTAGGACATCATCCTTTAGGAAATCTAAAGATTGATTCAATAGTTTTAACTGTTAAAAATTTAGATAAAGTTCGTCAATGGTCTAATTTATTTAATTTTGAACTAATAGAAACTACTTCGTTGATAAAGTTAGTTACTCCAAATTGTGATTTAATATTTTACTATAACCGAGATGCTCAAAACCTTATTACAGAAGTCGTAATAAGTGGTGCTTCCATGGAAAAAACTTTAAAAATTGACAATGCAAATTATAAATTTATTAAATAAGAAATTTACTCTTCCTGATTGGAAGGGTTTTTTTAGGATAAGGTTGAAACGCAAGTTGCTTGTGGTCCACGAATGCCTTCCACAATCTCAAATGACACTTTTTGTCCGTCTCTTAGGGAACGAAACCCTTCACCTGATATTCCTGTAAAGTGAACAAACACATCTTCTCCATCAAGTGTTTCAATAAATCCATAGCCTTGATCATCGCAGAACCATTTAACTGTACCTTCGTGCATGTTAAAGTTTCCTCCCTTTTTCGGGTCATACCATACTATATTCAATCAGATAAATAAATGTAAACAAGTAATGGAAGTGTACCAATTCCTTCATAGTTTTATTTTGTATCAAAAGTGTATAATTATTATGAAATATATTGAAAGTAGGTATCAATATGGCCCTTACAAAAAATTTAACTGATTTAGAAATAGCAACGAATGCAGAAATTAAACCAATTAGTGTTATTGCTGAAAATGCCAAGATACCTGAGGATGCATTAGAACCTTATGGTCGATATAAAGCGAAAATAGATCCATTAAAAATTACTGGTAATAGTACAGGGAAAGTAGTGCTTGTAACAGCAATCAGTCCTACTCCTGCTGGAGAAGGGAAATCGACGGTTACGGTTGGATTAGCAGATGCACTTAAACGATTAGATCAAAAAGTAATGGTCGCATTACGTGAGCCATCACTCGGCCCAGTAATGGGTATTAAAGGTGGAGCAACTGGTGGTGGTTATGCACAAGTATTACCAATGGATGAGATCAATTTACATTTTACTGGCGACTTTCATGCGATCACAACAGCCAATAATGCATTATCTGCTTTCATTGATAATCATATACATCAAGGGAATGAATTAAACATTGACCCAAGAAGAATAATTTGGAAACGTGTTATGGATCTAAATGATCGTGCATTAAGAAAAGTTGTTGTTGGCTTAGGTGGTCCAACACAAGGTATGCCTAGAGAAGATGGATTTGATATTACAGTTGCTTCAGAAATTATGGCTATATTTTGCTTGGCAACTAGTCTTCAAGATTTAAAAGAACGATTAGCAAGCATTTTGATTGGTTATACCTTCGACAAAGAACCTGTATTTGTCCGTCATTTAGGTGTTGAAGGAGCACTTACCTTATTATTAAAAGATGCTTTAAAACCGAATTTAGTGCAAACAATTGAAGGTACTCCAGCAATTGTTCATGGGGGACCTTTTGCGAACATTGCCCATGGATGTAACTCAATAATGGCAACACAAACTGCGCGGAAATTAGCAGATATTGTTGTTACAGAAGCAGGGTTTGGTGCGGATTTAGGTGCAGAAAAATTTATGAATATTAAAGCAAGAAAAGGTAACTTCTCTCCGGATGCAGTCGTTGTAGTGGCAACAATACGTGCATTAAAAATGCATGGTGGTGTTCAAAAAAGTGACTTGGTAAATGAAAATGTGAAGGCATTACAAGATGGTATCGTGAACTTAGAAAAACATGTTGAAACGGTTCGAGCATTTGGGATTGAACCAGTTGTTTCATTAAACCGTTTTATTACGGATACGGAAGCTGAATTAGAATTCATTATGAAGTGGGCTAAATCTAATAACATCCGAATTGCTCGGACGAACGTTTGGGAAGATGGAGGATTAGGTGGAATTGAATTAGCAAAAGAGGTACTAGAAGTTCTAGAACAACCTAATGACTTTTCTCATTTATATGAATTAACCGATTCCATCGAGAAGAAAATTACAACAATTGTTCAAAAGGTATATGGTGGATATGGAGTTCAATTTACAGATAAAGCAAAGAAACAAATTGCTCAAATCGAACAGTTTGGTTGGGATATGTTACCTATTTGTATGGCTAAAACACAATATTCATTATCAGATCAACCAAGTTTAATCGGAAGACCTGAAGGATTTACAATTACAGTCCGTGAAGTCATTCCAAAACTAGGTGCTGGATTCCTTGTTTGTTTAACGGGAGAAATTATGACAATGCCTGGTCTCCCTAAAAATCCTGCAGCTCTTCGAATGGATGTAGATGAAGATGGTAATGCAGTAGGATTATTTTAGTAGGAAATCAATAGATTACTAATAAGAGGAGTATGTTTACTATTTGACATACTCCTCTTATTTTTATTAGGCTTTCTATTCGATTTAAATCGTTTAGCTAGTTTACAATAAAAATGAATTAATAAATGGAGATAAAAATCCGAAAATATTGTTAATGGATGAAGCCACTGCAAGTTTAGATAGTGAATCCGAAAGTGTCGTACAAGAAGCGTTATTCCGACTTATGAAAGGGAGAACAACTTTCGTCATTGCACATCGATTATCAACAATCGTCGATGCAGATCAAATCATTTTCATTGAAAATGGAAAAATTACTGGAATGGGTAAACATGAGGAATTACTTAAAAAACATGAATTGTATAGAAATTACGCAGAGCAACAGCTGACAAATTAATAAATTTAGGGAAACGTAATAATGCGTTTCCTCCCTATGCTTCATTGTCACGAAAAAATTATTGACTAGAATACAAAGGATTACTGTCTTTAAATATAAATCTAAGACAGTAATCCTTTATAAATTATTCAATAATTGTAAAAACAATAGAAGTTTCTAGACTCACTCTATCATTCATAATTTCGTCACCGATTGCAAAATCTGTTCTTCCCTTTATCTCATATTGTCCAGGAGGGAAATTTCCTTCAGCCATTTTCATAAATACTTCCTCACTATAAGGTTTACCAGGTGCACCATCGTAATATGAACTACCTGAAAATTGATAACTTTCGATATATGGTTCATCTTTATTAAGCTCAGTAAGAATTAGTGGTTCATTCATTGCTGCCTCAAATTGATAATCTTCTGTTAAATTCGTAGTAAGTAACCAAATAGGCGATGCTGCATGGGAAATAGTAATAGATTCCGAATCCCCGATATATGTAAGCTCCGCTTTTATTTTTAAAGGTTCACCTACTTGATAAACTGCTTTTTCACTATACACTCTGAAGGTAAACTGTTCGTTATTAACTAAACCCTCCGTTACATTTTCAAAAGTATTAGTTGATGAAGTACTGCTCAGATTATTTCCCGCACTACAACCTGAAATAAGGATGACTAAAACAAGTAGTGTAAAGAGCCTACTAAGATTCAATGATCTTTCATCTCCTTTCTTTTATGATTAGTCGTTAGAGTATAGTTTTTGTTACAAAAATAAAAAGCTTGTGATCAGTGGAATCAACAAGCTAAGTGACAATATAGTAATTTAATAACTACTTCTTTTTCTTTCTTTCTACAAAAAAGTTATCAACTGCTATGAACTTACTTCCACCAACTAGAAGGGCTAATGACATTGCAAGTAAAAGAACATCTAATTCATAACCTTGTAAAAATCCAATCTCAAATTTTACATAGAAGATAGCACCAATCATAATGATTGAAAATAATGTAGCGATAAAGCGTGTTGTAAAACCAATAATCATAAATAGACCGCCTAATATTTCAACGAATATTACACCTAATGCTACATAATCCGCATAGGGAATACTGTAGTTAACAAAACGGTCTTGAACGACACCAATGCCTTCTTGGTATTTGGCTAGTCCATGTAATAAAAACGTCACACCTAACACTACCCGAATGAGAAAAGCACCAAAATCAATAGCCTTCAGAATAATCTCCTTTCGATTTTACACTCTTTAAAACTAGTTTATTATAGCTAGTCCATCTATAATACAAATAAACCAAGAAAAGATATTTTATATTTGAAAGGACAAAATGCCATGATTGAAATTGTGAAAGAAAAAGTTAAAAGTATATATGAACAATTTGATGCTAGTCACGATTTTCAGCATATTGAACGGGTCTTGCAAAATGCAGAGGCTATTTTAGCTAGTGAACCTACCTGTGATCAAGAAATTGTAAGACTTGCAGTATTATTACACGATGTAAGTGATAAAAAGTATACCGATTCGAAAGATCAAGAAAATCAATTAATAAATGAATTAAAAATTAGCGATGATAGAAAGCAGCATTTAAAAGAGATAATAGCTAGTGTGTCTTTTAATGGTGGAAATGAATTACCTGCAACCACAATAGAAGCTAAGATTGTAAGAGATGCTGATCGCTTAGATGCAATTGGGGCAATCGGGATTGCTAGAACATTTGCCTATGGAGGTGCAAAAGGGCGTAAACTTTACGATCAATCAGAAGAAATTAGATTCCAAATGACAGAAGAAGAATATCGTGCAAAATCAACTGCTTCTGTTACTCACTTTTATGAGAAACTTTTATTATTAAAAGATCTAATGACAACGCAAAAAGGGAAAGAATTAGCTGAAGAAAGACACGCTTTTATGACTACGTTTCTACAACAATTAAACAATGAACTAAATGGGGAAGCCTAACTTATGTGGCTTTCCTTTTTTGATTCTATAAATGTTGCTCTATTTGTTCCTGAGTTCTATGAGTGCCAGGTACCGCTATTTTATGTTATCCTTGTAACAATAGCTTAAAAGGAAAGAGAAGGAATCTCATGAGTCATTTAATTGTTTCAAAATTAACAAAAACAGTAGGGGATAAAACCCTATTTAAAGATATTGAGTTTACAATTTATGAAGGTGAACGCGCAGGGCTAATTGGTATAAATGGAACGGGTAAATCCACTCTATTGTCGATTCTAGCAGGCATTCAAGACGCTGATTCAATCGACCTAGATCACCCAAACAAATACCGTGTTGCACATTTGCCGCAAGAACCACAGTTTAATGAAGGTGAAACCGTATTACAGGCAGTCTTTTCAGGGGACTCGCCTATTGTCAAACTGAATCGTGAATATGAAGATACAGTCGTTCAATTATCCATAAACCCTGAATCAGAAGAATATCAAAATAAACTTTTTCGACTACAACAGCAAATGGATTCTGAAAAAGCGTGGGATGTTAATGCCTTAGCAAAGCAATCCTTAACGAAACTTGGCATTGATATGTACGATGAGAAGGTTGCAAATCTTTCAGGTGGTCAACAAAAAAGAGTAGCGCTTGCCAAAGTGTTAATCGAACCTGCTGATTTATATTTGTTAGATGAACCGACGAACCATCTTGATGTACAGTCTACAGAATGGCTACAAGAAATGGTTACTCGATTACGCGGGGCAGTTATTTTTATCACCCATGACCGTTACTTTTTAGATGAGGTTTCCACTCACATTTATGAACTTGCCAATCAAACCTTGTACCGACATACCGGAAATTATGCAGACTATTTGGAAGCTCGAGCAATAAGAGAAGAAATGCAAGCATCAACGCAAGAGAAATTACAAAATCGCTACCGTTCTGAACTTAAATGGATACGTCGTGGAGCTAAAGCCCGAACAACAAAGCAAAAAGCAAGAATTCAACGCTTTGAAGAGCTAGATTCTCAAATAGAACGCGGGTCTAATGATACTAATTTAGAAATGTCACTTGCTACAACACGCTTAGGGAAAAAAGTTCTTGAGGGTGAACAATTATCTAAATCCTTTGGTGACAGAGTGATACTAAAAGATTTTAACTTTCTACTTCAACAAGGTGACCGGATTGGAATCATTGGTGCTAATGGTTATGGAAAATCGACTCTGATGAATTTATTAGCAGGTGAATTAGAGCCTGATTCTGGGGAAGTGATTGTCGGCCAAACGGTAAAACGAGCACACTTCAAACAAGTACTTCCATCCATGAATGAAAACGCGAGAATGATAGAATATATTCGAGAAGCTTCAAATGATATTACAGATTCAGAAGGAATTCGATATTCTGCTGCCCAAATGTTGGAGAAATTTTTATTCCCTTTACATACACATGGGACACCAATTGGGAAATTATCTGGTGGGGAACGAAAGAGACTACATTTATTACGATTATTAATGGAGCAACCAAATGTTCTATTACTTGATGAGCCCACAAATGATTTAGATATTGAAACATTAGGTGTGTTAGAAGACTTTATTGAACATTTCCCTGGCGTAGTTATCACAATATCCCATGATCGTTTCTTCCTTGATCGTATTGCAAGAAAGCTTTGGATTCTAGATGGTAAAGGAAATGTAGATGAGAGTCTTGATGTGTACTCCGATTATTTAGAGAAACAATCAGTCGCTATCAAAGTAGAAATTAAAGAGGAAAAAGTAGAAAAAACTAAGCCTCAAAAGCTAAAGAATGATAAGAAAAAGTTATCATTTAAGGAGCAAAAAGAGTGGGAAACTATTTCGGATGATATCGCTAAAGTGGAACAAGATATCGAAAAAACTGAAGCTGAAATTGCCACTATTGGTTCTGATTATACAAGATTACAACAACTAACCGAGCAGTTAGATAACCTTAATAAAGAATATGAAAGATTAATTGAAAGATGGTCTTATCTTGAAGAAATTGTAAATGGATAGGAGAGAAACACAGTGAAAATCGTAACAATTGAACCAACTCCAAGCCCAAACTCGATGAAAATTGTAGTAGATGAGGAGCTTCCTTTTGGCAAAAGTTTCAATTATACAAAAGAGAATGCAAGCAGTGCTCCTGAAGCGATACAAGCAATACTAAATGTTGAAGGTGTTAAAGGTGTATATCATGTTGCGGACTTTTTAGCAGTTGAAAGAAATGCCAAATTCAACTGGGAAAATATATTATCAAGTATAAGAATTGCTATGGGAGAAAAGGGCGAGGATGTTGAACATTCTGGACAAGTAAATGATCACTATGGTGAAGTATTTGTTCATGTACAAATGTTCAGAGGTATTCCGCTTCAAATTAAAGTATTTGATTCTTCATCTGAGCACCGAATCTCAACAGGCGATCGATTCGCAGAAGCATTTCAATCGATTCAGATCAATAAATTCGATGATAATTATATTTTAGAACGTAAGTGGGTTGATTTTGGCGTTCGTTATGGTGAAAAGGAAGACATTGCACAAAGCGTATTGACAGAAATTCAAGCTACGTATCCCGAAGATAGATTACATGAAATTATTAAAGGTGCGAATGCAAAAAAATCTGTTACTCTTGAGCGCGAAAAAGTCACTTTAGAACAATTTGAAAGTGCTGAGGATTGGCAAAAACGTTATCAAATGTTAGATCAACTGCCAGATCCAGAAATTGAAGATTTACCACTACTAAAAAAAGCACTAGAAGACGAACAAATGTCCATCCGCCGATTAGCCACGGTGTATTTAGGTATGATAGAAGATGTTGCGGTTGTTCCAGCTTTAACGCGTGCTTTAAACGATAAAAGTGCTGCCGTTAGACGAACAGCTGGGGATTGCATGAGTGATTTAGGATTAGTTGAATTTGAACCTGCCATGATTCATGCTTTAAAGGATAAAAATAAATTAGTTCGTTGGCGCGCGGCAATGTACCTATATGAGACAGGAACTGAAAAAAGTTTACCGGCACTACATGAGGCTGAAAACGACCCTGAATTTGAAGTGAAACTTCAAGTGAAAATGGCCATTGCCAGAATTGAACAAGGTGAAGAAGCAAAAGGCTCTGTTTGGAAGCAAATGACAGAAAGATAGTTTGAAAACGAACATATAGGTACAATCCATATAAGCTATGGATTGTACCTTTATTTTTGGGTGAAAAAATTGAACGAGAGTGGCTGTATGTTACAAAACTGAGTGCAAATGAATAAAAAAGGTAGATTAAATAATAGAAGTCTCTTATTAGTATGGACACTCCTTTTCAAAGCAGAACAAAAATGAAAAAGTCCCATCAATCTTAATGGGACTTTACATTTACTATTTCAGGTTACCTTTATTCTATGGTTATGATGTGATTTCTTGTTCTTTTACATCTATCGAACTTTTATTCGCTGGTTTGAATACGGTAAATAGTATTCCAGCAAAAATTAGTATAATCCCGAAAGTTTGTAGTAGTGTTGGTCTAAAATCAAGGATGATGGTGTCTAATAATATTGCCACTACAGGATCAACAAATACCAACACCGAAACAATGATGGTTGAGAGATTTCTAATACTATCAAAGAATAAATAATATACAAATCCTGTATGGATAATCCCTGTTCCTAATATGTATAACCAATTTGAAGTTGTTAATCCATCAAAAACCCCAAAGTTACAGAAAGGAAGTAGCATCACGATCCCAACAATCGTTTGTAAAAATGTTGTAGCATAAGGTGATAAATTTTGGATTGTCTTACTCGTAAACATCGTTAAAGCGTAACAAAGAGCTGATAATAACGCCCAAAGGAATCCAGAATTAAGGAATTGATCGATTGATTGGAAATTGTTAATTCCTACAATAAAGATACTTCCAATAAAACAAATTACCGTTGCTAAAACGCCAGAAACAGTCATTTTCTCTTTTAAAATAACAGTTCCTAAAACCAAAACGAATATAGGTGCTAAATTATAAATGGAAATGGCTATTGAGATCGACATTTCCTCAAATGCTTTAAATAGAAAGACCCAATTTAAAACGAGGAAAACCCCGCATAAAAACGTACGGAAAACTTCTTTTTTACTCCATTTTTCAATTTTATACCCACCAGTTAAATACCACATACCACTTAGAAAAAGTGTTGCGCAAATACAGCGGACAAAAACGAGCTCAACAGCGGGGATTCCTGTGTTAATTGTAAAAAATCCAATGGAACCGAAAATGGCCATTGAAATCGTTAATTTAATCATTGCAGATACATTCATTACATTGCCTTCTTTCATTCTATAAACAGTAAATCTTAATGTGCGAAATATTCAAATAATACGGTTCTCTACAATTATTGTGCATTCTATGCCAATTAGCAACAGTAACTTTCTATTTAGAAAAATTTTGAAAATAAAAATATTAGATTAGGTCTTGTTCTCGGAATGAGATTAATGTAATCTAATTTTGAGATAGATTTCTTCATAACATGGAAGCGTTTTACTATAACGCTCCAAGAAAAAAGGTGACATTTATGGTGACAGTCAGTGAATTTCGTATTGAAAAAGATTTTTTAGGGGAAAAGGAAATACCAGTGGAAGCGTACTATGGAGTTCAAACCGCTCGTGCAACAGAAAATTTCCCAATCACTGGTTATAGAATCCACCCTGAGCTCATTAAAGCTTTAGGGATTGTAAAAAAAGCTGCAGCATTAGCGAATATGCAAGTTGACTTACTAAATCAAGAAATAGGTAAGTTTATTGTTAAAGCTTGTGATGAAGTAATTGAAGGTAAATGGAATGAACAATTTATTGTAGATCCAATTCAAGGTGGCGCAGGAACTTCTATTAATATGAATGCAAACGAAGTGATTGCAAACCGTGCACTTGAATTAATGGGACATGAAAAAGGGAATTACCACGTTATTAGCCCTAACAGTCATGTGAATATGTCTCAATCAACAAATGACGCATTTCCAACAGCTACTCATATTGCAGTATTAAATCTATTAAATCAATTAATTGATTCAACAAATTATATGCAAAAAGTTTTTGTTGAAAAATCAAAACAATTTGCTGGAATTATAAAAATGGGCCGTACACATCTTCAAGATGCAGTTCCGATTCTTTTAGGCCAAGAATTTGAAGCTTATAGCCGTGTGATTGCGCGTGATATTGATCGAATTTCTTTTTCAAAACAACATATGTATGACATTAACATGGGTGCTACAGCAGTTGGTACAGGTTTAAACGCAATGCCTGAATATATTGAGGCTGTTACAAGAAACCTAGCTGAGTTAAGTGAACTTCCTCTAAAAGGAGCAGAACATTTAATAGATGCTACTCAAAATACAGATTGTTATACAGAAGTATCATCAGCACTAAAAGTGTGTATGTTGAACATGTCAAAAATCGCAAATGATTTACGTTTAATGGCATCAGGTCCACGTGCTGGTTTAGGTGAAATTGTTTTACCTGCAAGACAACCAGGATCATCTATAATGCCAGGTAAAGTAAATCCTGTAATGCCAGAAGTTATGAACCAAGTAGCGTTCCAAGTGTTTGGTAACGATTTAACAATTTCAGCTGCATCTGAAGCTGGTCAATTTGAGTTAAATGTTATGGAACCAGTTTTATTCTTTAACTTAATACAATCGATTTCAATCATGAGCAATGTCTTTAAATCTTTCACTGAAAATTGTTTAAAAGGTATACAACCAAATGAAGAAAGAATGAAAGAGTACGTAGAAAAAAGTGTAGGAATCATTACAGCAGTAAATCCTCATGTTGGATACGAAACAGCTTCAAAACTAGCACGTGAAGCATATTTATCAGGTGCTTCAATACGTGAACTTTGTATAAAATATGATGTATTAACAGAAGAACAACTTGAAAGAATTTTAGATCCTTATGCAATGACTCGACCAGGAATTGCAGGGTTATAACTTTCAATCTATTAGATAAAAATGAAACCTCGCATTCAATGTTAAGAATGCGAGGTTTCAAATTTTTTATAACGATACGACATCATTGATAAACATATCTCGTTGTTCAACAGTTTGTTGCACACCATCTAATAGTAAAACATTTAATTCATAACCACTTCGATCTTCTTCAACAACGAATTGTAAATTAACTTGTTTTAACTCTTCATTTTGAGGGCAGCTTCCTTTAAACTCAACGACGTGCTGCTCTTTTTGTGTTTTAAAGTATACCCATTTTTCATCTTCACAATAAGATCCAAAAGCTTTGTCAAAAGTTTCTGCTGTTTCACTTACCTTTTGCTCTTTTACATATGTTATGTATTCATTGTCTGTAATTTCATCTTTAGGACCATAAAAGTACCAAAAAATAACAATTATTAATATTGGTACAATCCAAAGAATCGTTCTTTTAGAAACATTTTGCATACCCAATCCCCCTAAAAACTACTAAAATTATTATATCAACATATGTCGATATTTGCTAGAAATAGTTGATAATATCTGATTTTAGTAAGGAATATAGTAAAGTTCAAAATAATACAACGATTGATTTTCTGGATTTAATTAGTCAAAAATAATGAAAATATAGTTTTCCCTTTTTTACATTTTGATATAAAACAATTTATACTTAGGGGGATAGAAAGTGAGGTAATCGTATGAAAAAAGCGTTACTTATAGCAGAAAAGCCCTCGCTTATGCGTGACATACAAAAAGTATATAAATCTATGAAATTGCCCTATGAAATAGAATTTACAGCTTTTGTGGGACATGTAGTTGAACTGAAAGAACCACATGAATATAAATCGGAATGGAAAAAGTGGGATATACAATTACTACCTATGATTCCTGAACGATATGAGTTTCGTGTAAAAAAATCAGCCTATAAAGTTTATAAAGAGATCGAACAAAAACTAAAATCCAATCATTTTGATTTCCTCATCAATGCATGTGATGCAGGGATGGAAGGAGAGAATATCTTTTATTCATTTTATAAAAAGATGAATTGTAAGCTTCCTGTTAAACGTTTTTGGACTTCTCAAACAACTGATGGTGCCATTCGTCATGCATTAACTAATTTAATAGATGAAAATGATCTATTAATACGAAATTTACGAAATGCTGCGATGTATCGTACAGTATTTGATTGGCTGATTGGTTTAAACTTAACGAGAGCAGCGACCGTAAAAGGTGGAAGAATTATTAAAATCGGAAGAGTTATGACACCAACGCTTGCAATTGTTGTAAAAAGGGAGCTTGAAATTCGCCAATTTAAACCGGAACCCTATTTTCAGATTGAATTAGACTTTGGGACATTTAAAGCACTATGGATAGATTTAAAAACCAATAATAATAAAATCCTAACAAAACAAATGGCGGAGCAAGTTTTGTCTCAGGTTAGTTCCCAGGCAATTGTTCGTGATTTACAGAGCGAAAGAAAAACAATTTATGCGCCTTCATTACACTCATTGTTAGAACTACAAAAGGAAGCAAATAAATTCTATGGGTTTACTTCTTCTGAAACATTGAAAATTGCACAAAGTTTATATGAAAAAAAGTTGATTACATATCCAAGAACAGAATCAAAACACTTACCTACGAACTTTGCGAAAACGATAGAAGATAATATTAAGCATTTAGTTAATATAGAAGACTACAAAGAGATTGTTACATCAGTCCTTCAAAATAAAAAGCAACTAGATGATGTAATTTATTCAAAAAAATATGTTGATGATAAAAAATTAACCGATCATCATGCCATTACTTTGACGGATGTACCTATTGGAAAGAAAAATTTATCTTCGAATGAGTTAAAAGTTTACCATTTAATTGCAAAACGCTTATTGTCTATCTTTTTACCTCCTTATGTGATTGATAAAACAGTGGCAATTCTTGAAGCAAATCATCATTACTTTAAAGCAACTGGAAATATGGTTGTGCAAAAAGGGTATACAGCTCTGTATGAGTCCTTTCGAAAGAAACAAGAGCACCCTTTACCAAGTCTTTCTTTAAATATGGTTTTAACTATACAAAACAAGCAAATTCTATCTAAACAAACTGAACCACCTAGTCGTTATACGGATAGTTCGTTACTTGATGCGATGTTTCATGCTGGAAGATTTGTGGAAGACAAAGAACTCCAACGCATTTTAAAGGATGCAGAAGGAATTGGCACTTCTGCGACAAGAGCAGAAATTATTGAAAAATTAATATCTATCGGCATGATTGCTAGGGAAGGAAAAACTTTTATTGCTACGCAATTTGGAATTGATGTGATTACTAGTTTAGGTGAACATGATATTGTTTCTCCGGTGTTGACAGCGGTGTGGAGCAAAAAGCTAAAAGATATTGCAGATGGAAGTTTGAATTCAAGTTTATTTTATAAAGAGATGTTGCAATACGTACAAGATACAACTTCGAAGTTCATAAGTATTCCTATGAATGTGGAAGAAAAAAAGGTGAATGTTGTAGGAAAATGTGTAGAATGTCAAAGTCCTGTTGTGGAAGGATTTAAAGCCTATCAATGTTCCAATAAAGCATGTAAATTCGCAATTAGTAAAATGATTATGAAAGGAAAAATTACATCCATTGATGCAAAAAAATTATTAAATGGAAAAGAGACACGTGAAATTCTTTTTACTTGGAAAAGTGGTAAAAAAGGAAAAGCAAAACTTAAACTTCAAAGTGGTAAATTAGAGTTTATTTTTAATTCGCCTACACAAAAAACGAATAAATAGTGTGTGCCTTTGTCTCTTTTTAAATAGGAGAATCCGAATATTCTAGGATAATCTTATTTGAAAGGAGGTTCTTTATGTTTGACTTCTTTGAAGAAAGTAGCAACTGTGAAAACGGTAAAAAGGAAAATAAGAAATTTAATCATCGAAATAATAAGCACGATTGCAGATGTCATAAAACAGAACATCATTGCAAATGTCATGAAATAAAACATCATCATTGTAAATGCCATAATCACCATCACGATGATTGGCATAAATTACTTCAATCTTGTCATTGTATGGAACACAACTTCCATCAGGATAAAGAACATGATATAAAGCATGATTGCATCTGTCATAAGAAACATCACCATGAGAATGATTGGGATAAATTCCTTCAAAATTGTAAATGTAAGGATCACAACCATCATGAGCACAAAAACCATGATATGAGGCATGATTGCAATTGTCATAAGAAACACCATCATGATGATGACTGTCGTTTCAAGCATGATTGTTGTGGATGTCATTGTTCTCATAAACACGATATGAAACAGAACTGCAAATGTCATAACAAACATCACCATGAAGACGATTGGCATAAATTACGACAATCTTGTCATTGTATGGATCACCATAACGAAAAAAAAAAGGATATAAAGCATGATTGCAAATGTGACATAAAACATCATGATGATGATTTTCATTTCATAAACCGCGACTGGGAATCAATGGTTCATCACAATTATGAAGACAAACAACTTATAAAGCAAAACTGCAACTGTCACAATAGACACCATCATGATGATGACTGTTGTTTCAAGCATCATTTGTGTGGTTGTCAGGATGATCATCAACACGACATGAAGCACTGTTGCAACTGTCACGATAGAAACCATCAAGATTGCAATTGCCATCGCGAGGATCATAATTGTAGGTTTCATAAAGTTATTAAACGATGTAACTGCGATGATTTGCTCCAAGTAAATTTAAATGGTTTAAATAATGGGTTTAATTTAAAGTTATTTGAAAACAGATTTCGTCCGTATGAATTGTTCACACTCGGTGGTTGCAGTTTTAGAGGGAAAACTCAAGATATTGGAATAGATTATGTAGATATTAAAAGTAAAGGCTCAATTATCACGATTTTGAAAGACAAAATAGATCACGTTCGTTGGGAAAAATAAATAGGTAAATCTTTCATTACACAGGCTATTATCCTTTATCACCTAGTCAAAAAATTATCCTCTGAATAGGATAAGACTAAAATGATGAAAGGATAATAGCCATTAAATTTCATAAAATTCCTTTTTTATTTTTACTTACTTTTGTGTTCCTGTTTTTAGGCATGCATACAGTTTGGGGTCATGCGTATGTTGTCGAACAGTCTCCAATGCCAAATAGTCAGCATAACACTTCTCCGACAGAAGTAAAATTACAGTTTAATAGCGAAGTTGAAAAAAATTTCTCATTAAAAATATACGATGATGCCAATCAAGAAGTGGCAAGTCATTCTCCTAAACTAAGTAGTGACCAAAAGGAAATTTCCATCCAACTTCCTACCTTAGATGATGGCATTTATAAAATACAATACTATATTATCTCATTGAATGATGGCCACCCTATTCAAGGGGAATATTTCATACTAGTTGGTGAGAGTACCCAATCGATAATTAATCAAGGAAACGAAAATCCATTTTCAACTAACAATTCACCGAATAACCAAAGTGGGAGCAGTACAACAGTACTAGAACTATCCATTTTTATCTTAAAAGCACTTTATTATTTTGGATTTGTCTTGCTTATTGGATGGATTATTTGGTGGCAAACAATTCAAAACTATTCAAGTGACATTAGGAGAAAATTTATTCTTTGGGGTATCGTTTTTCAAATGGTTCATCTGGTAGGCTTAATTTCCGTTATTTTAATCCAAGTTGATATTTTCACGAGTAAAGGAGTTTTTTTCACTACCAATTTCCCTTTTGATACAAACTTTGGACTATTCTGGCTTATTTCCTTAGTGATTGCATTAAGCGGTTTTCTTTGTTTGTTTAAATATCGTTTGCTAGATATTTTCTGGATTACTATTGTCATTTTGTGTAAAAGTGTGAACGGGCACGCAAGTACATTTGACTTTACTTATTTATCCGTTATTTTAACTAGCATTCATTTAATTGCGGCGGCAATTTGGGCAGCTGGAATAACATTTATAGTGATCTTCTGGAAAAAACAAAAACTGTATGTGAAATCATTTTTTCCTACATTTTCCAATTACGCATTCATCAGTTTTTTACTATTAGCGATTACTGGAAGTATTATTACATTTATCTATTCCCAAAATTTTGCATTTTTGACAAGCGATTGGGGGCATTACTTATTAATCAAAATTATGTTTGTTGCCATTGTCGTCATTATTGCAGCAATAATTCGTCATAAATTGAAGTCTTCAGAAACAAAGATTGGAAAATGGGTTAAAATTGACTTCCTGTTAATGATTGTTATTATCTTCATTGTTTCAATTCTCACTTTTTTGAGTCCCACTCCATAAGTTATGAGCGGACTGAAAAGCAAAGTAATGCAAATGATGCATATACAAGAATTGTACAAAATGCAACAAGTGGAAGATCAGCCGCCATACCAATCATTGGCCCCATAAGACCAGACATTATTCCGCTCGATACACCAGATAATAATGTCTGGTAATCTACCAATGCCCCAAAAATTACCCCTACTAAGATTGCAAGGATCGTCGTAATGATAGTGATGAATGCGTAATTACCTGGAAAACCATACACTAAGATTGTACCTACAGCAATTCCCATAATTCCACTACTTGTCATGGCAATGTTCATACCTAAATGATAACTGATCTGATACTTAATTTTTCTTAAAAAAACGTAGGAGACTGCACAGACAAGGAAGTAACTAAATAAGATAAGTATGATGAAAAGAATCAAAAACTCACTCCTTCAACTGTATTGTATGAAAAGACAACTTGCTTCAATTACCTCATTAAAGAAAGGAAATGTGGAATGAGCGAGATATTTGAAAAGAATTACCCTGAATTACAGAAAGATGGGAAGTTTACTTCACCCCCAAGCGGATTACCAATGTATGAATTAAAAATGTTGCAGGAGTATATACACAATACGAATTTACAAAATCTTGGCACAAAACTTCCTAATTCGAAAAGACAAATGATATTATTAAAGTTTTTTAAGTCAAAAAAAAATCAATTAGTTGAAATACATTCTGCTAGTGGAGATGAAATCTTTGAAACTATTGGCAAAGTAGCGGTTGTTGGTCGGAACTTTGTCATGATAAAAACACTTTTCGAACGTTTTTGGATCCCATTTCCAATGATCAAATCAGCAAAATCGCCATTTGGAATACCGGATACCTCAGGGACACATCAACAGGTTGCTTATGATCAGGAGCTTCGAAATAAATTATTAACAAACTTTGGTTCGGTTGTTGCTGAGAAAGAAGTACTTCGACAGCAATTTTATGAGGAATTGTTAGAAACCAATCTAAAGAGTTGGAAAGGTACAAAAGTAACCATCTATTCTAACAATTGTAGTAGTGGAAGAATACTTGATGTACGTAACGGAAAAGTAATTTTAAATAATAACAATGAAATTAGCATTTCAAAAATTAATTACATGAAACAAACAAGATTCATTTCATTTTGGCAACGTGTATTTTCAAAGTTGTTTAATAAATCAATAGATTAAAAGAGTTTCTGAGTGATACTCTTTTCTTTTTTTTACTCATTTCAATTTACAATACTTTTCTAATAAAATCCTTGTTGGAAATTTTATACAACTTGTGCTATCGCGTATTCCTTTTTCTAAAATTTTTATAGACTATGGTAACACTGAAATATGGAGGTGTTTATGATGAAGGATCCGATTATTGATGAAAATAAAATTTTCGAAGAAGTACTAGGAGAGACGATTTTACTGGTAACGGAAAGTAAACAATTAAGTATTTTAGGTCAAACTTTCCGCCCAATTTTTACTGGTAAGGTAATCGATGTTACAAATGGTTTCATCACTTTATTTCCTGTAATTATTAAAATGCATAATGCACCGTTTTACCAGTTCCCAACTCCGCTAAGTTTTCCAATGGAACATATAGCTTTATTTACTCCATTTGATCCAAACCGACAAATACCATTAATTTGAGTTATATAACAAAAATATTTTAAAGAAAGGATGAAAACCATTGACAAATCAATTTGATAATATGGGGTTAGATGGGTTTGGAAATCCTGACATTAACGCTATACGAGAATTTGTTGTAACCCAAGAATTTAGAGAGAATATTGGGCGCAAAGCATTCCTTCTTATTTTTCAATTTCCATTTTTAATAATAGGTACAATCAAAGGTGTAAATAGTGACTATTTAATTATTAAAGCGGATGTGACGAATGTCACTGAACTTGATAATGAAATATTCCGAGTCCATATAGACGAAATTGAAGTGTTTTATATTGAAAAACCCGGTAAACCAAAAATTCCTGATATTCGCCATAGGAATGATCACCATGATTAGACGATTTCATGTCGTTGCAATACCAATAAGAATTGTTGTAAACCGTTTTGGAGATCATGATCCGGAAGGTATGATGTATGTCTTAAAAGAAAACGAAGAGCTTGTAAAGACACTTGTTGATAAAAACCCTTATACACCAGTTGATTTAGTTGAACCATTAGTGATTAGAGCGTGTGTCGGTGATGAAGTGGAAATATTGTTCGAAAATCAGCTCCCGTTTAATACAGGTATGCATATTCAACGAGCTGAATACGACGTCATGACAGCTGACGGTTCATTTGTTGGTCTAGATCGAGATACAACAGTTAAAAAAGGTGGGAAAATACTCTATAAGTGGAAAGTATCTGAAGAGGGTGTGCACTTCTTCTCAGATTTAGGAAATCCATTATCAAGTGAATTGGGAAGTAATGTTCATGGATTATTTGGAGCATTATTTGTGGAGCCAAGAGGTTCTTGGTGGACACATCCTGAAACTGGTAAGCCTATAAAAAGCGGTCTTTTTGCTGATGTTCACAATCCTTTCCTACCTTCATTTCGTGAGTTTGGTTGGTTCTTTCACGATGAACAAGAAATTCATGATTTGACAGGTCAGGTACCTATAAGCCCACATACACTACAGCCTGAAGCAACTCATAATATTAATTATCGTTCTGAGCCAATGAGAAATCGGTTGAGATTAATACAAGAAGAAGTCGTTTGCCCTGATTGCGAAGGAGAAGAAGTCCACCATGACTCATGGGTATTTGGAGATCCTGATACTCCAATATTACGAGCATATATTGGGGATCCAATCAAAATAAGACTTGTGCACGCAGGTGTTCAAGAGACACACTCTTTCCACTATCACGTTCATCAATGGTTGTTTGAAAACACAGACGTCGATTCTGAAATCGTGGATGTTCAAGCCATTTCACCACAAGCACACTATACCGTTTCACCTCTATATGGTGCAGGAAGCTTACATGGAGCAATAGGAGATGCGATTATTCACTGTCATTTATACCCGCATTTTGGAGAAGGAATGTGGGGAATTCAACGAAACTTTGATACGTTGCAAGACGGTAGTATGTGCTATCCGAACGGTGTTCAAATCAAAGCGCTGCAACCACTGCCAGACCGTCCATGTCCACCAAAGCCTACTCCAGAACGACCAGGATTTCCGAATTTTATCCCTGGAATTCCCGGATTCAAAGCACCTCGTCCACCACTTGGTGTAACGCCTGGGAGAAAACCAACTGAAATTGAGATAAATAGTTTTGCTAAAAATGCAGTACCAGGTGCAGTATTCACAAATCCGGCACCATTAGATGCACCAGTGAGAGAATACCATGTGATCCTTATGCAAGCACCGATTGTATATAACAATCAAGGATGGCATGACCCAGAAGGACGATTTTATGTATTAGCTGAAGACTATGAGGATATTTTAGCTGGTAAGAAAAAGCCCGAACCTTTAGTAATTCGTGCTAATGCAGGTGAAGTCATTCGGTTTAAATATACAAATAAATTACCTGAAACGATAGGCGGTAATGCATTCCAACTAGTTAACCGAACATATGAGGTTGGTATGCACGTTCACTTCGTAAAGTTCGATGTTCTTGTATCGGATGGTGCAAATGTCGGATGGAACTATAACTCAGGTATTACGCCTAATGAGACAATAGAATATCAATGGTACGCAGATGTAGAATTAAAATGTACATTCTTCCACGACCACTTATTTGCAAACGAACATCAACAGCATGGTGTGTTTGCTGCCATTAACATTGAACCAAGGGGCTCTAAGTTTTTAAGTCCTTATTCGGATAAAGAAATCAACTCTGGTACACAAGCAAGAATTGAAAACCCATTAATCCCTGATTTCAGAGAAATCAACTTATTTGTTCATGACTTTGCATTATTATTCGATAAAGATGGTTGCCCACTAAATGCCCCACCTTTCCCAGGCTCACCAGATGATCCGGGTGTAATGGCGATTAATTATCGCAATGAACCACTCCAATTCCGACTAAAGGATCCAGATTGTGATCCTGCCTATGTTTTTAGTTCTTGGGTACATGGTGACCCATGTACACCTTTACTAGAAACGTATAACGGTGATTCGGTTCGTGTTCGTTTAATTCAAGGAGCTCATGAAGAATCACACAGTTTTAATTTGCATAGGCAACGTTGGCATAGGGAACGTCCAGATTTAGATTCGGAAATAGATCAACAACAACATATTGCTATAGCTGAAACCTTTACCCTCGAATTTGCAATGGAAGGTGAAGGGGACTACGATTTGCTTTATCATTTTGGTTCGATAGACGATATTTGGCTAGGGAATTGGGGTATCTTCCGTAGTTATGAAAAACAAGTTCCCTATTTAATGCCCTTAAGTGATCGTAAGGCTCTACCAATGAGAGAAAAGCCTCTACCAAAACCAACTGGCAAAAAACCACCTATGGTTAAAGTAGAAGAATATTGTTATCCAAAAGATGCGATCGTTCGAAAATATGAAGTTTATGCGTTAAATGCTTGTATTGAATATAACAGAAATGGAGATCATGATCCGTTTGGTATCGTATATGCTTTAAAAGATGATGTGGAGGATATTTTAAATGGTAAGAAAAATCCTAAACCATTCATTATTCGAGCGAATGTTGGAGAGTATGTAGAAATTAAACTAACCAATTTATTAAATGGTAAAGACCATCACAAAGGACGTCACGGATATCCAGAGGTACCAGTTGATGCGTTTTACCCATCATCTGATCGAATTTCATTACATTCTCAATTAGTTATTTACGACGTTCGAAATTCTGATGGTGCAACGGTAGGTTTCAACTATGATCAGACGATTGGTCCTGGGGAAAGTATTACCTATAGTTGGTATGTTGATCAAGACATTGGTTCGGCAAATCTTTGGGATATGGCGGATATTCGAAACCATAGACATCACGGAGCATTCGGAATGTTCATTGGGGAAGCTAGAGGCTCAAAATTCCTAGATTCAAAAACAAGGGAACATACGGATACGGGAGAACAAGTCATTATATCAAACCCTCTATTACCAGAAGTAAGAGAATTTGCCCTTATGATGCATGATGGTGTCAGACTATTAGATAAGGAAGGTAACTTAATCATTGACCCTGAACCACTCATCCTTAAGGATGTTCAAGTTGAAATAGAGGAAGAACAACCAGACTTTGAAGATCAAGGTTCCCGCGGATTTAACTATCGTTATGAACCATTTAGAAATCGAATAAAGAGATTTAAAGATATTCACAAAGTATTTAGTTCAAAAGTGTTTGATGATCCAAGTACACCACTATTATTAGCGTATCCAGGTGACCCAATTACCATTCGATTAATACATCCTGCAGATAAACCTAGAACAAGAACCTTTGTGATGCATGGACATAAATTCCTAAGAAGTGAAGAGGATGTAAATTCCTCAATCATTTCAGCTAATCCACAAATGACTGTCGGTTCAAATGATGATTTGCATTTATTCTATGGTGCAGGTGGGTTGTTCAATACACCTGGCGACTATCTATATCGCTCAGGTAACATTAGGTGGGATATTGAGTTAGGGATGTGGGGAATTTTAAGAGTATTCAAGAGAAGAAATAAATCACTAGCACCATTAGAAAATTCTTTTGGAAAAGTAAGATTATCAATGCAAAATGAAGTAGAGAATACGGAAGAAGATGAAGAAGGTACAGGATTGCTATTGTTAGAAACTTCTACTCCAAAAAAGAATGAAGGTGTCCTACATGATACCTTGTAGTAGTTGTAATCAACATCCATGTATATGTCATCAAACTGTTCCAATTCATCCTGTTAATCTATTTGGTTCTCCATTTGATTGCAGAAGACAAATTCAAACAAAACATTATGCCTCTCCTAATAGCAGTTTTCCTCAAAATGAGTTAGATGATTTACAAGCTTGCATTGACGGGGTTAACCACTTACTTCGTTCACTTGGAACACAAAGTAATCCAATAAACACAAGGCAACTACAATTACACTTTTTAGATTTAAAAGGTGCTGTGGTGCGAGCTAAGATACTATGTGGAATAGAGCTAGCTAATGATGAAGATGAGGAATATATAGTAATAGATGGAATAACAGAATTAGATACTCTTACTGAAGATGGTGAACAAAACCTAACTAATCAAAGAATGAAACTAGTTTGTAAAAAGGGTAAACTTGCTAATGCAGGTCGTGATTTTATTCAAATAAATCCTATAGGTAGCTCATTATTCATACTTTATAGAAACCTTCTATCAATTGAAAGAGATGAATGTGATGATGAGGGAAGTGAGCCGAAATTTATCGATGCAGATCAAGAAACAAGAAGAGAGTTAGCATTTAATTTTGGTGTATTTGTTTCGAATAATGCCGATATTGAAAATTTATTTTTTGGTATACCTCTATATAAAGCGTTAATAAAATATGTTGGTAAGGAAGTAAAAGTTAGAACGAATGAAGAATGTTTAAATGGAGTATTAGTTCAAACTGGTGAAGGAAGAATCCAAATTCTAAATAAAGAGACGAAAAGAGACATTAAAATTAACTCCATATGTTATTTACAAGTCTTAAACTTAAAATAACCACTGTTTTGACAATAATTACAACCTATGAAAATGATAAAAATATTTTATAATATAATAAGTTCAATAATGATTGTTGAAACAAAAAAAATCGTGTACATTCTTAAAGGGAGTGTACACGGTTTTGTATTCAATGAAGCGTATTAAAATAGGCTAACATGCTGTTCAGTACAATTATAACTACATATAATAGATGGACTTGAAACGAAAATACAAAGTGTGATAAGATTTTTATTATTTTTTGTATCGACTATTGACTCATGAAAATAAAATTTGTACACTGTGATAAGTCAAGTGTTTTTTCTGAAAATACAATCTTTGAAAGTAAGGATCTGGTGAAATGATAGTATGTAAATTTGGTGGCACTTCTGTTGCGAATGCTGAGCAAATCAAAAAAGTGGCAAACATTGTGAAGTCTAATCCTGAAAGAAAAATAGTTGTAGTGTCTGCACCTGGCAAACGCTATAGCGATGACATAAAAGTAACCGATCTATTAATCGATTTAGCAAATGCAGTCATTAAAGACGGGGATGTTGAAGGTAAACTTCAAAATGTAATCAATAGATTTAAAGAAATCGCTGCTGAACTCGGTTTAGATTATTCTATTATTAATATCATTACACAAGATTTACGTGATCGCGTTCAATCAGATAAAACCGATATCGATTTATTTGTTGACAATTTAAAAGCAAGCGGCGAGGATAACAATGCAAAATTAGTTGCTGCTTATTTTAATTCTATAGGTCTAAATGCAACGTATGTAAGTCCTTCTGAAGGATTAGTACTTAATGATCGACCAGAACGAACATACGCCCTACCTGAAACATACGAAAATTTAAAGAAATTAGCTAACTACGATGAGATTATTGTTTTCCCTGGATTTTTCGGTTATACAAAAGATGGTACTTTACGTACTTTTGACCGTGGTGGTTCAGATATTACAGGGTCAATCTTGGCTGCTGCAGTAAAAGCAGATTTATATGAAAACTTTACTGATGTAGATTGTGTATTTACGGCAAATCCTAAAGTTGTAAAAGATCCAGTTGGGATAGAGGAAATTACTTACCGTGAAATGCGCGAACTTTCTTATTCAGGTTTTTCCGTTTTTCATGATGAAGCTTTAATGCCTGTATTTAAATTAGGTATTCCTGTAACTGTGAAAAATACAAATAACCCATCTGCACCAGGAACTAGAATATTATCAGCAAGAACTACATCTACTAGTCGACCAGTAACAGGTATTTCTGCAGATAGTGGTTTTTCTACATTGTATGTGTCTAAATATTTAATGAACCGCGAAATCGGTTTTGGCCGAAAATTACTCCATATCATTGAAGATGAACATATTTCTTATGATCATACTCCATCCGGTGTAGATGATATTTCAGTAATTATTCGTTCAAATCAGATTACACCCGAAGCTGAAGAACGAATTGTAAAACGTGTTAAAGAAGAGTTACATGCGGACGATGTGTATTTCCGTCATGGATTTTCTATGATTGTCATCGTAGGCGAAGGTATGCGAAATAATACTGGTCTTGCTGCACGTGCGGCTTCGGCTATTTCAAGAACAGGTTCAAATATTGAAATGATTAACCAGGGATCTTCAGAAGTAAGTTTAGTATTTGGTGTATTATCTGAGGTAGAAAATGAAGTACTAACTGCTTTATATGATGAGTTTTTTACTCCCATAACAGTATATTAAATAATGAAAGCTAACTCTGTATGTGCGATGCATACAGAGTATTTTTAGTTTATAAAGAAATGAAAGAAGTAATTACTTAGATGATTCGATTTGCCAGAGTGGGAAGTACTTATTCAAGGTCTATGAGACCATGTATCTAGATTTTGATTTTTTATATAGAATCATGATAATGTAGGAAATAGCTTAGTTGTGATAGTAGGTGAAATATTAGCGTGAATGTTGTATTTGTATTAACAAAAACTGGTGAAGAAGTATTAGAAATGGTCTCAAATGATGTTGCTGGGCTTCTTGCTGCGGTAAAGGGAGAAAATGTAACTTTTCCATTTGGTAGTTTTCAATATGATTTCCATACATTAGATCATTATTTAGAAAATGACGTATATCGTCAAGAACTCGTTATTTATTTAAAGGAATTGAACTGACACGTTGTGTACTTATAACACAACGTTTTTTAATATGAATAATTGGGTAGGAATGGTGGTAAATATTGGTACAACTTATCTTATTTGGTATTATTTTGTACATTGTACTTTATTCTTTAGCAAAACTACGTATTTATTCCGGATTAACCCGTGTATTTCCAATTATTAATGGGATTTTAGTTATAATACTAATAACAATAATTGTCTTAAAAACAGGTTTGATACGTGTTTTGGCGATGTTAATTGGTACGATAATTACAATGATAAACAATTTTATCAATTCTTTTTAATAGTAAGGTGGCGTTTATGCGCCACCGTTTAATTCATATTGAGATTTTTGGATGAGAGTCCACAAACAAACTCATTTTATAGATTCTCAACTTCTTCTACTTGTCCACTTCTATATTCAATCAAACATTTACCAATTTAATTAATTTCTTTAAATCTAAAATAGTTTGTAAATGCATCCCCTCATGAAAAATTGTACGGACTAACACTTGCTCAATCGTACTCATTCCCATTTCAGTAGGAGAAAACTCCTCTTCTAATCGATGACCATAAACCTCTTTAATTCTATTAGGTTGTTCTTTTAATAATTTTATTAAATCACCTAAGGATGGTGTTTCTTTTGTGAAATTTTGAGGAGAAGTACCATAACCAAACCATGTACGGAAGCCTTCAGGTATTTCAGT
>Ga0182745_1000900_pt1 | contig 30251 bp, 30 predicted proteins | sample eDN3rd30CKraftBY_FD_128523 | JGI IMG/M metagenome (GOLD analysis project Ga0182745, IMG submission 128523) | Enriched backyard soil microbial communities from Emeryville, California, USA - eDNA 3rd pass 30_C Kraft BY (version 2) (version 2) | ecosystem: Environmental > Terrestrial > Soil >... | reverse complement strand
AGAAATCCTATGGCGGCGGTTCGCCCAATGCCGTGAGCGCGCTGGATCTTCACATTGGCGACGGCGAATTCATGTGCCTGCTCGGCCCTTCGGGCTGCGGCAAGACCACGACCTTGCGCATGGTCGCCGGGCTTGAAAACCTCTCAGGGGGCGAGCTTCGCATCGGCGAGCGCGTGGTCGATAGCGCCGAAAAGGGCGTCTTTATCGGGCCGGAAAAGCGCGGCATGGGGCTGGTTTTCCAGTCCTATGCGCTTTGGCCGCATCTGACGATCGAGCGCAACACCGACTTCGGCCTGCGCCTGCGCAAAGTGCCGAAAGCCGAGCGTGAAGAGCGCGTGAACCGCGTCATGAAGGCCCTCGATATCGAGAAATTCCGCAATCGCTACCCTTCGCAGCTTTCGGGCGGGCAGCAGCAGCGGGTGGCTTTGGCGCGGATGCTGGCGGTCAATCCGGGCGTCCTTTTGCTCGATGAGCCGCTCTCGAACCTCGATGCGCGGCTGCGGCTGGAAATGCGCGCCGAGCTTAAGCGCATCCACGAGGAATTTCGCACCACGATCCTTTTCGTGACCCATGACCAATGGGAGGCGATGACGCTTGCGACCTCGATTGCGGTGATGAATGAGGGCACGCTTCAGCAGCTTGGGACGCCCAACGACATCTATGACCGGCCCGCGAACCGCTTTGTCGCGGAATTCGTGGGCAGCCCGCCGATCAATATTCTCGAACTCGCCTCGGATCATGCGCTCGACCGTGCCGCCAAGGAATGGCTGCGCGTGCGGCTGGGGGATCGCAGCGATCTGGGTTCTGTCGGCATCCGGCCTGAGGCGCTGAAACTCGCATCAAGCGAGGCCGCGATCCCTACGGGCAGCTTCCATCACGAGGCCACCATCACCGGCGTTCTGCCGACCGGTGGCAGTTGGATTGTCGAGATCAATTGCGCGGGCCGGATGATTTTCATGACCACCACCGAAAGCCCGCGCTGGCGTGGCGGCGAGCAGGTTTGGCTGCATGCCCGGCCAAGCGCGCTGCATGTTTTCGACACCAGCCGCAGCCGCCTGACCGCCGCCGACAAAGCTCTCGCCCGCGCCGATGCCGGTGTCGCAGCCGTGCGCGAGGCCTGAATCGTGGACCCAAAGATGAAAAGCACGCTTCTTGCTCTGCCGCTGCTCCTGCTCGCCAGCCTCACCCATGCCGAGGATTTCAACCTCGACGGGCTGATCGAGGCCGCGAAATCCGAGCCGCCAACGACCGTTTATGCTGTCACCGGCAAGATCGTCGACACCGCCGATGCCTTCAGCCAGAAATACGGGCTGCAGGTCACCGGCAAGAAGGTGAACGAGGCCGGTCAGGTCGACCTCTTGATCCGCGAGCATCAGGCCGGAAATGTCAGCGGCTCGGTCTCGCTTGCGGCGGATGCGGCGGTGGTTGCCTCGGATCTGCTTGGGCAGGGGATCGTCGAAAGCTGGGTGCCGGGCGATATTGCCCCGCATCTGCCCGAGGGCGCGCGCGATCCGCTGATCGTGGTCAGCGATCCCCATGTCTGGGCCTATAATTCCGGCGCCCATGAGACCTGCCCGATCACCAATGTCTGGCAGTTGGCCGATCCCGATTGGAAGGGCCGCGTGACGCTGATGGACCCGCTCGAGAAGCCCGCCTATGCCGACTGGTTCAACCAGCTGGCCCGCGACCATGACGGCGAAATGGCCGCCGCCTATGAGGCCCATTTCGGCAAGCCCTTTGATACCGCGCAGGGCAGCGCGACCGAGGCTTGGGTCAAGGCTTTTGCCGCAAACGCGCCGCTCGTTTCGGATAGCGGTCATGTTGCCGATGCGATTGGCGCGCCGGGGCAGGAAAAGCCCTTCTTCGGCATGCTCTCGACCGCGAAGTTTCGCGGCAATGAGGACAAGGGCTATCAGCTGGCGCTCTGCACGGGGATGAAACCCTTCGCGGGCTGGCTTTATCCGGGTCTCGGCGTCATCGCCAGAGGCACGCCCGCGCCGAATACCGCCAAGCTCTTCATCCACTATCTGCTGACCGAAGAGGGCATTGCCGCGCAAAGCGTTGACGGCAAAGTGCCCGCCGATCCGCGTATCGGCCTGCCCGCGGATGAGGCTTCGGGCATCGGCGCGCATTTGGGCGAGCTGATGGTTTGGAACAATGCCGAGGCGACCTCTGACCTCGATGCAAGGCAGGACTGGCAAGACATCTGGCGCACCAATCTCGCACGTTAACACGCCCGGAAAACAGGGGCGCAAAGGGAGACGACAAAGATATGGCTATCAGTAGACTGATCCCGCTGGCGGTTCTGGCCGCTGTCTTCGCCGGGCCCGCTTTGGCCGAGGAGTTCGACCTCGACGCGCTGATCAAGGCCGCGCAGGCCGAGGAAGGCATCAACGTCGTCGACAGCACCGGCAAGATCGTCGACATGGCCGAAGGCTTTTCGAAGAAATATGGCGTCAAGGCCGTCGGCACGAAAAGCAAGGCGACGGCACAGCTGGAGGCCGTCGTGCGCGAGGCCCAGTCGGGCAATGTGCAGGGCGATGTCGTGATGATCTCGGACGTGCCCGCCGCCATGGGCCAGCTGATGCCCGAGGGTTTCGCGATCAGCTGGGTGCCGCCGGATCTGGCCGGAGATATCGACCCCAAGGCGCAAAACCCGCTTCTGGTGGTCAGCAGCCCGAACGTGCTGACCTATAATACCCAGCTTTATAAGGAATGCCCGATCAAGAACCTCTGGGATCTGACCGACCCCGAGTGGAAGGGCAAGCTCGCGATGCAGGACCCGCTTGGAAAGCCGTCCTATACCGACTGGTTCAACCAGATGCGCAGCCATGCTGACGACAAGATCGCCGCGGCCTATGAGGCGAAATTCGGCAAGAAGCTGGAAACCGACACGCCAAGCGCGACCGAGGCCTTTGTGGCGGCGCTGGCGGCCAACGGCCCGCTTCTGACGGATTCGGATTCGGCGGCGGCTGATGCGGTTGCGGCCAATGGCCAGACCGAGCCCTTCGTCGGCCTCGTCAGCGCGGCGAAGTTTCGCGATAACGCCGAGGGCAAGCTGACGCTTGGCCTGTGCTCGGACGTCGATCCCTTCATCGGCTTCCTGAACTCGACTGTCGGGCTGATCGTCAAGGGTACCAACAGCCCGAATGCCGCGAAGCTTTTCATCCATTACGCTATGACCGCCGAAGGCATCGCGCCGCAGGGCGAAGATGGCAAGGTCTCGTCGAACCGCACGGTTCAGCTGCCCGCAGACGAGCCTTCGGGGATTTCCAAGCATCTGGGCGAAGTGCTGGCTTACGATCCCTCGACCGGGATGGATGACTGGGACAATCGCCAGGACTGGCAGGACATCTGGCGGCTTTCCTACAAACGGTGATCCTCCTGCCGGGGCATTCCGCAGGGGATGTCCCGGCCTTTTTCAAGATTTCGCCGTCCGCACTTGCACGGCTGTGCAATATGCCTGAAGAAGCGGGTGAAAAGGAATTGTCAATGACGCTCACAAATGAAGACATAGCCCGGCGCGAGAGTTTCTTGCGCGATCTGCTCGCGAGTGCAGGGGCGCTTGCCCTCGACGGGTTCCGCCAGCAGGAAGGCCGGCCCATCGGCATGAAGGGCCCGCAAGATTACCTGACCGAGACGGACAGCGCGGTCGAAACCCATATCCGCGCCCGTCTGTCCGAGGCCTTCCCCGAGGACGGATTTCTGGGCGAGGAAACCGGCGGCACGCCCGGCGATCAGGCTTGGGTGGTTGATCCGATCGACGGCACCGCGAATTTCGCCCGCGCCATTCCCCATTTCTGCATCTCCATCGCCTTTGTGGCAAGGGGCGAGGTCCAGCTTGGCGGCATCGTGAACCCTGCGCTTGACGAGACCTATCTGGCGCGGCTGGGGCAGGGGGCCACACGCAACGGCCAGCCGATCCATGTCTCGGCAACCACCGACATCGCCGCGACCTCGTTCGAGATGGGCTGGTCGAACCGCCGCCCGCTGGCAAGCTATGTCTCGGCGCAACGCGAATTGTTCGAGGCGGGCAGCAATGTGCGCCGTGGTGCCTCGGGGGCGCTGGGTCTGGCCTATGTCGCAGACGGGCGCAGCGACGGCTATGCCGAGCTGCATATGAACCCTTGGGACTGCCTTGCCGGACTGCTTTTAGTGCGCGAGGCCGGGGGCGTGACCGGGCCTTTCCTTGCCTCGGACGGGCTGGCGCAGGGTGGCTCTGTCCTTGCTGCGACCCCCGGCGTTGCCGATATTCTGTCGCAGGCCACGGCCATTCCGCTGCTTGCTGGCCGCGACCTTCTGCCCGAAACCCAAGCCCAATCCCTGAGGACCGCATGAGCCCGCATTACGACCGCCCCTGGATCAGCCGCGTTTACGAAAACCTGCCGGGTTTCGGTGTCGATCTCTACGTCGGGGGCCGCGAGGGCGCCTCGGATGTCGGCCTGCTGCGCGCCAACGGGATCAGCACGGTTCTGAACTGCGCGGTGAATCTTGATTTCAACTATGTCGCTGAAGTCGATGAAATCTCGCATGATTCCGGCGTTGGATACGGTCCGGCGCAGATCCGCTATTACAAACTTGGCATCGTCGACGGGCCGGGTAACCCAGATACGATGATGCTGGCCGGTTACTTTCAGCTGAAAGGCGCGCTGGAGCAGGTGCTGCCCGAAAAGCCCAGCTATCCGCTGCGCGAGCGTGGCAATGTGCTGGTCAACTGCCGCGCCGGTCGCTCGCGTTCGGTGGCGTTGGTCTCGCTGTTTTTGCACATGCATCTGCCGCAGGAATTCCCGACGCTGGCCGATGCCATCGCTCACGTCCGCGTCAAGCGCGAGCTGCGCCCGGATGAATGGGATTCGACGCCAAAGCCCATGCTGATCGCCGCAGCCGAGCGTAGCGCCGCCTGGGCGCGGTTGATCGAGTCCGAACATGACCGGGCAGAGGCGGCGCTCGCGTGATCAAAATCGCCGTTATCGCCGACCCGCATGTTCATGATTGCAGCTGGCGGCCCGAAAATTCGGGCCTGACCGGCGCGATCCGCAGCTATGCCGAGACCGCCGCCTCGACCCGCGTTTTCAACGAAAGCATCCCGGCCTTTCGCGCAGCACTCGACCGCGCGGTGGCTGAAGGGGCTAAGCTTGCGCTGCTGGTCGGCGATCTGACCGATGACGGACAGGAACCGAATATCCGCGCGGCTTTGGCGATTTTGGCGGAATACCGTCAGCGCCACGGCCTGCGGGTGCTGGCGACGCCGGGGAACCATGATTTCTACGCACTGGCAGGCCGTCCTCAGGTGAAAACCTTCCTTGGCGCGGATGGTGCGCCGGTGGTGGTGGATTCCGCGACCTCGCCCGATGCCGCGACCTTGGGGACCGAAACGGCGCTGCGGCTGATGGCGCATCTGGGCTACCGGCCGGAACCCACCGATCTCCATTGGGAAACGCCTTTCGGCACGGATCCTGATTTCGCGGCCCGTCACTATGAGGTGGTCAGCCCCGATGGCCAAAGCCGCCAGCAGATGATCGACAGCTCGTATCTGGTCGAGCCCGCGCCCGGTATCTGGATCCTCGCTCTTGACGCCAATGTCTGCGCGCCGCGCAACGGTCAGACCGATGCAAGCGACCCCACGGCCTATCACGATCCGACGGATGGGGGCTGGGCTGCGGTGATCGCCCATCGCGCCCATTTGCTTGACTGGATGGCTGATGTCGCCGCGCGGGCCAAGGCGCAGGGCAAGCAGCTGATCGCCTTTTCGCATTATCCGGTGCTTGATCCCCTGGGCGGCGCATCGACCCAAGAGGTCGCGATCTTCGGTGCCACCGGGCTTGCCCGCCGCGCTCCGCCCGCCACTGTCGCCGAGGCTTTCGCCGCAACCGGCGTGCCGCTGCATTTCTCGGGGCATCTGCATGTGAACGATTGTTCGCGCCATGATGGGCCGCGCCCGTTTCTCAACCTCGCGACGCCCTCGCCGGTCGGCTTTCCGCCCGCGATGAAGCTGATCGAGAGCGACGGCCCGCGCCTTGCGCTGCGGACGCTCGATCTGGCCGAGGTGCCGGGCCATGATCTGGCCTATGCCGCCTATCAGGCCGAGGCTGCGCTGGCCGGTCGCACTCCCCCCGTCGCGAGCCGCGCCGATAATCACGGCGCTTTCATGGATCACCACCTGAGCGCGGTGGTCCAGGACCGCTATATCCCGCGCGAATGGCCGCCAGAGATGGCCGCGCTTTTCGCGACCGGAGACTTGCGCGATCTGGGCGCGTTGTTCGGACTGACAGAGGCGCTGCCGGACCTGCCCCTGACCCATCTTGCCGAAGACTGGTATCGCATCCGTAAAGGGGCCGATCTGGCGGCGGGCTATATCCCGGCGGAACGGCTCGTGCTTTACGACCGCCTCACCCGCGATCTGCCCGAGGCCGGGGGCGCGGCCGAGGGCCTGGCGGGGCAGGTGACAAGCTTCTTGCGGATCATGCGCGCCTATCTTGACCGCCTGCCCAACCGCGACATCGCGATTGATCTGCGCGAAATGACGGTAACGCGTCTTTAGGGCCGCACCGTCTTGCGCCAGACGATCTGGACGGGCAACGATTTCTCGCGCGGGACATCGGCCTCATCCGCGTCGATGATCTGGGCGATGTAATCGGTGATCTCGGTCAAAGGCTGGCGGAAGGTCGTCAGGTTATAGCCCAGCCAGCTTGACTGCGGGATATCGTCAAATCCGACGACGCAAAGATCGGTCGGGATATCCAGCCGAAACTCGATCCGCGCCGCATCCATAAAGCCAAGCGCCAGCAGATCGGTGACGCAGAAGACCCCATCGGGCCGGTTCGATCCCGCAAGCAGATGGCGCGCGGCCTCGGCCCCGGTGGCATAACTGGTCGGACCGCTGCGGCTGGCGGTCACGTCCATGCCAAACTCGGCTGCGGCGGCCAGAAAGGCATTTTCCCGCGCGACAATGCTGGGCGTGCCGGCGGTCGAGCTGACCAGCGCCAGCCGCGAACAACCGGCGCGGCGCAGCATCAGACAGGCCTCGCGCGCGGCATCTTCATTGCCGGTCAGCACGAATTGCACGCCCTCGATCGGCTCGTCGCGGTTGATCAGGATGACGCGCTGGCCGTTCTCGATACAGGTTTCGATCAGCGAGGCGGGCGGGCCGCCGGACAGCACGACGGTGGCATCGGCGCGGTAGTTCAGCGTCTGGCGCAGCGCCGCCGAGACATTCTCGGGCTGACCTGCGGTATTGAGGACCATCACCACCTTGCCAATCGCCTGCAGGCGGCGGATCGCGGTTTCAACCAGCGCGGCCTGATAGGGCGTCTGCATTTCCGAGACGATCAGGCAGACGATGCCCGAGCGGTGCTGGATCAGCCCGCGCGCCAGATGGTTGACGTGATAGCCAAGCTTTTCCGCGGCGGCGAGAACCTTGGCGCGGGTCTCGGGCGAGACGCTGGCGCCGTCGGTGAAGGTCCGCGACACCGCCGAGCGCGATACCCCGGCAAGTTCGGCCACCTTGTTCGCGCTGACTGAGGCTTTCCGCGGCTTGCTCTTGCTTTTCGACACTGGCCCATCCGTCCCCAAGATCTCCGTCCTATCTTGCACAAAACCATGATGAGAAAAACATCTTTTCGGAGGGGGATTTTCGCGATTTTTCCCTGCTATCGCTATGGTTAACGAGCGTCTCGCTAAAAGCTTCGCGGGCAAATCCATGCCGCGCTTGCTGCAACCATGCGAAATTCTTGCACTGCTGTGCAACAACTGTCACGATAGGCTGAAACCGGACCAGGATCCGTCCGGGTAGGGGGATGGCGTGGCCTCGACAATTCAACTTATTGACCTCCTCGGCGCGGTGGCGCTGCTGCTCTGGGGGCTCGATCTGATCAAGACCGGGGTGCTTGCGGCCTTTGGCGCCGGGCTGCGGCAATGGCTGGCGCGGGGCACGCGCAACCGTTTCAGCGCGGCTTTCTGGGGGTTCATGGCGACGCTCGGGCTGCAATCGAGCACCGCGACGGCCGTGCTGATCGCTTCGTTTACCGCGCGCGATCTGGTGCGCCCGCGTATGGCGCAGGCGATGATGCTGGGCGCGAACCTCGGCACGGCGGTGGTGACGGTGATCTTGTCGAGCGATCTTCATTGGCTCGGAAGCGTGCTGATTTTTCTGGGCGTCTGGCTGTCCAAGGGTAGCGGTGCCGAAAAGACCCGCGCGATTGGGCGGGCCGTCCTCTGGCATATTCGCCCAGAAGGATCGCATATCGCTGGATCGAGGCGCGCGCCCAACCATTGCGGGGCGCCGACGGCAAGGTCGTGCAGGGGTATTTCGCATCGATCGATATCGAGGATGAAATGAACGCGCAGGAGGCCCTGCGCGCGCGCGCTTCTTATGGCAAGTTGTTGAGACACTTCCCGCGATGATCAACTGTGCGCCACCAGATGGTGAGCCTGTCTACCGAAGCCAGCAGTTGCACGAGTTTCTTGGCTATCCGCTTGAAGGCTTGATGGCACCGCAAAATCGCGACTGGCTGGTACGCTGGATTCCGGCGTGCACCCCGACGATGTATCCGGCGTCAAAGAGGAATACGCGCGATCGCTCGCCACGGGAAACCCTATACCCGCAGGCATCGGTTACGTCGCAATGATGGCGAATACCGCTGGGTCGAGACCCGCGCCGTACCAATGCGCAACTCGGACGGAGACATCATCCAGTGGAATGTGATCTGTCTGGATATCGACGGTGAGGTCCGCGCGCAGGAAGCGCTCCGCCTTGCCCAGGACCGGCTCGCACGATCAAGTCAGGCCGCAAGCCTCGCAGAGCTGTCGGCATCTATCGCCCATGAGGTCAATCAGCCGCTCGCCGCGATCGTCGCCAACTCACATGCGTGCCGCCGATGGTTATCGGCCACCCCTCCGAATCTCGAGCGCGCCAATATTACGGCTGAACGCATTATTCGCGATGCCAACTCTGCCGCGGATGTTGTCGCCCGCATTCGTGCGTTGTTCAAGCAATCGACCGAAGCACGCACGGTGACTGCAATCGCCACGGTTATGGCGGAGGCTCGCGATCTCATGGCCGAAGAGGCCGCACCGGGCGGCGTCCGCATAACTTTGGAGGTTCGCGGTGCCCTTCCGACTGTATTGCTCGACCGTGCCCAGATCCAGCAGGTTCTGGTGAACCTGATCCGAAACGGCATCGAAGCAATGGAGGGGATGGCGGGCGACAGGCTGCTCAATCTCCTCGCCGGATCGATACCCGAGGGCATCCAAGTCGAGGTCGCCGATAGCGGCGCGGGCCCCGCCGATCTGGACAAGGTCTTTGATCCATTCTTCACGACCAAGACAGACGGAATGGGGATGGGCTTGGCGATCTGTCGCTCAATCGTCGAAGCGCATGGCGGAGAGCTGTGGGCAGAAAGAACTGAACCACGAGGTGCGATTTTCATCTTCACCTTGCCGACCGAAATGAAAGTGGAATGATAACAAAGGATGATCATGTCGTCTGGATAGTGGATGACGATGAACGCATGCGGGAGGCTCTCGCAGAGTTGCTAGCATCCCATGGCATGCGCGCCATCACATTCAGTTCTGCCGGCGACTATGTCCGCGCGGACAAACCGAAAGTGTCGGCCTGCCTGATCCTTGACATCGAATTTCCAGATATCAACGGCCTCGACCTGCAGCGTCAGATCTCCGGTGGGCATCCGCCGATCGTCTTCATTACCGGGCATGGTGACATCCCGAGTTCTGTCCGCGCGATCAAGGATGGCGCGGTAGATTTTCTCACCAAGCCCTTCAGCGAAGCCGACCTCATGAATGCGGTCCAAACCGCCATCGCACAGGACCGCGAAGCAATAGCCGCGCGCCTGGAGTTCGAGGCACTGATACAGCGTTATCAGTCACTCACCCCTCGCGAACGAGAGGTGTTGCCGCTGGTGGTAAGTGGGCTTCTGAACTAGCAGGCGGCCGCGGAAATCGGGATCAGCGTGCGCATTTCGCGAAATTGGGGCAACCGTTTCGCGGTCACGGGCAGGCTGGTCGACAGGTTCATGGGGTCAGCACTGAGGGCTGAGGTCAAGGGGTTTCGTTGTTCTTCGCCGCATGCTTTCGCCTGAGAGTTGAAGGCGATGAGCGTTGTGAACGAGACGGTCGAGGATGGCGTCTGCTAGGGTTGGATCACCGATGGCTTCATGCCTGTGTTCGACGGGCAGTTGGCTGGTGACGATTGTGGAACCTCGCCCGTGACGATCCTCGAGGATTTCCAGCAGATCCCGACGTTCAGACGGGGCGAGGACGGCAAGCCCCCAATCATCGAGGATGAGAAGTCGGGCGATGGCCTTGAGCATGCGGGCGTGGCGCTTCGAAGAGGCGTGGCACCCGGTGATAGGCCACGCTGCGGCCATCGCGGCAAGCCTTGTGACCTAGCGCGCAAGAAATCCAGCTCTTCCCGAGGCCGGTCTGGCCGGTAACCAGAAGGTTCTCATGGCGGTCGATCCAGGCTCCGTCGACCAGATGCGCCATGACGACGCGATCGATGCCGCGGGGCGTGCGCAGATCGAGATCCTCGACACTAGCGGCCTGGCGCAGGGCCGCGAACTTCAGGCGGGCGGTCAGCCGCTTGGCGTCGCGCTCGGCGGCCTCGCGATCCACGAGCAGGCCGAGCCGATCTTCGAAGCTTAGAGCCTCGAAGGTCGGACCTGCGCGGCGCTGTTCATCCAGCGCCTGGGCCATTCCGGCCAGGCCGAGCGCGATGAGGCGCTCGGAGGTGGGGTGGGTCAGCATGGGTCCTCTCCTTGTCAGTGGCAATAACCCTGGCCACGGATATTGGCGTGGTTCAGGGGGCGGTCTTCGGGTCGATCCTCAATGAAGGCCCGGTCGAGCCCGTTCTTCAGGATCGACCTGATCGACGCGACGGATCTGGCCCGGATGGCCAGGCCGCGTCGGCAGGCGGCATCGAGGCGGGCCGCGTCATAGCTTTTGGCCAGGGCCAGCACGCCCATGCAGGTTCTGAAGCCCTGCTCGGGATGGGGACGGTCCGCCATGACCGCCTCGCAAAATGCGGTCACCGATGGCCCAAGCTTCGCGGCCTGCGCCAGCATCCGGGCCGGGGTCCATTCCGCGTGCCGCCTGTGAGCGGAAGACATGTGATTAGGCAGCGTCACATAGCTGCGCCGCCCCTGGCAGCGGAGATGGCTGGCAACTCTCCGGCCCTTGTGGAAAACCTCCACAATCTCGCCGCAGACCCGGACATCCACCTCTTCCCGGATCAGGCCGAAGGGCATGGAATACCAGGAGCTGTCCATTTCGACGTGATAGTCCGGAGCCACCCGGGCGCGCTTCCATCTGGCGAAGGCATAGGGGGTGGCGGGCAGCGGCTGAATGTGCGGCCGATCCAGCGTGGCAAAGAGATCGGCGCGGCTGGCACCATAGCCACGCATGAGGCGCATGTTCAGCTCATCGCGCAACTGCCGGATCTCGGCGTTCAATTCGGCCAACGAGAAGAAACGCCGATTGCGCGGCCGGGCCAGGATCCAGCGCTGTGCTACCTGCACCGCGACCTCGACCTTGGCCTTGTCGCGGGGTTTGCGCGGCCGGGCAGGCAGGATCGCCGTGCCATAATGCTCGGCCATCGCGGCATAGGTCCGGTTCAGCCCCGGATCATAGCGATCGGCCTTCAGCACCGCCGACTTCAAGTTGTCCGGAACAATGACTCTGGGACCCCATCCAGAAAGGCGAACATCCGGACATGGGCACCAATCCAATCCTCCAGCCCTTCCGTGGGAACGGCCTCGGCATAGATGTAATTCGACGCCCCCATGGCCGCGACGAACAGCTTCATGGGCCGAACTTCGCCGCTTCCCGGATCTATGATGTCGATCCTGTCCCCGACAAAATCGACGAAGATCTTCTCCCCGCCGACATGCGTCTGCCGCATCGTCGGACGCACGCGCCCCTTCCAGGCGTCGTAATGGGTGCAGAACCAGGTATACGCAAAGCCCTCGGGATAGGAGGCGCGATACTCCTCCCACAGCAGCATCCGCGTCACCCCCGGCCGCCGCAGCTCGCGGTCGATATGGGCCCAGTCCGACACGGGCCGGTCGGGGTCGGGAACGGTGGGGGGCCGATGGAAACAGCAGCAGCTCCAGACCATCGTCATCCAGGCTTTCCGGCAATGGCCAACGCAGCCCGGCTTGCCGCGCCCGGCACAGGTAGGTCCCGACGCTGGTCTTGCTCAGCGCGAGCGAGGCCGAGATCTGCCGTTCCCTCAAGCCCTGGCCATACTTCAATCGTAAAACATCGCGTATCCGCCGCATGTTCAGTCGTCCTGTCGGCATTCGGCCCTCTCCTGCATTCAGGAGCGGAACTCTATCCTCTGGGTGTCGACCAAACCTGCCCGCGATGACGCGAAATCGCTGCCCGCGATCGCGTGAAATCAATGCCCGTCATCGCACGAAACGGGCGCCCGCCATCATCTGAAATCACTGCCCGCCATCACGCGAAACACGCAATCAGCGAGGTCACGCTGCAAATGCACCGTAGAAATGTCATGCAGAAGATGGCGGCGACCTCATTCGCCGACCTCGTGCGTATTGCCAGGCGTCTGGAGGTCCCCCTCAACCGCCTTCAAAGGCGGCGTGTTGATCATCGAGCTGTCTGTCCAGCTTGACCGAGACGAAAACCGAAAAGCCGAAACCCGTCCGTGCTTCGTCCAGCAGGGCGGCAAAGCCGGTGAGGAACCCGGCATCCTCCAGCATTCGCACGCGACGGGCGCAGGACGTGGCCGACAGTCCGAGGTAGTCGCCCAGTTCCTGATGCGTCGCTGTCCATTCCCCTGCAATTGCGCCAGGATGCGGCGATCCAGCGAGTCCAGGGCCTCTGCCATACGGCACCTCCGTCACGCCTACAGTATCATCGGCGCGCGATAGCTTTCGAAATTACCGCATACCCCGATGGACTGGCCCGAGATATGCGGAGCAAGATCAGAGGCGAGGAAGGCCGCCATATCGGCTATCTCCTCCATCTGCACCATGCTGTGCATGGAGATATTGTGCAGGAACAGGCGGGCATAGTTATCAGGCGCCATACCGTGCTCTTGCGCCTGCTCGGCAATCACCCGGCGCCCACGCGGCCCGTCGACCAGACCCGGAAGGATCGAATTGACCCGGACCCCCATCTCTCCCAGTTCGATGGCCAGCGTCTCGGTCAGGCCACGAACCGCGTATTTTGAGACAGAATAGGGCAGGCGCAGGGGCATGCCGACGCGGCCGGCGACCGAGGCCATGTTGATCACCGCGCCGCCGCCTCCCGCGCGGAACAGAGGCACTGCGGCGCGCACCATGTAGAACATTGCAGTGATGTTCACCGCCAGCGTCGCTTCCCATTCGGCATCGGTAATCTCGCCCACGGCGCATGTCGGGCCAGAAACGCCTGCGTTGTTCACCAAGATGTCAAGCCCGCCATATTCCGACAAGAGCCGGTCATAGACGCCCCGGACTTCGATCGAATTGGCGACATCGGCACGCAGGATCAGCGCCTCGGGCAGCAGATCGCGGGCCGCCTCGACCGCCCCTTCCGAAATGTCGCAGATGCAGACGCATGCACCCAGATCGGTGAATCTCCGGGCGATCGTAAGCCCGATGCCCCCAGCGCCGGCGGTGATGAGGGCGATCTTTCCAGTCAAGTCCATGCTATCCCTCTTTCGGTTCGTTTTTGCGCCTGCCACGGCGCTTATCCGCAGCAGGCGGGGGTTCCACTTCGTTGATCAGGTCGACATTGCGCCGGAAATATCGGGCCGAGTGCCAAATATCCCCGGCGATGGCGCGTGCAGCGGCGCTCGGCATGCCATTCTCGCACGCGGTGATGATCCGTTGATGGAACAGCGTGCCTGCGCGCAAAAACGGGGTCGGGTTGTCCAGCTTTCGATGTGCGTTCATCAGATAGGGCCCCGCACGCAGCCACAACCCATTGATGATGTCAAACAGCTGCGGCATCTCGGCGCTTTCGTAGAGCGTGAAATGAAACGCGCGGTTGGCCGTCATGACCACAGTCGGGACACCGGCCTCGACGCCCTCGATCATCTCGCGGTTTATATCACGCAACCGGGCGATGGTTTCCGGCGTGATCCGCCGCACGGCTTGATTTGCCGCCAAGCCTTCAACGGTCATCCGCACCCGCATCAGTTCGCGAAACATCGTGGCCGTGAAGGGGGTCACGCAGAAGGTGCGGTTCGGTAACTGGGTCAGGGCGTGCTCGGCCACCAGCCGCTGCAACGCCTCGCGGACCGGCATGGGGCTGATGCCGAGCATTGCGGCAAGATTGCGGATGGTCAGACTTTCACCCGGCAGCAGTTTCCCGGTGAACAGCGCTTCGCGGAGCCGGTTGTAGACCTGCACCTGAATAGTCGCCGATTCGATCTGTCCGAGATCTGTCCTCATGCCTCCTCCATACGCTGCACCTAATTGGCAGCCGCCTTCGACTCACCGATAGCACAAAGTTGGAAGTGCGCAAATTGAGATCACAGATCACGATTTTTGTTGACCGTGCTGCGCGATCCGGAAAGGGTGGCAGCGAGAGACGACTGTGAATGGTTTGGGAGGGCCGCTCATGCTGTCGGTGGGAGTGATTGGAACCGGCTTCATCGGCCGTGGCTGGGCAGTTTGCTTTGCTCGTGCCGGTGCGGAGGTTCGCCTATGGGATCCGGCGCCCGGTGCTGCCGATGCTGCGCGCGGCTACATCGCCGACATGCTGCCTGATCTGGCCGCTGCCGACCTGCTTGGGGGCAACACGCCCGCTGCGGTTCTGGGTAGAATCCGCGTTGTGGATGACCTCGCCGATGCGGTGCAGGCTGCAAGCCATATTCAGGAAAACGCGCCGGAAAATCTGGAGCTGAAAACCCTGCTGTTTCGCCAGCTCGACGTGCTGGCTTCCCCCGATACGGTGATCGCGAGTTCTACCTCGGCTCTCCTGCCCTCGGCCTTTACTCAAGAATTGCCCGGTCGCGGCCGCTGCATTGTCGCTCATCCGGTGAATCCACCGCATCTGATCCCTTTGGTCGAGCTTGTCCCAGCCCCCTGGACCACGGCGGAGACGCTGGCACGGACAGAGGGGCTGATGCACCAAATCGGCCAAAGCCCCGTGCGGCTTGAACATGAGATCGACGGTTTCCTGTTGAACCGGATTCAGGCCGCGGTCCTCGACGAGGCTTTCCGCCTGGTTGATTCCGGGTTGGCTTCGGCCGGCGCGGTTGATGCCTGTCTTCGCGACGGCCTGGCGTTGCGCTGGGTTTTCATGGGGCCATTCGAGACGATCGACCTCAACGCACCCCAGGGTGTCCGCGATTATGTCGATCGCTATCAGCCGATGTTCCGCCGGATGACGGAAACAATGCGCGTCAGCGCGGACTGGTCAGGTCCGGCCCTCGACCGGATCGAAGCCGATCGTCGTGCGCGGTTGCCGCGCGAGGAACTTCGCGAGCGCCAGATGTGGCGTGATCGCCAGCTGATGGCTCTTGCCACATTCCGCCGTCATTCCCTGCAAGCCTAGGAGTATCGCATGGGCAAGCCTGATCCCGTCATCATCACCTGCGCCGTTACGGGTGGGATCCACACGCCGACCATGTCGCCCCATCTGCCGATCACCCCCGACCAGATCGTGGAAGATGCGTTGGGAGCGGTCGAGGCGGGTGCCTCGATCCTGCATCTGCATGCCCGCAATCCCGAGGATGGTCGCCCGGATCAGTCGATCGAAGGTTTCATGCGCTTTCTGCCACGCCTGAAACAGTCGACGGAGGCGGTGATCAACCTCACGTCCGGGGGGGCGCCTCACATGAAACTGGAGGAACGCGTCAAGCCCGCCGCCGAACTGAAGCCCGAGGTCGCCTCGCTCAACATGGGGTCGATGAACTTCGGACTGTTCCCGCTGCTCGACAAGTATCCAAGCTTCAAGTTCGAATGGGAGCGGACCCATTTCGAAGCGACGCGAGACGTAGTGTTTCGCAATACTTTCAAGGACATCGAGTACATACTTTCGGCTTGCTATGCGAACGGAACCCGGTTCGAGTTCGAGTGCTATGACATCTCGCACCTCTACAACCTTGCACATTTCGTCGAGCGCGGGCTGGTGAAACCACCATTCTTCGTTCAGTCGGTCTTCGGCATTCTGGGTGGCATTGGCACCCATCCCGAAGATGTCATGCATATGAAACGGACGGCGGACCGGCTGTTCGGCAGTGATTATCGCTGGTCGGTTCTTGGGGCAGGCGCCGCCCAGCTCCGCATCATCGCGCAAGCAGCGGCAATGGGCGGCAATGTGCGGGTCGGCCTTGAGGATTCCCTCTGGGCGGGCAGGGGACGCCTTGCGACCTCAAGCGCCGAGCAGGTCCTGCTCGCACGCAAGATCATCGAGGGCCTGGGACTGACCGTGGCCACGGCAGAGGAAGCGCGCAGCATCCTGTCGCTGAAAGGCGGCACCGAGGTCGGATTTTGAATGAGCTTCATCGCAGAGGAGGCCGGCAATGCCGCCTCACCATTTGGGGAGGAAACGGGACATGAGAAGAAGAGCAGTATTGAAGAGCTTCGCCGGTGCCGCGGCGCTTCTGGGAATGAATGCGACCTATCTGCGCGCCCAGTCCGGGCCAATCCGCGTCGGCGCGGCTTATGCACTCAGCGGGGTTGGCGCCCCTGTCGGCAAGCAGATGTTGGCCGGAACCGAGGTGGCAGCGATGCAGATCAACAAGGCCGGCGGCCTGCTCGGGCGCGAGGTCGAACTGGTCATCCGTGATGATAAGTATAACAGTTCGGAATCCGTGGCCGTGGCGCGCGAACTGGCCGGGGACAGAATCAACCTGCTGCTTGGGGGGTCGCAGACGGTGACCGCGCTTGGCCTTGCCCCGCTTGCACCGGAACTGAACATGGCCGTCATCATCGTCGCCGCAGCCGGAATGCCGGTGACACATGAGCTTTACAATCGCAACATCTTCCGAGCGACAGCGAACAATTACACGCAATATAGCTCGCTCGGTCGGACGCTGATCGAACAGAACCCCGAAATCAGGACTTGGGTCTCGCTGGCGCCGGATGGCGATTTCGGGCGGGATTCGGCGCTGTTCTTTGGCAAGGCGGTGGAAAAATTCGCACCGGGCGAAAAGCCCACGGTCCTTGACACGATCTATACGCAGGCGACGGCTACCGACTTCCGCACTCAGATCAACCAGCTGATGAGTTCTGAGGCCGAAGGGCTTTACATCGGAATCGCGGCCTCGGCGCAGATCAGCTTCTTCCAGCAGGCGCGCAGCGTGGGCCTCTATGACAAATTCAAGGCCATCGGCGAGGTGGGCAATGGCGACATAACCGGAAAGGCGATGGGGCGGAACACGTATCCCAATCTCTGGTCAGTCTGCCACTGGATTCACAACGCCGAACCCTTTGCCAGCAACCCGGTGAGCAAACAGCTCTATGACGATTATGTCCAGCTGAAGGGCGACACCATCCCCTCGGCGCAGGTCGCGGCGGGGCATCGCGCGGCAATGGCGATATTCGAAGGCATCCGCGCCGCCGGCTCTACCGAAACCGATCCGGTCATCGACGCGATCGAGAACCTGCAATTCGAGACGGTGGGCGGCCAGGTGAGCTTCCGCAAGGATGACCATCAGCTGGTGAATACCAACTACTACTCACAGATGGAGCCGTCGCGGGAAGAACCCTTCTTCACCTTCAGCAAGGTGACCAGCATCGACGCCGCCGAGATGATCGAGCCTGCCGCACCCGGCAAGGCCTTCAACATTGCCGAGTTGACGCAATGACCTCGCAGGCCATCTTTGTTCTGTTCAACGGCATGGCCTCGGGGATGGCATTCTTCCTCGTCGCTGCCGGCCTGACTTGGGTTTTCGGGATCCTCAAGATCCTGAACCTCGCCCACGGGGCATTCTTCATGCTCGGGGCTTACATTTCCTACAGCGTCGGCGGCGCATCGCCGGCATCGATCTGGACCTTTCTCGGAGTGGCGCTTGTCGCTGCGGCAGCTGTCGGTGTGCTGGGCTATCTGACGGATGTGCTGGTCCTGCGACGCCTGCGCAATGTCGACTATCACTACGCCCTGATCGCGACCTTCGGGTTGATGCTCTTCTGCGAAGGCGTCGCCAAGGCGATCTGGGGCACCGACTATTTCGCGGTCATGCCGCCGCCGCAAGTCGACCGGGCGATCGTTGTGGGGGGGGCCTACATCTCGCTTTACACACTGTTCGTCATCGGTGCCGGCCTTGCGCTCTTTGCGGCGCTTGAGGTGATTATGCAAAGCACCTGGGCAGGAAAGATCATGCGCGCGGTCTCGAACGACCCGTGGATGGCAGGAACAGTAGGGATTAACGTGCCGCTGGTCCTGATGCTTTCGGTTGTGGCAAGCTTTGTGCTAGCGGGGCTTGCCGGCGGCCTTCTTGTCCCCAATCAAGCGCTGTCACCGCATGTAGGTGCGTCCTTCGTGCTCTATGCCTTCATGGCCGTGGTCATCGGCGGGCTCGGCAGCATCCGCGGCACCTTCCTCGCCTGTATCCTTCTTGGGATCGTCGAAAGCGCGAATGCGACCTTCCTGTCCCAATATGGCGGGATTGCGATCTATGTCCTTCTGGCCCTTGCTCTGGTCTGGAAGCCGAACGGCCTGTTTCCTGCACAAGGAGCGACCTGATGTCCCAAATGTCCCTCACAACCGTGCAGTGCCAGCAAAGCGGGGCCGAGAAGCGGCTCGGTCTGATCCTTCTCGCTCTGTTGGTGGTCCTGCTGTTCTGCGCACCAAGCCTTGTCAACCCGGGCATCCTTTTCGTGATCGGTCTGACTCTGGTCCAAGCGGTATTCGCCCTGTCATGGAACCTCCTGTTCGGCTTTACCGGCCTTGCAAGCTTCGGTCATGCCGGCTTCTTCGCGATCGGTGCCTATTTCACCGGCGCGGCCCTTCGTTACGATTTTCACCTGCCGTTTCTGCTCGTCCTCGTGATCGCCGGTCTCGGGGGTGCACTGGTCGCATGGGCGATAGGGGTGGTCGCGTTGAAAAGGCTGACCGGCATCTTCCTTGCCGTGCTTACCGTCGCCCTGACTGAAGCCATGGCGAAGATCATCGGCTTCTCGCCCGCCCTGGGTGAGCAGGACGGGCTGGGCAACATCCCCCGCCCTGTGATCGATCTGGGTCTGTTTGACCTCGATCTGACGCATGGTGACGCCTATTACCGCTTTCTGGTCGTAGCAACCGTGCTGATCGTCGCTGCGCTCTGGTGGGTGGTGCATTCCCGCCTGGGTCGAACCTTCCGCGCTATCCGCGAGGATGCGGATCGCGCGCGATTCATTGGCATCGACGTGGCGCGCTATCGGGTGATCTCCTTCATGATCTCGGGCGGCACCGCAGCTTTGGCAGGCGCGCTATCCGCGCCTTTGACAAGGATTGTCACCCTTGATCAGGTGAACTGGCTGGCCTCGACCCAACCCATCCTCAATTCGCTGCTTGGCGGCTTCACCTCTTTCTGGGGACCCATCGTGGGATCGGTGGCCTTCAGCACGATCAACTACTGGACCCGGAGCTTTCCCGGCCTCTCCGAGATCATGGTTGGCGGTATCCTCGTCGTCGTGATCCTCGTGGCCCCGACCGGCATTTTGGGACTGATCGGCAAACTGCGCCGGAATTTCGGACGCAAGGGGGGCAGGACATGACCGGTTCTGCATTGCTCTCGGCAACCGACCTGCGGGTCAGCTACGGCGCCTTCGAGGTGATCAAGGGGGTCAGCCTGTCGGTGAACAAGGGCGGGGCACTCGCGATCATCGGTCCGAACGGGGCTGGGAAGTCCACCCTGTTCAAGGCGCTGACCGGCGAGATCGGCTGCCGGAGCGGCGAGGTGAACCTCCTCGGCAAGAACGTCACCGGCCTGCCTGCGCATCTACGCACCGCCGAAGGCATGGGCCGCACCTTCCAGGTCTCACGGGTGTTTCTGGAACTGACCGCGCTAGAGAATGTGATCGTGGCGCTGGAATCGCGCCAGCGTTGCAAAAAGCTGGGGCAGGGACGCTGGTGGCGCGCCTCACCTGAGCCGGTGCTGGTGGAGGAGGCGGCGTATCTGTTGTCGCAGCTGGGCATTGCACATCTGCGCCATGAGATCGCGGCAACGATCTCGCACGGCGACCGCAAGCGGCTGGAGCTGGCACTGGCACTGGCACTGGAGCCGCTGATCCTGATGCTGGATGAGCCAACCGCCGGCATGGCACCGGCCGATCGGATGCATATTGTCGATCTGATCCTGTCCATCCGAAAGGAAAAAGGGGTCGCCGTCATCATGACCGAACATGATATGGATGTGATCTTTTCCATCTCGGAGCGCGTCATGGTGCTGAACTATGGCGAGGTGATCGCCGAAGGAACCGTCGCCGAGGTGCGCAGCAGCCAGACCGTGCGCGATGTCTACCTGGGGCAAGGACATGTATCATGCTGAAGGTTGAGCGGCTGAACGCCTTCTATGGGCAGAGCCACATCCTGCATGGGGTAGATCTGTCCATTGCGAAGGGTGGGCGCACCACGGTGCTGGGACGAAACGGGGCGGGCAAATCCACGCTGCTGAAATCCGTCACCAATTCCGGTCCCAAGTTGGAGGGGGCAATTTCCCTTGACGGGAAACCGCTCGGCACGCGCCCCTGGTTTCGACGCGCCAAGGACGGGCTTGCCTTCGTTCCCGAGGACCGGCGCATCTTCACCCATATCACGGTCGAAGAAAATATAGAGCTTGGCCGGTTCGGTGCCAATGCGGAGCGGCCGATCGTGCCGATCGAGCAGATTTATGAATGGTTTCCGATGCTTGCGCCGTTGCGCAGCCGCCTTGGCGGACAGCTAAGCGGCGGCCAGCAACAGATGCTGGCGATTGCGCGGGCGGTGGCGTCCCGACCGCGCCTGCTGCTGCTGGACGAGCCGACCGAGGGATTGGCGCCTGTCATCGTCGAGGAGCTGGCAAAAATCGTTTCTCGGATCTGCCAGGATCTTGGCATCACCCTGCTGCTGGTCGAACAGAACATCTGGTTCAGCCGGCAGACCACCGAAAATGTCTATGTGCTCGATACCGGCTCGGTCGTCTTTGCCGGCTCGTGGGCTGCATTCGACAAGGACGAAACCATCCGCAACCGCCACTTGGCGCTTGCCTGACACAACCTCTGGGAGGGAAGAGAATGACCAGGTTCGAAGGACGGACCGCGCTCGTCACCGGCGGCGCGAACGGGATCGGTCGTGCCAGCGCGATCAAATTCGCCGAGCAGGGCGCTCGGGTCGGCATTCTGGATATCGAGGAGGGGCCGCTTGCGGAAACCGCCGATGCGATCCGCGCCGCGGGAGGCACGGTGCTGCCGGTCGTCACCGACATGCGGGACCGTGCCGCAGTCAAGGCCGCGATCGAGAAGGTAGAGGCAGAACTTGGGCCGATCGACCTGCTTCTGAACAATGTCGGGCAGACTGCCCGCAAGAATGCCTCCGAGTTCCTAGATTCCGTGCCGGAGACCTGGGATTTCGTGATCGACCTCAACCTAATGGTGACCTTCTATGTCTCCTGGACGGTCGCGAAGGGTATGAAGGACCGTGGCTTTGGTCGGATCGTCAATATCTCGTCGGATTCCACACTGATCGGAGAACGCAGTATCGTCGATTACGTTGCCGCTAAGTCCGGGGTGTCCGGCTTCACCCGGGGTCTTGCACGGGAACTGGCGCCTTTCGGGATCAACGTGAATGCCGTTGCTCCGGGCGTGACCAACACCCGCGGCCCCAAGCAATTGCCCAAGGATGTCTATGACGCCGCGCTGGCCGAGATCCCGATCGGCCATCTGGCCGAGCCCGAGGACATTGCCAACGCGATCACCTTCCTTGCCAGTCAGGAGGCGCGCTGCATCACCGGACAAATGCTGACCGTCAACGGCGGCCGGATCTTTTACTGACGGGGGCGAAGATGCTGCACAATACCGGAAGCCACTGGATCAATTATGATCTGATCGGGCCACAGGACGCACCTGTGGTCTGCATGACCCATTCCCTGACTTCGGATCACGGCATGTGGGCCGAACAAGTCCCGGTGCTGCTGGCAGCCGGGTTCCAGGTGCTGCGGATCGATACGCGGGGCCACGGCGGCAGCAGCGCGCGCCCCGACGACTACAGCATCGAATCCCTCGCGGAAGACGTGATCTCGGTGCTGGATGCCCTTGGCTTCCATTCCGGTGTCCACATGATCGGCCTCTCGATGGGCGGGATGATGGGGCAGGTAATTGCCGCCGATCACCCCGGCCGTCTTGCCTCGCTGATGGTCTGTTGCTCCGCCTCGAAATGGATGGGCGATACCGAACTGATGCTGGGTCGTATCCGCGCAGTCAGGGAGTCGGGATCGCTGGAGTCCATCGTGGCGGCCAATATGGAACGCCGCTATGGTCCGGGCTATCGCGAGCGCCGGCCCTTGCGATGGGAGGCGCTACGGCAGACCTTCCTCGGAACCAAGCTTGATGGGTATTTCGGCTGCATGCATGCATGCCTGACCCACAATGTCGAGCCGCGCCTAGGCCGGATCGACATTCCGGTGCTGGTTCTGGCCGGATCCGAGGACCCCACGACGCCGCCGGCCGACAACCAGCTGATCGCCTCGAAGATTCCCGGAGGCCGCTATGTCGAGATTTCGGGGGGATATCATTTCCCGAATGTCGAATTCGACGACGAATTCAACGGGATCATGATCGATTGGCTAAAGGAGATGCGCGGCTGAAGCCGCGCATCCGCAGTTTCAGTGGAAGGTTCGCCCATTGTCGATCGCCAGGGCGACGCCGGTAACCGCCGATGCCTCATCCGACATCAGGAACAGAATTCCGTTGGTGATCTCATTCGGCTGGGCAAGGCGGTTCATCGCATAAACCGCCGCCAGCGCCTTGCGCCCCTCGACGTCATCGGGCGCGACGCCCTGATCGGTCATCGGGGTTTCGGTGGCGCCGGGGCAGATGATGTTCACCCGCACCGCAGGCGCCAGTTCCTTGGCGATGCTTTTCGAAAACATCATGACCCCGGCCTTGGAGGCCGCATAGGCCGATCCCGTGAGCGAGGGCAGAAGCGCCTGCGCCGAGGCGATGTTAACGATTGCGGCCTTCGGCTCCTTACGCAGCCAGGGCAGAGCAGCCTGACAAACGAGGAAAGTTCCGGTCAGGTTCACATCCACAACCCGGCGGAATTCCACCACGTCGATATCGTCGACTGTCTTCATCGTCAGGATCCCTGCCGAATTCAGCAGGCCGTCGATCCCGCCAAGCGCAGCGGCGGCCTTGCCAATGACTTCATCCACCTGGGTCTGATCGGTGACATCGACGGCAAAGACATGCCCCCCGGTCTCGTCTGCAGTGATCTGCGCAGCGGCCGGGTCGCGGTCAAGAAGAGCAAGCGCAGCACCTTCACGCGCAAACTGCCGGGCGGCTTCGCGTCCGATGCCGGATCCCGCTCCGGTGATGACGATCTTGCGGCCTGCCAGACGTCCAGTCATAGTTATTCCTCCCTTTCTCCGCACCCTGCGGAGCTCGGGGCGACTGTCGCGCGGGAGTGGGGATACATGCCAATACCTTCGGCTGTCACAGCCGATGCCGCTGGGGTATTAAGATGCTGCAAACGCGCCACTTCCGGTATTTCGTTGCCGTTGCGGAAGAGTTGAACTTTCACCGCGCAGCCGAGCGGCTGAACCTGTCTCAACCCGCACTCTGGCGGCAGATCCGCGATCTGGAGGTAGAGATCGGCACCGCGCTGTTGGATCGCGAACCGCGGGGCATCAGCCTGACGCCAGCGGGCGCGGCCTTTCTCGAGGATAGTCGCGACATTCTCGAGCGTGTCGAAAACGCCCGCCTCCGGGCGCGGCGCATCGCACAGGGCGAACTCGGCACGCTGCATATCGGCTTTAATGAAATCGCCGGGCGCCGGCCCGAAATGCCGCGCTTCCTTCAGGCGTTTCGCCGCAACTATCCCGAAATCAGCCTGCAACTGCATTTTCTGATGTCGCAATTGCAAGTCGATGCCCTGCGGAACGGTAGCCTCGATGCCGGCTTTCTACTGCGCCATCGCGGCGAGAGGACGGAATTCCAGTCAATTCGCGTCGGCGAGGACGATTACGTGATCGCTCTCCCACGAGAGCACGCGCTGACCCGGCAACAGGAAATCGGCTTGGGGGATTTGTCTGATCAGGCGCTGATTATGCCGAATCCGCGCAACAATGCCGTAACTTACGAACGCCTGATGACCCGGTTACGCGCGGCTGGCGCCACGGCAAGGATCGCGCAGTTCGCCGACAACGAGAACACGATCATGAACCTTGTCGATGCCGGGATGGGGCTGGCCTTTCTTAACCGTTCATTCCGTCCCGCAGAGGGGAACGGGGTCGTCCTGCGCCCTCTAGTTGATCTGACCATGCCCGTTGATCTTGAGCTTGTCTGGCGCAGCGCGAATAGCAATCCCGCGCTGAGCCATCTCATCGATCTGGTTGATCGCCTGTCCGGCGAAGTTGACCAGTCGCTGGCGTTGATGGAAACCGGCATGGGTTGATCGATGCCTGACAGGCATCACGGGCGGCCCCACATGGCATTTGCGGCCCGGGCGTACTCGGGCGTCTCATGGGGACGGAGGAGGTCCGCGCGGGGTCCGGAAGGAACATCGCAGCGGACTGCACAACAGCAGAGAGATGCCATGAACCAGCAAAATCCCATCCCCGCAATCCCGGCGGAAACAATGCATGACCGGGCGAAGCGCATCGCCCCCATCGTGCGCGCCGAGGCCGAGGCCTCTGAACGACTGGGAACGATGACGCCGACGGTGGTGCGGGCCATCAAGGAGGCTGGCCTTTTCTGGATGCTGCTTGAGCGAAAGGTGGGCGGTTTTCAGGCCGACATGGCCGATTGCATGCTGGCCTGGGAAGAGATCGCCGCCGCCGATGGCTCGGCAGGATGGTCGCTGATGGCCAACTCCACCGGCACCGCCGTGCCCTATGCCTTCTGCAGCGAGGAAGCCGTTGCCGAGATCTATGGCGATGCAGAATTGCCGATCATGGCCGGGATGCTGGGACCGGGCGGCTCGGCCACCGAGATCGAAGGGGTATTGCGGGGCAGCGGCAAATACCGTTTTGGCAGCGGTTCGCTGCATGCGACCTGGATCGGCGCGGGCATGTTTGTCATGGATGACAAGATCATGCGCAAGTTGCCGGACGGAAATCCGGTCGTCCGCGTCTGCTGGCGCCCCCGGTCCGAGGTGCGCTTCGACAGCAACTGGGAGGTTTTGGGGCTGCGCGGCACCGGCAGCGTCGATTACGATCTGGAAAATGCTATCATCCCGGCCGGTTTTCATCACGAAAGGGCAATCCAACGCGGCCTGCGCGAGTGGCGGCTCTATGACATTGGCATTCCTGGGCTTGCCTGCGCCGGGCATACCGGGGTGGCGCTTGGCCTGATGCGGCGGGCACTTGAGGAAATCACCCGTATCGCCTTTGGTAAAAAGCGACCTGCCTATCAGACGGTGCTGGGCGAGCAGCTGGTGTTCCGCCACGATTTCGCCTATCACGAGGCAAGCTACCATGCAGCGCGAGATTTTACCCTGCGCTTCTATGCCGAAATCCAGGATTATCTCGAATCCGGTGGTGTCCTGACGCCGGCCATGCGGATGCGCTTCCGCCAGAACTGCATCTATGTTCACAAAGTCGCGGCTGAGGTCGTCCGCTTCTGCTATACGATGGGCGGGTCGGAAGCGTTGCGCGAACCGAGCGATCTGGGCCGCTGCATGCGTGACATGTATGCCGCGACACAGCACATCTTCGTGGATACGATCACCATGCAAGATATTGCGGTTCCTATCCTTGCCGAATGGAGAGAGCAGGCGGCAGCTCGGTGAGCAATCCCTTCGATCTGGCGGGCCGGGCCGCCATCGTTACAGGAGCCGGGCGCGGTCTGGGTGCGGCGATGGCGGAGGCGCTGGCCGCAGCCGGGGCTGCCGTCATTCTTTCGGGGCGCGACCTCGCCCGGCTTGAACTGGTTGCCGGGAAAATCCGAAAGGAAGGCGGTCGCGCCGAGGTTGCGCTCTGCGATATCACCCGACGGTCTGAAGTCGAGGAACTGATAGCGGGGGTCGAACTGCGGCATCAGCGCGTGGACATACTCGTCAACAATGCCGGGATAAATGCCAGAGCTGCAGTCGCCGATGTTCAGGATTCTGACTGGGATCTGATGTTGCGCACCCACATGACCGGGCCTTTCATTGCTTGCCGCGCGGCACTTCCCGGAATGATGTCGCGCGAGTCGGGCAAGATCATCAACACCGTTTCGGTTCTGGGTGAACTTGGCCGCCCCCAGGTGGTGCCCTATGCAGCGGCAAAGGGCGGGCTGCGGATGTTGACGCGCGCTCTGGCGGCCGAGGTCGCCAGAGCGAATATCCAAGTCAATGGCATAGGTCCCGGCTATTTCGAAACCGAGATGAACACCGCCATCGTCCAGGATCGGGTTCTGTATGCCGAACGCGTGGCGCGCATCCCCGCCGGACGCTGGGGAAGGCCCGAAGAGCTAGGCGGAACCGCCGTCTATCTCGCGTCATCCGCTTCCAACTATGTGACTGGGCAGATCATCTATGTCGATGGCGGCCTGACCGCCTCATTCTAGGAGAGAACCATGTCGGCAACGGATCAGGCAAAAGACTTTCGCGAAGCAATGAGCCGGCTGGCCAGTGGCGTATCTCTGATCACAGCGCGCAGTGTCACGGGCGTGTCCCATGGCATGCTGGCGACGGCGGTCACATCGGTTTCGGCGACGCCGCCAATCTTGCTTGCCTGCATCAACCGATCGGCGACAATGCTCACCGACCTGCAGGAAAGCGGTGCTTTCTGCGTCAACTTCCTCGGAGCGGATCATCGCGGTCTGGCTGATCGTTTCCTCTCGAACGAAGGACGAGCCTCCCGTTTCAATACGGACAGCTGGGGGACGCTGGTGACGGGAACACCTGTATTGGAGAGCAGCCTGGCTTCGCTCGACTGCCGGCTGGCGCAGAGCATCGATACCGGAACGCATGCTGTGATCTTCGGAAGCGTTGTGAGCGTAAGCGTCCAGAAGCCGGAAATGGACGGACCCATGATCTACTTCCAGCGGAAGTATGGCGGCTGGATCGCCGATCCCGGCAAATCCTGATGCGGGAGCCCCCCACGTCAGGCCGAGATAGTAGCTCAATACCAGTCAACTGTCACGGTTGTTTCTGCCTGTGACCTTGTCCCGTGGTCGCCGACTGGGAGTTTATTTACTCTCAGCGCAGGAGACCAATTTTGAGCGTAAGCTACGTCTGCGGCCCACGCGTGTTCAGCTTGACGGCTTGAAGTTCCAAGGCCGCAGATCATTGATCTGGGCCTGCGGGTGGCCGGCGGCTACGGCTTCCAAGGTTGCCTTGAGGTAGGCGAAGGGCACGACACCGTTGACCTTTGCGGTGGCGACAAGGGACGCAATGCGGGCCCAGGATCTTCCTCCCTCATCGGAAGCCGCGTCATAATGCCGGGAATCTGAGCTTTGACGCGGTGGTCACCTATCCGTTTCACCCCCTCTGCGGTCATACCGTGGAAGTTGTCGGTGACGTCGAACACGACCTTTGCCGTCATTTTCTGATCCGACAAGCCCATGGTGGCGCATTCTACTTGCCGGCCTGGATGATTGGAGCAGAAGCAGGGTTAATAGAACCCGTTGATACGTCACGGCTGCCGCTTGCGCAGCTGTGGGATCTTCGTGTGTTGCTGGATCAGCTTTTAAACTCTTCCGCGGACGCCATGGTCAACGGAGGAGATGTCGATGAAGCGCCCACTTCCCCAGCAACTCGACCTGTTCACACAGATTGCCAATCCGGTTCGATGGAGCCCAGGGGATCGTCAGAAGGCGGTGAGCCTGCTGCAGCACCTGCTGACTGAGGCGATGAGGACCTCCTGCGCGCCGGGCGCCTTTCCATGCTCAAGGGAGATCGGCGATGACCAAGATCACGAATGAGCATCTCGATCGCAGTGCCGTTGTCTATGTCCGGCAGGCTTCAGCATATCAGGTTGCCAACAATCTCGCGAGCCAGCGGCGGCAGTATGGTCTGGTGGACCGGGCGCGGCTGCTGGGATGGCAAACGGTGGAGGTCATTGATGAAGACCTTGGAAAATCCGGCGGTGGTGGAGCGGATCGACCGGGTTTCCAAAAACTTCTGGCGGCAATTTGCGAAGGCCGTATAGGCGCCGTGTTTTCGCTTGAAGCGTCACGTTTGGCCCGCAATGGGCGAGACTGGCACACCTTGCTGGAGTTCTGCGGGCTTGTCGGGACGTTGATCGTGGATGAGGACGGCCTTTATGACCCACGCCTGATCAATGACCGCCTTCTTCTGGGCATGAAAGGCACGATGAGCGAGATGGAACTGTCCGTGTTCCGACAGCGCTCTACCGAGGCTATCAAGCAAAAGGCAGGTCGTGGCGAACTGCTGACGACGCTTGCAGTCGGCTACGTCAAGACAGATGACAACCGTATCGAAAAGGATCCTGACCGGCGGGTCCAGGAGGCCATCGCGCTGGTCTTCAGAAAGTTTTCTGAGCTGCAGTCGATCCGCCAGGTATTGCTGTGGTTTCGCGCGGAAGAGGTCCTTCTTCCCCGTGTCATGGCTGGGCGCGGGCAGCATGCTGTCGAATGGACACATCCAGTCTATCCGACCTTGCATCACATCCTGACCAATCCGGTCTATGCCGGGGTCTATGCATTTGGCCGACGCGGAACGCGAACCACAATCAAGGATGGGCAAAAACGCCAAGTCCGCGAAAGCCTTCGCCGCAACTGGAACGACTGGGATGTTTTGATCCGCAACCATCATCCAGGCTATATCTCTTGGGAGACGTTCACGAAGACGCAAACCATGATCGCAGAAAATGCCCATGGAAAGAACTACATCGGTCGCGGGGCGATCCGTCGTGGCGAAGCTTTGTTGCCGGGGCTTTTTCGGTGTGCGCGCTGTGGACGCCGATTGCGCGTGGCCTATAGCGGCAAGGGCGGAAACACGCAGCGTTATGTCTGCCATGGCGAGTTCGGCGCCAAGGCTGCGGCCAACTGCCTTGCCTTTGGCGGCATGCGCGTCGACCGTGCAATTGCAGAGGAAGTGCTGGATCGTCTGCAACCCCTGGGGATAGAGGCAGCCCTGGCTGCCGCTACCGCCCAGGGCCAGAAGCGACATGACAAGCTTCAGCAGATCGACAATGCGCTGCAGCAAGCCCGGTTTGAGGCAAAACGCGCGCAGCGCCAATACGATGCGGTCGACCCGGACAACCGGCTTGTCGCGGACGAACTCGAAAGGCGCTGGAACGAAAAACTGCGTCAGTTGCGCGATCTGGAAGTCGAGCACGATACGCTTCAGGCCGAAGCACCGACATCCCTGTCAGTGCCTGACCGGGATCGCCTGATGACGTTAGGGGCCGATCTGGCGCATGCATGGAACAGCCCTGGCGTCACCGCGGAAACGCGAAAGCGCATTGTCCGGTTGATGATCCGGGAAATCGTCGTCGATATCTCCGATGAGGCTCTGCCGATGGTCATCCATTGGCAAGGCGGGGATCACACCCGTCTGACCGTGAAAAAGCACAAGGTTGGCCAGACCCGATGGACGGTTGCCGGTGAGACGCTTGATCTTGTCCGCGTTCTGGCCCGCCAGATGCCGGATCAGACAATCGCATCCGTGTTGAACCGTGCGGGAAAGATGACCGGCAAAGGCAACACCTGGACCAGAAGTCGCGTATGCGGGCTGCGCAACAATCATGATATTGCCGCATATTGCGAAGGAGAGCGACAGCACAGAGGTGAAGTCACGCTCGACGAAGCAGTCACGACACTGGGGGTCAGTCCTTCAACGGTGCGAAGGATGATCAACGAAAGCATCCTGCCTGCGGAGCAAATATGCAAAGGCGCCCCGTGGATCATCCGCCTACGTGACGTTGAGAGTGAAACGCGTCCAGCTAGAGGCCAATGCGCGCCGATCCAGACGCCCGACGTCTCAGGACCCCAAACAGAAAGTTATGCAAATATAAGGGCATCATTAGATGTGTAGTATGCAGCACCCTCGTCGTTCCCGGCGAAGAGGGCGTTTTCCGGGTCAGCGCAATCACCCGTTCATTCTGCCCATGTCGGGGAGGAACTGGAGGTTCATTACCGCTGGCATCCCTATTTTGGTCACAAGGTTTGCATTCGGCGCGTTGAGCAGCGGGCGACAGGCCAGTTTCT
>Ga0182745_1000899_pt1 | contig 30285 bp, 27 predicted proteins | sample eDN3rd30CKraftBY_FD_128523 | JGI IMG/M metagenome (GOLD analysis project Ga0182745, IMG submission 128523) | Enriched backyard soil microbial communities from Emeryville, California, USA - eDNA 3rd pass 30_C Kraft BY (version 2) (version 2) | ecosystem: Environmental > Terrestrial > Soil >... | reverse complement strand
TGCCCGGCGGGCACCGCTGCGAGCCCCGTCACCGCGAGTGAGCATGGAGGAGAGCTCGGCCCAGGCTGCGGCGGTGGAGCGCACGCCGCGATTGGACTGGGCGGGACTGCTGCGCCGGACGTTCGCGCTGGATGTCTTCGCCTGCTCTCGGTGTGGGGCCGCAGGAGAGATTCTGGACGCGCGCGAAGAAACCGAAGCGCCACGCAGCGGAAGGCACCGTGGCCGCCGCGCAGGCCCCGGCGGCGTGAGGCGCCTGTTCGGCTACTCGATGTAGGCGGCGAGGTTCGCCAGGGTCGAGCGCATCCCCTCGATGTGGTCTTCCGGGCGAATGCCTTCGGGCACGTTTTCACAGGTGATGGTGACCTGGGTGCCCCCCGCGATGGGCGTCAGCGCCCAGGTCATGGTCATCGTGCCCGCGTAGGCCGGGTCGTCGGATTTGAACTCGAAGCACTGCACGACGCGCTCGTTGGGGACGAGCTCCATGAAGCGGCCCTCGACGACGTCCTCGTGCGCGGAGGACTTCCCGGGAGCTGAGTGGTCCGGGGTCTCGTAGGAGAGCGTCACCCGGTACGCCCCTCCTGGGCGGGGCTCGAAGGCGAGGATGCGGGCCTTCATGCCCTTCGGGGGGAGCCAGGTCGCCACGGCTTGGGGCTCCACGAAGGCCTGATAGAGCGCCGCTGGCGAGGCGGCGATGACCCGTGAGGCGGCGTCGGTTCTCTTCCCGTTTCCCGTGGTGTTCGGCACGCGGTCATCCCCTCGATACTTCCGGGAACGGCGTTGAGCAGGGCCTTCTTCACGCTCGCATTGCACTGCTCCTCTTGGTGGCCACCTGCGAGGCCAACCAGGTCAACCCCGAGGCGTACCTCGCGGACGTCCCAAGCCGCAACAGCACGTCGGCCAGGGAGGCTTCGGGCTTGACGCCGTTGGCCTCGTCGCTGCCGACGAAGGGGGCATTCTTTCGGCCCAGGGCCATTGCCCGCAGGGCACGCTCGGAGGCGTTGTTGCCGAGCAGCAGGGAGGCGTCCTCGTGGAAGTGTGTGAGGGCCTCCCACTGGCCTTGGGTGTAGCGCAGCGCGAGGCCCATCTCTTCGACGCGCAAGCCACCGCGCCCGAGGCCAGGCGCTGTCCGCCAGGAAAATCGCCTGGCTGCGTATATAGGCAGGCTGGGCGACGTCCGCCCACAGCCCGGAGCGTGAAGCCTTGCAAACCACCACAAGCAGGATGAGGGCCCCTGTTCCGCGCAGACTTCTCCGTCAGCCGCGGACCGGCCGATGGCAGTCCATGGCGCTGGGACTCCTCCTGTGCGGCATCGGCTGCAGTGAGCCCGCAGGGGCGTGGCTGGAAGTGCCCGGGGAGGAGCCCCCCGGCCTGAACTGTCTCCACGGAGGCCGCTCGCTGCTCGCGGGGGCGGACGACAATGGGAACGGCAGGCTCGACGAGGACGAGGTCCGCCAGCGGACCTACACGTGCACCTCCCCGGAAGCCCAGACCGTGACGCGCGCCGAGCCTCCCGGAGTGAACTGCGAGTTCGGAGGGACCGCGCTCCAGACGGGCCTGGACCTGGATGGGGACGGCCTGCTGTCGAACGCCGAGGTGACCTCCATCCAGTATGTCTGTGAGCGCGCCGCGCCTGCGCTCCTGAGCCGCGTGCGCAACGAGCCCGCCGGAGCGACCTGCGCCACGGGCGGCTCCGCCGTGGAGAGCGGCCTGGACGTGGACGGTGACGGGGAGCTGTCGCGGGATGAGGTGACCACGACGCGATATGTCTGCGGCGTGCGCGCGCTGCTGCGCGTGGACCCCGAACCGCCGGGGGAGCGGTGCCCGGCGGGAGGCGTCGTGGCGCGAGGCGGCCCGGACCTGGACGGTGACGGCCAGTTAGGCGACGCGGAGGTGGAGTCCACGCGGTACGTCTGCGATGCCCGCACGCTGACCCGGGTGAACGTGGAGCCTCCGGGCCCGCGCTGCCCAGGAGGCGGCGCCGTGGTGCACACCGGCGGCGACACCAATGGTGACGGCGTGCTCCAGGATACGGAGGTCCGCTCCTCGGAGACCGTTTGTGAGCGCACCATCGACGGAGATGTGAGGGTCTCCACCCAGCTGGAGCTCGCCAACCTCCAGGACGTGACGGTCATCACCGGCAACCTGTACATCCAGGGCAGCAGCGTGGTGAACGTGGCGCTGCCCGCGCTGAGGCTCGTCGGCGGAAAGGTGTACCTCGAATACGCCCAAGAGGTCCGCAACCTGTCGCTGCCGGCACTTCGGTCCGCTTACTCCGTCACCGTCTCGGACAGCCCCCTGCTGGAGCGGGTGTCGCTTCCGGCGCTGGTGCAAACCACCTCCGTCCATGTTGCGCGGAACGCCGCACTGGAGGCGCTCGACTTCGAGGCCCTGTGGATGGTGGGCGACTTCCATGTCAGGAACAACCCGCGGCTCAAGTGGCTGAATGTCCCGCGCCTCTGGCTGGCGGATAACGTGACCTTGTGGGGGCTGGCCGCGACGCGCATCGAGCTGTCGTTGCTCTACGTCGTCAGGGACCTCTACATCGTCGACGGCGCTGCCGAAGAGGTCCTCCTCCCGGGCCTGTCCATCGCACTCGGGGACGTCGTCATCGCGCGGATGGCGGGCCTGCGCCAGCTGGACCTACCCGGCCTCACCGCCGTAAACGGGATGTTCCTCGTTCGCGACACGGCGGCGCTAACGTCCTTCTCCCTCCCACGCCTGGAGACGCTCAAGGGGCAATTCAACCTCTGGAGCAATGCCGCGCTGACTCACTTCGACGTGCCCTTGCTGCAGAGCATCGGCGGGTGGCTCAATGTGAGCCTCAACGACTCGCTCACCACCCTCGATGGGCTGAGAAGTGTGCAGTACCTCGGCAATCAGCTCTTGCTGTATGGCAACGCCCGGCTCACTTCCCTGGAGGGGCTCGCCTCGCTGCTGGAGGTGCGTCACTACTTCGACATCAGGTCGACGGCGCTCACCCGGCTGGGCCTTCCGACGCTGAGGCGCGTGGACCGGCTGGTGATGGTCGACAACCGCGCGCTCACGACGCTGCACCTGCCGAGACTGGACACCGCCATATCCATCTCCCTGGATCACTCTCCGGAGCTGCGCGAGTTGGGGCTGCCCCGGATGCGCTACCTCCTAGACTTCCTGGGTGTGTGGCAGAGCCCGGTGCTGCCGCGCTGCCATGTGAATGGATTCCTCGAGCAGCTCAACAACCCGGTGCCAGAGGTCACGCTCTGGCAAATCGACGACGCGAGCACCTGCGAGTAGGTGCCGCTCGCCGCCCAGCCGGGCGTGAAGCCGGCCGGGCGGTCGTGCGTGCGACTTCAGGAAGGCGTCCTCCTCGGCCGAGGTCCCGACGATAGCAACGGACGCCCTTGCTCCGTGCGCGGCGGAGCGGCATCGGTTTGAGGCACAGCTCCCCAGACGAGCACCAGCGCAAGGGCCCATCTAACGGGTTGCAGCAATTTCGACGACGTCGCGACTCGGCACCGTTGACGCGAGTCACCGGCAGTGTCGTTCGCGGAGATTCAATCGGCCCCCGCTTGAAGGGCGCAAGCAGCCTCCCAAGACGGGGCCTTGCCCGCGAAGTCCGCGTCCCGCCCCGTCATTCACCGCTGCCTCGCGCCGCTCACCGACGCCCGCCCCCTCTTCACAGATGCGGGCCCACCCCGGCGAAGGCGGCCCCATACCCTGCTCCTCGCGCTGGGCCCTCCCACTCCTCCAGCGCGGGGAGAACCACCGTGTCCGACTTCATTTCCACCCGCAGAGCCCTTCTCGCTGGAGCCGCCGCGACCACCGCGGGCCTGGCCCTGGGGCCTGGACTCGTGCGGGCCGCGCCAGGCCCCCGGCCGCGGCCCGGCTCCGACCCGGTCCGGCTCTTCTCCAACGAGAACCGCTACGGCCCTTGTGAGGGCGCCATGCGCGCCATCCGCGACTCCCTCCATCTCAGCAGCCGCTACGCCGCGCTCGACGCCGTCCAGTCGCTGAGGCGCCTCATCGCGGAGCAGGAGGACGTATCACCGGAGCACATCCTCCTCACGGCCGGCTCCCTCGAGGCCTTATGCGCCATCGCGGGCGAGTACGCCTCGGGAGGCGGCGGCGTCGTATGCGCACAGCGGACCTTTCCCGCGCTTCCCTCGTTCGCTGAACACGTCGGCGGCAAGGTGACCCGCGTTCCGCTCGACGCGAACCTGGCCCATGACCTGGACGCCATGGAGGCGCATGTGGGCCCAGACACCCGGCTGGTCTCCGTGTGCAACCCCAGCAACCCCACGGGCACCATCGTCGACCCGGCCCGCCTGCGCGCCTTCTGCGAGGCGGTGTCCACCCGCGCCACCGTGCTGGTGGACGAGGTCTACATCCACTACCTGGACCCCGCCCCTGGCCAGTCCATGGTGGACCTGGTGCGCGCCGGGAAGAAGGTCATCGTCGCGCGCTCCTTCTCCAAGATTTACGGCCTCGCCGGCATGCGCGTGGGCTACGCCATCGCCCAGCCCGGCGTCGTCAAGCGGCTCACCGAGTGGAAGATGGCGCTCCCGAACCCGCTCTCCGTCGCGGCGGCCCAGGCGAGCCTCCAGGACACTCAGTTCGTCTCGCGCATGCGCAAGCTCAACGCGGAGTCGCGCAAGGTCACCGCGAGCGTGCTGGACGAGCTGGGGCTGAAGTACGTGGCGGGCCATGCCAACTTCATGTGGATTTCCCTGAGCGCGGACCATCTCGACCTGCCCGCGCGGCTCGCGCCCCACGGCTTCCACGTCACGACTGTCCCGAGCACCCCCATCCCTTCGGACATCTCCGCCCTGCGGCTCTCGCTCGGCACGGTGGAGGAGATGCGCGCGTTCGGCACCGCGCTGCGCGCGACGCTGAAGGGCCGTGGCTGAGCCACCTGTCCGCTCGCTTGGATGCAGCCTTGTCCCGCCTGCGCTCTGGTAGGTTGCCCGCCATGAAGCATCGGTTGGCCCTGGCGCCCTCCTTCTGGACCCTGCAGTTCTGGGGCTGGGGGCTGTACGCCGTCCTGCTCATCATCACCTTCCTGCCCATCGTCGCGGCGGAGGGAGGCGAGCTGCGGCTGGTGATGGCCAAGGGCGTGCGCGCCGTGTTCGGGCTCGTCCTCTCCTGCGTACTGCGGCTGGGCTACCGGCGCGTCGCCCCGGGCTCGTTCTCGCGGCAGGCGGCGTGGGCCATCATTGGCAGCGCCGTGTTCGGCGCGATATGGGCGGCGCTGGGGGAGCTGTGGGCGGCCTGGTTCTACCCGGCCACCTACAAGTGGGCGGCGCAGTTACTGCCGCGCTTCTCGTTCGAGTACGCCGTCACGCTCCTGTGCTGGAGCGGGCTCTACTTCGGCATCAAGCACGGCCGCGCCTGGCAGGAGGAGCGGGAGCGGGCGCTTCGGGCGGACGCGCTCGCGCAGGAGGCTCGGCTCGCCTCGCTCCGCCACCAGGTGCACCCCCACTTTCTCTTCAACGCCCTCACCTCCGTGCGCGCCCTCATTGGGGAGGACCCCGCCCGCGCCCGGCGGATGGTGACGGAGATGGCGGACTTCCTGCGCTTCTCGCTCCAGAAGGGCGACGCCGCCCACGTGCCCCTGGAGGAGGAACTCTCCATGGTGCGCAACTTCCTGAGCATCGAGTCGGTGCGCTTCGAGGAGAAGCTGGACGTGAGTCTGGACGTGATGCCGGGCACCGAGCGGCTCGCCGTCCCGGCCTTCCTCATCCAGCCGGTGGTGGAAAACGCGGTGAAGCACGGCATGGCGTCCGGCGTGCTCCCGGTGCGGATGCGCCTCCAGGTCAGCCGGGAACAGGACGTGCTGCGCATTCACGTGGCCAACACGGGCCACTGGGCGCCCATGGACCGTTCCCCGGAGCCACGGGGAACGGGCACGGGGCTGCGCAATGTGCGCGAGCGGCTGGCGCAACTCTTCCCGGAGCGCGCCCGCCTGGAGCACACGGAGGCGGAGGGTTGGGTCCACGTCACCCTCGAACTGCCTGCCATCGAATGGCCCCCCTCTCGCCGAGGAGTCGCATGACGCCCCCGCAGCGCGCCTTGTTGGTGGATGACGAGCGGCTGGCCCGCGCGGAGTTGCGCGAGCTGCTGCGCCCCTACCCCTGGGTGAAGGTGGTGGGCGAGGCGGACGGCGTCACGCCCGCGCTCGCGCGCATCGAGGAACTCCAGCCGTCTCTCCTCTTCCTGGACGTGCAGATGCCTGGGGAGAGCGGCTTCGACCTCCTTGCCCAGCTACCAGCGTGCCCTTTCGACATCATCTTCGTGACGGCCTATGACGCGCACGCGCTGCGCGCCTTCGAGGTCAACGCGCTGGACTACCTGCTCAAGCCGGTGCACCCGGACCGGCTCGCGCGGACGCTGTCACGGCTCGCGGGGGAGGAGCCAGGAAAGGCCGAGCCCGCTCGGGGCCCGAGCCGGCAGAGGCTCACCGAGAGGGACCTGCTGCTGCTGGAGAACGGCGCGAAGTCCCGCTTCGTGCGGGTGGAGCAGATTGTCTGCATCCGTGGCGCGGGCGACTACTCGGAGGTCTTCGCGGCGGATGGCGGGCAGACCCTCTCGCCGCGCCCCCTGAAGGACTGGGAGCAGCGGCTCCCGGAGCGGACGTTCGCTCGCATCCACCGTTCCGCGCTCGTCAACCTGGCCTTCGTCGAGCGCGTGGACCGGGGCCTGGGCGGCGGGGGAGACGTGTACCTGCGCGGACTCCCGGAGCCGCTGCCCCTCAGCCGAAGCCACGCGGCGGCCCTGCGCGAGCGGTTTGACTGAACAAAAGTTCGCGATTCTCGTTCGACCGAGGTCGGTCGTGGCTCCGGGCGGTTAGTGCCCTGGGTCTGAGTGAAGGCCACCGCTCAGAGGGAAATTCGGGGCGCCCGCGCTGGTCGGCGCCGTAGCGAGTGGGCGGCCGTTCGAGAATCAAGATCCTTCGTCGAGCGCCCTCTGCTTGGCATGCTGCGCCGGCCCGCGGAAGCGGTAGGTGGGTCGGTAGAGGCGCATGCCACGGCGGCGGCAGAAGTCCCCCATGGCCGTCTCACGCATGGATGCCCGTTCTTGGTACAGGAAGTCGGCCAGGGCCGCATGAGTCCAATTGGCGCGCTGGAGGCCGCACGCCCTCGGCCCCTTGCGCACCCAGTCCAGGATGAGGGGGCGCGAGTTCCTCGGGAATCAGGGGCGTTTTGCCGGGCGCCCACTGAATCTTCAGCCCGTCCAGGCCCCTGCCCAGTAGCGCGCCAGGAAGCGCTGGACGTCGCGCACCGTCGGCCCAGGTCCTCCGCAAGCTGCTGCTGCGGCCTTCCTCGCGCGGCCATCAGCACGGCCTGGCACCTGTCGCGCAACCGTCGGCCCTCCGTCGTGCGGAAGCACGCCGCCAGCTCTCTCCCCTGCTCTTCAATCAGCTCCAATTTGCTTACGCTGCTTCAACCCACGCCCCACGACGAATTCATCCGGACCGTGAATCAGGAGCCAAAGCAAGCGCCCTCGCTTCGTCATCTCAATGTCCATAGTCGAACCACAGAGAGTGCGCCAAACAACTACATTCATCTGACATCTTCGCCGCGGTTCGGGCTTCCAACCGGGTTGCACTGTGGGCGTAGCTCTTCATTTCCAACACGCCTCCTGCATTGCGAGTCAGCCCGGGCCAGTAGGGTTTCCCTATCAAGACAAGTGAAGCGGTTTGAATCGCTGCGCTCCATGGGATAGTTCAGCCTCTGCGAGGGCCAGTCGCCTTGCCCATTCACGTTGTCCATCCAGCGGCCTGTCGTTGCGTTTCGCAGAGGGGGGGAGTTTCCATGATTCGCCTGTTGCCTTTGCACGTCACCTCTCCCGAGGTGACATTGGAGCCTCTTTGGGAGAGTCGCCTGGGGCGCATCGTCGGGACGGACAGCGAAGGCCAGCCCGTGGTGGACTTCGAGGGCAACCCGGTGGGCCCACGCGGGGCACGCAAGGCCGTGCGGTTGGACGCGGAGGGGCTCCTGGCCGCCGTCAAGGTGCAGCAACCGGTGGAGCTCCGCTTCGAGGATGGGGACCCATGCCGGCCCATCATCATGACCCTGCTCCCCATCGTTCAGCGGAGCGCCGAATCGGATGCGCTTCCGGGCGCGCGCGTCGAGGCTGCCGGCTCGTCCGCTCACGTCATTCAAGGCCGGGATGGGCTCGTGCTCCGCTGCGGGGAAGCCGCTGTCACCCTGCTGCGCAATGGGACAGTCTCTCTGAAAGGGACGTCCGTCGAGACTTCAGCGGAGGGCGCCGTGCGCATCAAGGGAATGGGTATCCAATTCCATACGCCGAGTGCGCAGGGCACCCGAGTGGGCCAGGCCGAATCAGACGCTCATCGAGCAGCAGGTCACCGCTCGGGCGACGACACCGCGGACATCCAGGTCATCCAATGCAAGGAGAGCCTCGTCCTGCGGTGTGGCAGGGCGCGCCTGACGCTCCTGCGCAACGGGCGAATCCTGCTGGAGGGGACCTACGTGGAGACGTCCGCTGAGGGCGTCGTCCGTCTCCAGGGCGGCTCCATCCGAATCAACTAGGGAGAAGGCCACATGGTGCTGGAGGACGTACTGGAAGAGCACCTGGACGAGGCCGCTTTCCGATGGCTGCAATGGGAGCGGGCCCTGGAGGCCCCCGACTTCAGCCTCCTGGATACGGCGAACCAGGAGGAGCAGTTGGCGGCGCACCTGCAGGGGCTGGTGCTGGGTGGCGCGGAGGCCGCCGACGCCTTGCTCTGGCCTGCACTGGACTCCGGAGAAGCAACGCGAATCACCGCCGCCGCGTATGTCCTGCTGGCCCAGGGACAGGTCGAAGCCCTCCTCAACTTCATGCAAGGTGACGCGCCCGAGGCGAGAGCGGCTGTCCGACGCGCCGTGGAGTTGAGTGCAGCCCCCAACCTGGGCGAGCACCTGCTCCCACTGCTGAAGCGGGATGACGCCTCCCTTCAGGCCCATTTCTTGGCAGCGCTTGCCTTCCGCCATGAAGCGCCTGGTGAATTGCTTGCAGAATACCTCCTTCACGATGAGCCGCAGGCGCGGATAACTGCGTTACGCGCCAGCCCGCCTCTTCCCGAAGCCACCGTGCGCCGACTCCTCCCTCGACTCCTGGAGTCCGAGCACCCGGGGATTCGCGCCGCGGCAATGGAGGCCGGGCTTACCTCCGGGGCGCGCATGGCCTGGGAGGTCTGTCGTCAGGCGGTGCGTGCGTGCGGTGCCCACTCGCCCCAGGCCATGGTGCTGCTCGCCCTCTTCGGCACCGACGCGGACATGGCCCTGCTGGTGGACACTTTGGGGATTCGGGAGATGCGTCCGCATGCCCTCTGGGCCCTGGGCTTCAGCGGGCGCCTCGAAGCCATGGAAGCCTGTCTCGCGCTCCTGGACGACCCGCTGGCGGCGCGGCTGGCGGGTGAAGCCTTCTCGGCCATGACGGGCCTCCAGGTGGAGGGCCTCTATGCCCTCCCTCCCGGGGAGCGGCCCGAAGGGGCACCACTTCCGCCCGAGCAGCAGGAGGCGCTGGACGCCGACCTGGTGCCCAAACCCGAGGATGACCTGCCCTGGCCGTGCATTGGCGCGGTGAGGTACTGGTGGAAGGAGGCCCGTCCTCGCTTCCACGCGGAGCGACGCTACCTGAACGGCCAGCCTCTCGAAGGGCCCGTGCTACTGGAGGCCCTCACGCACGGCCCCATGCGGCGCCGGCACGTGCTGGCACTCGAGTTGGCCATTCGCAGCCGGGGCCGACACCGAATTCCCACCCGGGCCTTCACCCAGCACCAGGGAGCGAAATTGGCCCATGCCCGGGCGGGCTACGCACACCTGAGCCTTCTGCCTCTGGAGCGCACCCTGCGCTGACGCGAGGACCGCCATGCAAATCAGCGAGAACACCACGGGCATGTCCGCGGGCATCTCCGTGGCCACGGACGCCCAGGCCCGAGAACACTGCGTCGTTGCCGTCAAAGGCACCTTCCTCATGGACGGCCGCGACGAGCCCATACTGGCGGAAGTGCAACGTCCAGTGGCGTACACCGACGAGCACCACGGGGCCCCCGAAACGACGAGCCTCCTCCGGGAGAATGACTTCGCGTTGACCAAACCGCTGGTAGACCTCCTCGTGCAAGGCCATGCCGTCGCACCGCACGGGCGCGCGACGGAAGCGATGCTGGTGCGCGTGGAGACGCAGGGCTCGCAAAAGGAGCTCCGCGTCACGGGAGACCGCCACTGGGCCAAGGGGGTGATGGGCGTGAACCCTACGCCTCCCAAGCCCTTCGTCCGCATGCCCCTGCGCTACGAGCTTGCCTTCGGTGGGGTGGACACCTCCCATCCGGAGCCGAAGCACCATGGCGCGGAGCTGCGCAACCCCATAGGCCGCGGCTTCCGGCAGAACCCTCGAGCCGCGGATGCGGTGGGGACACCGTTGCCCAACCTGGAGCACCCTCGGCACTTCCTCGACAGGTGGGACGGGAAGACGGTGCCGGTGGCACTGGGGCCAGTGGGCCGCGGCTGGCAGCCTCGCCTCGCCCACGCCGGTACCTACGACGAGCGCTGGCTCGCGGAGGCCTTCCCCTTCCTTCCTCGGGACTTCAACCCGCGCTACTTCCAGTCCGCGCCCGAGGACCAGCAACTACCCGCCCTGCGAGGGGGTGAGGTGTTTCGGTGCCTGGGCATGGCCGAGTCCGGCACCTGGACGGTGACGCTGCCGCGCCTGCAGGTGCCGGTTGCCTTCCGCTTCCGCGAGTCCGACGTCCGCGCGGAGGCACGCCTGGACACGGTGGTCCTCGACGCGGATGCCCGCGAGGTGGTGGTGACGTGGCGGGCCTCCGTGCCGCTGGGAAAGAAGCTCTCCCACCTTCGCGAGGTACAGGTGGGCCTGCCACGCCCGAGCGCGAAGGAAGGGCCCGTGAGGTACCTGCGCGGCAAGCCCTACTTCCGGGGGCTGGGTGCCCTCGTCGCCTGGAGGCATCGCACCCGGCGGACGGGAGGGGCGTCATGAGCGCCACGCCCCTGTACGTCGCCGCCGCGGGCATGGCCTGCCCGCTGGGATTGAGCGCCGAGTCAGCCGGTGCTGCCCTGCGTGCGCGGATGAATCGTTTCAAGAGGAGCCGCTTCCATGACGACGACGGGGCGCCCATTGTCTTCTCGGAGTTATCGTCGCTCGCACCTGAGTTGCGGCGCGAGGAACGCGTCCTGGGACTGCTGGGCATGGCGGTGGCCAGCGCCGTGCGGGGCCTGGAAGAAGCCGAGTTCGCCCACCTCCCCTTGCTGGTGGGCACTTCAACTCCGGAGCGTCCAGGTGGTGTCCCGGAGGTGATTCCCCGGGCATTCGAGCACCTTCAGCAGGTACACGGGCTTCGACTGGAGGGCACCTTGTCTCGAAGCCTGGCTCTGGGAAATACGGCGGGCCTCAGGGCGCTGGCCGAAGCCCGCCTCCTGTTGGCCCAGCACCCGCGGCTTCCCGGCTGCCTGGTGGCCTCGGTGGACAGCTTCATCAACGCCTCGAGCCTCCAAGGGCTCCTTCGACAGGGCAGGCTGCTGCGACCGGACAACTCGGACGGAGTGATTCCCGGAGAGGCAGCCGCGTGCCTCTTGCTGACGCGCAGACCTCGTCGTGATGACGCATGTCCCCTACGACTGACGGGCCTCGGTTTCGCCCAGGAGCGAGCCACCCTTCAGTCAGACGAGCCACTGCGCGGGCTGGGGCTGGCGCAGGCCTACCGGGAAGCCCTGGCCGAGGGCGGTGTCGACGTGGCCGAGGTGGACTTCCGCGTCGCCGACGCCTCCGGAGAGGGCTATGGCTTCAAGGAGCTCTCCCTGGCCCTCTCTCGGCTGCTACATACGCGCAGGGAGTCCACACCCCTGTGGCTCCCAGCGGAGTCCCTGGGAGAGACAGGGGCGGCTTCGGGCCTGGTGGCCCTGGCCTGGGCCTCGGTGGCCATGCGCCACGGCTATGCGCCTGGCCCCCGTGCCCTCATCTCCACGTCCGACCCGGCTGGAGGAAGAGCAGCAGCGGTGTTGCGCGGCCCTGACACGTACACTCCACGAGGGATGCCCTGATGAAGGTCTTTGCCAATGGCAACGAGGTGGCCTGCGCCGACGGGGACGGGAAGGTGGTGGCGGCCTTCCCGGACGTGTGCATGAGTCCTCCCCCACCGCCAGCGGGGCCAGTACCGGTGCCCTACCCCAACACGTCCTTCTCCCGCGACATGAAGCAGGGCATCAAGCGAGTGACAATCAACGGCAAGCCCGTCATGTTGAGGGATGAGTCCTATTACGCGACGTCCCCTCTGGGGAACGAGGCCGCTACCCGCAACTTCGGAGCGGGCATCATCTCTCACCAGATTACGGGGAAGACCTACTTCATCTCCTGGTCGATGGATGTCCATTTCGAGGGCAAGAATGTCCCGAGGCATATCGACCTCACGACCTCCAATCACGGCAGCAACGCGAACAACCCAGTCCCCACCCCCAACCTCGCGCAGAGCGCCACGAGCAACCCAGGCCAGGCCACGCTCAGCACATGCCCGTGCTGCAAGGGCCCTCTTCACGAGAACCAGAAGGCCCCGGAGACCGGACAACCCTTTGAGACAGTACCGGAGATGGAGTTCTACGGGCGTATCGCGCAATACCGGATGAGTCGACGTGCGGAGATGCAGGGCATCCTCCAGCGGGTCGCGGAGGGCAAGATGCCGATGCCCCCCTGGGCGAACAAGCTCGACCCGAAGTCCGGCCTTCCCGTCAAAGACAACATCATCCGCATGGGAGACGAGTGCGAGAAAGACTTCAAGAAGCTCCAGGAGCTCCGACAGAAGCACCCCAACTGCCCCAACGTGCACGAGCCTCGGGATCAGGGATGCGGCGTCCATTTCAAAGTCGTGGAGCCCGGATTGGCAGGTGACGTCAAGAGCGGCGGCGCTTGGAGAGCGGCACGCCAGAAATCAATCAAAGAATGGCGAAAGAAGGGATACTCGATCTACGACGAGGACCAAGTCAACCATATGCCCCCGGCCGATTCCGGTGGGTGCCCGTACTCATTGTCGAACCTTGTGCCCGACTCGGTTCTCAGTGGCGACTGTCGGGAGATCGAGAACATCCAGACTCGCATTCAGAATATGAGCCCTCCCAAGCGCGACGAGCGCAAAATGCTGTTTCAATGAACCCATGCGGCCAGCATATTTTGACAACAGCCTGATTGAACTGGGGGCCGGCATGCACTTCACTGCCTCTCCTCCCACTGATGTGGCGGACCTGCGCCACCTCGCCAGCCATAATCCATGGCAAGTCATTCCTTGCATCCTAGCCAATCTCCAACAAGGCAGGTTCGACGTTTCTCGGAGACTTGTACGACTGATGCATGAGACTCGGGACGCAGATGTCTGGAACGCCTGCGCCACGCTGCTGTCCTACGCTACACCCTACTCCGTCATTCGTGAGTTAGAGGAGGCGTCTGAGACGCTTCTTGAACCAAAGCGCAGCCCATATACACGTCGCTATTTCTGCGAAATCCTCTCGTGCTCGGCCGGCGTCTGGGGTGTTCCGCACCTGATACGCCATTATCAGGAACTCAAGGACCGGAAGGTCGAGGCCGAAGTTGAATATTACATCTCGCAGGTGCTTGAGGCAGAGCCGGGCTCGATCGCGAACGGCCCCCGAGTATTGTGGGAATCAAATGGGCTGCCTCCGCCCTTCGAAGAGTCCACGCCGGTCTATCTTAAGGAAGAGTATCTCACACTTCTTAAGAGCACGTTCCAGCGCCTCGTCTCCAGCCAGAGGCTCCACGAGGGAGAGACAATCATCGAAGGAGGGCGACTGAGCATCCGAGACGTCGCTCAACGCCTGTTGACACGGGTGCAAACCGGCGAGCGACTGGACCGCATCACAATGGGAAGGATGCTTCTTGAGTCAACCACCGGGCTGAATTGCCGTGCGTTCTTCGACGATTCCGGCCGACTGCAAAACCTCACTGCGGCGGCTATCGTCGAGGAGTTTTTAGAACGGGGAGACGCCGACAGGTATCAGCCAGGCGTCCGTTACTTCTTCGGCCATCGAATTCCAGATTGAGTGCGCTTGGCTGCGAACGCCGTACGTTGGGAATCCCGACATCGAATTCCGGAAGCGAAAAGCCGTCGAATACGCTTGGCCGCGGACGAATGGGTGCGCGGCATCACCATGTGGCTGCGCTGGCGCAGCCGAGCCTGGAAGAAGCAGGCCCTGGTGTCCCCCGTCGCAGAGGCGGAGGCCACGCCGGTCGCCGCGGCCGCCTGAGCACGCTCCTCAGGCGGTGACGACCATGCCGTCGCGCACCGCCACGGGCCACGGCGTCAGCCGGCTCCCCGAGCACGGGCCGCCCACGCAGAGCCCGTCCTCCACCTGGAACAGCGCCCCGTGCCACACACAGGTGATGAGGCGCTTGTCGGGTGTCAGGTAGCCGTCCAGCTCCCGCGCCAGCGGCAGGCCCGCGTGGGGGCACCGGTCCACGTAGCCGTGGACGGCGTCTCCCTTGCGCACCAGGAAGCCGTGGAAGAAGGCGTCTCCAATCTGGAGCACGAGGTTGCGCGCCCCCGGGTCCTCCAGGGCGCTCACCGGCAACAGCTTCACGTTGGCCGGCGTCGTCCAGACGCGCTTGCGCGCCGTCGTCTCCCCGTCCGTGCTCACGCGCCCCTCAAGGCAGCGTCGCCTTCTGGAAGCCCGACCAGCACGCGTCGTAATCCTGCTGGAGCGCCGGGGTCTCCATCGCGAAGCGCGTGGGGCGGATGACCCAGCGCGACTCGAACATGAAGGCCATCGTGTCCTTGATCTTGTGCGGCTTGAGGTCCGCCTGGACGGCCTGCTCGTAGCTGGCCCGGTCGGGGCCATGGCCGCTCATGCAGTTGTGCAGGGAGGCGCCGCCGGGCGCGAAGCCACCGGCCTTGGCGTCGTAGACACCTTGCACCAGGCCCATGAACTCGCTCATCACGTTGCGGTGGAACCAGGGTGGCCGGAAGGTGTGCTCGGCCACCATCCAACGCGGCGGGAAGATGACGAAGTCGCAGTTGGCCGTCCCCGGCACCTCGCTGGGCGACGTGAGCACGGTGAAGATGGACGGGTCCGGGTGGTCGAAGCTCACCGTGTTGAGGGTGTTGAACCGGGCCAGGTCGTACTTGTACGGCGCCAGGTTCCCGTGCCACGCCACCACGTCCAGCGGCGAGTGCGCGTACCGCGCCGACCACAGCCGCCCCAGGAACTTCTGCACCACCTCCGTGGGCCGCTCCACGTCCTCGAAGGCCGCCGCGGGCGTCAGGAAGTCGCGCGGGTTCGCCAGCCCGTTGGCGCCGATGGGCCCCAGGTCCGGCAGGCGGAAGTGCGCGCCGTGATTCTCACAGATGTACCCCGAGGCGTGCCCTTCCGGCAGCTCCGCCCGGAAGCGCACGCCCCGCGGCACCACGCCGATTTCTCCCGGCGCCAGCTCCAGCACACCCAGCTCCGTGACGAGCCGCAGCGCCCCCGACTGCGGCACGAGGAGCAGCTCGCCGTCCGCGTCGAAGAACACCCGGTCCACCATGGAGCGGTTGGCCGCGTACAGGTGGATGCTGATGCCCGCGCCCGCCGCCGCGTCCCCATTACCGGCGTAGGTGACCAGCCCGTCCACGAAGTCGGTGGGCGTGGACGGCGGTGGCTGTGGACTCCACCGCAGCCGATTGGGTGACGCGGGGACCTCGTCGAAGGGGCCGCTGCGCACCAGCCCCTGCGGATGCGGCTGGAACGCCGCATGCGCGGCGCTGGGCCGCAGCCGGTACAGCCACGAGCGCCGATTCTCCCGGCGAGGCGCGGTGAAGGCCGAGCCCGACAGCTGCTCGGCATAGAGGCCGTACGGCACCCGCTGAGGCGAGTTCTGCCCCACGGGCAGTGCGCCGGGCACCGCCTCGGTGGCGAACTCGTTGCCGAAGCCGGATAGATAGGCGCCGGGAGCCGTCTTGAAGGCGCTCCCCGGCGCCACCTCGGAGTGGGGCTGGGTGGTCACCGGAATCTCCTGGGAAGCGCTGCGCTTGGTTCAGCTGGCCGGGTCGACCTTGATGACGCCGCGGCGAATCTGGTCCAGCTCGATGGACTCGAAGAGCGCCTGGAAGTTGCCGTTGCCGAAGCCCTCGTTGCCCTTGCGCTGGATGATCTCGAAGAAGATGGGCCCGAAGAGGTTCTCGGTGAAGATCTGAAGCAGCAGCCCCTCCTCCTCGCTCCCGTCGATGAGGATGCGATTCTTCCGCATCCGCGCCAGGTCCTCGCCGTGGTTGGGCACGCGCTTGTCGACCAGGTCGTAGTAGGTGTCGAGCGTGTCCTGCAGAATCACACCGCGCGCGCGCAGCTTCTCCACGGTGGTGTAGATGTCCTGCGTGGTGAGCGCCAGATGCTGGATGCCCTCGCCGTTGTACTGGCGGATGAACTCCTCGATCTGCGACTTGTCGTCCTGGCTCTCGTTGAGCGGGATCCGGATGGCCCCGTCCGGCGCGATCATCGCCTGGCTGAACAGGCCCGTGGCCTGCCCCTTGATGTCGAAGTACTTCTGCTCGGTGAAGCCGAAGATGCGGTTGTAGAACGACGACCAGGTGCGCATCTGCCCCCGGCGCACGTTGTGCGTCAGGTGGTCCAGCACCTCCAGGCCCACGTTGTTCTTCGCCTCGGCCTCCTCGGCGCCGGGGAGCTCCTCCCACGTGTCATAGAGCGAGCCCTTCGCCCCGTGTCGGTCCACGAGGTACAGCAGGCTGCCACCGATTCCCTCGATGACATAGGAGCCCTTGCCGAGCGAGCCACGCTCGGGGTCGGCGGCCTTGGCGCCACGCTCCAGCGCCATCTCGTACGCCGCGCGCGCGTTGGCCACGCGGAAGGCCATTCCGCTGGCGGACGGACCGTGCGCCGCGCGGAACTCGGCGGCCTGTCCCGCCGTCTCCCGGTTGATGAGGAGGTTGATGCCGCCCTGCTTGTAGCGGATCAGATCCTTGGACGGGTGCTTGGAGTACGCCGTGAACCCCAGTCTCTCGAAGAGGCGCTCCATCACCTCCGGCTGGGGGCCCGTGAACTCCACGAACTCGAAACCGTTCAGCCCCAGCGGGTTCTCTGCCGTATCAACCATGACGCCACCTCCAAGTGTCGCTGTGCGCGGGCTGACGCCTCCCGCGCGAGTTCCAGAAGGCCCCTGACGTCGGGGCACCCCATTGGCGAAGGTAGGAATGCTCCTGTTGTGAAAAAAGTACAAAGACCTGCCAGAGACTGTCAGGCGGATGCACAGCGCCCCGCGTCGTGAATCCCGCTTCAGGTTGACCCCGGCGCCCCCTCGTACGCTGGGTGCCTCGCATGTTCACCGACAAGTGCAGGCGAGCCGGCGGGCGCACGCCTGTCGCCTGCCCGATTCGAGAGGGCCCGGATGGCCGCCTGCCCCCGGGCCCATCCTCCCCCACCCACGCATCCTACCCGTCAGGATGGAGTCCACCTGTGCGCGGGGCGCCCCGGTCCCCTCCGGCCATGTCAGACCCCTCCAGTAGTCTTCCTTCATCCCCGCAGCCACAAAGGAAGGCCGGAACATGACCACCACCCATGAGAGTCCGCGCGTCTCCGTCAACCAGTTGGGCCAGTACCTCACCGCGACGCCGTCGCTGCGAAAGCGCATCATCCAGGGTCAGAAGCACCCGGTGGATCCGCAGTACCTGCGCTACCCCGCCGCCGCGCAGGCCATCGTCGAGTTCCTCTGCGAAGGCCGCGACGAGGTCATCCTCCGTGACCACCAGCGCCGGCTGCTCAACGCCCAGCCGGCGTCCGACTTCGACTCGCACCGCCTGGCGCTGTGCGCCGAGGCGCTCCAGCGCTGCCGGGTGTCCGCGCAGGAGTTGGCCGCCCGCGCCGTGGCCAGTCCCGTGAAGGCGGACCTGCCACCGCTGGTGCTGGGCGGCGTGGACGTCAACGTGCGTCCCGAGGTGCTCCTGCGCAGCGTGGATTCCCAGGGAACGATGCGCTCGGGCCTCCTGAAGCTGTACTTCTCCAAGCACACGCCGCTGGACGCGCGCGCTGGCCAATACATCGCCACGGTGCTCCAGCGTTATGCCGAGGAACGGCTGGAGCAGCGCGGCCTCGTGGACCCGCGGCTGATCGGCGTCTTCGACGTCTTCGCGGGCCGGCTCTTCCAGGCGCCGCGGGCGCGGCAGCGGCGGATGAACGATGTGGTGCTCGCGTGCGAGGAGATCGCCGCCCGCTGGGCCGTCCACTGACGGGCCCTCCGACGCGCGGCATTGTCCGTTTCCGGGACGCCCCTTCCCGCGTCCGCGCAGTCCGCCGCGCGCTCACGGCCAGCCTCCCCCTGGGGCCGCCCGGTGGTTGCGCCACCCTGGCGGGTTGGCATGGCCTTCGCTGAGGACCGACGCCATGGACTCACTCCGCCAGGACTTCCGCTACGCAGTGCGCACCCTGACCCGGACACCGGGCTTCACGCTGGCCGCGGCCGTCACCCTGGCACTCGTCATCGGGGCGAACACCGTCCTCTTCAGCGCCATCCACGCCGTGCTGCTGCGCCCCCTGCCCTTCCCCTCACCCGACGCCCTGGCGCGCATCTGGTGTGTGCAGGAGTCGGTGAGCCGCGCGACGGTGGCGCCGGCGGAGCTGCTCGGCTGGCGGGAGCACGCGAAGGGCTTCGGCCAGCTCGCGGGCTTCTCACGCAGCAACGTCAACCGCACGGGCACGGAGGCGCCGGAGCAGGTGCGGGCCGGACGCGTGACGACCAACTTCTTCTCCCTGCTGGGCATCCACCCGGCGCAGGGCCGCGGCTTCCGCGAGGAGGACGCCCCGCCCGGAGGCGACACGTCGGTGGTGGTGGTGAGCCACGGCTACTGGCAGCGCGCGCTCGCCGGGGCTCCCGACGTGGTGGGGCAGGCCCTGGTGCTCAACGGCCGTAGCCACACGGTGGTGGGCGTGCTGCCGGAAGCCTTCGCCTTCCCGGAGTTCCCGGAAGACCTGGACGTGTGGCTCCCGGAGTGGCTGGACCCGCAGAGCCGCGGCAACCACTACCTGTTCGTACTGGGCCGGGTGGCGCCGGGCACCACGCTGGAGGCGGCCCGCGCGGACCTTGCGCGCGTGGCCCAGTCCATCGCGATTCCGGACCCGGAGCAGCCGCCCCACGGTGTGCTGGTGATGGACTGGCAGGGGCACCTGACGTCCAACACGCGGGACGTGCTGTGGATGTTGTGGGCGGCAGTGGGCTTCGTCCTGCTCATCGCGTGCGCGAACGTGGCCAACCTCATGCTGGTGCGGACGCTCTCGCGGCAGCGGGATGGGGCCATTCGCGCGGCGCTGGGCGCGAGCCGGGGCCGGCGGCTCCAGCAGTCCCTGGTGGAGAGCGTGCTCCTGTCCGTCTTCGGCGGTGCCCTGGGGTTGCTGCTGACGCTGTGGGGCACGGAGCTGGTGCGCACGCTGCTGCCGGACAGCCTGCTGCGCATGGCGCCGCTGACGCTCGACGCCTCCGTGCTGGGTTTCAGCGCGCTGCTGTCGGTGGGGACCGGGCTGCTCTTCGGCCTGGCGCCCGCGCTGCACGCGACGGGCATGGACGTGCTGCCGTTGCTGCGTCAGTCCGGAAGCGCCGCGGGCGCGCGCGCCGGACATCCGCTGCGAAACGGGCTCGTCATGGTGCAGCTCGGGCTCGCGCTGGTGCTGACGGTGGGCACGGCGCTCATCGTGCGCTCGGTCCACAACGTGCAGGCGGTGGACCCGGGCTTCGACGCGACGGGCGTCGTCAGCGCGCAGCTGCTGCTCTCGCCGGACACCTACCGTGACGACGCGCGCAAGCGCGACTTCTTCGACAGCCTCGAGGAGCGGCTCCGGGCCCGGCCCGGCGTGGTGGCGGTGGGCTTCATCAACGACGCGCCGCTGAGCGGCTCCGGCTCCGGTGGCGACTTCAGCCTGGAGGGGAGCCGGGCCGCTCCCGGCGAGCGCTACTACACGGAGTTCCGCGTGGCCTCGCCCGGGTACTTCGCCGCCATGCGCATCGGCCTCCGGCAGGGCCGCGGCTTCGAGCCCCAGGACACGGAGGCGCGCGCGCCCGTCGCCATCGTCAACGAGGCCTTCGCCCGGAAGTACCTGGGTGGCGGCGATGCCCTGGGCCGCCGGATGCGGGTGGACTGGGATGACCAGCAGCCGTACCGGGAAATCGTCGGTGTGGTCGCGGACGTCCGGCACGAGCAGCTGACCCAGCCCGCGAAGCCGGAGGTGTACCTGCCCTATGCGCAGGCCCCGCTGCGCGCCATGACGATGCTGGTGCGGGCACAGGGCGAGTCCTCCTCCGCGCTGGCCGCGCTGCGCGAGGAAGTCAGGGCGGTAGACGCCGAGCAACCCCTCTACGCCCTTCAGCCCTTCGCCGAGCGCGTGGAGCGCATGCTGGTCCGGCCCACGGCGACGGCGCGGCTGCTGGGGGCGTTCGCCCTGCTCGCCATCCTCCTGGCCGGCGTCGGCGTGTATGGCGTGCTGGCGTACTCGGTGGGCCAGCGCACCCGCGAGCTGGGCATCCGGATGGCGCTGGGGGCACATCCCCGGCAGGTGCTGCGGCTCGTCCTGGGCCAGGGGCTGCGGTTGACGGCGCTGGGCGTGGGCGTGGGCCTGCTCGCCGCCTTCGGCTGCACCCGGCTCATGGCGGCGACGCTCTACGGCGTGAATCCCCTCGCGCCGGACATCTTCCTGGGTGTGGCCGTGGCGCTGGCCGGGCTCTCGCTGCTCGCATGCCTGGTGCCCGCGCTGCGCGCCAGCCGCGTCTCACCGTCGGTATCGCTGCGCGCGGAGTAGGCCCCTGCCCGCGCCGGGCCGGGAGGCGGGCCCGCGCGCCATGAGGTGGGGGATCCTCCTCCCTCCGGCCAGCCGGGCGGACACGGGCGGACGGCACCTGATATGGAATATGCCGTTCCAGCTTCCGTCGGAGTCGACGTGAACAAGCTCGCCAGCATTGCCGCCCTCGTCCTCGCCGCCACAGCGCTCGTGGTGGCCCTCTGGAATCCCCGTGAGCCGGTGCAGGCCGCGCCGCCGCCCGCCCCGCCCGAGCAGCCCACAAGCACCGCCGCGGACCTCATCAACCTGGAGCGGCGCGTGAAGGCCCTGGAGGACACGGCCGTCGGCCTGTCACGGCGGCTGATGGAGGTGGAGCGGCGGCCCACGGTGACGGCGGACGGCAAGGTGGTGCCCGGGGCACCGGCCGCGCTCGCGGCGGAGGTGGAGCAGCTCCGCGCCGAGGTGCGGGGCATGGTCGCGGGCGAGGCGCTCGACTCCGAGGGGGGCCGCGGCTTCCTGAAGGACATGGTGCGCAACGTCCAGGACGAGATGCGCACGGAGCAGCGCGCGGAGCGCCAGCAGCAGTGGCAGCAGAACGAGGTCCGCCAGCAGGCTGAGCAGCAGCAGCGCATGCGCCAGTTCATCACCGACGCGCGGCTCAACTACAACCAGGAGCAGACGCTCGTGCGCCGGCTGGAGGCCGAGGCCAGCAAGCGGCAGGCCCTGATGGACGAGGTCCGCGCTGGCACCAAGTCCATCCGCGACATGCGGCAGGCGCTGCGCGCGGAGGCGCAGCAGACCGACCAGGAGATGAACGCCCTCCTCGACGAGAGCCAGCGCTCCCAGTACCAGACGCTCCGCCGGGGAGAGCGGCGCTTCGGCGGTCCTCCGGGCGGGCAGGCCGGCGGCCGGGGACGCTGAGCCCCGGCGCGGCGCGCGGCCTCAACCGTCGACGGGGGGCCTCGCGTTGTGGGAGATGACGAGGACCTCCTCGGGGCGCCGCTCCGAGCGCGCCCAGGCCAGCAGCGCGGCCAGGGCATCCGCGGCCTTGGGCCCGGCCGTCTCCAGCGCCACGTCCTCGCGATGCGGGAAGAAGAGGTCCTTGGAGCCCAGGCTCTGCTCGGCCCAGCGGCGCCAACCGGGCATCGACCTTCCGGGCGCGGGCTGGAGGCCCACCACCTCGTAGCCCGCGGCGGTGAAGGGCCGGTGGAGCCCCACCACGGTGGCCCCGGTGCCAAAGCCACACACCACGCACCGCACGGCCGGATACACATCCCGCACCACGTCGAGCAGCTGCGTGGTCCATGACTCCACGCTCTCCACCAGCGCGCCGTTGGCGAGCTGCCGGGGCCAGAACCAGCCCTGCCGCTCGTAGTCCAGCGCCAGCTCCCAGGCCTGGGTGAAGCCATGCACGGTGCGCACCTCGCCGCCGAAGCCGTTCGCCCTCAAGTACGCCGTGCCGGTGGCGTCCGTCAGCGCCACCACCGGCAGCCCACGCTCGCGCCCCAGGGTATCCAGCGCCAGCGCCGAGGACGCGCCGGACAGCTCCACCAGCCCCTTGGTCTCCGCGGGGGCGGACTGGAGATGATGGGAGAACGTCAGGTACTTCAGGCTGCCGGACGGAAGCGCTCCACCCCAGAGCACCACCGGTCCCCCCGGCCAGGGCCGTGACAAGGGAAACACGACGCGCATGCGTGAACCTCCGGCCCCACCCTCCACGGCGCCGCCGCATCACGCCAGCGGCACGGCGCGGGCGCTGTCCTGCCGTCGACCTGGCGTCCGCCCGCCCACCGGCCCAGGACATTCGCCCCCGCCGGGAGGCCGACGCGAAAAGGCTCGGGAGCCGGGCGGCTGTGCGATAGTCGGCGGCGGCTCCACATGCTGCGCCGGCTCCTTCCTACGCTCGCCGCCCTGGGTTGTGGCCTCCTGGCCCTCGGCTGGGGGCTGGTCAGCCTCCAGCGCATCTTCAGCCGCGAGCGCGACGACGCCCACGCCCAGCTCCGCTCCCGCCGGGACGCGCTGGCCCACGCGGGCGAGGAGGCCCTGCGGCAGAGCCTGTCACGCAAGCTCGACGAGAGCATCACCGTGCTCCACGCCGCCGTGGGGGATCCGCTCGAGCCGGGCGAAGGCTTCTACCTCAACTTCCGCGACTACCAGTTCCTCCCCCGCATCAGCATCCCCCTGCCGGGCACCACGACGCCCGCGCGGGACACGCTCGCCCTGCTCGAGGCCCGGCTCAACGACGGCGCCGCGGCGGGGAGCTGGGAGCCACGCCTCGCGCGGCTGCGCGCCGTGGAGTCCGCGCTGGCGGCACGGAGCCCCCAGGGCGTGGCCATCCGGGTGGAGGAGCTGCTGCGCTACCACGCCGCCCACCGGCTCCCGCCGGATGAGGAGCTGCTCTTCCTGCTGCTGGTGGTGGAGCGGCTCGAGCGTGGCGCCGCCACCCCGCCGCTGGTGCGGGCCCTGCTGCGCGAAGGGTTGCCGGAGGACTTCGGCGGCTTCGCCCGCGCGTCGGGGCTCCAGCGGGACTTGCTGCGCGAGCGCGCACGCTTCACGCAGGCGGACTTCGACATCCTCCACGCGCGCATCGTCCGGGTGAGCGCCGCGCTGGGCGAGCCCACGGCGGACTTCATCGCCCGCGCGAGTGAGGCGGGCGCGGGAATGCTGGTGATTCCGGAGGACCTCTACGAGCCCACCCTCCTCGGCGAGCTCTGGTACGTCGAACCCCGGGGCGAAGCGCTGTACGGCATCGTCGTGGACCTGGAGGCGATGCTCCTGCCCATTACCCAGGACATGCAGGCGCGCGGCCTCTTCGACGCCAAGGGGCGGCTGCGGCTGAGCGCCGGGGGCGCCTTCCGTCCGCTGCGGACGTTGAAGCTGGCGGTGGACATGCCCGAGTGGGCGCGGCAGGAGGCGGACATCAACGCGCGTCACGCGCTGAAGACGCTGCTGGTGGCCGTGTGCGGAGTCCTGGCGGTGGCCATCTTCGCGCTGGCGGTGGTGGCACAGCAGCGCAAGTACCGCTTCCTGGAGCTCAAGAGCGACTTCGTGGCCACCGTGTCCCACGAGCTGCGCACGCCGCTGGCCTCCATCCGCCTGCTGGGCGAGACGCTGGAGCGCAAGCTCGCGCAGGCCCCGGAGGTGCGGGACTACCCCGCCCGCATCGTCCAGGCCGCGGACGGGCTGCACTTCCTCGTCGAGAACATCCTGTCCTTCAACCGCATCGACAAGGGCCGCTGGACGCTGCGGACCTCGCGCGTGCGTCTGGAGGAGCTGGTGCCGCCGCTGCGCGACGAGCTGGCCAGCGCCTCGTCCGTCCCCGTCCACGTCACCGCGGAGTTGGACGGCGCGGAGCTGGAGGCGGACCCGGGCCTGTTGCGGATGCTCTTCTCCAACCTGGGCCGCAACGCGTGTGCCTACAACCGGAGCAACCCCGTCGAGATCTCCATCCGCGCGCAGGTGATTCCCGGCTACGGCTGCACGGTGCTCTTCCGGGACAACGGCATCGGAATCCCGGAGTCCGAATGGGAGAGCGCCTTCCTGGACTACTACCGGCTGACAGGGGCCGGCGCGGAGGTGCACGGCAGCGGGCTGGGGCTTGCGCTGTGCCGGAGAATCATGAAGTTGCACCGGGGCACCATCCAGGTCGCATCCTCGGGGCCTGACGGCACCACGTTCGCGCTGATATTCAACGAGCCGCATCGATGACCACCGCCACGCCCGCCGCCTCCGGCCGCCCTTCCATCCTCATCGTCGAGGACGACGCCCACCTGCGCGTCGGCCTCCGGGACAACCTGCTCGACGAGGGCTACCTCGTCGCCGAGGCCCCCAACACCCGCGACGCGGAGCGGCAGCTACAGGCGCGCGCCTTCGACCTGCTCATCCTGGACGTCATGCTGCCCGGCGAGGACGGGTACAGCTTCTGCCGCCGGCTCCGAGCGCAGGGCAACAAGAGCATGGTGCTGATGCTCACCGCGCGCTCGCTGGAGGACGACATCCTCAAGGGCTTCGAGGTGGGCGCGCAGGACTACCTCACCAAGCCCTACCGGCTGCGTGAGCTGTTGGCCCGCGTGCGCGCGCTGGTTCGGCGCTTCGGCGTGGCCCCGCCCGAGCAGATGGCCTTCAGCGGCTTCACCCTGGACCTGGGGAAGCGGCTGGTCTCCCGCCCGGACGGAACGGCCGTGGAGCTGACGCGCACGGAATTCGACCTGCTGGCCTTCCTGCTGCGCCACAAGGACCGGGCGCTGCCCCGGGGCGAAATCCTGGATGCCGTCTGGGGCCGCGACGTGGTGGTGGACCCGCGCACGGTGGACAACTTCGTCTCCAGCCTGAAGAGGAAGCTGGGCTGGACGAGCACCTCCGGCTTCTCCATCCACACCATCCGGGGCGTGGGCTACCGCATGGAGGTCTCCTCGTCATGACACAACCATGACGAAGCAATGGCCGCCTCCCCGCCATTCGAGGTTCCCCACTCCGTAGGTTGACCCTTGCGTGGACAGGGCGCTCCGAAGCCACCCGTCCCGCCGGTGCGGCCCGCCCTGCGTGGCCCTGCACCGGGAGCGCCTGACGCCGAGGGAGGCCATCCGGAATGTTCAAGTCGGTCATCGAGCGGCAGCGAGCGGGACGTCTGGGCACGGGCGTGTGGGTGTCCATCGCCCTGCACACGGCGCTTTTCGGCGCGGTGCTCGTCATCTCCGCCAGGCCGCCGGGGCCTCCGGAGCCGCCCGAGCCGAAGGAGCTGGTGCTCCGGATGCAGCAACCGCCTCCGCGCGTGGCGAAGCAGGGCGTCCCCGCCCCCGCGCAGCCGAAGTCGGCCACCGAGCAGCGCCCGCGGCCCAGGCCGCGCGACCGCGCGCCCTCGCGCGTGCCGCCGCCGGTCGTGGACGCTCCGCCCAGGCCGGTGGAAGCGGTGGCGAGCCCCGACGCCAGCGACCCGACGGACGAGGTGGCGACCACCGAAATCGGGCATCCGGATGGCCACCCGGATGGATATGAGGACAGCAACGTGATTGGCGTGCCGTACGTGCCCGGCCTTGGAAATACCCAGGAAGGCACCGGCACGGACGTCCTCCCCTTCGGCTCGGGGATGACGCCGCCCCGCCTGCTCGGGAACCCGGGCATCGAATACACACACCAGGCCATCGCCGCCCGCGTGGAGGGCACCATGATTGCCAGGTGCGTCGTCACCGTGCGCGGCGACGTGACGGACTGCCGCATCATCCGGGGCCTGCCACACATGAACGATGCGGTGCTCGAAGCGCTGCACCGCCGCCGCTACACTCCGGTGGAGTACCAGGGCCGGCCGGTGAGCGTGTCCTACGTCTTCACCCTGCGGCTCAAGCTGCCCCGGTAGCCAGGCCGCTCAGCCGCGGCGCCCCGCCGGCACCAGGATGTGGGTGAGCACATAGCGCTTGAGCCGCTGGCGAAGCTCGTCGTCCAGGGTGAGGACGACCTGGGGGTGGACGCGCGCGCCCACCTCGAAGAGCACCGCCTCCAGCAGCAGTCCCTCCTGGGTGATGTCGAGCAGGCGGTCCAGCGTGGGGTCCAGCGCATCCGTCTGGCCCTCCGCCTTCTGTCTCTCGTGGACAGCCAGCGCCGAGCCCAGGCACTCCATCTCCTCCAGGGAGGTGAACTGCTCCTCGGAGGAGCCCGTCATCTCCTCGCGGTGCGACGGCTCGCCCAGCCACAGGGCCTTGCAGTTGGCGAAGGCGAGCCACCCCGGATCGTGGTTCGGGTCGAACTGGATGGAGACGATGTCCCCATCCCACCCGGCGAAGCCCCGCGGGACGATGACGTCCCCGCGAATGACGAGCCCCAGGTGCGCGTTGGTCCGGAAGAACTGCCGGATGACGGAATAGCGCGGGCTCAGCACCAGGCACCACGCCCAGGCGTCCAGCGCTTCCTCGTAGCGCTCCAGCTTCGCCAGCGCGTTGCCCTGGAAGAACCACGCGCGGTGGTCATTCGGGTTGAGCGTGGTGGCCCGGCGGTAGTGCGTCAGCGCCGTGGCCGCGTCGTCCGCGAAGTACGCCGCATCCCCGCGGAAGACCCACGCCACATAGCAGTCCGGGCACGTGTCGGTGGCACGGGCGTACAGCTTCGCCGCCTCATCGTAGCGCCGCGCCTGGAAGTGGGGCTCCGCCTCATCGAGCAGCGCCTTCACCTCGGCGTCGACCGGCCACTCGCGGATGACGCGCCGGCCGGCCTCCTCCACCACCCGCGGCGCCTCCACCACGGGCACGCGCTGCGGCCAGAGCTGGTCCCCCCACCCTCCCGGCGGGGAGTCCTTCCCCTCGACGCGGTAGTGCACCGTCGAAGCCTCCAGCCGCGCCACGACTTCGGAGGGCGACAGGTACCGCGGAATCTCTCGCTCGGTGACAGACGTCGCGGCGGCTTCAGAAGCCGCAGGTGCGGGCCTGGGCGTGGACGCGCAACCGACGACGAAGGCACAGCCGACAAGGATGAGGGTGTGTCGCACGCGCAAGAGCCCCTTCCGTGGGTGGAGTGGCCCAGTCTACGCCCGCGACGCCCCCAGGCCGGAGCGCGGACTCACTTCAGCCCGCCCCAACCCCCACGCCGCGCGAGATAGCCCTCACCCGGCAAGCATCGAGCCGCAGGCACCGCGCACGGCCCGGGCCCCCATGCGCCCAGCAGGTGCGCCCAGAAGCGCACCAGCCGCCACACATCCAGCCGCGCCTGGGTGAGGAGCTGCGTGGCCAGCCCGTGGAAGTTCATTGAATGAGGTGCTCCACGAAGGTGCAGAGGCGCTCGCGCTCGAAGGGCTTCTCCAGCAGCCCGCGCGTGCGGCGGCCCACGAACTCACGCGCCTGCGCGGTGAACGCGCCGCCCGTCATCAGCCCGGTGCGCAGCGCCAGCTCCGGGGCCAGGCGCTCCAGCTCCATCACGAAGTCCAGCCCGCTCATGCCCGGCATCATCACGTCGCACAGGATGGCGTCGAACCGCTCTCCCATGGAGAGGAGGCGCAGGGCCTCGCGCGCGTCCTGGACGACGTGAATCTCATACACGTCGCGCACCAGCCGGCTCACCGAGTTCCCCACGGACGGCTCGTCGTCGATGAGCAGCAGCCGGCGGCGCACGCGGACTGGAGTCGGCTCGGAGACGAGCGCCGCCGCCACGCCCTCCATCCGCCCCGCGGTCTGCGCGGGCAGCACGATGCGGAAGGTGCTGCCCCAGCCTGGCGCGCTGGAGACCTCGATGCGACCGCCCATGGCCTGCACCAGCGTGAGGCAGATGGACAAGCCCAGCCCCGTGCCCTCGCCCACCGGGCGCGTGGAGAAGAAAGGATCGAAGATGCGGCGCTGGACGTCCGGCGCCATGCCGTGCCCATTGTCGGAGACCTCCAGCTCCACGTGGCGGGGGCTGCTCGCGCGCAGAGTCACGCGCACGCGGTTCTCCTCCGGCATCCGGTCCGGCAGGGCCTGGAGCGCATTCAAGAGCAGGTTCACGACAATCTGGCTCAGGCGCGCCTCGTTGCCATGCACGGGCAGCACCGGCTCCAGCGTGCACGTCAGCCGGGCGCGCAGCGCGATTTGATTGCGAAGGAGGCGGAGCGCGCCGTCCACCACATGCACCAGGTCCACCGGCCCATGGAGTTCCTCATCCGCGCGGGAAAAGGTACGCAGGTCCCGAACAATCGCGCTGACACGGCCCGCGCCCTCCTGCGCCTCGGAGACGACTTCGCGCAGCTCCAGGAGTTGCTCGGGTGGCAGCTCCTGCTGCGACAGCAGCTCGCGCATGTATGAGAGGTTCGAGCTGACATAGGACAAGGGGTTGTTGATTTCGTGCGCCACGCCGGCGGCGAGCGTGCCAATCGAGGCCATCCGGTCCGCGAGCACCCACTGCGACTCCAGCCTCGCGCGGTCCGTCATGTCCGGAGTGAGCGGCGTGGGCACTCCCTCGCCGGAACGCTTCGCCTCCAGGCGCCTGCGGAGCCCCACGAGCCGGACGCCCCAGTGCAGCCCTGGCGCGGGCAGGCACTCGTCCGCGCCCTCGGCGGCAAGGACCTCGGCCTCTATTGAGGCTCGCGTGGTGAGCACGACCAGGTGCGTGCGAGCCACCACCCGGCGCGCGTGGATCCGGCGACAGCTCGCGAGAATCCCGGAGAGAGGGCCCCCCTCGTCCCACAAGACGATGAGCCCTTCGTAGATGACATCGGGCAAGGTGCCCGCCAGGGGCACGTGTAGAATCTGGCAGTTCCGGCCAGCGTCGGAGCCGAGAATCCCTTGCTCGACCTCCTCCGACACTTCGGGAGGCAATGCCACCAGCGTTGCAAACACGGCGTCAATCCTCCGGCCCCATGAGCCCCGGGTTCCGCGCGCATGAGCCGGAGCCACGCGCCCATTGCAGCGTCCGGGCGGGCCCCGGTCAACGGCGTCGCGTCTCCGACATTCCATTGCCCTTCCGCCCGGTGGTTCCGCCGACCCGCCGGGTCGACGCCGCCACCACGCCGGGCCCTACCTCACACGCCGGCAACAACGGGCAGCGGCCACAGTTCTCCGGCACCGGCTGCGCGGGGCACACCCCACTCATTCCGTAGTGACAGAGCGCGAAGTCGTAACGGACGGGGTCGGCCGCGTCCAAGGCCCGCAGGGCGGCCGTCACCTCCTCCGCCGTGCGCCACGTCAGGTCGTTGCGGTGGGTCAGCCCCAGGTACCGGGAGATTCGGCCAATGTGTGTGTCCAAAGGAATCAGGAGCGCGGCGGGGGCCACGCGCGTCCAGATGCCAAAGTCCACCGTATCGGGGCCGCGCACCATCCACCGGAGGAAGAGGTTGAGGCGCTTGGCCGCGCCCCCGCCCAACGGAGAAGGGAGCAGGTGGTGCAGCCCCCGCTCGGGCCCCAGGGCCGAACGCAGGGCCTCCATGGGCACAGCGCGCAGCCCCGTCGTGAAGTGGTCGAGAGCCCCGTGTAGCGTCCCGCGCGACTGGAGCCCTTGGACGAACAGCGCCTCCAGGCTGCCATGCTCCCGCAGCACGCGGCCCATGCCCATCAAGAGCACGGCCACGTCCGTGCCCACGTTGAAGCGGTACACGAAGCCCGTGAGCAGCTTCCGCGCGCCGCGGACATCGAGCGCCCGAGCGAAGGCGGCGGGAGAGTCCCCCATCCGCTGGAGCAGCGCGTCCACCTTGGGACGGAACAGGTCCGCGCGGCCGTACGCCAGCCCGGCCGCCAGGAGCGCGCTGACCTCGATGTCTCGTGGGTCCGTGTAGCGATGCGGGAACTCCACCGGATCGAAGGCGATGCGCGCCCGGGCATCGGTGGACGTCAGGACGGCTTCCAATCTCGGGCGCAGGTGCTCGGCCGCCTGGGGCGAAAGTCCAGCGCCAGCAGGCACGCGCCTCTTGGACCGCGGTGTCACGTCAGGAGTTCCCCAATGGACCTGGAACGGCGGGCCGCCCGCCCGTCTTCCCGACTCTCGCGGGGGGGCGGGCGGCACGCAACGTCGGACGTGCCCGGGAGGAAGGCACGCCCTATCCCCCCCTGGGGCGCGGGCTCAAGGGCCGTCGAGCACGGCCCGC
>Ga0182745_1000898_pt1 | contig 30300 bp, 30 predicted proteins | sample eDN3rd30CKraftBY_FD_128523 | JGI IMG/M metagenome (GOLD analysis project Ga0182745, IMG submission 128523) | Enriched backyard soil microbial communities from Emeryville, California, USA - eDNA 3rd pass 30_C Kraft BY (version 2) (version 2) | ecosystem: Environmental > Terrestrial > Soil >... | reverse complement strand
GTCGGGGTCGGCTCAGTGCTCTACTCGGTGAACCTGCGTCCGGTGGTCATCGCGCAGGGCGCGATTCCCGCGTTCCGCAGTCTCGCCCGCGGCACGGTCGGCGCTGATGTCGCACAGCTGCAGGCCATGCTGACCCAGCTCGGGTTCTACGACGGTGACGTCTCGGGCGACTTTGGGTGGCGGACGCAAGCAGCGGTCGAGGCATGGCAGTTGAGCCTCGGGCTGGATGACGACGGTGTCGTGCAGGCCGGCGATGTGGTGTTCGTGCCGACACTGCCGACGCGAATCTCGCTTGATGCGGAGAAGGTGGTTCGGGGTGCGTCGATCGGCGCCGGCGAGTCGGTGATCTCGGGTCTTCCGGCCGCGCCGACCTTCCGTGTGCCGGTGACCGATGCGCAGTCGGCGATGATGCCGGACGGGACCCGAGTGGAGGTCACTGGTCCCGACGCGCAAGCGTGGGAGGGGTTCGTGGTCGATCGCATCGCACAGCAGCAGGGCAGCACCATCGACGTGATCCTGACCGGCCCGGACGGGGCGCCGGTGTGCGGGGTCGAGTGCGGCGCGATCTCGGTCACGGAGCAGTCGCTGCTGAGGTCTCGGGTCGTGACCGTCGAGACCGTGACCGGGCTGACGGTGCCGAGCGCCGCGCTGGTCTCGCGCGCGGACGGGACGATCGCCGTGATCGAGGAGGACGGCACCGAGCACCGTGTCACGGTCGTCACGAGCGCCCGGGGGATGTCTGTCATCGAAGGAGTCAGCGCGGGGTTGCGGGTGCGCGTGCCGGCGAGCGGAAGCTGAGCCGATGGCGCCGCTGCTGGAAGCCCGTGAGCTGACGTTCGGCTACGAGCCGGACGTGCCGCTGCTGGACGACTGGTCGGCCGTCTTCGAGGCTGGGGAGGTCGTCGCGATCACGGGGCCGTCCGGCCGTGGGAAGTCGACACTGCTCTACCTGCTGGGGCTCATGCTCGCCCCGACCGCAGGCCAGGTGCTCGTCGACGGCGAGGCGGCGCAGGCGCTACCGGATCGTGTCCGGGCGAGAATGCGGGCGCAGGAGTTCGGGTTCGTGTTCCAGGACGCGGCCCTGGATGCGACCCGCACCGTGCTCGACAACGTGCTGGAGACCGCGCTTTACCGCGGCGAGTCGCGATCGGCCGCGATCCCCGTCGCCGAGGGCCTGTTGGAGCGCTTCGGCGTGCAGCTGCGCGCGGAGGCGAAACCCGGACAGGTCTCTGGCGGGCAGGCGCAGCGCATCGCTTTGTGCCGCGCACTGCTGGGCGCGCCGCAGATCCTGCTCGCGGATGAGCCGACCGGAAATCTCGACCCGGCATCCTCCGATGTTGTCGTTGACGCGTTCCATGAGCACGCGGCGACCGGTGCGACCGTCATCGTCGTCACGCACGATCCGACTCTCGTCGCCCGCTGCGATCGGAGCATCACTCTATGAGCGGTTGGTTTCGCCGGCTCGGGGGCATCGTACGCGAGGCGTTCGCGGCCGCCGGGTCCAGCCCGATCGCCTCGATCGCGACGGTCGTCATGGTCGCCGGGTTGTGCGTGACCGTCCTGCTGACGACGGGCCGCACCGTCGGCGCGGAACAGGCCGTCCTCGGCTCAATCGATTCCGCGGGCACTCGTGCGATCGTGGTCCGCGCCGACGCCTCCGCCGGGCTGACCAGCAGCGTGCTCGACCGGCTCTCGGTCGTCGACGGTATCGAATGGGCCGGCGCGTTCGGACCCGCCCATGACGTGACGAACACCGATATCCCAGACGGCTCGAAGGTCGCCGCGCGATTCGCCTTTGGCACGCACCTGACGTCGATCGGGATCCCGGCGGCGGCGGCCCTACCGGGTTCGACCGCCTGGGGCAGCACGCTGTCGCTTGCGATGCTTGGCCTACCCGACGGCGCCGGTTCCGTGACCACCCAGTCGGGCGGTGACTACACGGTCGCGGGACACATCGACGTTCCGGACTGGCTGGCGTTCCTCGAGCCGGCGTTGCTCGTCCCTCAGGCGCCCAGTGATCCGGAGCCGGTCGCGGTGCTCGTCGTGCTCGCCGAGCGCCCCGACCTTGTCTCAGCCGTGTCAGCCGCGGTGCAATCCGTTCTCGCGGTCGACGACCCGACCAAGATCACGATCACGACGAGTGAAACCCTCGCGCAACTGCGCGCCCTTGTGCAGGGACAGCTCGGCGCGTTCGGACGTGGTTTGGTACTTCTGATTCTCGCCGTCAGCGGGCTGCTCGTCGCGGCTATCCTGACCGGTCTCGTCACCCTCCGGCGTAAGGACTTTGGCCGCCGCCGTGCTCTGGGCGCGACTCGTGGCCTGATCGTCGGCATCCTCCTCACCCAGACACTCGCCCTTGCCACCGTCGGCGCGGTGCTCGGCACGGGTATTGCTACCGTCGTGCTGGCGGTCGGCGGCGACCCGCTTCCCGGCCTCGCGTTCACTGCTGGAATCGGCATTCTCGCCATCGCCGTCAGCATCGTCGCAGCGCTCATCCCGGCGCTCGTCGCCGCACGCCGCGATCCGATCCGCGAACTGCGCGTGCCCTAGGCACGCGTCCGTACGAGCGCCTACTCGTAAATGTCGGACGGGTATTGCGGGCAGGTGGCATTGATCTCTTGCCATTGAGCATTCGACTTGAGGATGTTGTGAACATCGCCGTAGATGTTCCAGGCTTCAGGATTCCCGCGCTTCTCAAGGAACAGCTCCAAGCTCGGAGGCTCCGGCACTGCGATACCAAAGGACTCGAGGCATGGCGCGAGGGTCGTCTTCGAATACTCATATACCCGGCGCAACTGCTCGTCGTTCAGCGGCCCCTGGAACTTTGGGTCGATCGGGTAGCGAATCTTGCACGTGTACAACGCGACCGAGTAGGCCTCGTCTTGCTCACCGGTGTCGAAATACACGGACCCGTCTGCTTGCGCGATCGCACCGAAACCTTCGGCATTCAGGCACTCTGCGATCGCAGTGGCCCATTCCGGCGGCGCGACCGTACGAACGAGATCCGCCTCCGGGCGAACGGCATCGGGGTATTGGGCCGACACCTGCGCCCAAGCGGCGTCCGCCGCATCGGTCAGCGAAATCGCCGAGTCCGGAGTGGTCGGCGGCTGATCTACTGGCGCGGCGCATGCCGATACGAGGAATGCGACCGCCGCGGTCGCACCCAACGCAGACTGCCACCGGCGCAACGCAGAACGCCATCGGGGGAGATCCCGTTTCGGGCCTGCAAGTCGAGCATGGCCGAAATCCACCGCGTGGGCGACTACCCGCTCCATCGCTAGCGTGTGCCTCAGGGGCGCTGAGCCGCCTGCCGCCAGCTGGGCTCCGGGTGCATGGTGACTGAGCGGTCCGAAGACGGAGGGTTCCACCGTCACAAGTACTTCACCTCCGTCACGCTCAAGTCGCGCAGGTCGCTTTGATTTGCCATCAAGGTACCGTGGCGGCCGCCGTTGGTGCTGACCCGGCAGAACCGACTTGTGCGCAGTACTGAAGTGGATGGCCCACAAGATTTCCCGAGTCGGACTCGTGCCGCGTGGTTGACTTCGAAGCGTGACAGAGAGTCCCAACGTGGCGGGGCGGGCCGAGCAAGCCGCAGATGTGGCTCCTAACCCGCCGGGGCGATCGACCGTGATCCGATCGCTGGCCGTTGTCGTCTTGGCCGCGATCCTCATGCTGATCGCTGATATCGCAGTGTCGTACGCGGTAGTGATCGCGTCGTTCGGGCGCCAGCCCTGGCTGCTGGTGGGAATCCCGGTGATCGCGGTCATTCTCGTGTTCGCGGTCGTCGGCATCTTGCGCGCGATCACCGGCCGCTTCTATGTGCTGGGGGCGGTCACGGTCGCATTGCTCCTAGTCGGGCTCGGCGGCATCGGACTCGCCACGGGCAAGCTCACCCCGATGCTGTTCACAGCGGAATGGTGGCCCCATTTCCTGCTCGCCGTCCTGTGCGCGCTGACGTTGACGCTGTTCCTCGGCCCGACGGTGCTCCGCGTCTTCGGCGCCGCTGCCGGAGTCGCGGCAATCATCCTGCTCGTCCTGCTTCCGGGCACGGCCGACCGCCGGGTCGCCGCGGTAGACGAATCGCGCGCGCAGGCCGATGCCGAGGCGGCTCAGCAGTATCTCGCTGCCGGTCGCTTCCACTTCGTCACCGACGCTCCGAGCTGGGCCGATGCCTATGTCGTGGTCCATCCCGCCGCTTCGACGACATGGACGATTAGCGACACTCGCGCGATCGCGGTCATCGAGGTCACCGCTGTAGCCGACGACACCGACCTCGAGAGCGAGGCCTGTTCTCGCCTCGCCCCGCACCGATCAGAAGACCATGACGACTGGTGTGTGCCCACGGGTGACGGTTGGGCGCGCGCGGACGGCAGGGAGTCTCGTTCATCGAGGGCGGGCGACTTGTGACACTTACGCCGTACGAGCATTCGCTCGTGGACTTCGAACCCGGCTCCACGCGCGCGACCGCCGCGGATATCGCGGTGCTCACCGACACGCTGCGTGAGATGACTGGCGTCGAAGTCGAAAAGTACATCGTGCCCGGATACAACATCGGCGGTCACTGGATCGAGACCCCTGGACTGTAAGTCCCGACGGTCACGAACACGAGTTGAGCTGGCCCTGCCCTCACGACGTCTCAGTCAAACCCTCTACCAACTGAGCTACAGAGGGGACTGCTGAGGGTTTGGGTGACTCCTGATCTGTGGTGATTCATCGCCGCTGGAAGGATGTCTCTCATGCCGAAGCCGTTTCCGAAGGAGTTCCGGGACGATGTCGTGGCGATCGCGATGCGTCATGACGCTTCGTATGCGCAGATCGCGAAGGACTTCGGGATCTCCGAGTCGTGCGTGCAGCGGTGGGTGAAGATCGCCGAGACCGACACTGGCCGCCGACCCGGGACCACGACCGCTGAGGCTGCCGAGACGCGAGAGCTGCGCAAGCAGGTCAAGCGGCTCGAGCAGGAGGTCGAGGTCTTGCGTCGGGCTGCCGCGTATCTGTCGCAGGCGAACCTTGTCGGCCCAAAAGGCTCTACCCGCTCGTAGGCGAGCTGGCCGCGGACGGGATCCCCGTCGCGGTGACGTGCGGGGTCCTGAAGTTCGCGAAACAGCCGTACTACCGCTGGCTGAAGAACCCCGTCTCGGCCAGAGCGTGGGACGACGCCCATCTGATCGACGCCGCGCTCGACGTGCATGCCGACGACCCCGCGTTCGGGTATCGGTTCATCGCCGACGAACTCGCCGTCCAGGGCTTCGACGCCTCGGAGCGACGGATGTGGCGGGTGTGCTCGGAAGCCGGGATCTTCAGCAGCTTCGTGCGCCGCAAGCGCGGCAAGACCGGCATGGTCGGCCCGCCGGTGCGCGACGATCTCGTGCGCCGCGAGTTCACCGCCGACGACCGTGACCGCCTCTGGCTCACCGACATCTCGGAACACCCGACCAGTGAGGGCAAGGTCTATCTCTGCGCGGTCAAGGACGTTTGGTCCAACCGCATCGTCGGCTACTCGATCGACGCCAGGATGACCAGCGAGCTGGCCGTCGCGGCGATCCGGATGGCCGTCCAGCGGCGACGTCCCGCCCCGGGAACGGTGGTTCACAGCGACAGGGGCAGTCAATTTCGTTCCAGGCGCTTCCAGGCCGAACTCGACCGCTCAGGGCTTGTCGGCTCGATGGGCCGGGTCGGCGCGGCCGGCGATAACGCCGCGATGGAGAGCTTCTTCGCGCTCCTGCAGAACAACGTCCTGAACTCCCGGCGCTGGTCGACCAGAGAAGACCTGAGGCTGGCGATCGTGACCTGGATCGAGCGGACCTATCACCGGCGCCGCCGGCAGCGCGTCCTCGGCAAGTTGACGCCCGTCGAGTTCGAGACCATCATGACCACACAAGCCGCGTCCGCGGCCTAACGCGAAGAGTCACCAAGACCTTCAGCAGTCCCTTTCGCCTGAACTTGGACTGGGCTGCTCGGGACGAAGCTGACTTCACCCTCGTGCGAGGGAACTACCGTGGCCGAGCTCTCTGCTCGACGAAGGAACGTCACTCGGCGCCAGATCGCGACGACATCGACCGCAGAGAACCCAGGGTGATCAACGACCGACACCAACTGTTCCAGGCCATTCTTGTACGGACGCACATCGGAGCCGGCGAGGTCCGGCCGAGCGCGCCAGTGCGCGAGAGCCGCTTCAGGCGAGCTCCAGGGGTGCTGCTCGTGCAACTCGGATGCAAGCGGGATATGCATGCCGGCGATAGTGATGTATCCCTCTTCGTAACGTGCGAGCCAGTCATTCATGGCGGCCTCCTTCCGGTCAGCGATCCGAGAGCATGGCAGTGTGTGCTGTCGTTCGACTGGCTCGGGCAACGTTCCGTGGATAAATCCCGTGGGTCGAAGGCTGTGGGGACTCGTTCATTGACGTCATGCCTCCACAGAAGTGCCGCCATGCGCCGATACGGTGGGTTCTACGGCAGCCGGATTGGCAGCGAGCGGGGTGAGGAATGACGTCGATTCACGACATCCTCGATCAGTTGCGCGCGGTCGCCTATGACGAGCGAGACAAGGGCGCTCGGTTCGAAGTGCTGATCCAGGCGTTCCTGCTCACGGAGCCGCAGTACCAGGACCTCTACGACGAGGTTTGGTTGTGGAAGGACTACCCGGAGCGAGACGGGCGCGTTGACGCGGGCATCGACCTTGTCGCCCGCTCGCGCGTGACCGGCGAGTACACGGCGATTCAGTGCAAGTTCTACGCGCCGGGGACGACGATCACGCAGGAGCACATTGCGTCCTTCGTCACCGCGTCAGGCAAGCTGCTGAACGGTGCGCCCGAGTTCACGGGTCGCCTGGTCGTGAGTACGAGCGACAACTGGGGCAAGAACGCCGAGGCCGCGGTCGAGAACCAGAACCCGCCCGTCGCGCGCCTCCGCGTGCAGGACCTCGACGACTCCTCGATCGACTGGTCGAAGTTCGAGCTGGCAAAGCCGGGCACGCTGGCGAAGAAGCCGCACAAGATCCCCTTCCCGCACCAGAAGACGGCGATCGAGAACGTCCTCAAGGGCTTCGGTGAGCATGACCGCGGCAAGCTCATCATGGCGTGTGGCACCGGCAAGACCTACACGAGCCTGAACATCGTCGAGCAGCTTGTGCCCGCAGGCGGCACCGTGCTCTTCCTGGTGCCGAGCATCGCACTGCTGAGCCAGACGCTCAAGGAGTGGACGATCGAGGCGAGCATCCCGCTGCGCTCCTTCGCGGTCTGCTCCGACGTGTCGGTCGGCAAGCGCAAGGACGAGGAGGACACCCCGGTCATCGACCTCGCTTACCCGGCGACGACGAACACCGCGAAGCTCGTCCAGCACTTCAGAGTGAGTCCAGACGACCCTGAGACGCGGACGGTGATCTTCTCGACGTACCAGTCGATTGACGTCGTCGCCCAGGCGCAGGCGGCCGGGATCCCTGAGTTCGACCTGATCGTCTGCGACGAGGCGCACCGCACCACAGGCGTGACGCTCGCTGGGGAGGACGAGTCCGCATTCGTCCGCGTCCACGACCAGGGATACATCCTTGGCAAGAAGCGCCTCTACATGACCGCGACCCCGCGCATCTACGCCGACGCCTCGAAGACGCGAGCGGAGGAGGCTGGCGCGATCCTCACCGACATGAACAACGAGGCCCTCTACGGCCCGGAGTTCCACCGGCTTTCATTCGGGGAAGCGGTGTCAATCGGTCGGCTGACCGACTACAAGGTGCTCGTGCTCGCCGTCGATGAGACCTACGTCAGCAAGCGATTCCAGCGCCTCCTCGCCGACGAGAACAACGAGCTCACCCTTGATGACGCCGCGAAGATCGTCGGCTGCTGGAACGGCCTGTCAAAGCGGGCGCTGACGCAGGACGAGTTTGCACTCGACCCCGACCCGATGAAGCGGGCTGTTGCATTCGCGCGGAATATCAAGGAGTCCAAGCACATCGCGCAGGTCTTCCAGCAGGTGGTCGAGCGCGAGATCGAGCTGCTCGACGAGGAGCAGGCCGACGCAGACCACCTGATCGTTGTGGAGGCGCATCACGTCGATGGCACCTTCAACGTGCTCTCTCGTAACCAGGAGCTCGACTGGCTGAAGCAGGACCCGGGCGAGGGCAATGCGCGACTGCTGACGAACGCGAAGTGCCTGTCGGAAGGCGTCGACGTCCCCGCGCTGGACGCGGTGATGTTCCTCAATCCGCGGGACTCCGTCGTCGATGTCGTGCAGTCCGTCGGCCGCGTGATGCGCAAGCTTGAGGGCAAGAAGTACGGCTACGTGATCCTGCCGATCGCCGTCCCCGCTGAGGTCGACCCGGCGACAGCGCTGAACGACAACAAGAAGTACCGGGTGGTCTGGCAGGTGCTCCAAGCGCTGCGAGCGCACGACGAGCGCTTCGACGCCGAGGTCAACAAGATTGACCTCACCAAGAAGACTGACCGGCTGCAGATCGGGGTCATCGGCAAGGGCGGCACTGGCAAGGACCGCGATGGCGACTCGACCGGCACCGACTACGGCGCCGTCAGCCTGGACTTCCCCGAACTGGAGCAGTGGCGCGAGGCGATCCTCGCGAAGATTGTCGAGAAGGTCGGCGAGCGCCGCTACTGGGAGAACTGGGCCAAGGACGTCGCAGGCATCGCCGAGGACCACATCGCCCGCATCGCCGCCCTCGTCGACTCCTCCGACGGGGCGCTGAAGGACGAGTTCGCCCGCTTCCTCAAGGGCCTGCAGGACAACCTGAACCCGTACATCACCGAGCGCGACGCGATCGAGATGCTCTCCCAGCACCTCATCACGAAGCCGGTCTTCGACGCGCTCTTCGAGGGTTACGCGTTCTCTGAGCACAACCCGGTGAGCCAGGTCATGCAGGGCATGATCGACGCACTCGAGGGCCAGCATCTGGAGAAGGAGACCGAGCGACTCGAGAAGTTCTACGACTCGGTCCGCACCCGCGCCGCCGGTATCGAGGACGCCGCCGCGAAGCAGTCGATCGTCAAGGAACTGTACGAGAAGTTCTTCCGCACGGCCTTCACCGGCACGAGCGACCGGCTCGGCATCGTCTACACCCCGAACGAGATCGTTGACTTCATCATCCACTCCGTCGACGACGCGCTGAAGGCGGAGTTCGGTGCCTCGATCTCCGACGAAGGCGTGCACGTCCTCGACCCGTTCACCGGCACCGGGACGTTCATCGTGCGGCTGCTGCAGTCCGGCCTCATCAGGCCGGACGACCTGGCCCGGAAGTATCGCTACGAGCTGCACGCGAACGAGATCGTGCTCCTCGCCTACTACGTAGCCGCGATCAACATCGAGGAGACCTACCACTCCCTCTCCGGCGGCGACTACGAGCCCTTCGAAGGCATCGTCCTCACCGACACCTTCCAGATGAACGAAGCCGACGACGAGCTCGACGGCCAGGGCGTCTTCCCCGAAAACAACGAACGCGTGGAGGCGCAGAAGGCGTTGGACATTCGGGTCGTCCTGGGGAATCCGCCCTGGTCGATAGGACAAACATCCGCGAACGACCTCAATAGCAACCTTGCATATCCAACGCTAGACGCGGCGATCGAGGCGACGTACGTTGCGCAGTCAGGCAACGTCAATCGGGTTGCTCTCTACGACTCCTACATTCGTGCAATCAGGTGGGCCTCCAACCGGATCGGCAATCGTGGAGTTGTTGCGTTCGTCTCCAACGGAGGCTTCATCGACTCGAACACCGGGGACGGAATCCGTCGGACTCTGGTAGACGAATTCAGTGCAATCTATGCCTTCAATCTCAGGGGTAACCAGCGGACTGCTGGCGAACTCTCGCGAAAGGAAGGCGGGAAGGTGTTTGGAGGTGGAAGCCGAGCAACGGTGGCGATCTACCTCCTCATAAAGAATCCAGATGCGGCCCGCCTCGGCACCGTGTTCTACCACGACATCGGCGACTATCTCAGCCGCGAAGAGAAACTCGCCATTGTTCGAGGCTCTGCTACCTACATGGCAATTGAGTGGGATCGCATAATCCCCAATGCCGCAGGCGACTGGATCAACCAGCGCAGCGGCACCTTTGAGGCTCTGAGCCCCATCGTGGGACGGCTGGAGGAGCGGCAGTCGGTTGCCGTCTTCACTGACTACTCGGGTGGGATCAGCACGAGCCGCGATGCCTGGGCCTACAACTTCTCTGCGGCCCGGGTGCAGCAGAACATGGCTCGCCTCGTGAACAACTACGGAGTTCAGCTCGACCGGCTCCGTGCCGCGGCTGAGCAAGATCCGACAGCGACGCTGGCCAGCTTGGCGAAGCGCATCCTCGATCCAGACCCGAAGAAGATCAGTTGGTCCACGGTGCTGCGCAACTTGTTTGAGCGTGGTAGACCCGTTGGCCTGGAAGCCGGCAGGCTCAGGCCCACTATGTACCGGCCTTTCCAGCCTCAGACTGTCTTCCAATCGCCATCCCTGAACCACAGTTCCTACCGGCTATCTCGTATTTTCCCCGATGACGAGATAAGCAACTGGGGGTTCTACGCCAACGTGGGCGGGACGGCATACGGATTCTGCGTGCTTGCGCTGGATCGTATTCCCGACCTCAACTTCTTCGGTCAGGGGGGCAAGTTCTTCTCGCGATACACCTACGAGGATCGCGCAGCCGACGACTCGCTATTCGCCGCGCTCGATGATGGTGACGGCCCCTACCGTCGGATCGACAACGTGACGGACGAGATTCTGATGGATTACCAGAAAACCTTTGGAACCGAGGCCACGAAGGACGACATCTTCTTCTACGTCTACGGCATCCTGCACAGCCCGGACTACCGCGAGCAGTTTGCCGCCGACCTGAAGAAGATGCTGCCGCGCATCCCGAAGGTGAAAGACTTCGCCGCCTTCGCCGAGGCCGGCCGGAAGCTCGCAGATCTCCACCTGAACTACGAGATCGTCAAGCCGTACCCGCTCACCATCACCCCCGGCGTCGACTTCCGTGTCGAGAAGATGCGCTACGCGAAGACCGGCAAGGTCACCGACAAGTCCACGATCATCTACAACTCCTCGATCACCGTCTCCGACATCCCTGAGGAGGCGCAGGAGTACCTCCTCGGCTCGCGCTCCGCTCTCGATTGGATCATCGAGCGCTACCAGGTCAAGACCGACAAGGACTCCGGCATCACGAACGACCCGAACGACTGGGCCGCCGAGCAGGGCAACCCCCGGTACATCCTCGACCTCCTCGCCCGCATCACCACCGTCAGCGTCGAGACTGTGAGGATCGTCAAGTCCCTTCCTCTGCTGGACGTGATCGAGTGATCGAATCTGTGCTTCTTCAAGGTGCCCCGAGTTTCGGAGCGACCCAGTGTCTGCTCGGCCCGCTCGAGCGCTTCAACTTTGTCTTTGGTCCGAACGGCACCGGCAAGACGACCATCAGCAAAGTGCTCAACGATCCCAGCGTCTTCGCGGGTCCAAGTGTGCAACTGAGCCAGGGCTCACCTGATGTCGAGGCTGCTGTCTACAACCGCGATTACGTCGCAAGGACCCTGCAGGAGGCCGATCGACTTCCGGGCATCTTCACGATCGATGACGAAGATCCTGATGCGCGTGCCGAGTACAACAACCTGGTTCTACCCGGCGGCGAAATCGAGCGGCTGGAAAGCGAACTTGCTGCCCACAACGGGACGATTGGACATCTCGAAGCGCAGCAGACGCGAATCAAGGCGACGTTCTTGGACGCGGCGTGGGCCGCTCGTGACTCCGTCCCAACTGAGCTTGAGCCGATGTTCGAAGGGACACGCGGGAGCAGGGAAGTCTTCTACGCGAAGCTGATCGCCGTCCCGAAGGCTGAGCCCGAACAAGCCGATGCACTGATCCGGGAGGCGAAGTCGGCTTTCGACCCGGAGGCATCCTCAGTCGAAGAGTTCAGACTCATCCCTGGGGCTGGCGTATCGGCGGACGACGCCGTCCCGCTTCTCTTGGTCCCAATTGTTGGTAGTGGCGACGTCAGCCTCGCTGAGCTTGTCCGCAAGCTCGATAACACCGATTGGTTACGAACTGGCCGGGACTACCTGGAGTTGTCTGAGGGGCTCTGCCCGTTCTGTCAGCAGACCTTGCCAGGGGACTTCCTCCGCCATCTGGCCGAGCTCTTCGATGCGGAGTATGAGGCTCAGCTGGAGGAGGTCCGCTCGCTGGCGGCAGCCTGGAATGCAGATGCCCTCACGGTTCAATCCTCGCTCGATGAGCTTGCGCTAGCTGACGAGGCGTTCATAGACGCATCGGCGATGCGCGAGACTTCAGCGAAGGTTCGCGAGGTGTTCCGCTCGAACTCCGCGGCATTTGCGGCGAAACTGGGAGTCCCGTCCGGGGTTGAGGTCTTTCAGGATCCGCGCACGGTGATAACCGACGCGAATCGGCTCGTCGTTGCTGCTAACGGACAAATTGCGGCTCACAATGCTCGCATCGCCGCGCGCGCCAGTGCGCGGAAGGTCCTCGTCGACAAGTGCTGGACGCACTTCGTCTGGAGCAGACTCGCGAGCGAATCGGGCGCATACCACGGGGCATCAATTGCGACGGCACAGCGGCTCGAGGAATTGCGGGCCCCCGCCGCTGTCGTCCTTGAACAGCTCAACTCCGCGCGTCAAAGGGCCTCCGTGCTGGAGAGCGGTCTCAAGTCTTCACGGGCAGCCATAGAGAAGGTCAACAAGCTCCTCAAACGTGTCGGCTTCACTAGCTTTTCCCTGGCCGCCTCACCTGATATCAGGGATGGTTATTGCCTCGTTCGATCAGATGGAACCACGGTCGAGGACACACTCAGCGAAGGCGAGCGAACTTTCATCGCCTTCCTTTATTACTTCGGCCAGCTCCAGAGCAAGCATGTCTCGCCGGATGCAAGACAGTTGCTCGCCGTCATCGACGATCCGATATCAAGCCTCGACAGCGACGTGATGTTCGCAGTCAGCGCGATGGTTCGCGATGTAACGACGATGCTTCACAAGGACGACGGACGACTCAAACAGCTGATTCTCCTGACTCATAACGCTCAGTTCCATCTCGAAGTCACTTATCCGCGCAAGCACGATGAGAATGCCGGTCTGATCGGGGGCCGCCAGTTCTTCGTTCTCGCTCGGGATTCTGCCGGCGCGACCCGGATCGTCCCGCACCTGAAGAAAAACCCGGTCCAGCCGACCTACCGGCGCCTGTGGGATGAAGTGCGGATCGCCAGCTTTGAATCAGCCCCCATGACAATCGGACTTGAGAACACCATGCGAAGGATTCTCGAGAACTATTTCACGATCCTCGGCAGCACCCGCAATCTCAACGACCTCTTCGGGAAGTTCGATGGCGACGAAGCAAGTGCTTGCAAGTCACTGTTGTCCTGGCTGCATTCTGGGTCGCACAGCTGGATCGACGATTTGGAGTACTCGCCGTCGAACATCGCCCGCAGCACTTATCTGGGCGTCTTTGAGAAGGTCTTCGAGATCGAGGACCAGCTCGGCCACTACAACATGATGATGGGCATCGCTGGAACAGCGGCAGAGCAGGTTCCCGCGGCTAGCTAGTCGACTTGTCCCCGACGGGCTGGCAGTTCCGAGCTCATGGGGAGCAGAGCTGCCGCAGAACCTGCACAAGACCTTGACCGGCAATTTCCAGTCCAAGTAGATGGCTCAATCGCTCTCGCGGATGGCGAACGGCACCGGTTCCGCCGCAGGCTCGGGCCATCCGGCAGGGATGTTCTGTCCCTCACTGGGTACTGCCTCAGCGACCTCCCGATCGAGCACCTCACGCCATTCGTCGATCGCTCCCTCGAGACGGGTCGGACCGAAGTCGATCGCGATGCCGTCATCAACGACTTCGACGGGAAGTGATTCGCCACTAGCAAGATCGACCTGAGCGGCAATGCCATTCTCCGCGTCCATGAGCGCCAGGAGCAGCGATCGGACCGGCAGCGAGCCGGCACCGGACCCGAATGCGGTCTCGCACGTGATCACGAGCACTCCGTTCTCAGGCTCCTGGTCCGCGACGAGTTGGAGACTCACGCGCGGGGCTGGCGGCTCGGCGCCTGCCGACGCCGTGAGGAACTCCGGCGCCCACTTGTCGAGGTAATCGTTGATGGCGGTCGCGAGGAGACCTCGCCGCGCCGTCACGAACTCGAGATAGTGATCCGGTGTGCGGAGCTGACTGTCGAGCGGGATGAGGTGCCGCTGCAGCTCGGCGTCGTCCAGGTCTGGGAAGTACTTCTCTGGCGTCCGCGACGAGATTCGCTTGTTCGCCGCCTCAGAGATGAATGCAAGGTTCGCCAGATCGAAAACCTGGGCCTTCGTGTACTTCGTTTTGAGGGTCGCCTGCGGGTGGATGTGGTGGTACTCGATCCGGAACTGACCGCTGCCGTCGAGTCCAATTTTGGTCGCCGTCCACCAGTCGGTCGCCCCATTCGCGCGAGCTGTGAGGAAAGAGAGCAAGAAGGCAGCGCTCGTCAGCGACTTGCCAACGAGGTACGACTCGGTGAGCTGGTACCGACCGGTCAGGCCGAGGTTCGCGTAGAGCCCCGCGATGCTGTTCGTCGCGATCGCCCGCTTGTCCTGAGCGAGGAGTGTGTCGACCGGGCCCGTATAACGACTGGTGAGGCTCGCGACGAGGAGCCAGTAGAGCAGCGCGCTGGCGTCCTGCTGGCTCAGCGGCGTCTTGGTGTCGCGAGTTCCGAGGAATCCGATCAACGGGATCAGGGCGTTCACCGAGGGAAGGAGCGTGTCCGTCCCGAGGTCGAGGTTCTGCTTGAGGAGCTGCAACAGATGGGTCGTGCCTTGCGTGACGATCGCCCAGCCGGTATCGATCTCGGTGTTCGAAGCTGACGCGAGTCCGCTGAGCGAACCTCCGCTGGTCCCGAAGAGTGCTAGCGCGCGGGTCAGCGTGCTGATCCCGAGCTGGCCGTAGCCGAGCTGGGCGTTCTGCTCGGCCCTTGAGCGGATCTTCTCGTAGAAGCCCGGGTAGTTCGCTGTCAGGGTCGCGAGCGCGAGGTCACCCCGGGTGAGGCTCTTTCCGCGCGAGTTGACACGAACGAAGATGTCGGTGACTTCCGCGTAGGTCATGTGCTGGAGCACCTCGACCCGGTACTTGTAGTCCTTGATCCGACCGATGCGGGCGACGCGTTCGTCGATCTCGTCCTCGTCGAGCCCGGGCACCGCAGCCAGCAGAGCCTTGCGGTTGGCTGCCTTGAATGCGCCATGCAGTAGCGGTCGGACGGGGAGCCAGCGCGGGTCCTTCTTCGTTGCTGCGCTCTCGAGCTGGAACTTCTCGGTGACGATGTTGAAGACGACCTTCGCATCCGGGTGCCCGTTGAACGCCCGGTGTAGGGAGGTCAGCCTCTGCTGACCGTCGAGCAGATACTTCGGCGCCACCTTGGCGGTGCCCGCGAGCGAGGAGTTGACGTCCTTCTCTTCGACTGGCTTGTCGCTCTCCCAGACGAGGATGCCGCCGGAAGGATAGCCGCGATACAGGCTGTCGAGGAGCCAGGCGATCTGACTGCTCTTCCAGACGTAGTCGCGTTGAATCTCCGGCAGGCGGTACTCCCGCGAGTCGACTCGCTCCAACAGAGCCGCGACGCTCATGTCCTGTGCAACGAAGCTCATGACACTCGACCCTATTTGCTCCGTCGGGCAATCAGGCCGCTAACGAGGAGCGTCGGTCTAAGGCTGCCGCGAGCCTTGCCCTTTCCACACCCGGATCTCGACCGCGGTCTCACCCAGCGCCTGGGTCAGCTCCGCGGCCTCCGCCTCCAGCTGCGGCTCCCGTGTCGACGACTCCGGCTTACCAGCAGCCAGAGCCGCCTTTCTGGCCTCGAGGAAGGGGGCCTTCCGCCGGCCAATCGACGGCTCGCTGACCTTCTCCGCCTCGCAGTCTCGGCGAGCGTCACCTCGCCAGCGAGGACACTCCGCACGATCCTCGTCTTCTTCGCGACTGGGATCACTGGCGTTCTCACCATGGCGGAATCTCCGCTCAGGACTCGATCAATGCTCCTGCCGCAAAGCCTGACGAACGACATGGGGACTCGTTCCCACTATTCACTGCAGTGCCGACGTGAGTCGGAAGAGGCCGTCGAGCAATTGCGATCGCAGCGATTGGTGCTCCCACCCGTCGAGCAGAAGCTCACGCGAGTTCTCGTGGTAGTTGGCGTTGACGTCATCTAGCTGTTCCAAGAAGGAGGTGCCGTTGACGATCATGGACCTCTCCATGTTGAGGTTGAAGGAGCGCTGGTCCATGTTGGAGGAGCCCACCACGGCGATGTCGTCGTCGATCGAGAAGTGCTTCGAATGCAGGATGTAGGGCGGGTGGAACATGAAGATGCGCACTCCCGCTTGTAGGAGTTCCTCGTAGTACGAGCGCTGCGCGTGGTACACCATGGGCTGATCGCCGGCTTCCGAGACGAACAACTCGATGGCGACACCGCGTGCTGTCGCGGCACGTAAGGCGTACGTGATCGCTTGGTCCGGAACGAAGTAGGGGGCCCGAGCGGAGGACCTGGCCGTCGAGTGTCGCCTCGCCGAGATGGTCGGTGGGCGCCGCGCACGCGGCTAACTACGCTGGCCACGTGGCAGGCGCGGTGCGCGAGGCATGGTCGGGGCTGATCCGCATCGACCCGCGGCGCGGTGACCACCGCGTGGCGCTTCGCGCAGCCGTCAGCGTCGCCGTGCCGCTGCTCGTCCTGCTCGCGCTCGGGCGCCTCGACCTCAGCATCTACGCGAGCTTCGGCTCATTCGCCGCGCTCTACGGACGCCACGACGACTACGCGGACCGCATCCGCATGCAGGCCGCCGCCGGCGTGACGCTCATCGCGGCGATGCTCCTCGATACCGCGCTCGCGTTCTGCGCCATGGCGGGAATCGTCGACGTCGTCATCATCTCCTTCGCCGCAGCCCTCATCACCCTGCTCGCCTACGTGTGGCACTGGCACCCGCCCGGCGCGATCTTCGTCGTCTTCGCGGTCGGAGCGTGCGCGACGCTCCCGGCGACCGCCATGTCGTTCATCGGCGTGCTCGTCGGCGGCGGCGCGAGCGTCGGGTTCGCCGTCGCCGTGACGACGACCCTCGCACTGCTGCGCGATGGCCTGCGCCGACGCACTCCGCGGCGTCGCCTGCCGATCGGCGCGGTCGGCTGGGAGATGGCGATCACCGTGGGCATCGGCGTCCTGCTCGCTGGCGCCGCGGCGCTCCTCATCGTCGGCACCCACTGGTACTGGGCGATGATCGGCGCCGTCGCCGCCGTAAGCGGCGCGCACGTCACTTCGCGGCTCATCCGCGGCGCGCAACGGCTCATCGGCACCCTGCTCGGCGTGCTGCTCGCAGCGGGCCTCCTCGCGCTCGCCATGCCGCCGGCCCTGACGATCGTCGTCGCAATCATCCTGCAGGCCGGCGCGGAGCTGTTCATCGGGCGCAATTACGGGATCGCCATGCTCTTCGTCACCCCGCTCGCCCTCCTCATGGTCCACCTCGTCGCCCCCATCGACCCCGCGCTGCTGCTCGGCGACCGCATCCTCGACACCGTCATTGGGGTCGTGATCGGCACCCTCGTCGCCATCGTGTCGGCGGCGCTGCGCCGCCCCCGGGCGACTTAGTCGCGCGTGTCGACGGGTCGCCCGCGATTCCGCCGCCGCACCGGCTTCGGCGCACGCCCACCGAGAAACGACCGTCGCGCGTCGACCGCGAAGCCCTGACGCAGCACTTCCCGCCCGACGAGCATGCGGAAGCCCATCTGGTCGCGGTTGCTCAGGGTGAACTCGCCGGTCACCTCGCGGCCGAGCAGGACGATCCGCATTCGCACGACGTAGCGGTCCTCGACATGGCCGGAGGAGCTGCGCACGCGGCGGCGATCGTGGACCGGCAGTTCGGCGACGACCTCGTCCTCGGTCGACTCCTGCCAGGGGCGGATGCGGAAGCGCACCCAGGGCGCGCCATCGCGTTCTACCGGCTCGATCTCGTATGCGTGGATCGCCGAGGTGCGGGCGCCCGTGTCGAGTTTCGCCTTGACCCAAGGCACGTCGACGTCGGGGAGCTGGGCCCATTCACGCCACCCCGCAAGGGTGTTTGAATGGGAGTCCTCGCTCACGCCGTCCATACTCGCAGGTGGCCATGAAACTCGCGATTCTCTCCCGCGCCCCACGGAGCTACTCGACCCGGCGACTGCGTGCGGCGGCGCAGGAGCGCGGTCACGACGTGCGGGTGCTCGATACCCTGCGCTTCGCGATCGATCTCTCCGGCGCGGAGCCCGACCTGCAGTTCCGGGGCCGGCCGCTCAGCGACTACGACGCGATCCTGCCGCGCATCGGCCGCTCGATCACCTACTTCGGCACGGCGGTCGTCCGCCAGTTCGAGCAGATGGACGTCTACACGCCGAACACGGCCAACGGCATCACGAACGCGAGGGACAAGCTCCGCGCGACCCAGATCCTCTCCCGGCACGCGATCGGCATGCCGGCGACCGCGTTCGTGCGCAACCGCGCCGACGTGCGGCCCGCGATCGAACGAGTCGGCGGGGCTCCCGTCGTCATCAAGCTGCTCGAGGGCACGCAGGGGATCGGAGTGATCCTCGCGCCCGAAGTGCGGATCGCCGAGACGATCATCGAGACGCTGCACTCGACGAACCAGAACGTGCTCATCCAGCACTTCGTCGCCGAAAGCCGTGGTCGCGACATCCGGGCCCTCGTCGTCGGGGACCGCGTGGTCGCGGCGATGCGCCGGGTCGCGGCGGGGGACGAGTTCCGCTCGAACGTGCATCGCGGCGGCTCGGTCGAGCGGGTCGAGCTGACCCCCGAGTTCGAGCAGGCGGCGGTGCGCTCAGCGCAGATCATGGGCCTGCGCGTCGCGGGCGTGGACATGCTCGAGAGCGATGAGGGGCCGCTCGTGATGGAGGTCAACTCCTCGCCAGGACTCCAGGGCATCGAGCGCGCGACACAGCTCGACGTCGCCGGTGCGGTGATCGACTACATCGCGAACCAGGTCGCGTTCCCCGAGATCGACGTCCGCCAGCGCCTCAGCGTCTCGACCGGCTACGGCGTCGCCGAGCTCCTCGTGCACAACAACGGCGACTTCGTCGGCCGCAGTCTCAGCGACTCGGGCCTCGGCGAGCGCGACATCACGGTCCTCACCGTCCACCGCGGCGCCACCGTCATCCCGAACCCGAAGCGCAGCACCGTGCTCGAGGCCGGCGACCGGCTGCTCTGCTTCGGCAAGCTCGAGGAGATGCGCTCCATGATCCCGGAACGCCGTCGCCGCCGCGCGAAGGTGCGCAAGCTGCCTGCGGCGCCGGTCGCGAAGCCCGAGAGCTAGAGCGACTTGTAGAAGACGAGCCCGTTGCCCTGGTTGTCGTAGACCACCGCGCGGCGCTCGTGCGCGTCGTTGTACGGCGCGCGGGCGACGCCGCCGCCCGCGTCCTCGATCGCCTTCGCCGCGCCGTCGACGTCGTCCGTCTTGATGCCGACGACGACCTGGCCGTGGATCGGGTGATCGACGGCCGTCGCGAGCGCGAGCGTGATGCTCCCGCCGTCGAGCGCCGCGAAGTGCGTGCCGTCGCGGAACTTCAGCGGGAAGCCTATCGACTCGTAGAACGCGATGGACGCGTCCAGATCGTCGGTCGACAAGACCACCATTCGGACCTGTGCCTCGGGCATGGCTGCCTCCTTCGTCGGTTTCGGGCATGCTACCGCGGTCGGTGGCGCCGGGGACGGCTGACCGGGCGATCAGCCCTCGAGCAGCCGGATGACCGACACGACGAGCGCGGCCGCGCCGACGACGAGGATGACGATCCGGTAGGCGAGCGGGGGCAGCCGCTTGGCGCCGCGTGCGCCGATGAGGCCGCCGACGATCGAGCCCGCCGAGATGAGCCCGACCGTCAGCCAGTCGATCTGCGACCAGGCGGTCACGATGAAGATGATCGAGCCGACGAGGTTCGCGAGTCCGGCGAGGACGTTCTTGATCCCGTTGACATGGCCGTACGAGCCGCCGAGCGCGAGGCTGAGCGTCACGAGCAGCAGGATGCCCTGCGCGGCGCCGAAGTAGCCGCCGTAGGCGCCGAGCAGCAGGATGACGAGCGCCGTGTACCAGCGCACCGACGTCGCCATGCCGTCGCCCGAGAGCCCCGTGTCGTTCGCGGCCGCGAGGCGGGTCCGGGCGATGCGCTGGAACCAGGGCTGCAGGAGGACCGCGACGAGCGCGATCGCGATGAGCACGGGCACGACGCCGCCGAAGACGCCCGGCGGCAGCACGACGACGAGCAGGCTGCCGGCGACGGCGCCGACGACCGTGAACGGCACGACGCGTGCTAGGAGGGACCTCGACTCGACGAGCGTGCCGCGGTACTCCCAGACCGAGGCGGCGGCCCCGGGGACGAGCCCGATCGTGTTGCTGATGTTCGCGACGACGGGCGGGACGCCGAGGATCAGCAGGATCGGGAAGGTGATGAGCGTGCCCGAGCCGACGACCGCGTTGATCGTGCCGGCGACGAGCCCGGCGAGCAGCACGATCGCGAGCACCCACGGCAGATCGCTCGGGCTCACCGACCCGAGGAGACCTTCGTCCACGCAGCACCCCCGTCGCCCTCCATGCTCTCATGGGCCAGGGACCGCTCGGACGACCGGGCCGCTAGCATTCCGGCAGAGCACGTGGAGAGGAGGAGCGATGTCCCTCCGGCAGATCATCCAGGAACGCCGTGAGCCGCTGCTCCACGTCGCGATCGACCGCACGCCGGAGTCGCCGGCCGGCTCGCACCAGGTGCCGACGGTCGTGATGCTGCACGGGATCGCGTCGAGCGCCGTGACGTTCGTCCACGTCGTCCCGCTCGTGGAGGCGACGCATCGCGTGGTCGCGCTCGACCTGCTCGGCTTCGGCGAGTCGCCGCGGCCCGACGATGCCGAGTACACACTCGACGAGCACGTCGGCGCGATCGGGCGCACGCTGCGCTCGATGGGGATCACCCGCTTCACCCTCGTCGGGCACTCGCTCGGCTGCTTGATCTCCGCGCGCTACGCCGCGACCCACCGGAAGGCGGTCGAGCGGCTCGTGCTCGTGAGCCCGCCCGTGTACCTGCCGCCGGACAACATCGGCGACCCCCGCGTGCGAGCGCGGGTGTCGGGGTATCTCGCCGCCTACCGCTTCCTGCGGGAGAACAAGGAGTTCACGATCGCGAACGCCGCCTGGGTCAGCAGGCTCCTCCCCATCAAGAACGTGATGGAGATCACCGAGGAGAACTGGACGCCGTTCGTCAAGTCGCTTCAGCACTGCATCGAGACGCAGACGATCATCAGCGACCTGGCCACGGTCGAGGCCCCGATCGAGCTCGTCTACGGCGTGCTCGACCAGTTCCTCGTCCCCGAGGCGGTCGGCATCATCGCCCGGATGAAGGGCGTGACCGCCCACCCCGTGCGGGCGAGCGATCACGTCCTGCGCAAGTCGATGGCGCGCGTCGTGGCGGCGTCGATCGACGCTACTGCGCCTCCTTCGACCGCTCCGGCTCGTTGATCGCGAGCAGCACCGCGAAGACGGCGAAGAGCGTCGCGAGCGGCATCGCCGTGTCCTTGCCGTTCCAGGTGCTCGACTGCCACATCGCGAACCACTCGGAGCCGATGACGATGAAGCCGAGGAACCAGATCAGCAGGGCGAGGGCATAGGTCGTGTAGCCCCAGATGCGGGCGCGGTTGTAGGCGGTCGCGTCGGCGTTGCGGCGCAGGAAGAGCTTGATGCCGCCGATGATGCCGAGCGCGGCGACGAGGCCCTCCGCGACGATGATGCCGATGTAGGCGACGGTCCACACCCACGGCTCGGTGATCGCGCGCCACATGAGCGCGTTGCCCTCGAAGGTCGTGTCCATCGACAGGACGTGCTCGACGAACTGGTAGTTGGACTCGTAGTCCATGAGGTTGCCCAGGAAGACGAACAGGGCGTAGAGGCCCGTCAGGAGGACCGTCAGCGACTGCAGGAGCCGGAGGGGATGCTTCATTCCGTTTCACCTTTCCTTGTGAACACCAGGTCGATATGCGGGTCGATGTGCTGCTCGAAGCTGACCGCCTGCACGAAGCGCCAGCCGGCGGCCGCCTGCGCGCGAATGATCTCGCGGTGGTCCTCGGCGAGCTCGAGTCCCGCGCGGCGGCGTCCCACCCCCACGCTGATGAACGAGTACTCCCGCACCGGGACACCTCCTCGAGCACGCCGATGTGCTCTCGAGCGTCAGGCTAGTACGTCCTGGCCGTTCGGGGGAGCGTTGCCGGTCGCGGGGGCGGCGAGGGCGAGTCCCGCCCGCCGGGCTAGCATGGCGCGCCCCGGAGCGTCAATGCCTTCCATCGCGCCGGAGGCGCCCGTAGCGTCGAGACGGTCACCGCGACATGCTCGTCGCGTGTCGTGGCGCCGACGACGGGAGAACGCGATGCCCACCAGGAGCGAATGATGCTCGACCCGGTGCCCGCCCTCGTGGGCGACGTCCCCGCCGCGCTCGCCTGGGCGGCCGAGATCGGCCGGTCCGCGCCGAAGCCGGGCCACGGCGATACGGACGGGCTCTGGCGCCTCCTCGCGGACGTCGCGGCGATCGACGTGGGCGTCGCCCGCGTGCTGGAGCCGCACCTCGACGCGCTCGCGATCCTCCAGCAGGCGGGCCTGCCGCTCGACGAGGTCGGCGCGGACGAGGGGAGCACCTGGGGCGTGTATGCCGCGGAGCAGCCGGGGACGACGCTCGTCGCGCGCGGGACTCCCGGCGGGTGGCAGCTCGACGGCGAGAAGGGGTGGTGCTCGCTCGCCCAGGATCTGAGCCACGCGCTCGTGACGGCGCGTCTCGAGGACGGCTCCCGCGGCCTCTTCGCCGTGGACCTGCGTGCGCCGGGTGTGACGGCGGACCGCGGACCCTGGGTCGCGCGAGGCCTCAGCTGGATCGTGAGCGCCGCGGTGCGGTTCGACGCGGTGCCGGCCGTCCCCGTCGGCGATCCCGGCTGGTACCTCCAGCGACCGGGCTTCGCCTGGGGCGGCATGGGCGTCGCCGCCTGCTGGTACGGGGGCGCCGTCGGCATCGCGCGCGCCCTCGTCGGCCCCGACGGGCGCCGCGAGCCCGATCAGCTCGACCTCGCCCAGCTCGGCGCCGCCGACACCGCGCTGCACGGCGCGAGGACCGCGCTCGCCTGGGCGGCGGCACGCGTCGACGACCCGGCTACGGTCCCGCGCGACACGCCGATCCTCGCGCTCCGGACCCGGGCCGTCGTCGCGTCCGCCGCCGAGACGGTCCTGACTCGCACCGCGCACGCCCTCGGCCCGGCGCCGCTCGCCCTCGACGAGGATCATGCGCGTCGCGTCGCCGATCTGCAGCTCTATCTCCGTCAGCATCACGCCGAACGCGATGACGCGGCCCTCGGCGGGGCACTCCACGACCGCGGGGAGTCGCCATGGTGACCTTCACGCATGCCGAGGACGGCACCGCGGAGCGCGCATGGGAGCAGGCCGAGGGCTGGCGGCGGGTGGGCTCGCTCGACCTGTCGGGCGTCGCCCGTCTCGTGGTCGTCGCTGCGCATCCCGACGACGAGTCGCTCGGCGCCGGCGGCCTCATCGCGCTCGCCTCGGCGCGCGGGCTCCCCGTCCGGCTCATCGTCGCGACCGACGGCGAGGCGTCGCACCCCGCATCGCCCACGCACTCGGCATCCCAGCTCGCGACGATTCGCCGCAGGGAGATGGCGGCGGCGGCCGAGGAACTCGGGGCGGGGATCGAGCTGCACCTCCTCGGCCTGCCGGACGGCGCGCTCGGCGCGCACGCCGAAGCGCTGCGCGCGCTCCTCGACGGGACACTCGCCGAGCTCGGCGGCGAGGGCACACTCGTCGTCGCACCATGGCGGGCAGATGCGCATCCCGACCACGAGGCCGCGGGCGCCGCGGCGCACGCCGCAGCCCGCTCGGCAGGGGCGCGATGCATCGAGTATCCGGTCTGGATGTGGCACTGGGCGGACCCGAGCGGGCCGGAGATGCCGTGGGCTCGGATGGCCCGCCTCGATCTTCCCGGTCCTGCCCGGCAGGCGAAGCAGGCGGCGATCCGCGCGCACCGCAGCCAGGTCGCGGCCCTCTCGCCGGCGCCCGGCGACGAGACGCTGCTCGGCGACGACTTCCTCGCGCACTTCGCGCGCCCCTACGAGGTCTTCATCGAGCAGGACGAAGGCGCTGAGGAGGCGGCAGGCGGCGCGAGTCTCGGTGCCGACTTCTTCGACGAGTTCTACGCCGGCGGCGCCGACCCATGGGGCTACGAGTCCCGCTGGTACGAGGAGCGCAAACGCGCGGTGACGCTCGCCGCGCTGCCGCGGCGGCGATTCCGCCGAGGACTCGAGATCGGCTGCTCGATCGGCGTGCTCACCGAGGCGCTCGCCGAACGCTGCGAGGCACTGCTCGCCGTCGACGTCTCCGAGATCCCGCTCGAGCAGGCGCGGCGCCGGTTGCAGGGTCGCGACGACATCGAGTTCTCGCGTCGTGCGATCCCGCACGCCTGGCCAGACGGGAGCTTCGACCTCGTCGTGCTCTCCGAGGTCGGCTACTACTGGGATGACGCCGATCTCGCGACGGCGCTCGATCGCTCGATCGACTCGCTCACCCCCGACGGCGTCCTCGTCGCGTGCCACTGGCGTCATCCAGTCGCGGAGTATCCGCGAAGCGGCGACTCGGTCCACGCGGCGCTCGCACGCCGCACGGAGCTCGTGCGCACCGTGCGCCACCTCGAGGAGGACTTCGTGCTCGACGTGTTCGCCCGCCCGCCCGGCGCCTCCGTCGCCCGCGAGACGGGACTCGTCTGATGCCCGGGCCGCCCGTTCGCGCCGTCGCCGTCGTCGTGCCGGTGCGAAACGAGGAGGGGCTCCTCGCCCGCGCCCTCGACGGCATTCATCGCGCCGGCGCCTCGCTCGTCGACTCGGCGGCGCGGCCAATCCGCACCGTGACCGTGCTCGTCCTCGACTCCTGCGACGACGGCTCGGCGGGGATCGCCCGCCGTTCCGGCGCGGAGGTCCTCGAGATCGAGGCCGGCGACGTGGGGCGCGCCCGCGCCGCCGGGTGCCGCGCGGCACTCGAGCTGCTCGCCGGCTGCCAGCCGGAGACGATCTGGATCGGGAACACGGATGCGGACTCGTTCGTGCCGAGCGACTGGCTCGCACGGCAGCTCGAGCTCGCCGACGCCGGCTGGGACGTCGTGCTCGGCCGCGTGCAGCCGGACCTCGCCGACCTCCCGGAGGCGCTGCATCGCACGTCGATCACCGCCGTGCCGACGAGCGGCGAGCGGATCTACGGCGCGAACCTCGGCGTCCGAGCCTCCGCGTACGTCGCGGCCGGCGGGTTCCGGCCGGCGCGAGTCCACGAGGACCAGCGACTCGTCGCGGCGCTGCGGCGCACGGGCGCTCGCGTGACCGCGTCGATCGCGACGCCCGTGCTCACCTCGGGGCGCATCGAGGGGCGCACGCCCGGCGGCTACGCCGGATTCCTCCGCGACGCGATGGCGGGGGCGTAGCCGGCGCCGCGCCCGCACCGAATCCGTGAGAACCCCCTGATCACTGGACGGCGACCGGTCGCGGCGGGACAATCGGCCCATGAGCCATGCAGGCCACGATCTCGAGTACTTCGAGCACATGCCCATCGTGCACATCGTCACCACGAACGACGCGGGCCACGAGGTCATCACCCCGATCTGGGCCGTCGTCACCCACGGCCGGGCCTACATCCGCAACGCGCACGGGCCGGAGTCGAAGTGGTTCGGCCGGGTCCTGCGGGCGCACGCGGCGGAGTTCGTCGACGGCGAGCGCCGGATCCCGGCGACGGCCGAGTCGGTCATGGACCACGAGGTGCTCGACCGGGTCGACGAGGCGTATCGCGCGAAGTACACGTATCCGGACTCGCCGGTCGAGGTCGTGGTGAGCGCCGCGGCGCGCGGGGACACGCTGCTCATCACGCCGCAGGAGCCGCGGCATCCTGCGACCGGGTCATCGGAGCACGTGTAGGGACCCCACCCTTCGACTCGCTGCGCTCGCTCAGGGACCGGTACAGGGGCGGCGCTCGCTCAGGGAGCGGTGGGGGCAGGGCGGCGAGTGCGCAGCTCCTTGTAGGGGTGCGCGGTCGCCTGCGCGGTCGAGTCGGCGATGAGGCGGTCCATCGTGCGGTTGCGCGCCGCGAGGCGCATGAAGAGGCCCATCCAGCGCCGTCCCGAGCGCACCCGACGGCCCTCGACGCCATCGAGACCGTACAGCCGCAGCGCCCACGGCGGCAGCAGCGCGATGAGCCCGTACTGCGTGTTCCGCGCGACCCAGCGCTCGATCGCGTTCCGGTCGGCGGCCGGATTGCGCAGCGAGAACGCGATGTCCGCGGCGTCCAGCGTCAGCGCGGCTCGCTCGCCCCAGCCCTCGATGACCTCGTCGAGCTCCGCCCGGTTCGCGGGCAGCGGGTGCGGCACGTGGAGGAGCGCCGCGGCGCGGTGCTGCTCGAGCACGAAGCGATCCTGCTCCTCGGGCGTCAGCTCGAGCCCGTACGCCATGACCGAGGTGAGGGCTCCCCACACGAAGGTGTTGTGCGTCCAGCGCAGCCAGTCATCGGTCTTCGCCCGACTCGTCTCGCCCGTGCGCTCGTCCGTGTGGACTGAGTGCTCGTGGAGCCGGTCGACGTGCGCTGCGGCCGCGTCCGCATGCGCCTGGTCGCCGAAGTTGACGGTGATGAGGTACGCGGCGGTGCGCTGGAAGCGCTGCTCAGCCGCGTCGCTGCTCTCGGCCGCGATCGTCGTGTGCGCGAGGTGGCGCATCTCGCCGGGCTCGAGCACCTGCAGCAGCACCGCGACGCCGCCGCCGATGTTGAGCGCCGCCGGGTGCGACATGACCTTCCACGTCACGCTCTCGGGGCCGAAGTACCCGTCGTCCTCGCGCTTGGCGGCGAGCGTCGAGGCGATCGTAATCGGCTCACGGGCGGTAGTCGATGTCGTCGGTCGGATCCCCATGGCGCCAGCATTACAGGTTCGAGGCGCGCCCGTCCGGCGTTGTCGTAATCTCGCCATCGGCACCCGCGTAGCGCATGCCGAGCTGGAACCGGGAGTGCACACCCGCCGCCGCCATCGCCTCCGAGACTCGCCGGCTCACCGTGCGACCCGAGATGCCGAGGGCGGCGGCGATGCGGGCGTCGCTCCAGCCGAGGGCGAGCAGATGCAGCACACCGGCCGCGCCCTTCTGATACTCGTCCCATGGGATCGCGGACGCCCAGCGCAGCTCGAAGAGCGCCTGGATCCGCTCGACGACCGAGGCGCGACGGATGAGCCGGTGGCCGGGACGCCCGGTGTCGTCATCCTCCGGCAGCACGGCGGCCTCGCCGTCGTAGATCGCGCAGGCCGCCAGCCCCGCCATGACCCGGATCTCGAAGCCCATGCCGATCGCGAGGTCGACGAGGCCCTCGGCGGGCGACTCGAGCGTCTCGGGCGGGACGATGACGCGACCGGTCACGAGGACGTGGTCGACGACGTGGGAGAGCACGCCGGGGTCGAGCTCGGCGAGCCACGGCCGCTGCGCGAAAGACGGCTCGACGATGACGTCCATCCGGAGCGGACGGCTCCGGGGGAGGGTGAGCGCGTCCCACCAGTGCTGCCAGAAGCCCTCGTCGCCGAGGAGGAACGCTTCGGCCGCCATGGGATCGAAGCCTAGCGAGGCCCTTCGACTCGCTGCGCTCGCTCACGGAGCGGTGCAAGGGCTGCGCTCAGGGAGCGGTGCGGGGGCCGCGGGTGCGATATACATTGCGTGTGAGCACCGAGACCGCACCGCACCGCACCGTCCGCGTCGAGACGGAAGCCATCTACGCCGCGCTGTCCGCGGGCGTGCTCGGCGCGATCCTCGGCACCATCGCGACGTGGGGCGCGGCGCTCGAGTTCTGGGGCTGGCCCTCGGCCGGATCGATGGCGTCGTTCGGCGCAGCCGGTGTCGCGATCGCCGCCGCCGCGACGGCGTACTCGCGCTCGGCGCGGCAGGCCGGGCAGGAGTGGCGCAAGGAGCTGCGGACCTGGCGCGTCGTCGTCAACACGGTCTCAGTGACCGTCGTCCACGCCGCGCTCGCGGCGCTCGCGACCGCCATCGTCTACATCGTCCTCGCCCTCGGATTCGTCGGCCTGGTCCTGCGACCCTTCGGCGGCGCGATCCTCGGTGCCGTCTCGATCGGCCTCGTCGCGTACCTCACCTACCTGTCCGCCTCGCGCATGACCACGCAGCGCATGTCGTCGCTCCTCGTCTCGTTCGTCGCGCTCGGTACGCTGAGCGCGATGGCGACCTCGCCCGAGCAGGGGTGGTGGCGCTACCACTTCAGCGAGCTCGGCACCTTCGGCACCTTCTCGAGCTTCGCCTTCAACGGCACGCTCATCGCCGGCGGCCTGCTCGTCACGACGTTCGCGACCTATGTGCAGAGCGACCTCGCGGCGCTCGTCAAGGCAGGCCGCCTCGGCAGCCGGCGCGCGCCCGGAGCCATCGCCGTCCTGTTCGCGATCATGGGTGTCATGCTCGCCCTCGTCGGCATCGTCCCGCTCAACGTCAACGAGCCGATCCACAACATCTCGGCGTCGGGCATGGCGCTCATGTTCTTCGGCCTGCTCGGCTCATCGCCCTGGCTGCTGCGGGGCATGCCGCGCGCGTTCTTCCTGTCCACCGCGGCGATCGGCATCGCGTTCGTCGCGTCGATCGTGCTGTTCCTGGTCGGCTACTTCAACCTGACCGCGTTCGAGATCGCCGTCTTCGCGCTGATCTTCGGCTGGATCGCGATCTTCATCCGCTTCCTGACCGCGGCGGCGAACAAGGAATAGGTCCACCGGCTCAGGAGGCGCTGAGCGCCGCCTTCGCATAGGCGACGATCGCGTTCGCGTGGCCGTGACCAAGGCCGTGCTCGGACTTGAGCCATTCGACGACGTCCATGTGTCGTTCGACGTCGAGCCGGTCCGCAGCGAGATCGAGCCACTCCTGGATGGGGCGGCCGTAGGTCTTCTCGATGCTCGGGAAGTAGGAGGCCGGGCCCTTCACGGGCGCTCCGGGCGTGATCGTCGGGGCGAGAACGCGGTGCGGCGGCATCCCGACATGCTATTCGCGGGCGAACGGCAGACCAATCGCCATGACGGCGGCGATCGCCGCCTCGCGCGAGTTCACGCCGAGCTTGCGGTAGACGGAGCGCAGCTGCGTCTTGACCGTGTCCTTCGAGACGTGGAGCGCGTCGGCGATGTCCTGGTAGCTCGAGTGGAGGAGGAGCGCGTCGAGCACCTGTCGCTCGCGCGGCGTGAGGTCGGGGACGACGGTCGAGGGGAAGGAGCGCGCGACCCCCTCCTCCACCTCGACAGGCAGGCGGGTGAAGAACGCGATCTGCTCCTGTCGTCCGAGCTCGATCACCGCGCGACCCGCGTGCTGCGCCGCGGGTACGGCTACTGCTGGACGAAACTCATCGCGGCCCCGGTCATCGCCGTGACCGCCGAGCGCCCGGGTGAGGACCGCATTCGGCTCTGGTCGAGATCGCCTTCTTCGGTATCCAGCTCGGGCGCTTCGGCTTCTACATGGGGATCTCGTTCACGCTGAACCACAAGGGTGCCAATCATGCCGCGGCCGCACCTGCGCCGGGCGGCGCCGCTCATCGAGGCGTACTGCTGGGAGCGCGACGTCGGCGACACCCGGGTCGTGCTGCTCGCCTCGTGCGCGATGTCCTCGTCTGTCCGGTCGCGGAGCAGCTGAGATAGGGCGCGCCGAGGCAGGGTGGTGCCGCTGCGAGCGCGAGCGCTAGCATTCGAGCATCATCCAGCACGGACATAGCTGTCCGTCATGACTAGGAGGCACGAGTTGTCTGATAGCTCGACCGCAAAGAAAAGCTCGACGAACGTCATCCGCGTCGTCCTCGGCATCGGGGGCCTCGTCGCGGTGGTGCTCGGCATCCTCATCCTCGTGTGGCCGCTCAAGACCGCTGCGGTGGTGACGATCCTGATCGCGATCTACGCGGTCATCGCCGGCCTCGTCTATCTCGGGCTGGGCGTCTTCTCGAAGGGCCTCGGCGTGTGGGCGCGCATCGGCCACATCGTCCTCGGTGCGCTCTTCATCGCCGCCGGCATCATCGCGTTCCTCAACCCGGGCGACGCGACGCTGATCCTCGCCTTCATCGTCACGATCTTCATCGGTGTCGCCTGGATCGTCGAGGGCATCGTCGCGCTGACGCTGCTCGGCCGGGTGGAGTCGAAGGGCTGGACGATCTTCTACGCGATCGTCAGCATCATCGCGGGTATCTTCATCCTGCTCGCCCCGATCTGGGCGGCCGCGCTACTGTGGCTGTTCGTCGCCATCGCGCTCATCGTCCTCGGCATT